>Ga0207684_10000109_pt1 | contig 154185 bp, 138 predicted proteins | sample KBSK5501metaG_FD_184342 | JGI IMG/M metagenome (GOLD analysis project Ga0207684, IMG submission 184342) | Corn, switchgrass and miscanthus rhizosphere microbial communities from Kellogg Biological Station, Michigan, USA - KBS K5-50-1 metaG... | ecosystem: Host-associated > Plants > Roots >... | reverse complement strand
GAAGGCCGGATCGCGTTCAGCGTCGTCCCCGCTCCCGAGCTTCCATCGCCCGCTCCGTCGGCGACCCATGTCAGCCGGCCGTTGCTGCCGCAGCCAGTGCTCGACTTCATCGGCTACTGGGGCATGCCGGCGGCCGTGCTCCTGCTGCTGATCGCGTTTCTTGCCGTCGTCGCCGTGCAGGCGATCCAGCGCCGCGCCCGCTGAGCGCCTGAAGCGGGCGTCATCGATGGACCGGGCGCTGCTCCTCGGCGGGCGAGGGGCGCGAGCGTTCGGTTTCGGGTTTGCGGCCGTCCTCGTCGGCGTCCACCTGGAGAGCCGCGGCCTCGACGCTCCGCTTGTCGGGCTGACCCTGGGCGTCGCCCTGGCGGCCTCCTCGCTCTCGGGCCTGGCCACCACCTACCTCGCCTCGAGGTTCGGCCGCCGGCGCGCGCTTGCGCTTTGCGGCTTGCTGATGGCGCTGGCCGGCCTCGACCTCGCGGTTGCCACCGACGCGCCATGGCTGGTGGCGGCCGGATTGACCGGGATGCTCGGCGTCGCGGGGGTCGACCTCGGGCCTTTCGCCGCGGTCGAGCAGGCGGCCCTCGCCGAAGCGGTCGCGCCCGCACGCCGCAACCTCGCCTTCGCACGCTACTCGCTCACCGCGGGCCTCTTCAACGCGGCCGGGAGTCTATCGGCAGGGCTTGCCGCCAATGCCGAGGCGCTGCGCGCCTTCTTCCTTTTCTATGCGGCGATCGGTCTGGTCACCGCGGTCCTGCCGCTCCTCCTCTCTCCCCGGGTGGAATCGGCGCCGGGCAGGCCGGCCTTTGCCGCGCTGCGCCGGCCCGCGACGCGACGGGTGCTGGCGGGGCTCGCCGCGCTGTTCGCGCTCGACTCGTTCGCCGGCGGCTTCGTCGCGAACTCCGTGATCAGCTACTGGCTGCACGTGCGCTTCGGCGCCGAGCCGGCGTTGCTGGGACCGATCTTCGGCGGCGTCGCGGTCCTGCAGTCGGTGTCCTACGAAGTCTCCGGCCGCCTGTCGGACAGGATCGGCCTGATCAACACGATGGTCTTCACCCACCTGCCCAGCAACGTCCTCCTCATCCTCGTTGCGCTGAGCCCGAGCCTGGGCTGGGCGGTGGGCTTGCTGTTCGCTCGCTTCCTTCTCTCCCAGATGGACGTGCCGGCGCGCCAGGCCTACGTCGTCTCCATCGTGCCGCCGGAGGATCGCGCGGCCGCGGTCGCGGTCACCGGTGCGGTACGCGGCGTGGCGCAGGGCTTCGGGCCACCGCTGGCCGGGGTGGCCATCGGAGCGGCGGCGTTCAGCCTGCCGTTCCTGGCCGGAGGCGGGCTCAAGATCGTCTACGACATCGGGCTGTTCGCGGCGTTCCGCAGCCGTCGGGCCGAGCACGAGGCCTAAGGTTCACGCCGTGCAGGAAGACCTCACCACGGTCGACGCGGCCGAGCTCGAGCGCCGCATGACCGAGATCCGGAATGAGATGCGGCCGCTCGAAGAGGCCATGGCTGGGCTGCGGGCCCGGCGCGACGTGCTCCAGACCGAGCAGCGCCGCCGGCGCCGGCTGCAGGAGAGGACGGCTCGCGCCGACCTCAAGACCGCCATGCGCGGGGGCGAATTCCCCACCGTCGCCGAGCTGGTCGCTGCCTCGGACGCTGGCTCCCTCGACGAGTTTGTCTACAACCTCAAGACCGGGGGTCAGGTCCGCCTTGGGTTCCCAGGATCGCGTTCCCAGAGCCTCACGTTCACCGACGGCGTCCAGATCGCCCAGGCCGGCGACCTGGCAGAGGCCGCCCGCCTTTACGCGGCCGGCTGGGAGCTCGGCAGCCCGGGCCGCCCCGGCGTCCGGGTGCATTTCCCGGGGACTCGTCAAGAGAGACTGGTTCCGGGGGACGAAGTGTATGCCCGGCCCGGCGATCGGGGCGAAGGGTGAGCACGTTGATCTTTTGCCGCCATGATCGCGCTCAAACGCCCTCCCGAGGAGACATCCCCCAAGCCGCCGGCGCAGGGCCCGGACGGCGTTCCACCGCTCCCTAGGCGAGGTTGGCAGACCCGCCTGCGCGAGAACGGCGCTGGAGCCGTAGGCGGTTGGTCGCTTGGCGACGGTCCTAGTGAGAGGTGGTGAAGGGCGCCAGGACCAGGAACACCCGGCCGGCGTTCAGGTTCGGGTAAGCGTGGTCGAGGTCGTCGATGGCGTGCATCAGCTGGTCGTACTTGATGTGCCAGCCATGGCCCTTGCTGATGCCGGGGTCGTTGAGGATGAACGTGTCGTTCTGGTCGTAGCCGACCACGACCAGGTAGTGCGAGACGGAGTAGCCGGCCTGCTCGAAATGCGTGCGGAAGCCGGGATAGTTGGAGTTGCCCAGGCCGTGCGTGCGCACGCCGACGATCAGCGGCCGGCCCAGGGCCAGCTGCTGCTTCATCTCGGCCCGGGTAGCCGGCCGGACCTCGTCCGCCCAGCCCATGTACCTCTTGGCAAGGGCGCCGATCTGGTGGATCTCGACGTCGACGGAGGGCTTCCAGGCGGTGATCTGGTTGATGCTCGCGTCGGCGGTCCGGGGCTCGATCGTGCCCGACGAGCGCTCGCCCTTTAAGTAGCGGTCGACCATCAGCAGGCTTGCCTCCTCACAGGTGTGCTGGCGCTGAGCCCAGTTGCCGAGGGGCGCCTGGGTGGTGTAGGGGACCTTGAGAATCACCGCGATCGGCAGGTTGACCGGCGGCTTGTCGACCGGGTTCGCCGTGTTCAGGTCGATCGGGACAAGGTCCGGGGTGGCGTAGCTGACCTGGGCCCCCGCGCCGAAGAAGGCGAAGTAAACGCCCGCCACGATGCCGATCGCCGCGACCAGGCCGAGGCCGAACAGCCATTTGAGGGCGCTGAGCATCGAAGACTAGAACTCCGGGACGAAGGTAAAGGTTGCGCCTTCCTTTACATCCCTGTACCCGTTCACATCTCTATACCGGCGGGTAGTCACCGGGGGGCCGGCGTTTCCCATGCGGAGGGCAACTAACGGACGCTCAGGTAGGCCGCGGGGGCGGTTTGCGAATCGTCGACCTTCGCTGGGGGATCGCCGTCGCGTCATGGTCGCGGTCGTCCTGGGCGGCGGCATCGGAGCCGAGGCCCGTCATCTCTTGAATTCACAGGTGGCTTCGCCGCCACTACCGGGAGTCACATCGGTGAGCGCGCAGCCCATTCCCACCTCTACAGGTGGGGAAGTCGCGCCACCGATCGTGCTCCCGACACGCGTCCTGCTCCAGGTCCCGTTCACGACCCGGCACCACCCCGCGCTCAACCAGGGACAGGTGCTGCTGCTCGCAGGTCAGGAGGCCGCGGCCTAACCGCATACTTCCGCGCGTGACCGACACCGCGGCCGGTGCGGCGGCGCAGCTCGCCACGCGTGTCGTCAGCAACTCCCTCTTCATCCTCGCCGCGCGCACGATCTCGCGCGCCATCTCGCTCGTCGTCGTCATCGCGCTCGCGAATGCGCTCGGCGACGCGGACTACGGTCGCTACGCGACCCTGATCGCCTACTCCGGCCTGGTCTCGGTGCTCGCCGACCTCGGCTTTGCGCCGCTGTACACGCGGGAAGCGGCCAGGAATCGAGCGGCGCTGGGCGACTACCTAGGCACCCTGATCGTCTTCAGGGTCGCGCTCGCGGCCCTCGCGTCAGTCGTCTTCGGCCTGGCACTCGGACTGGGCGCCGGGCTGGTGTCGTTGATCATTCCCGGGTGCGCGCTGCTGGTGGCCACCGCGTACGCGAACCTCTTGCGCAACACCTTCTACTCGGTCGGCCGCGCCGCGTTCGACGCGGTTGCCATCGTGGCCGAGGTCCTGATCCAGGGCGGCCTCATCTTCGCCGGCGCTCGTGCCCACGCCGGTGTCGATTTCTTTGTATGGGCGTACGCGGCCTCCTACACGTTCACGATCGTCTACTCGATCGCGGTCATCCAGCTCTTCCGGCTCGGCCGCATTCGCCTGGGACTCGACATGGAACTCATCCGCGCCTGGTGGCCGCTCGCATTGCCTTTCGCCCTGACCTTCTTTTTGACCAACCTGTACTTCCGCGCGGGGGTGCTCATCCTGCAGCAGTTCCGCTCCTTCGCCGAGGTGGGCTGGTTCACCTTCGCGTACAAGCCCTTCGAGGCGCTGCAGTTCATCCCGCTCGCGATCCAGGCCGTCGTCTATCCGCTGCTCGGGGTTTACTTCGTCAGCGACCCGTCGCGGCTCAAGCTTGCCTACGAGCGGTTCTTCAAGGTCCTGGTCGTGCTCGGCTGGCCTTTCACCGTCGGGACGTTCGTGCTCGTGCATCCGATCAACGAGGTGTTCAACCGGTCCGGCGCTTTTGCTCAATCGGAGCCGTCACTACGCATCCTGGCCTTCGCGATCGTCTTCCTGTTTGCGAACTCGGCCTTCTACGCCATGCTCAATGCGATCAACCGCCAGCATCTCAACGCGTGGGCCACCGCCTTCGCCGCCGGCATCAACATCGCCGTGAACCTGGTCCTGATCCCGCTGTTCGGATACCTGGGGGCAAGCACGACGACGGTACTCACGGAGATCGCCCTCTGCGCGTTCGGCTGGTGGTTCGTGCAGCGGCGGAGCCCTGAGCTGCGCCTCGACGTGGTGAGGTTGAGCTGGCGGATAGTTCTCGCAGGCCTCGTCATGGGGGTCGTGCTCTACCCGCTCGCGAGGTACTCCATAGTCCTGAGCGCGCCCGCGGGATTCGTCGCCTACCTGGTCGCGCTCCTCCTCCTCCGCGCGATCGAGCCTGACGAGTGGCGCCTCGCCAGGGACAGCCTGGTGGCGCGAATTCGTCCTGGGAGCGCCGCGTAACCGAAGGCGCCGGCCGGGCGTTCTGGAAAGTCGGAAAGCGTAGTATTTCTGCGCTCCCCAACCATGGGTCGAGACGTTCCTGAGCGGATCAAGACGAAGGGTGGACACAGTCCTCGAGCGCGGATTCATGCCGCGTGGTCTCCGATCGGCCAGAAGATGCGCCGCACCACGCTGCTGCGCGGTCTCGGCGCCGCGATCGCGGTGCTGCTCGTAATCGGTGTCGCGGCGGACGCTTACGCCCAGTCCTTCTTCGACAGCCTGCCGTCTATCCAGGGCCTCGACTCGGCGGGTTTCGCGGGCGACACGATCATCTACGACAAGACCGGCAAGGTCGTGCTCGCGGACGTCGGCAACCATGGTGACCACCGGCTCGCGGTCAAGCTGAAGGACATCGCGCCGGTGGCCGTCCAGGCCACGGTTGCGATCGAGGACAAGGGCTTCTACACGAACCCCGGCTTTGACCTCGCCGGCATCATCCGCGCCGCCTTCGACAACATCCGCGCCGGCCACGTGGTGGGCGGCGGAAGCACGATTACGCAGCAGCTCGCGAAGCAGCAGTTCCTGACGCCCGAGCAGACGTGGAGCCGCAAGATCAAGGAGCTGGCGCTTGCCTACGAGCTGAGCCAGACGTACAGCAAGGACCAGATCATGGAGCTCTACCTCAACAAGAGCTTCTACGGCTCGCAGTCGTACGGGATCGAGGCCGCATCCGAAAGCTACTTCCACATCCCCGCCTCCAAGCTGGACCTGGCGCAGGCCGCGATCCTCGCCGGACTTCCCCAGGCGCCGACCGAGTGGAACCCCGTCCTGCATCCCGACTCGGCGAAGCTGCGCCAGGCCGAGGTGCTGCGCGCGATGGTGCGCTCGGGCTTCATCTCCCAGGAAGACATGGACAACGCGCTCGCCGAGAAGCTCGTCTTCCAGGCCCCAGTCAACAGCTTCCTCGCGCCGCACTTCGTCGACTACGTGCTCGCGGAGCTGCGCCAGCTCGGGTTCCAGCCCGGCGTCCAGCAGTTGAACGTCATCAGCACGCTCGACTACAAGATGCAGACCATCGGCGAGAGCGTCGTCCGCTACAACCTCGCGGCCAAGCCGGGCGGCGGCTGCTACAGCAGCGGGCTTCGCGACGGGTGGCCCGGGCTCTCGGAGGCCGGCGCCAAGTGCTGGGATCCGAACGGTCTTTTGTCTTCGGGCCTGGTCGCCGTCGATCCCAAGACCGGAAACATCCTGGCCATGGTCGGCTCGCCGAACTACAACGCCAAGACAGGCCAGATCAACTACACGACCATCCCTCGCAACATGGGCTCGTCGATGAAGCCGTACACCTACGGTGCGGTCATCAACGCGCGCGCGGCCACCGTCGACACCCCCGTGTACGACGGTCCTTCACCGCTGGTGTACAAGGACGCATACAGCACGACCAAGATCTACAACTACGACGGCCGCTCGCATGGCGTGCTGCCGCTCAAGCAGGCGATGGGCAACTCGCTGAACATCGCGGCGGTGAAGGTCGAGCTCTCGATCGGCGTGCCCTCGGTGCTGACCTGGATGCGCAGCATGAACGTGTTCCCGCGCTACATCGCCGCCGACGGCACCTACGCCGCGACGGCGCCGCCGGACCAGTACGGCCCCTCGTTGACCCTGGGCGGCTATCCGGTATCCCTGCTCGAGCACGTGGGTGGTATGGCGACGTACGCGGACATGGGTATCTACCACACGCCCGAGTCCGTGCTGCAGGTCACGGACTCCCACGGCGACGTGCTCTACAAGACGCACCCCGAGCAGCGGGCGCGGCTCGCGGTCGACCCCGCGGTCGCGTTCATCATGGCCCAGATCATGGCCGACGACAAAAACCGCTGCCGCATCTTCGGCTGCAACAGCGCGCTGCACTGGAAGGACCGCACCGTTGCCGCCAAGACTGGCACCACCGACAACTTCAAGGACGCGGTCACGGTGGCCTTCACGCCGGACGTCGCGGTCGGGATTTGGGTCGGCGACGTGCTGAGCAACAAGTACACGATGATCCGCGGCTCCGACGGCGTCTTCGTCGCCTCGCCCGCCGTGAACTCGTTCATCCGGAAGGCGCTCGCAGGCGTGCCTGGCAACCGCTGGTACACCAAGCCTCCCGGGGTCGTCGCGGGGCCGAACAACAGCTGGTACCTGGCCGATACGCTGAAGATCGACAAGCTGCCTGGCGACAACCCGCCGACACCCACGCCCAAGGCACCGAACTACGTCGTGCCTCCCGACGACGGGCAGGGCCCGGTCCTCGCCAGCCCTTCTCCGTGCCCGACGCCGAGCATCATCCCGCCCTGCGGCCCCTGAGCTGAACTCGGCGCGTCCGTAGAATCCGCTCGTGGCGGATTCCCCCCTGCAGGTGGTCACCGAGCGCCTGCCCAAGAGCCAGGTCGGCATGAACATCGAGGTGCCGGCCGAGGTCGTCGACGCAACCTACGACCGCGTCCTCACCCGGCTGGCGTCGCGGGCCAAGGTCGAAGGCTTCCGGCCGGGCAAGGCCCCCCGCGCCCTCATCGAAGCCCGAGTTGGCCAGGCAGCGCTGCGCTCGGAGGTCGTGGACACGATGGTCCCCGAGGTGGTGCAGCAGGCCCTGGTCAAGGAGTCGATCGAGCCGATCGACAACCCGGACGTCGAGGTGCTCGAGCTGGAGCGGGGCAAGCCGGCCAGGCTCAAGGCGACCATCAGCGTCATGCCTGCCGTGGACCTCGGCGACGTGACCAAGCTGACCATCGAGCCCCCGGACCACGTGCACGAGGTCACCGAGGAGCTGCTCGAGCGGCGGCTCGAAGAGCTGCGCGAGCCGATGGCCGAGATCACGCCCGTCGAGCGCGAGGTGCGCACGGGCGACATCGCGGTCATCGACGTCGAGGTCGAGGTGGACGGGAAGGTCGTCGAGTCGGAGACGCGCAAGTCGACCGAGGCCGAGGTGCGGGAGGGCGTCCTGCTCCCCGAGCTGCTCGAGGTATTGCCCGGCGCCTTCGTCGACGAGAGCCGCGACGCCAGGGTCACCTTCCCCGAGGACTACGGCAACCCCGACCTGGCAGGCAGGCAGGCGACGATCCACGTCACCGTTCGCGCGGTCAAGGAAAAGGTGCTGCCGGCGCTGGACGATGCGCTCGCGAAGAGCCTCACCAACGGCAAGCAGGAGACCGCCGAGGCCTACCGGGCGGCGGTGCGCGATCAGCTCGAGGAGTCGGAGAAGGCGATCGCGAAGATGGAGCGCGAGCAGGCCATCGTCAAGGCCCTGGTCGAAGCCTCTTCGGTCGAGGTTCCGGTGGCGCTCGTCGACCGCGAGCTGACGAGCGAGCTCGAGCAGCTCGAGCGCACGCTGAACCGCCAGGGCCTGAAGCTCGACCGCTACCTCGAGTACCTGAACAAGTCGCTCGACCAGTGGATAACCGACCACCGCGCGGAGGCGGAAGGGCGGTTGAAGATCGACCTCGTGCTCGCCGAGTTCGCCCGGCGCGAGGGCCTTGAACCCTCCGACCAGGAGACGGTCGACTTCCTCGAGGAGCAGTCGCAGGAGGACGAGGAGCTGAAGGGCCAGGTCGCGGAGCTCAAAAAGAGCGCGACCGCCCGCCGCTACTTCGCCTCACGGCTGCGGCGCCGCCGTGTCCTGGACCGCCTTGTGGATATCTCGAAGTAGCGGTCGCCTCTTGACTGAACCGGGGCGACCCGTGTCTAGAATGACGTGATGCCCAACATGCAGAAGATCCAGCATCCATCGAGCTATCTCGTTCCGATGGTGGTCGAGAACACGGGACGCGGGGAACGCGCATTTGACATCTACTCGCGACTCCTCAAGGAGCGCATCGTCTTCATCGGCACACCGATCGACGACCAGGTCGCCAACCTGGTGGTCGCCCAGCTGCTGTTCCTGCAGTCAGAGGACCCCGAGAAGGAGATCGCTCTCTACATCAACAGCCCGGGTGGCCAGGTGACGGCGGGTCTCGCGATCTACGACACCATGCAGTACATCCGGCCGCCGGTCTCGACGATCTGCATCGGCATGGCGTACTCGATGGCCGCCGTGCTGCTGGCGGGCGGTGCACATGGCCAGCGCTACGCGCTGCCGCACGCGAACATCCTCATCCACCAACCGTGGGGCGGCATGCAGGGCCAGGCGACGGATATCCAGATCCACGCCAAGGAGATCCTGCGCACCCGCGAGCAGCTGAACCAGATCCTCGCCCGGCACACCGGGCAGAAGATCGAGAAGGTAACGCAGGACACCGAGCGCGACTACTTCCTGACCGCCGAGGCGGCGAAGGAGTACGGGCTGATCGACGACATCATCCTCACGCCCCCCAAGCCGGATGGGAAGCCCGACAAGGACAAGGCGAAGGATGAGGACAAGGTCAAGGAGAAAGTAGCCGCAGGATGATCTTCCGACGCAGGACCAAGCGCGACGAGGTCAAAAGACACCGTCCGCGGTGCTCGTTCTGCGATAAGGAGCAAGGTGAGAGAGGCATCCGCCTGATCGCCGGCCCGGGAGTCTTCATCTGCAGCGAATGCATAAGTCTTGCCAACGAGATTCTCTGGGGCCATAATCCCCCGGCGCCGGCATCGCCGTAGAAATGATGTGTAGGGACCTATGAACGAACGAGAAGACCGCCGCCGGTACACCCGATGCAGCTTCTGCGGCAAGGGCCAGGACCAGGTTCGCAAGCTGGTCGCCGGGCCGGGCGTCTTCATCTGTGACCAGTGCATCGACCTCTGTCAGGAGGTCCTCGAGGACGACAACCGGTCTGCCGGCACCAAGAAGCAGAAGACCGGCTTCATCCCCAACCCCAAGACGATCTGCGCCGCCCTCGATCAGTACGTGATCGGCCAGGAGCGCGCGAAGAAGGTCCTGTCAGTCCAGGTCTACAACCACTACAAGCGCATCAGCGCCTCGAAGTCGGTTGGCGACGTCGAGCTGTCGAAGTCCAACGTCCTTCTCGTCGGCCCGACCGGCTGCGGCAAGACGTACCTCGCGCAGACGCTCGCCAAGATCCTCGACGTCCCGTTCGCGATCGCGGACGCGACGAGCCTCACCGAGGCCGGGTACGTCGGCGAAGACGTGGAGAACATCCTGCTCCGGCTCATCCAGGCCGCGGACTTCGACATCAGCCGCGCCGAGCGCGGAATCATCTACATCGACGAGATCGACAAGATCGCCCGCAAGTCGGACAACCCGTCGATCACGCGCGACGTTTCCGGCGAAGGCGTCCAGCAGGCGCTGCTGAAGATCCTCGAGGGCACGGTCGCCAACGTCCCGCCCCAGGGTGGACGGAAGCATCCGCACCAGGACTTCATCCAGATCAACACGACCAACATCCTTTTCGTCTGCGGCGGTGCGTTCGACGGACTCGAGAAAGTGGTCGAGCAGCGCATCGGTCGCCGCGCGATAGGATTCGGCGCCCCGCACACGCGCAACGAGCGGAAGGCCGTGTCCGAGACCCTGAAGCACCTGCAGCCGCAGGACCTGCTGAAGTACGGCTTCATCCCCGAGTTCATCGGCCGGCTGCCGATCATCGTGACCCTGCATCACCTGGACCAGCAGGACATCGTGCGCATCCTCACCGAGCCGAAGAACGCGCTGGTCAAGCAGTACCAGAAGTTCTTCTCGCTGGACAACGTCGAGCTCGTCTTCCAGAAGGGATCGCTTGACGCGATCGCCGAGCTCGCGCTTCTGCGCGGCACCGGAGCGCGCGCCTTGAAGTCGATCATCGAGGAGGCGCTGCTGAACTCGATGTTCGAGATCCCGTCGCGGCCGGAGATCAAGCGCTGCATCATCTCCGAGCGGTCGATCCGTGACGCGCTCGAGCCGGAGTTCGAGGTCGCCGAGGAGGGCGACGCCCCGGTCCGCGCGGTGGGAGAGTCGGCCTAAGCCGCCAACCCCCGGTTAGTCCGGACTATCCGGGGATTCCATGAGCCAAGAAGTTCGGTTAGTCCGGACTATCCGGGGCCAGCCGATAATCGGGCCATGCGGGTAGGCGGCAAGACAGTTCTCCTCACCGGTGCCTCGACCGGGCTTGGCCCTCACATCGCGCGGCGCCTGAAGCGCGAAGGCGCGAAGTTCGTCCTCTCGGCGCGTAACGAGGAAGCGCTCAACAAGCTGGCCCAGGAGCTGGGCGATGCGCGCGTGGTGGTGGCCGACCTGTCACACGCCGGCGAACCTGAACGCGTGGCTCACGAGGCCGGCGATGTCGACGTCCTGGTGTCCAACGCGGGCATCCCCGCCACCGGGCGCCTGGAGACCTTCTCCATCGAGGAGCTCGACCGGGCGCTCGACGTCAACCTGCGCGCGGGCATGGTGCTGGCGCGGCTGCTCGCGCCCCCGATGGTCGCGAGGGGCTCCGGGCACCTTGTCTTCATGTCGTCCATCGCCGGCCACGCGGTGGTCGCCGGCGAGACCGTGTACCACGCGACCAAGTTCGCGATCCGCGGCTTCGGCCTGGCCCTGCGCGAGGAGCTGTGGGGAACGGGCGTCGGCGTGTCGGTGGTCTGCCCAACTTTCGTGAGCGAGGTGGGCATGTGGGCGGAGACGGGGCTGAAACCGGACCCCATCGCCGGCGAGGTGACCCCCGCGCAGGTCGCGGACGCGGTGCGGACCGCGATCGTCGAGGACCGCGGGGAGATCGACGTGATGCCGCTGGCGCTGAAGGCAAGCCTCAAGGTGCAGGCCCTCGCGCCGCGCCTGTTCACCGCGGTCGCGCGCGCCCGCGGGGCAACGCAGCCGAACGAGGAGCAGGACAGGCTCCAGCGCAACAAGCGGTAACATTTCTCGCGCCATGAGCCGCGCGGAGAACGTATCTGTACCTTCGCCGGCTCCGTCGCGCTAGCCGCGACCATACTGCCGGCGCCACCGAACGAAAGCCATGGATGAAGCACGCCCCCTGACGACCGACATGCCGAAAGCGTTCGACCCGCAGGCCATCGAGGCCGGCTGGTACGCGCGCTGGGAGGCCGACGGGCTGTTCATCGCCGACGCGCACAGCCCGAAGGAGAAGTACTGCATCTGCCTGCCGCCACCGAACATCACCGGCGAGCTGCACATGGGCCACGCTCTCAACCACACGCTCCAGGACATCTGCGCCCGGTACAAGCGCATGACCGGCCGCGAGGTCCTCTTCCTGCCCGGCACGGACCACGCCGCCATCGCGACCCAGAACGTCATCGAGCGCCAGCTGGCGGCGGAGGGCATGACCAAGGAGCAGTTGGGGCGCGACGCGTTCACCGCGCGCGTGGACGAGTGGTACCGCAGCGTGGGCGAAACGATCGTGAGCCAGGACCGCATCCTGGGCATCTCGCTCGACTGGTCGCGCCTGCGCTTCACGATGGACCCTGCGTACGTGAAGTCGGTGATGACCGCGTTCGTCGAGTTCTACGACCGCGGCTGGATCTACCGCGCGCCTCGCATCGTCAACTGGTGCCCGCACGATCGCTCCGCGATTTCCGACCTCGAGGTCGAGTGGAAGGAGCACGAGGACACGCTCTACTTCATCAAGTACCCGGCTGAGGGCGGAGGCGAAATCACGATCGCCACCGTGCGGCCGGAGACGATGCTCGCTGACACCGGCGTCGCCGTGAACCCGGCCGACGGCCGCTACCGGGACCTGGTCGGAAAGACCGCGGTGCTTCCTCTCGTCGGGCGCAAGCTGCCCATCGTCGCCGACGACGCTGTCGAGACGGAGTTCGGCACGGGCGCGCTGAAGGTCACCCCCGGCCACGACCCGCTCGACTACGAGATCGGCCAGCGCCACGGCCTCGAGGTCGTCAACGGGATGAACCTGGACGGCACGATGCACGTGCCCGGCCTGCCGTACGACGGGCTGCCGGCGCTCGAGGCGCGAGCCCGCGTCGTCGCCGACCTGAAGGCGCAGGGCCTGGTGGTGCGAGAGGAGCCGTACGTGCACGAGGTCGGTCACTGTGACCGCTGCAAGTCGGTGATCGAGCCGCTCATCAGCGAGCAGTGGTGGCTGCGCATGGAAGAGATGCGCGACAGGGCGCTGGCCGCCTCGGCCGAGGGCAAGGTGCGCTGGCACCCCGAGCGCTACGAGAGCACGTACCTCGACTGGCTGCACGGCCTGCGTGACTGGAACATCGGCCGCCAGCTCTGGCTCGGGCATCGCGTGCCCGTGTACTACTGCGCAAACGGACACGTCACCGTGTCCGTCGATGAGCCGGAGAGGTGCGACGAGTGCGGCAGCTCCGATTTCAAGCAGGACACCGACGTGCTCGACACGTGGTTCTCGTCCGCGCTGTGGCCGTTCGCGACGCTCGGCTGGCCCGAAGAGACCGATGACCTGGAGGCGTTCTACCCGAACGACCTCAACGTCACGGCCCGCGAGATCATCAACCTCTGGGTGAGCCGCATGATCATGACGGGCCTCGAGTTCATGGGCGAGGTCCCTTTCAGCGACGTCGCGATCACGGCCCAGGTCCAGGCGGCCGACGGCCGGCGGATGTCGAAGTCACTCGGCACCGGCGTCGACCCGCGCAACCTGATCCAGCGGTACGGCACCGACGCGCTGCGGGCATGGGCGGCGAGCGTCGCCATGTCGAGCCAGGACGTGCGTTTCGACGAGAGCCGTATCGAGGGCTACCGCCGCTTCTGCAACAAGCTGTGGAACGCGACGAGGCTGGTCCTCAGCTCACCCGGCATCGACTCCGCCGACTCGCCCGGCGTCGTCGAGCGGCACGAGCATCTCGAGGACCGCTGGATCCTTTCGCGTCTGTCCTACGCGAGCGACGCGGTCACGGCGGGCATCGACCGGCTCGCCTTCCAGGACTCGATCAACGCCGCCTACGCGTTTGCGTGGAACGAGCTCTGCGACTGGTACCTGGAGGCCGTGAAGGACCGCCTGCGCGATGGCGACGCGGTGGCTCAGGACGTCGCGTTCACGTGCCTCGACACTCTTCTGCGCTTTCTCCACCCGTTCATGCCCTTCGTCACCGAAGAGCTCTGGTCGCGGCTGCCGAGGCGCGAGGACTATTTGATGCGCAACACCTGGCCAGAACCGCAGTTCGTGGACCCTGCCGCGGAGGAGGAGTTCCAGCAGGCGATCGCGATCGTCGAAGAGGTGCGCGGGCACCGGCAGGCGGCGGGCGCGCCGCCGCGCGGCGGCCGGCTCGAGCTCGAGAGCTCGATCGACCCCTCGATCGCCGCGCTCGCGGCGCGGCTCGCCCACGTCGAGCTGGTGGACGCGCTCGAAGGCCGCACTACGCCGCTGGCCACCGCGGCCGGGCGCGTCGCGTTTCCGTCCGGAACTGGCGACACCCGGCGCGAGAAGGAGCGCAAGCGTCTCGAGGATGACCTGGCCAAGATCGAGGTCAAGCTCGCCAATCCCGAGTTCCAGGACAAGGCCCCGGCCGACGTCGTCCGGACCCTCGAGGAGCGGGCCGTCGCCACGCGGGAGGCACTCGCAAGGCTGACAACCGGACAATAGACGGCGCATGCCGTCAGCCGCGGTCCTCGGGCCAGTCGTCCTGCCCCTCGCCACCGCCGCATTCATAGCCCTATTCGGCCTCGCGGGCATGAGCCTCGGCCGATTCGTGACCGCTGTCGGAGCCTGGAGCACGGTCGCGGCGCTGGTCGGCGTGTGGCTGCCCGTGCGCTCCTCTGTAGAACTGATTCTCGGCCCGCTCGGCTATGGGTCGGCATTCGACCTGCGCATCGACGCGGTGACGTTCGCGTTCGGCTTGATGGTCGCGGTGCCCACAGCGCTTCTGCTCACGCTCCAACCACGCACCTGGCGCGAGTCGACGATCTGCCTGCTGGCTCTCGGCGCGGCGATGGCCACTCTCGAGGGAGGTGGCGTGGTGCTCACGGCGATCGCCGGCGGCACGACGGCGACGCTGGCGGTAGTGCTGCTCGAGACGGAGGACGCGCGCGCGGCACGGCCAAGCTGGGCGCTGCTCCTGGCCGGGTGGCTGGCGCTCAGCTGGGTCGGGGTGATCCTCCAGGTCATCGGTGGCACCGCGGTGTACTCAGCGGTCCCGGTGGCCACGGTGAGCGGTCCGTTGTTTGCGGTGCTCGCGGTGGCGGCGCTGCTCGTGTCGTGCCTGTTCCCGTGGCGCACCTGGCCTGCACAGATATGGGGGCGCCCGTCGCTGCGGGCCGCCGGCGTCGTGGTCGCGACCGTCTTTCCGCTCGGCTTCTACCTGCTGGTGCGGGCGTACGAGCTCGGAGACGGCCGGTATCCGCATCCGCTGTTCAACATCGTGCTGGCGGCGCTCGGCGTTTTGACCGCCTTCGCCGCCGCGGCGCGTGCCCAGTCGGCCGCCACGCGCCGTGAGTTTCTCGGCGAGGTCGTGCCGTTTTTCGGGGGCTTCGCCATGACGGCGATCGCGGTGGGCACCGCCCTCGGCCTTGCTGCCGGCATCGTGATCCTGGCCACGGCGGCGACGCTCGTCGCCGGGCTCGGCCTGCTGCCCGACCGCGCCGGGCTCGCCTCGCTTGTGACCATCGCCGCCGCGGTCGGACTTCCCCCGGGGATCGCCTTCGGGTCTCGGGTAGTGGCGGTCGAGTCGACCTTCGAGGCGGGTGACTTTGTCGGCCTGGTCGGCATCGCGGGCATGGCCGCGTGGGCGACGCTCATGGTCGCCGGCGCGCGGGCAATCGGACTGCCCGCAGGGCGCGGCCATCCTGCGACGGAGACCTTCCCTCGCGTCTCCCTCGGGATCGCGCTGCTGACGCTCGTCGCCGGACCGGCCCTGGCCGCGCTGCAGACCGGCTTTGCGAATCCGGTCGCGGCTGAGGTCATGCCTTCTTCGGCGGGGTCGCTGGGCGGCGGGCTCGCGTCAGTGCTGACCGTGTCGAGCGTGCTCCCGGCGCTCGCGCTCTTCACGCCGCTGCTGCTGCTCGCGGTCCTCCTTTACTCGGTGGCCGGGACGTCCGCCATCCAGACCGAAGCCCGTCCCGCACTGCTCGAGCTGCCGGCAGCCTCAGCCTTCGCCCAGGTGCGTGAGGCGGTGCGCGGCCTCGCGGTGCCGGAGCAGTACCGCAGCATCCTGAACCTCCGCGAGCTCGAGCTGGCCGCGACCGGTGGCAAGCCCGTGATGTGGCTTGTCGCCCTGGTTGCGCTGGCTGTCGCCGTCACACGTTGACAGCATCACTCGCCGCGTTCGTGGTCTGGATTGGTGCCGCGCTGCTGGTCCTGGCCGACGGGAAGCGTGGCCTCGCGCTCGGCACCGCGCTGGCGGCGGCAGGGCTGGCCGTGCTCACCTGGGTCGACGCCGGACCAGTCACCGCGCTGCTCATAGGAACCGGTGGCCTGCTGGCAGCGGCGCGCCGGCTCATGACGGGGGTGTCGGGCTGGGGAGTGATGCCGCCCGGCTCGACACCGCGGATCATCCTCTCGGTCGCGGGCGGCCTCGTGGCGCTGTGGATCGCTCTTGGGGTGATGGGCGGACCGGGTGCGGCCCTGCGCTTCTCGGTCCTGACGGCGGTGGGACTCGCCGTGGCGCGCGTGCTGTCGAGTGGCGTGGCGGAGGTGCAGCTGAGCGCCGCCTCCGTGGTCGCGCTCGGCATCGCGGCAGCCGCGACGATCGACCCGTCGACCTCGTCCCTCTGGCCCAGCCTCGTCGCAGCGGTCATCGCCGCGGGGATGGGATGGCTTCCCGTGAGCGCGCGCCGTGCTGCCTGAATCGCTCGAGCTGTGGGTCCTCGCCGCCGCGGGATTGGCGTTCGCGTTCGTGTTCTCGTCCGCCAGGCTCCCGCGGCGCACGCTGGTCATTCACGGAGGCGCCGGGCTCGCCGCCGGAGCGGCGATCGCCGTGGCGCCCACCCTCGACCTCGTGGTCCTCGTGCTGCTGGCGCTGGGCGCCCTCGACGCGGCGCTGGGCGGCCGGCAGACCTTTGCCGTTCGGATGCGGGCTCCGGTGCTCGCCGTCGCCGTGCTCGCGCTGGGACTGATGCTGGTCCGGGTCGAGGGCCCCGACGTGCTCGGCCGGTTCGCGTCGGTCGGGCTTGTGGGAGGGCTCGCGGTGGCCATCGGGCTCCTCCCGTTCATCCATCCCTTCGAGGCCGACGAGGCTACGCCGGCATCACCGCTCGTGTGGGTGGTCTTCGTCGGGCCCGTGCTCGCTGCGGTGCTCGTCGCCCGGGCGCAGAGCCTTCTGCCGGTCGACGCCGGTGAGGCTTTCGCCGCGATGCTCATCGGGGTCGGCCTTCTCAACATGGTGTGGGGCGCCCTCGGCGCGTGGCTCACGTCGGCGGATGGACAGGCGTGGCGGTACTCGTTCTTCGCCGACTGGGGCCTTGTCGTGTGCGGCTTCGGACTGACACTGGCCGACGGCGGGCGCGCCGCGCTCCTGGTGCTGTTCGGCATCGTGACGTGCCGGCTGCCGCTCTATCTGCTCGCTCGCGCGCCGGCCCAACAACAGAAAGCAACCGAAGGCCCGCTCAACCTTCTCATCGCCGCGGCGCTCGCTGGATCGGCCCCGTTCGTCGGGTTTGCCGCGCGCGTGCTCCTGCTGCGCGCCGCGACCCAGCTGTACTGGCCGTTTGCCCTCGCGCTTGTGATCGGCATGCTGCTGTGGCTGCCGGGCTCACTGCGCCTCGGCCGCAGCTTCGGCTCCGTGCGCGGACGGCGCGCGCTGGCGGTGGCCATCGTGCTCGCGGTCAACCTCGCCGCCGGGCTGTATCCGCTTCCGCTGCTCGAGGTGGCGCGAATTTGATCCAAGCGCTGCTGTCCATCGCCTCGCACGCGGTCGCGGTCCTGGTCTATCCCGGCCTCCTCGCGATGGTTGCGTTCGGCTCCGTGGTCGAGTTGGTGTGGATGCGCGTGAGCCGGCGAGACCGGCGGTGGCCCGACCTGCCGCGACGCCGCCTGACTCCGGTCCTGGCCACCATCGCTCTCTGCGCCGTGGTCAGCGCGGTGCAGGTGGCCGCGCCCTTCAACCAGGTCCCGGGCGACGAAAGGAGCGTGGTGCTCGCGGCGGCCGGGCTCGCCTTCGCGACGTGGGCCGAGCTCGCCCTCACCGTCGAGTTCATCGCCGCTCCCGGCCTGATGCTCATCGTCCAGCTCTGCTGGCTGCTCGCGGTCCTCGGTCTTGCGGTGCAGACGGAAAGCTTGCGCCCGCAGGCGCTTGGCAACGTCCAGGTGCAAGGTGTGCTTCCCCTCAAGGTCGCCTGCGCATTCCTTTATCTGTTGTCGGTGCCGGCCCTCCTGCGACTGTGGCCTCTCTCCAGTCCGGCCGACCGGCGTGAGGGGCGGCGGCTCGACGGCGCCCGCATCCTGACGTGGTTTCCCTACTGCGGTCTCTTCACGACGATCTTCTTTCCGCCCGCCGGCGAGGACCTCCTCGGCTTCCTGCGCTTCATGGGCATCACGTTCGCGGTCGCGGGCGTGGTCATCGTCGCCGGCCTGGCCATCAGGTGGAGGGGCGCCGAAGGCGCGCGGACCCTGTACGCCCGCGTGGTGGCCCCGTATGCCGGAGTCGTGCTCGCGGTCGTGGTTGTGACCTCGCTGCTGATGCGCTGAACCCGGGCGCCCGGGGAGGGGCTGGTACAATCTCTCGCCGTGCCCAAGCCAGATAGTTCGCTGTCGGCTGTCGTCGTCAGCGGCGGCAAGCAGTACCGCGTGGCGCCCGGAGATCGGATCCTGGTCGACCGGATCGGCGCAGAAGCCGGTTCCTCTGTGAAGCTCGGCCGCGTGCTGCTGTTCAGCGACGGCAAGGACATCAAGGTGGGCAACCCGACCGTCGACGGCCTCGACGTCGAGGCGAGGGTGATCGGGCATCCACGCGGACCCCGTATCGAAAGCATCCGCTACAAGTCGAAGAAGCGCGTCCGCGTGCATCGCGGCGGACGGGCTGACCTGACGGCGCTCGAGATCATCGCTGTCGGCGGCATCGGCGTCGAGAAAGAAACCAAGAAGGAAGCAGCCGCAGCGAAGCCGAAGCGGGGTCGGGCGAAGGCCGCGCCGCGCGCCAAGGCGGAGGTCGCCGAGGCAAAGCCGAAGGCCGAGCCGGCGAAGGCCGAGCCAAAGAAGACTACGACCCGCCGGACGGCCAGGAAGGAGACGAAGTAGTTGGCACACAAGAAGGGTGGCGGCTCGTCACGCAACGGGCGCGACTCCAACCCCCAGATGCTCGGAGTAAAGGTTTACGGCGGACAGCTCGTCAACGCGGGAACGATCATCGTCCGCCAGCGCGGGACCAGGATCATGCCGGGCACCGGCGTCGGCGTGGGTCGTGACGACACGCTCTTCGCGATGGTCGACGGCCACGTCAAGTACGAGCGCGTTGGCAAGGACCGCCGGCGCGTGACGGTCGCTTCTCAAACCGACCAGAACGGCAAGAGCTGACAGCCGGCATTTCGTAGATTCCGCCCGCATCACCGTGCGCGGCGGCCACGGCGGCAAGGGCTCAGCCTCGTTTCGACGCGAGCCTTTCGTCCCGCATGGAGGGCCCGACGGCGGTGATGGAGGGCGCGGCGGCTCCGTGATCCTGGTCGCCTCGCACGACGTCAGCGACCTGGGGCTCTACAAGCGGCGGCGCCGCTGGCAGGCCGAGGACGGCGTGCCGGGCGCAGGCACGCGCAAGACCGGCCGCGGAGGTGCGGACGTGACGCTGAAGGTCCCGGTGGGCACGGTGGCGCTGGACGCGGACGGAACGTTGATCGCGGACCTCGACGAGCCAGGTCGCACGGCGGTCGTCGCGCGCGGCGGCGCAGGCGGCCGCGGCAACGTCCACTTCAAGAGCTCGACCCGGCGGGCGCCGGACTACGCGGAGCAGGGCCTCAAGGGTGAAGAGCTCGAGATCGCTCTCGACCTGAAGCTCATCGCCGACGCAGGGCTCGTCGGCCCGCCCAACGCCGGCAAGTCATCGCTGCTGCGCGCGCTGACCGCCGCGCGCCCGAAGGTCGCGGCCTACCCGTTCACGACCCTCGACCCGGAGCTCGGCGTTGCCGAGACGCCCTTGGGCCGGATCGTGCTTGCCGACATCCCCGGTCTGATCGAGGGCGCCGCGCAGGGCGCCGGCCTCGGGCAGCGCTTCCTCCGCCATGTCGAGCGCACCAGGGCGCTCGTTTACGTGCTCGACGGTTCGGCCCCCGATCCGTGGCGCGACCTGGCGACCGTCAAGGCCGAGGTGGCGCAGTTCTCGCCCGCGCTCGCGCATCGACCACACGTGATCGCGGTCAACAAGGTCGACCTCGAGCCGGTGCGCCGGCTGCGCTCGCGCACGCGCCGCGCCGGCGTTCGCTTCGTGTCCGCCTTGAGCGGCGAAGGCCTGCCCGAGCTCATCGACGCGATGGCCCAGCTGGTGGCGTCCGCGCCCCGGCCGGACATCGTGGCGGCGGCGAAGGTGACCAGGCTGCGTGAGCGGCGGCTGGACGAGCTCGCCGTCGAACGCACCCCGTCCGGGTTTGTCGTCCGAGGCGCGCGCGTCGAGCAACTGGTGGAGCGCAGCAACTTCGAGACGGACGGCGGGCTGGCGCGTTTTCAGTCGAATCTCGACCGGCTCGGTGTCAACGCAGCGCTCGAGGCTGCGGGCGTCGAGCCCGGAGACACCGTCAGCATCGCCGGCGTCGAGTTCGAGTACCAGCCGTGAGGATCGGCGTCCTCGGCGGCACGTTCGATCCCATCCACCTCGGACATCTCGCCGCGGCCCACGCCGCCATCGAGTGCGCCCGGCTGGACCGAGTGCTCGTCATCCCGACCGGCGTCCCGCCGCACCGGCCGCCGACCGTGGCCGGCGAGGATGATCGACTCGAGATGGCTCGCCTCGCGACCGCCGGGGACGGCCGCTTCGAGGTTTCGGACATCGAGCTTCGACGGAGCGGCGCGTCCTACACGGTGGACACGCTGCGCGAGCTGCGGAGGCGCCATCCGAACGACGAGCTGTTCCTGATCCTTGGCTGGGATGCGGCGAAGCAGCTCGGGACATGGCGTGCTCCGGACGAGGTGCGGCGCCTGGCGCGCGTGATCGTCGTCACGCGGCCGGGAAGCGGGTCGCCAGCCACCACGACGGAGATCCTCTGCGAGCGGCCGACTCCGGACATCTCCGGCAGCGCGCTGCGGCGGGCCATCGCCGACGGTGAGGACGTGGGCGATCGGCTGCCCGAGGCCGTCGCCGCGTACATCGCCAGGCACCACCTTTACGGGGATAATCGGTAGGTTGGCTGCTGAACGGCAAAGGCGACTCACGCCACTGCAACTCGCGCGCTTGTTGCGCAGCGCGGCAGCCGAGAAGAAAGCCTGGGACCCGGTGGTGATCGATGTCCGCGAGCAGACCTCGGTGGCCGACTACTTCGTCATCTGCGAGGGCGAGACCGACCGCCAGGTGCGGGCGATCGCCGACGCCATGGTCCAGGCGGCCAAAGCGCGTGACAGCAGGCCGCTCGCGGTCGACGGCTACCAAGACGCAGGCTGGATCCTGCTCGACTTCGACTCGGTGCTCGCGCATGTGTTCTTGCCTGGCGAGAGGTCTTACTACGACCTCGAAAGCCTGTGGGCGCCCGCCGCGAAGCGACGCAAGAAAGCCGCTTCCGCCTGACCGCTGGCGAGGGTCATATCCACCAGCGTCGCATTGGCGGCCGGGTTCATCCCGGCCGCGACTTTGTTTTCTTCGTCTGCCAATCGTCGCTACGAGTGGCTACTTGATAAGTCCCAACCTTATACCGGAAGGAGAGCAGGCCCGTCGGCGAAGCCGACCGGCCGATGAGAGGAAACCATCCGGGTTTCCTCTCATATCAGTTGCGCATAGCGGTCGTAGATCTCGCGCAGCTCGGCCGGCGGTTCGACACGGTGCTTCTTCATCACGTCGAACAGGCTGAGGATGTGGCGGACGCCGGCGAGCGTGACGCCCTTCTCGCGGGTCAGGTTCTGGATGACCTGGACCTTGCTGATGTCGCGCTGCGAGTACCGCCGGCGGTTGGTCGTCGTGCGGTGCGGCTCGATCAGGCGCGCGTCCTCGTAGAGCATCAGCGTCCGCGGGTGCGTCTCCAGGATCTCGGCCGCGACGCTGATGGTGTACAGGGGCTTGTCGAGGTCGCTGAATGACTGGTGCTGGGTCCGCGCCTTGGCCATGACCTTCATCTCAGCGAGCTCAGGACCTGGATGATCGCGGGACCGAGCAGCACGACCCAGAGGACGGGGAAGATGCAGCCGACCATCGGAAACACCATCCGCGAGGAGGCCTGCGCCGCGCGCTCCTGCGCGCCCTGACGCTGCCGCCGCCGCATCTCGGTCGCCTGCACGCGGAGCAATCTCGCGATCGGCACGCCCATCTGGTCGGACTGCACGATCGACTCCACGAGGTGATGCAGGTCCGGCACGCCCGCGAGGTCGGCCATGTGCTCGAGGGCGGCCATGCGCGGCCGCCCCAGGCGGATCTCCCGCAGCACCTTGCCGATCTCGTCACCGAGCGCGTTGTGGAAGCGCTCGGTGATGGACAGCAGACCTTCGTCGAGGCTCATCCCGGACTCAACGACCAGCGTCAGCAAGTCGGTCGCTTCGGCCAGCGACCGCTGGATCTGGCGCCGGCGCTGGGAGATGAGCTGCTCGATCCACAGGCTCGGCGCGACAAACCCGACCACCGCGAGCACGACGCCCCACAAGAGCGCGGCCACCACGCTCGGCAGCGCGAAAGGGAAGAGCAGGCCGAGGGCGAGACCCGCGATCGCAAGCAGCGCGCCCAGGCTGTAGCGCACAGCCTGGAAACCCGCCGGGGTGAGGTTGCCTGGGTTGCCCGCCTGGCTGAGCTTCTGGCGGATCTGGATCACGGTGCGCGCCGGCATTCGCGATACCGGTCGCAGCAGCACCTCCAGCTGCTTCACGAACGGGCGCGGCGGGCCCGCGGCGTGTCCGCCGTTCGCGGTCGCCGCCGCGCGGTACTGGTCGATCGCGATGAAGTACGCGCACACGATGCCGCCGCAGATCACGCCGGCCACGATCGCGAGCTGAAGCATCGGCCTACGACTCGAGCGCGGTCATGCGCTGGATGATCAGGTTGCCGGCCAGGATCATGAAGCCGGCGAAGCCAAGCATCGCGTAGCCGACCCACGTGCTCGTCATAGGCGCGTAGTAGCCGGGCACGAAGACGTAGAGGCCGAGGGCAAGGAGGATGGGCAGGCCGGTGATGATCGACGCCGACGCACGCGACTGCGCGGTCAGCACGCTCATGTCGCGCTTGGTCTGGAGACGGTCGCGCAGCGTGTCCGAGATGTTGTCGAGGACCTCGGCGAGGTTGCCGCCGACGCGGACGTGCAGCAGGATGGCCGTCACGATGAACTCGAGGTCAGGGCTGTTGATGCGCAAAAGCAGCGAGCTCAACGCGTCCTCGACCGACGTCCCGAGCGTGATCTCCGTCGTCACGCGCTCGAACTCGGTAGAGACCGGCGGCTGAGATTTCGCGGCCACCGTCTCCAACGCGCGGTCGATCGCATAGCCGGTCTTCAAGGAGTTGGAGATGAGCTGCAGCATGCTCGCCAGCTGGTCGTTGAACTGCTGCTGGCGGCGCCGCTGCAGGTAGGCGATGACGATCGGCGGGATGATGAAGCCGACCGCGCCCAGGATCACCGGACCCAGCGTGAAGCCAAAGCGGAAGAGGCCGATCAGCGTCCCCAGCGCGACGGCGCCGATGCGGATCAAGAGGTACTCGCTGGCGCTGATGTTGAGGCCGGCACGGGCGAGGTCCTCGGTCAGGGTCGGCTTGCCCTCGGCCCTGCGCCGCTGGCTCAGGTTCTCGGCCGCGGGCTTGAGGAGCCGGTCCACGAGCTCGCGCGGTGTGGCTCTGCCCCTGGGCGGCTCGGTCGCCTCCGTGTTGCGCTCCTTGCGGACCCGGTCGAGGGCCCAGAAGAAGACGAAGATGGCTGCGGCCATGGGCACGGCGACGATCGTCTCGGCCGGAAGCACCATCAGAACAGGCTGGGGTACGTGGCCTGGATGAGCTTGAGGGTGACCCCCTGGGCCGCGCCGACGCTGGGGCACTTCGGGTCCGGCGCCTGCGCGCCGGGCTGGTAGTCCTTGTACGACTCGAGGGTGTACTTGAGCGCCGCGTAGGTCAGAAACCAGGTGATGACCTCGGCCTGGCACTGGGTCACGACGACGGTCAAGCTCGTCGCGCTGGCGCCGGCCTGCGAGTTCTGCGTGCCCACCTTGATGACGTGGAGCTGGGTGAAGATCGTCTTGGCTGCCACCTTGCCCGCCGTGGAGACGGTGGCGATGACCGAGATGTAGTCGGCCGGCTGGATGTAGTCGGCGACGCCCTGCTGCTCGCTGGTCGGGATAGTCAGGGCGACGTAGCCGCTCGGGATGGAGAGGTACTCCGACTGGGAGCCCAACGCCTGGCTGGGCTTGGCCACGTCGTTCGAGGTGATGGCCTGGCCCTGGGTGATCGCCACCAGGGGGACCATGCCCTGGACCGCTCCGACGCTGGTGAAGTAGACCTTCGGGTAGGTCTGGGGGACCGAGATCACCTTCGTGCCGAGGACGTCCGCGGTGATCGGCACCCGTGGCTCGAGGTCGCGGGTGGCGTACACGACCGTCATCTGGGGACTGCTGTTGGTGGCGCTTGCGTTGAGTGCGACGAGGACGAAAGCGACGATGACCAGCACGGCCAGCAGGACCCCGAGGAGCGTGAATGGCCGGCGCGAGGTAATTGCGCTAAAGGTCCGCAAGGCCGACCCATCATAGGCAAGATATCCCGGTGCCGAGCCCCCCTAAGCTGATACCCGGAAGGCCGATTTTCGACCAGCGCGGGCAGTCGCTGGTGGAGTTTGCGGTGTCTTCCGTGGTGCTCCTTTTGCTGGTCGGGGGACTGGTCGACATCGGGCGCTCGATCTTCGTCCAGGAGGCACTTTCCAACGCCGCGCGCGAAGGGGCGCGTCGCGGCGTCTCGTTCGACGCACCGAACCAGTCGCATCCGTATCTCTACGACGCCGAGATCAAGGCTGCCGTCGACGCCGAGCTGGCGTCCATCTCGCTTCCGGCAGCGATCCTGAAGAACCCGGGGACGACCTGTCCCAGCGTGACCGACGGCAACTCGGTCCACAACCCGCCCTATGTCTCGAGCGCCTATCCGGCAACCGCCAACCAGCCCTGGCTCTACATCTGCTACAACAACACGCCGGGCCTGGACTTCACGAGCCCCGCGACCAACCAGGGGCAGCTCGACCTGAACGTCATCGTCCTCTACACGTATGGGCCGCTGACGCCGCTGGTGAAATCGCAGTTCGGGGTGTTCCAGGTCGCCGCCAACCAGCACCTCACGGTGCAGGGAAGTTGATGTACGAGCCCCTCGCGCGCGAGCCCCACCGGCGCGCTGCGCGCGCCACCTCCCCACAGGTGGGGAGGGGCCTCCGGCGCGCTCCCCTCCGGCGCGCTCCGCGCGCCACCTCCCCACAAGTGGGGAGGGGTCAGCGCTCACAGGCCCTGATCGAGTTCGCGTTGGTCTCGCCGGTATTGCTGCTCTTGCTCTTCGGGGTCATCGACCTCGGGCGCGCGATCTTCTACTACGACACGCTCAAGCATGCCGCGAGCGAGGGCGCGCGCACGGCCGTGCGCGCATCGAACGCGCTGCCCACCAACGCCGACGTCCTGAACGCTGTACGTGGCCAGATGCAGGGCGTGCCGGTGACAGCGCCGTGTCCGCAGGGCCCGGTGACCTCGGCGGTGCCGGCCGACAACGCGGCCTGGATGTACATCACGGAACCCGACCCGCCTTCGACCCCAGAGTCGACCCCGCCGCCAAACGCGCCGGGAGGGGAGTACGCCGACGTCGCAAGCGGCGGATGCAGCGCGGTGAATCCAGCGAGCGGCAACGACCAGCTCCAGGTGACGATTCGGCTCAACCTGGTGCTGATCACGCCGATCGTGGCCCAGGTCACGGCCAACCGCATCGTGCTCTCAGCCGCGGCCGTGTACCGCACGGAGTACTGATGCGGAGCCGCGGGCAGTCGGGCCAGGCGATCGTGCTCATCGCGCTGATGCTGACCGTGCTCATCGGAATGGTCGCCATAGCGGTCGACGGCTCGCGTGCCTACGCGCTGCGCCGCGACATCCAGGACGCCACCGACGCCGCGGCCCTTGCCGCCGGCGACAAGCTTCAGCAGAGCGGCAGCTACGTCACGGCCGAGCAGGCTGCAACCAGCATCTTCGCCAGCAACCTCCGGCTCTATTCGTCGCCTTCGTGCACCGGCTACGGCACACCCGGCGCCTCGCCCTGGACGGTCACATGCACCTTCGCCGACGGCACGGTCCTGACCGATGTCGCGCGCCGGCTCGGCCCGCAGGGCAGCCGGTTCGACCTGACCGCGACCCGCACCCTCGCCCTTCAGTTCGGCCGCGTGCTCACCAACGGCACGAGCCCGACCCTCGGCGCGGCGGCGAACGGCGGCATCAACAACCTTCTGTACACACCCACGATCGGCGCCCTCAACCAGTCCGGATGCGGCGGCTCCGGGGGCAACGCGATCGTCGTCAACGGGTCCGGAACGCTGAACGTCACGGGCGACGTGGTGTCGAATGGCGCGGTCTCGATGGCGGCCGGGGCCGTGCGCGTGGCAGGCGACATCTACGCGCGGTGCCAGTCCCCGGTCCCCGGCAACGTCGGAACCCTGTGCTACCCGAGCGGGTCGAACCCCCCATGCACGTATCCCGACGTCGCCGGCGCGACGCGCTCCGGCAACCGCCTCGCCGACCCGGGCTACCCGGCCCCTGGTCCGCTCGGAGCCAGCCAGGGCCTGCCCAGCAACAGCGTCGTCCTTCAGTCGGGCATCTACTCCGCTCCGGTTTTCTTGAGCAGCAACCGCTGCTGGTTCCTGAGCGGCGGCGTCTACGTCTTCCAGTCTGGCGCCGTCAACGTCAGCGACTTCGTCAGCAACGAATTGAAACCGCCCGACGAGCCGAGCCCCTCCAACAACACGCAGCGCTCGCCCAACCAGTTCTGGGACACGGCCGGCGTCTCATGCGATGGCACCTTTGACCTGACGAGGCTGGCCGGCGGCCCACGCGACCTCGGCAACGGCCAGTGGGCCTTCCTCGTCACGTCGACACGGACCGACACCTACAACGGAGTCAGCTACACGCGCGAGAGCGCGCCCTCCATGTGCCGCGCGGTCAGCCTCCCCAACCACTACGACCACGCCGAGGTGAGGATCAGCAACGTGCCGGGCGCGACCGGCTACAACATCTACGCCCAGCCGCCGCCGGGCAACTGCAACGGACCGTTTGGATTTGCCTCCAACGTTCCCGTAGCTTCGACACCACAGAACGACAGCCTGGCCGGGTGCCCGTCGGTGACCGGCGGCTGCTCGCTTGGATTCGTGACCAAGATCCTCGACGTCGAGATCGCGCCTCCCTGGGCTCCCAACTCAGGTGCGGCTCCCGGGACACCTGGCGCGTATCCGCCGGACTCAGAGCGCGCACCGCTCGCCCCAGCGTTGCCCAACCAGAACCCGGCTACGGGCGCCGGCGCGACCGGAGACCGCGCCAACGAGAACAACTGCAAGTCGATCGCGGGCGCTTTCGTGTCCTGCCCGGGCCCGGTCACGCCGGGCGCGGTCGCCCTCTACTTCCCGGCGGGTGGCTGCTTGACGACCGGGAACGGCGCGGACACGTACCTCTTCAGCGGCTACCAGTACAACTGGTTGAGCCTCTATGAACCGCCGGCCAACACGTGCACCAACTTCGTGGGCGCGGAGAGCAACTCCGCGTTCATCGGCCTGATGTACACGCCGGGCGCCACCCTCTGGGTCAGCTCGCCCAACATGTCGCAAGCCGCGGGGGTCGGAGGCATGCTGGCGGCATCCTTCCTCTTCACGGGTAGCCTGCCGAGCATCACGTACAGCTCCATGTACGGGCCGGTGCCGCCGGCGGGCAGGCTTACGGGCTAGCCAGCTCCACTTCTGGTTGGGCCGCCACGTCGGCCGGAACCGCGCCGTTCGAGTCGCGGCCCTCGCCGCGAGACTCGAGGTGCGCGATCCGCCTGTGCATCGCCGCCGCGCCCTTGGTGTCGTCCAGCTCTTCGTAGCGCTCGATGGCGCCCTTCCAGGCGGCCTTCGCGTCGTCGATGCGGCCGAGGCCCCACAGCGCGGCGCCCCTCGCGGCCAGCGCCTCCGCGCGCTCCCGCGTCTTGTCCGGCGGCAGCAGCTGCATCGTCGCGTCGACCAGGCGCAGCACCTCTTCGAAGGCGCCGACCGCCTGCGCGTTGGCGGCCGCCCGCACAAGGAAGGTGGCGGTGCGATAGGGATCCGCCGCCGTGCCCGCCTGGTAAAGGTGATACCCGATCTCGGCGGCGTGGTCGTTCGCGGCCTTGCCGTAGACGCGCTCCAGCGTGTCGGCCACCGCGAGGTGGTATGCCTGCAGGCGCGGCAGCGGCAGCGCGGCAATGACCCGCTGGCGCACCAGCTCATGCGCGAAGCGGTATGTCTCGCGCGCCGCCGAGATGAGGAAGTGGCCGCGTGTCGCCTCCTCGAGCGCGTCGCGGAGCTCGTGGCCTGAGAGCTCGCCGAACGCCTCGAGGAGCGGGACGTCGAAGTTGCGGCCGATGATCGCGGCCGCGACCAGCATGCGCTGCGCCGGCTCGCTCAAACGCTGGATGCGCCGGCTGATCAGGCCGCGGACGCTCTGCGCCAGCTCGAGATCTTCCTCCGTGTAGCTGGTGCGCGCCGCGGCGCCGGCGGCCAGCATGCTCTCGGACTCGCCGATGTAGAGCAGCGAGTGCTCGACGAAGAGCGGGTTGCCTTCGGTGGCCGCCTGGATGCCGAGCACCTGCTCCGGCGCCAGCGGCGTTTCGGTGCGTCCCGCCACGATGCGTTCGACGTCGTGGTCGGTCAGCGGGCCGAGCGTGATCCTCTGCGCGCGGCGCCGCCTCACCAATCGCGACAGAGCCGTGGCGAACGGCCGGTCCGCCTCGAGCTCGGAGTCCCAGTACGTGCCGAGGATGACCATGCGGCTGCCGCCGACCCGCTCGGCAAGGTCGCGCAGCATGAAGACGGTGGGCTCGTCCGCCCACTGCAGGTCCTCGAGCACGATCAGGAGCGGCCGGTTGCCCTGGACGCCGGTCAGCAGCGCGTGCATCGCCTTGAACAGCTGCCCGCGCACCTTGTCGGCGGGGACCTCGTGCAGGGCGCCGATCCCGCGCGCCTTCAGCCGGAGGCTCGGCGCCAGCGCCGACAGCAGCGGACCCTGGTTGCCCGCCGCCTCGTGCAGCGTCTTCGCCGTCGAGCCGGCAACCGCGGCGGCGACAACCTCGCGGAACGGCTCGTACGTCTCGCCGTCCAGCTCGAGGCAGCGGCCGGTGAGCACGAGCCATCCCCTCGCGGCCGCCTCGGCGGCGACCTCTGAGGCGAGCCTCGATGCGCCGATGCCGGGCGCGCCACTGAGGATCACCAGCGACCCGTTGCCCCCGGCGGCGCGGTCCATGAGCATCCTGAGGTCGACGCGCTGCTGGTCGCGGCCGACAAAGCCTTCGGCCGAAGCCACCACACGAGGCGCTTCCTTCACCTCACCAGGCGTCACCTGGTGCAGCCGCCAGCGGTCCGGGAACCCCTTCAGCCTGTAGCGGCCGCGGTACTCGAACTTCATCTCGGCGATGGGCCCCACGAGCTGGCGCACGATCTCCGAAACAAGGATCTCGCCGCCTTTGGCCTTGCCGGCCACGCGCGCGGCGACGTTGACGGCGGCGCCGAAGATGTCGCCACTCTCCTCGACCACCTCGCCGGTGTTGAGGCCGATGCGGATCCGCAACTTGCGCTCTGGGTTGTTCTTGCTGTACTCGGCGATCGCCTCCTGGATGTCCAGCGCGCACTCGACACCGTGGCGGGAAGACCCGAAGCTGATCATGAAACCGTCGCCGAGACCCTTGATGCGCCGCCCTGCGTGGTCGGCGACCTTCTCGTCGATGATGGTCTCGTACGCCTTCATGATCTCGTGCGACGCGGTGAAGCCGCGGGTCGAGATAAGGCGCGTCGACTCTTCGACGTCGGTGAACATGATGGTCACGGTGCCCTCGGTCTGACCCACGGCAAGGCTGCCGATGATCGTTTCGGCGGTGAGCGGCGCGGCGGCGTTGATCGGCTGGCCCAGGCCTTCGGCGATCTCCCGCAGCAGGCCCTGCGACGCCCTGAAGCCGGCCTCGCCGTGCGGGTAGCGCACCATCTGGAGCAGGCCGGACTCGGTCGAGATGCGCAGTTCGCGACCCGCCGAGTCCTTGCTGATCTTGTTCTCTGATGCGTAGTCGCTGGCCTTGAGCTCGGCGCCTTCGAACGCCTGCGTGAGCGCCGGGGCCAGGCGAAGGCTGAGCCCGCGCCGGGTGATGATGCTTTCGATCACCGCCTGGATCCGGCGCGAGGCGCCCGCCGGAGCGCCCCCGCTTTCGCCGCCGCGGACGGTGGGCAACAGGCCGCTGAACCCGTTCGAAGCGGCAGCGAGCTGGCCCAGCGCGGTGGTCGCGCGGGCCATCGCCGTTGCCGCCTCGAGCGCCTGGCCGACGTTGAGGTCGGGCGGCGGCGCGTAGGCGGTCGGATAGGAGGCGGGCATCGGGGCCGGGGCAGGCGGCGGCCCCGACGGGTAGACGACCGGGGCGACCGCCGGCTGCGGTGCGGGGGCAGCCGCGGGTGGTGGCGGCGCCGCCGCCGCCGGAGCCTCGTACGGGGTCGGTGGCGCGGCCGCCTGCAGGTCAGCGACCGCCGAGCGCGCGGCGTCGATCAGCTTGCGCATCTCTTCCTGCATCTCAGGCGTCTGCGCCGGTGGCTGCCCAGCAGCGGCCGCTGACCGGGCCGCGGCCTCGCCCGGCCGGTCGGAGCTGAAGGGCACGACCACCACCTGGCGGACGACGTTCTCGGTCCTGCCCTGGCCCGACATGAGCGGGTCCTTGACGACCGGCATCATGCTGTCGGAGCCGGCGGGGACGTGCCGCGACTTGACGGGGTCGAACAGGTCCTGGTTGACCTGCACGCCGTAGAAGGCCGCCTTGTCCAGCGCGGTCGGAACGTAGCCGGTCGCGTTGTACTCGAGCCGCAGGTCCGACCCCATGCCGAGCAGGAAGATGTCGCGCAGGATGGCGCCGTTGGAGTCGTAGCCGACGACCTCGGCGATCTGGGCGACCTTGCGGCGGCCGTCCGGCATGCGGGCCTGGTGGACGATCAGGTTGACGGCGGACGCGATCTGCGCCCGCACCGCCTCGAAGGGGATGTCAATCGAGGCCATCATCACCATCGTCTCCAGGCGGGACAGCGCGTCGCGCGCGGAGTTCGAGTGGATGGTCGACATCGAGCCGTCGTGGCCCGTGTTCATGGCCTGGAGCATGTCCAGCGCCTCGGCCCCGCGCACCTCACCGACCAGGATGCGGTCGGGGCGCATGCGAAGGCTGTTGCGGAGCAGCTGGCGGATCGTCAGCTCGCCCTTGCCCTCGACGTTCGGTGGGCGGTGCTCGAGCGCGATGACGTGCGGGTGGTCGATCTGCAGCTCGGCCGCGTCCTCGATGGTGATCACGCGCTGGTTGTGCGGGATGAAGCGCGCGACCACGTTCAAGGTTGTCGTCTTGCCGGAGCCGGTGCCGCCCGAGACCAGGATGTTCATGCGGCCGAGGACGGCGGCCTGCAGGAACTCGGCCATCGCGGGGCTCAGGCTCCCCTCGTGCTTGAGGTCCTCGATGCCCAGCACCGCGTCCTTGAACTTGCGGATGGTGAGCGCCGGGCCGTGGATCGCCGCCGGCCTGATGATCGCGTTCACGCGGCTCCCGTCCGGGAGGCGCGCGTCGACCATCGGGTTGAGGCCGTCGATGTGCCTTCCGGTCGTGGCCACCATGCGCCGGATCGTTTCGAGGAGCTGGTTCTCGTCCTCGAAGCGGATGTCGGCCTTGGTGAGGACACCGCGGCGCTCGATGAAGATCTGGTCGGGGCCGTTGACCATGATCTCGCTCACCGAGCGGTCGTGGAGGAGGCTGTCGAGCGGTCCGTAGCCGACCGCCGCGCGCAGAATGATGTCGGCGAGCGCCGACTTCTCCTGTGGGTTGAGGGTGATCGAGTCCTCGATGAGGAATTGGTCGAGGTGGGTGCGGACGGCGCGCGAGAACGCCAGCGTGTCGCCGGTCGTCAGGCCGACGTCGCGGATGAGGGCGAGGCGGTCGCGAAAGTCGTTGGCGAGCTTGTTCAGGTCGCGGCCCTGGCTGGCGGCGGCCTCGATGATGTCGGAGCGGCGGCGCCGCGGCGTGCCTGACGGAGGCCCGGCCATGGGGCCGGGCGCGGTCCACATCTCGACGTACTGGGTCTCGAGCAGCGACGGCATGGCGGCCACCGCGGGGATCACGCGCTGGAGCTCGGGCAGCCGGATCTTGATAGCGATACCGTCACCGTCAGGCTCGGTGCCCTGGTCGACGTAGGCGGCGATCCATTCGCCGTCGCGAAAGCGCATGACCGCCTTGCGCGCTCTGCTCCGGTCGCCGGGATCCGGTTCGAGGGTGGGGTCGTCGACCGAGCCGAACACCACGTACTTGATCTCCCGCGTGGGGACGTAGCGCGGCCGGTTGTCGTTCGGGCCCGCGTAGACCGGGAACCCGTCGCCGCCAATCCTCCGCGAGTCGGACTCGCCTTCCTCGAGGCCGCCGTCCAGGCGGTGCACGACGACTTTGACGCGCGACGACGTTTCCAGGGCGCCTTCGGGGGGACTGGAGAGAGGAGTCTCCGCCGTGACCTCGCTCATGGGACTCAGGACTGGCTGGATGCTAACACTGGCCTCGGCTGAATCCTTCTCTCTGGAGAAGAGTCGCATCAGAACCGCTCCGGTGCGCGACGCCTGTCGAGCACCCATTTCGACCCGGGCATGCGCTTGGCCACGCCCTTGACCTCGGACGCGCGGGCTGCCACGGCGGCCGCGCTGCCGTAGCTCCCTGGCTCGGCGATGACGATGCCGATCGACACCGAGACCAGCGGCGTGCGGAGAATGTTGCCGTTGCGTTCCTCGGATTCGATCCAGCCCCGGTCGCGGTCGATCGGGTCGTAGAGCGCGGGGATCGCTTCGTCGAAGCGCTTGGTGATCTCGGTGGCGACCGTCTCGGCCAGGCTCGGCTCGGTAAGGATCACGAAGTCGTCGCCGCCGACGTGGCCCGCGAAGTGATAGGAAGAGTGGTTCTCCTCGAGGACCTCGAGGACGATCGTGGCGAGCGTCTTGATCACGTCGTCGCCGCGCAGGAAGCCGTAGTGGTCGTTGTAGCTCTTGAAGGAATCGATGTCCGGATAGAGCACCGCGAACCGCTCGTTCTGGGCGAGGCGGCGGCTGATCTCGCGGAGGATGTCGGCGTTGCCGCTCATGCCGGTCAGCGGGCTCAGGCCGCGGGCGGTCGTGGAGCGCGACATCACCGCGCGCAACCGCGCCACGAGCTCTTCGGGGATGAAGGGCTTGGTCACGTAGTCGTCGGCGCCGGACATCAGGTGCTCGACCTTGTCCTTCAGCGAATCGCGGACGGTCAGGAAGACCACCGGGATCAGGCGCGTGCGGAAGTCCTCGCGCAGCCGGGCCATGATCTCGTCGCCCGTCGTCTCGCCGAGCATGAGGTCGAGCAGGATGATGTCGGGCCGCCACTCGACCGCGGCGTTGTGCGCCAGGCGGCCGTCGCTGATGGCGACGCACTCGAAGCCGGCGCGCTCGAGCACGCGCTTGACCAGTCGCAGCACCTGTTCGTCGTCGTCGACGATGAGCGCGATGTCGCGATGCACCAGCGCGGAGTGCGGGTGGTCGGTGCCGGGCCGCCGGACCACCGTCATGCCGGCTTCTGCCCCGGTCGCGGCAGCTTGTCTGTCAACGCGATCGCCCGCTCGGCCGCTGTACGAACTTCCTGGATGTCGGCCTTGATCGCCTCGGGGTCGTTGGCTTCCTCGGCGATGAGCTCGCTGTAGTTGACGATCACCGCCAGCAGGTTGCGGAACTCGTGGATCAGCGCGCGCCCGGGGTCTTCCGTGCTCACAGCCTCTTCACCAGCCTCCACCGGTTGACGTCGCCATCGCGCTCGTAGCCCAGCTCGTCGACAAGCGCTCGCGCCATCGCGATGCCGCGTCCTGCCTCGACGTCGTGCGCGGGCATCTCGCGCGCGAGGTGCTCGTGGACCGGAGAACCGGAGTCGGTGAGCGACGCCACGACCGTGCCCCCGTCCAGGAGCAGCGAGTACTCGATCGGACGCTCGGTGCCGGGCGGCCGTCCATGGGTGAGCACATTGCCGCCGATCTCGCCAAGCGCGGTCTCGAAGAGCATGAGCGGCCGGTCGTCTTGCCCTCGGCCCAACGCTCTGCGCAGGCGGTCGACGGACTGGTGCAAGATGCCCAGTCCCTCGTCGAGCTCTGAGAACGAAGCCCGGAATTCAAAACCGCGATGATCAGCTCCCATCGGCTCAAAAGCCGGTGAGGGCTTCCTCGACAGTCGCGTAGTAGGGGAACACCCGGTCCAGCGTCGTGAGCTCGAGGACGACGCGCGCCTGCTGGTTCGGAGCCGCCAGGCGCAGCTCGCCCTGGCTGCCGCGGATCTGCTTTAGGGCTGAGATCACGGAACCGAGCCCTGTCGAGTCGACGAAGCTCACGCCGCCCATGTCGATGACGATGCGCGGCGGGCCGGTCTTGACGACCTCGGAGATGGCTTCCTTGAGCGCCGGCGCGCCGGCCACGTCGAGGCGCCCGGTCGGGGCGACGACGGTAATGCCGTTCTCGACTTGCCGCATCTCGACTTCCAGCGCCATGGCCGGAAAAGAATACGGCCGCGGTACTGGTGTTTAGCCTGTCTACACTGCGTTGCCGTGAAGGTGATGGAGGGGGGGCAGAAGGTCCTCGTCGTGGACGACGACGAACCCCTTGCGAGGGTCATGGCGCGCACGCTTCGCAGCCGGGGTTTCGAGTGCGACGTCGCGCTCAGCGGAGCCGAGGCGCGGTCGCTCGTCGCCGCGAACGAGTACGCCCTAGCCCTGCTCGACGTCCGCCTGCCCGACGAATCTGGTTATGGGTTGCTGGAGGAGCTGCGGGCGACCCACCCGAACATCGCCGTGGTGATGATCTCCGGAGTGGACGATGCCGAGCTCGGCAAGGCCGCCCTCGAGCACGGCGCGTACGCGTATCACGTCAAGCCGGTCGGCGCCACTCAGCTCTACCTGCTGGTCGTCAACAACCTGCGCCGCCGCAGCATGGAGCTGGACCATCGCGCAAGCCTCGATCGCCTCGAAGGCCTGGTCGAGGAGGGTACCCAGCAGCTGCGGCGCGCGGCAGCGCTGCAGACGGGAATGCTGCCCCAGTCGCCCCTGCGCGAGGAGGCATTCGAGCTGGCGGCCCATTTCACCCCGGCGCGCGAGATCAGCGGCGACTTCTACGACTGGTATCGCGCGAGCGACGGCCTGCTCGCGCTGTCAGTGGGCGACGTGATGGGCAAGGGGCTGCAGGCGTCGCTGATGATGGCGACGGCCCGGGCCGCGCTCCGTGGCGCCGCCGACATCCGGCCGCTGGAGGCAGGCATCCGGCAGGCAGCCGCCGTGATGTCGCCCGCGCTCGAGATCAACAACGCCTACGTGACGGTCTTTCACGGGGTCTTCGACGAACGTTCGGGTGAGCTCGAATATGTGGACGCCGGGCACGGCCATGCCCGCCTCGTCCGCGGTGGCGCGGCGCAGGAGCTGTTGCCCGAAAGGAGCGCGCCGATCGGCCTGTTTGCGGACAGCCCGCTGCAGATCGGGAGGGTCACGATGAATCGGGGGGATTCGCTCGTGGTCTTTTCGGACGGCTTGCTCGACCTGCGTCCGGACCTGGCGACGAGGGACATACCGCTGCCGCAGGAGGTCAGGCGCGCCGCGAGCGCGCAGGAGATGGTCGACCTCCTCGCCCAGGGTGCGCGGGACGGCACGCTTAACGATGACGTGACCATCCTCGTGCTGAAGCGACTGTAGAAAACCCCCGCTCCCCTTCCGGCCCGGGCGGCTTTGCCGCCGGGTCCACCTTCCCCGACCAGCGGGGAAGGGAGGCCGCGAACTCCCCTTCCGGCCCGGGCGGCGGACCGCCGGGTCCACCTTCCCCGGCAAGCGGGGAAGGAAATCTGAGCTTGTAATTTCCCGTGCGGGCTTCCCATTCGTTGCCTGAAAACCCCCTTTTAAGGGGGCTGAACGGCGGCTGGGCGCCGATAGACTTTGCCTCCTGCGCACCTTCCAAGCCGCCAGGGGGGGCGAGGGAGCTGGGGTACGGCCAGGGAGCGGTCCCATGACGCCTTCATGGGCCAGGACGCTGGTGCGTCGAGCCATGCCGTACGCGGCTCTCGCCGCCATCCTCGCCGTTCAGGCCGTCGCCAAGGCCGATCCGGTCGTGGCCTTTCCCCTCTACCTGACCGTGGTCCTGCTCGTCTCGCTCCGCGAGGAGCGGGCCGCCGCCTTTGCGGTGGCCGCGGTCGCGGCGGTCGCCGTCGTCATCCCCCCGCTTGCAGACGCGGACGCCGCTGCTGACGTGGCATCGGCGCTCCTTCTGGCGGGCGTGATGCTGGCGGTCGCGCTGTCCGTCGGCGAGCTGATGCGACACGCGCGGGCCGCCGCCACCTCGGCGCAGCGCCGAGTCGACGAGATGGCCGCCAGCGACCGCCGCTTGCGGGCGGCGTTCGAGTCGGCCGAAGTAGGCCTGGGGCTCGCCGACCTCGACGGGCGCCTGCTCCAGGTCAACCACCGGTTCGCATCTCTGCTGGCCCGCGACCACGACGCTATGGTCGGAAGCTCGGTCGTCGACCTGGCTTTTGAGAATGACCGCTCGGCTGTGCGGGAAGGGCTCGCCCTGATTCGCAACGGCGACGTCACCAGGTGGGAGTCGGACGTCGAACAGGTGCGCACGGACGGCGAGCCGCTCCCGGTGTCCCTGCACTTTGCGCGTCTACCCAACACTGTGACCGGGGAGCCATCGCTCCTGGTCCAGGCGACCGACATCACGGTCCGCCGTCAAGCCGACGCCATCCGCGACTGCATCGCCGCCGTGCGCCAGGTCATCGTCAACTCGTCCGGCGCCGAAGTGGCGATGCCGCCGCTCCTCGCGGCGCTGTGCGAGCACCTCGGCTGGTCGGCGGCGCAGCACTGGGCGCTCGACTCCGAGCGCAGGTCGATGCGCGTGCGCCACGGGTGGAACGCCGCCGGGCCGCTGCTCAACGGATTCCTGCACGCCGGGCGCAACGCGACGGTCGTCGAAGGCAGCGGCCTCGTGGGCAGGGCATGGCGCGCCGGGACCGTCACCGCGGAGGTCGACCTCAGCGCAGCTGCGGACTACCAGCTGCAGAATGCTGCCCGCCTGGCCGGAGTCCGGTCGGCCCTGGCCTTCCCGATCGTCGACGGGGGCGAGGTCGCGGGCGTCGTCGAGCTGGTCTCTGCCACGTCGCGGACACCGACCGACGACCAGGTGACGATGCTCGCGACCGCCGGCGTGGAGATCGGCCAGTTCATGCGCCGCGCGGACGTCGCACAGGCGCTGCGCCGCAGCGAGGCTGACCACCGGGCGATCTTCGAACGCTCGCCGATCGGCATCGCGCACGTCGGAGGCGGGGGCGAGCTGATCGAAGCGAACCCTGCGCTCCTGCACATGCTCGAGCAGGACGATGCTGCGATGCGCACCACCGCGTGGCCGGACCTGCTGCGCGCCTACGACCAGGCCGCCGCTCGCCTCCACAAGGCGCCGTTCCTGGCCGGAATCACGGACGGCGGCAGCATCCAGGTGCGCGCCGGCACCGGCACCGGCAATTGGCTATGGCTGCAGCTGACCGCGACCTCGATCCCAGACGCGTCCGGCGCCCCCGAGCATGTGCTCGTCATGGTCGAGGACGTGACCGCGGTCCGCGAGACGTCCGACCGCCTGAACGAGGCGCTGGACGCGCAGCGGGAGGCGAACTCCAACCTCGCGAAGCTCGACACGACCAAGAGCGAGTTCCTCAGCATCGTGAGCCATGAGTTCCGCACCGCCCTCACCGGCATCCAGGGGTTCAGCGAGCTCATCCGCGACGGCGGCCTCGAGTCGGACGAGGTGCGCGCCTACGGCGGCTACATCTTCAACGACGCCGACAGGGTCAACCGCCTCATCGGCGACATGCTCGATCTTGACCGCATGGAGTCCGGGCGCATGTCGATGCGGACGACGCAGGTGGACATCAACGACGTCCTGATGGAGGCGATCTCGCGCGCGGCGCCGGGCGCGATCAGCGTCGAGTTCAAGTCAGACCTCGACCCCAGGCTGCCGATCGTCACCGGCGACCGCGACCGGCTCATCCAGGTCGTCAGCAACGTCGTCAACAATGCGGTGAAGTACTCGCCCGAGGGCGGCACGGTCACGCTGGCGAGCCGCGCCGAGGGTCGCTTCGCCCTGGTCAGCGTGTCGGACACCGGCATCGGCATCCCACCCGATGAGATCGGGCACGTCTTCGAGCGGTTCCGCAGGGTGCGGACAGGCGCGGCGCAGTCGATCCCTGGGACTGGCCTCGGGCTGACGATCGTCAAGCAGATCATCGAGATGCACGGCGGCAAGATCTGGGTCGAGAGCGCCGTCGGCCACGGCTCGTCGTTCCATTTCACGATCCCGCTGTCCCCGGAGAGCGCGGACTCCCTGCAGGTGCAGCATGCCTGAGTCGAACGGCGCGGCCGCGCAGGGGTTCACAGTGCTCGTCGCGGACGACAACGAGGTGGCGCAGCGGCTGTGCAGGCGTGTGCTCGAGAAGGCGGGCTACTCGGTCTTGATCGCGGCCGACGGCCTGCAGGCGGTGGAAATCGCGCTCAACCAGCACCCGGCGATGATCCTGATGGACGTCGCGATGCCGGGCATCGACGGCCTCGAGGCCATGCGTCGGATCAAGACGCAGGTGCCGGCGATGCCTATCGTCATTGCCAGCGCGCACTCGATGGCGAGCGACCGCGAGCGATTCCTGGCTGCGGGCGCCGACAACGTCCTGAGCAAGCCGTTCCGGCTGGCGGACCTGATCTCGATCGTCCAGTCCCTGGCGGCGGCCAAGGCATGAAGGACCTGACCGGGACCAGGCTCGCCCAGTACGAGATCGTGGAGCGCCTCGGCGGCGGCGGCATGGCGGTCGTGTACCGGGCGGTGCAGCAGCCGCTGGGCCGCGAAGTGGCGCTGAAGGCGCTCTCCTCGGAGCTGTTCCAGGATGAGGGCTTCGTCAAGAGGTTCGAGACCGAGGCGAAGACGCTCGCCAAGCTGGACCACCCCAACATCCTGCCCATCTACGACTTCGAGGTCATCGACGGGAATGCATTCCTGACCATGCCCCTCATCCGCGGCGGCACGCTGCGCGACCTGCTCAACCGCGGACCGATGGAGCCGCTGATCGCCTGGCGCTATCTGCGCGAGATCGGCGACGGCCTGCAGCACGCGCACGACGCCGGCATCGTGCACCGCGACCTGAAGCCGACCAACGTGCTTATCCATTCCGACGGCCGTGCCATGCTCGCCGACTTCGGCCTCGCACGCGGCGCGGGCCAGCCGACGCACCTGACGACGATCGGCCTCGCCATCGGCACGCCCGGGTACATGGCGCCGGAGCAGGTGATGGGGCATGACGTCGACAAGCGCGCGGACATCTACGCGATGGGGGTGCTGACCTTCGAGATGCTCACGGGCCGGCTCCCGTTTGCAGGGACCAACCGCATGGAGGTCGCGTACGCGACGGTCAACGCCCCGATCCCATCGGCGGTGAAGTTCAACGCCAACCTGCCGGACGAGCTCGACCAGCTGATGCAGAAGGTGCTCGCGAAGGATCCGGCGCTGCGGCCGCAGACGGTGCGCGAGCTCCTGGCGCAGATGGCGCGGCTGCCCCAGCGACGCGCGTCGTCGGCGGGCATCGCGGCCGCGGCTGCAGCTTCCGCCGCATCCTCGACGCCTGCGGCGGGCGTTGCGTTGATGCCCCGCCCCGCGTCAGTGGGAGGCGGTCCCGACACCACGTCGATGCGCGCTGTGCAGCCGGCGCCACCTGCCGCCCCGCCGCCGCCGGGCTTCCACGGCTCGCCACCGCCCACGCCGACCGCCGCCGGCGCCTCGACCATCCGCACCCTCGAGCTCATGGGCGTGCGCCCGGCGCGGGCGCGAGGCCGGTTCATCCTGAACTCGCACTTCAGCAACTTCGTGCACGTCGCTCGCGCCGTCGCCGGCGACCGGTGGCCGGAGGTGGCTTACGCGGCCGGCGTCGTCCAGTACATGGAGCAGGATGCGCCGAACGACGACCAGCTCTCCTCGCCGGTCGAGTCGCTGAGCCGGCTCAATGAGGCGTTCGAGACGATCTACGGACCGGAGGCCGAGGACATGATCCGGGCGTGGGGACGCCGTGCGACCGAGCGCTGGCTGGCCGAGGGCAAGCACGGCCTCGGGAGCACGCGCCGTTTCGTGCCGGGCCGGCAGCGCAAGCTCGCCAACGTTGTCAAGCATTTCACCGAGGCGATGGACAACGTGCGCGGCGAGCACACGCACGCCTGGCTGCAGGTGGATGAGCACCAGTTCTGGCTCGTCAACTTCTCCAACATGTTCGCCCTGGGCCGGATCAAGACGGTTAAGTCCTGCTACGTGTGGACCTCGGCGATCGAGACGATCCTCCGCTGGGCCGGCCTGGCCAACGACTGGTATGTCGAGGAGGTCGAATGCGGCTGCGTAACGGGGACATTCGACTGCGCTTTCGCCATCCGCAGCGCCGAAACGAACTAGCCCGCGTCTAAAATTTCGTCTAACGGCCTCCTGCCGACAGGGGTAAGATGGCCGCAGAAGCCCCTATTCAGCCCTCCCTCCTTTCTGAAGGTCCTCTGCCCCCCGGTGGAGGGCCTTCTCCTTTGAGCGCAGGGGAAACCTTCCAGGTTTCCCCTACGTCGCGCCGCTCAACGGCGCTTCGCGGTGGATCGGAAACGGTGATGTCCGTCGCGCCGGATTCGCGGCGCTAACCCCTTCCGGAGCGGTTCGGATTGTTCTCAGCAGCCCTGACGCCGAGGGACGTCAGGCGTCCCGACTCATCGCGTGTCGCGACCAGGCGGAGCCTGGTCGCCAGAGCGACGACGTTTATTGTCTTGCCGTGCGCTTCGCGATCGACGTGACCGCCTGCTGGCGGCCGCAGCGCGTCGGCATGGTGACGGTCGCGGTGGAGCTCGCCCGCGCGCTGGTGGAGAGCCGCGAGGGCGACGATTACGTCCTCCTGTGCAGCCGCGATCGCCCACCGTCCCTCGCGGGTCTCGACTGCGAGGCCGTGCTGGCGCCCTACCGACACGAGCTGGTCTTGAAATCCCGTTGGCTGCCCGCGGTCGAGACCCAGCTCGACGCCGACGCCATCCTCTATCCGTACTGGCCCAGCCCGCCGCTCCGGCGACCAGGTGCACCGCCGGCCGCGATCTTCGTCCACGACCTGGCGTTTCGAATCCGGCCGGCCGAGGTGCCTTGGCAGCAACGCCTCTACATGGGGCTCATCCTGCCGCGAGCGCTGCGCGACGCGGCGGCCGTGCTCGTGCCGTCCGAAGCCACGCTTCGAGACCTGCTCCGGCTCTACCCGGGCGAGGCCAGCAGGCAGAAGGTCCACGTCGTACCCGAAGGGCTCACGGCGCCCCCTCCGCCTGGGCCCCTGCCTGGCGGCATCGAACCAGGGTTCATCCTCGCCGTCGGCACGGTCGAGCCGCGCAAGAACTATCCACGCCTGCTTGCCGCTTACCGGCAGCTGCGCGGCCACGGCTCGCTGCCGATCATCATCAACGGCCGGCCCGGCGTGCCCCAGCTCGTTATCGCCGGGCGCCCGGGGTGGGCGTATGGCGACACGCTCCAGCGCATCGCCAGAGAACCCGGTGTCCGCTACCTCGGCCACGTCGCGGAGACGACGCTCGAGGCGCTCTACCAGTCCGCCTCTGTTCTCGCGGTGCCGAGCCTCTACGAGGGCTTCGGCCTGCCCCTGCTCGAGGCGATGGCGCACGGCCTGCCCGCGGTGATCGGCGCCACGGGCGCGCTGCCGGAGCTTGGAGAAGGCGCGGCGATCGCGGTCGATGCGGAGAACGTGGCAGGCATCGCCGCCGGCCTCGAGAGGCTGCTCGCGGACGAGGCGCTGCGCAAGCAGCTCGGCGAGGTGGGCATAGAGCGAGCCGCCTCCTACACGTGGCTCGCCGCCGCGGCGCGGACGCGCGACGTCCTCCGCCAGATCGCCCGTGCTCCGGCGGCGCAGGTCGCCTGAGTGGGCAAAGGTGGACGCGTCGGCTGGGGGATCCTGGGCGCCGCGCACATCGCGCGCAAGGCGGTCCTCCCAGCGATCGCTGCCTCGAGCAATGGCCGCGTCGTCGCCGTCGCCAGCCGGAGCACTGAACGCGCGCGCGAGGTGCTGGCCCCGTATCCGGGTGCGCGAGTCGTGGATTCATACGAGGAGCTGGTCGCCGATCCCGAGGTCGACGCGGTCTACAACCCGCTGCCCAACAGTCTGCACAGGGAATGGTCGATCCTCGCCCTGAATGCAGGCAAGCATGTCCTGTGCGAGAAGCCGATCGCGCTGAATGCGACCGAGGCCGAGGACATGGCCGCCGCCGCGAACGCCGCGGGCTGTCACCTGATGGAGGCATTCATGTACCGCTTCCACCCGGCGATGCTGGAGCTCGTGGAGCGGGCGCGGAACGCGATCCATGTCGCGGCGGAGTTCGGTTTCCAGGTCCGCAGCCGGGACGACATCCGGCTCCGCGCCGACACCGGTGGAGGCGCGCTGCTGGACGTCGGCTGCTACACGGTGAGCGTGGCGCGCTGGATCCTGGGTGAGCCGGAACACATCTCGGCGCAGGCGAAGTTCCGTGACGGGGTCGACCTGGCGACGAGCGCACTGCTGACGTTTCCTGGTGGCGCCACCGCCTCCGCGTGGTCGAGCCTGGAATCAGCCGAGGTGCAGGACCTGACCGTGATCACGCATAACGCCGTCTTCCGAAGGTCGCAGGCGTTCAACGCGAGGGACGATCACGACCCGTACCGGCTGATGATCGAATCGTTCGGCGACAGCGTGATCCACGACCGGCCGGTGGCGATTCCGATGTCGGAATCGATCATCAACATGCGGGTGCTCGACGCCATCCGCGACGCGTCTACGTCTTGACCAGCTCCTGAAAGCGCGGATCGTCGCGCACGGCGCTCAGGTCCGAGTCGCCCGGCGCCATCGTCTTGATCTCAGGCCGCAGCGGGATCGCTTCCTTCAACAGTTCGAGGGCTTCGTCTTGCTTGCCGTCCCGCGCGCGCACGCAGGCGAGGTTGTAAAGGACGGTTCCCATCACGATCGCGGGCGCCTCCGCGGTCCGCATGTCGGGCACTGCATCCTCGAAGAGCTGCCTGCCCTCGCCGTCGAGGCCGTTCTCCTTGTAGTACTCGAACATGTGCAGCCTCGGGTGGGTGTAGCTGTTGCGGAGCACGGCCTCGGTCGTGGTCCGTGACACGTTCCACTCGAACGGCCGGTCGCCAAGGCTCTCGTACAGGTCCATGATCTCGCCCAGCAGGTGGTCGGCCCGCGATGCCGCGTCGGCCAGCGGCGTGCCGATGCCGTTCGGCAGCTCGGCGTCGTTGAACTCGTCCGTGTTGGCGGGCGGCCGCTCGTAGGCCTTGCCGTCTTTCATGTTCTGCAGGGCGTCACGGAAACGCTCGCGCCACATCCCGACATGGAACATGAGCAGCGAGGCCGGCCACCCCTGGGGTGCCTTCTCGGAGCTGCGAGCCTTCTCGACGAAAGCTTGCTCTGCCGCACGCTGCGCCTCCAGCGCGCGGCGGATCGCGGCGGGCTCAGGCAGGGTCCATCTCCAGCGCCTGTGTGCCCTTGAAGGAGATCGGGCCGGTGAAGAAGCCTGGCGAGGCGGCCGGAGTCGACGCGTTGTTGATGGTCAGCGTGGCGTCGGTCGTGCCGGTCGAATGTGTCTTGACGATGCGCTGAGCACGCGTGTCGATCCAGCTCGTGACGTTGGTGACCACCGTGCCCTTGATGGCGAGGCTCTGGACGGCTTTCGACGCGCCGGTCGGACTCATGGGAACGCCCAGCGACCCGGACGAGATGGTGAGATCGACTGTGTGGGTGATCTTCGATTGGACCACCGCGGTGTCTACTCCGCCGACCTTCTCGTCCCGCAGATACTTGTTCTCTGCCTTCACGTGCACGGCGCCCGTGCCCATCGGGTTGTTGACGTCGTAGGTCTTTGTCCAGGTGTCGCCGACCCTGACGCTGCCGTCGGGCAGCACGGCGCTGAGCAGGCCCGTACCCGTGCCGCTGAAGTCGGGCATCGACGAGCTGCCGAGCGCGCTCCCGTTGACGCTGACCACCCGCCCGTCGGCGCCGACCTTGAGGTTGACGGTCTCGGTCTTCGGCGTCTCCGTCTTGGTCGTCCCGTTGATGGTGCTCCGGACGGTGAGTTCGCTCAGCTGGACGGTCACGTCCGCGACACCGCCGGAGTCGACGGAGTTGACGGTGACCGTGTCCCTGGCGCTGACCTCGATGTCGAGGGGCATCGAGAATCCCTGCGTGCTGACCGTGTACTTGAAGGTCGCGTGCAGCTTGTACTTGTAGACGTCGCCCGCCTTGAAGGCGAGGGCGATCGTGTGCGCCTGCAGGCCGAACGAGCCGCAGCCGGCAAGCAGGCACACCGCCAACATGGCGAACAGCACTCGGCGCACGAGGCCCAGCTTAGGACGGCGCTCCGGGTTTCGAGCTCTCTTGTGCGACCTTCTCCTGGAGCGCGGTCGAGGGTGCGGCTCCCGCAGCCGCGCCGGCGACCGGGACGATCTGGCGGAAGCGCCTGGCCGCCGCCGGCCAGTCCGCCAGCATCTCTGCCGCGCGCGCGCTGCCGGTCCGGCGGTGGTGCTCGTCGATCAGCGCGCGCAGCTCGTCCGCGTCCTCGGGCGGCACCTCGCGGGCGACGATGCTGTCCTGGTTGAGCTGGCCCCACTCCACCGCGTAGGCGACTCCACCGGTCATGCCCGCGCCGGCGTTCCAGCCGATCGGGCCGAGCGCCACGGCGACGCCGCCGGTCATGTACTCGCAGAAGTGGTCGCCAGCCCCTTCGACGACCGCGATCGCGCCCGAGTTGCGCACGCAGAAGCGCTCGCCCGCGCGGCCGGCGATGAACAGCCGGCCGCCCGTGGCGCCGTAGGCGATCGTGTTGCCGGCCAGAACCGGGTCGGCGGAGGCGTCGGCGCCGAAGGGACGAATCGCGATGACGCCTCCACCCATGCCCTTGGCGACGTAGTCCTGGGCCTGGCCCTCGAGGCTGAGCTCGACCCCGTCGTCGAGGAACGCGCCGAAGCTCTGCCCCGCGCTGCCGCGATACTCTCGCCGCTCGCCGCTCCCCAGAGCCGCGCCGACGGTGCGGTGAGAGTTGTCGATCGCGCCCCCTGGCGGTGGCGGCGCCGGCGCGTCCCCGTTGCGCTCCCGCACGCGCTTGCGTGGAAGCAGGCTGTTGGTGGCCGCGGTCACGAACGACAGGTCGAGATGTGCGTCGGGCGAGGGCTCGAGCAGTTCGACGCAACCCACGATCTGGTCGAGCGAGCGCGCGCCAAGCTGAGCCAGGTGCTCGCGCACCTCCTCGGCGATCAGGAGGAGGTAGTTGATGACGTGCTCCGGACGCCCCTCGAACTTCGCGCGCAGGTCCTCGCGCTGGGTGGCGATGCCGGTCGGGCATGTGTTCAGGTGGCACTGGCGCGCCATGTCACAGCCGAGCGCGACGAGCACGCCTGTGCCGAACCCGAACTCCTCGGCTCCGAGCAACGCGGCGACCACGATGTCCCGCCCGCCGCGAAGGCCGCCGTCGGTGCGCAGCGTGACGCGCTCGCGGAGGTGGTTGGCGACCAGGACCTGCTGCGCCTCAGCGAGGCCGAGCTCCCACGGCGAGCCGGCGTTCTTGATGGAAGACAGCGGCGACGCGCCCGTGCCGCCGTCGTGGCCGGAGATGAGGATGTAGTCGGCGTTGGCCTTGGCGACGCCGGCCGCGATCGTGCCTACTCCGGCCTCCGAGACGAGCTTCACCCCGATGCGAGCGTGCGGGTTGACGGTCTTCAGGTCGTGGATGAGCTGGGCGAGGTCTTCGATCGAGTAGATGTCGTGGTGGGGAGGCGGCGAGATGAGCTGCATTCCAGGCTGGGCGTGGCGGAGCCGCGCGATCAGGCTCGTCACCTTGATCCCGGGCAGCTGCCCGCCCTCGCCCGGCTTGGAGCCCTGCGCGATCTTGATCTCGAGCTCGTCGGCGCGCTTCAGGTAGCGCGGCGTCACGCCGAAGCGCGCGGACGCGACCTGCTTGACGCGATTGTCGCGCCGGGTTCCGTCTCGGTCGTCGTAGGTATCCGGGTCCTCGCCGCCCTCGCCGGAGTTGGAGCGCGCCCCGACCTGGTTCATCGCGATGGCGAGCGCCTCGTGCGCCTCGGGGGAGAGGGCGCCCAGCGACATCGCGGTGCTGACAAAGCGCTTGAGGATGTCCGCCGCGGGCTCCACCTCGTCGATGGAGACCGGCTCGGTGCAGGTCTTCAGCCGCAGCAGCTCACGGAGCGACTGCGGGTCGCCCATGCTCGACAGGCGCCGCCAATCGCGGTAAGCGTCGGCGTCACCCGTCTGCGCGGCCTTCTTGGCGGCGCGCGCGGCGAGCGGGTTGTAGGCGTGGTGCTCGCCGGCCTTGCGAAAACGCACGCGTCCGTGGTCGGCGACGGCGGGCGGTCGGGTGCGTGCCGCGCGCTCGATGTCCTCGAGGTTTGCGCCGCCGATCCGTGACGGGACGGCGGGGAAGCACAGCTCCATCACCTCGGCGCCCAGACCCAGCGCCTCTAGCACCTCGGCGCCGCGGTAGCTGGTGACGCACGAGATGCCCATCTTGGCCATGACCTTGAGCAGGCCGACCTCGATCGCCTTGCGATAACGCACCGCCGCATCCTCCCCACTCGCGGGGAGGTGGCCCGAAGGGCTGGAGGGGAGGCCGGCGGTCGCGAACCCGAGGTACGGATGGACCGCGGTCGCGCCGACCGTGATCAGGCAGGCGACGTCGTGAACGTCGACCACGTCGCCGGCGACGGCGACGATGTCTGTGGTCATCCGGCGTCCGATCTCGACCAGGTGCGTGTGCACGGCGCCGACCGCCAGCGCCATCGGCACAGGAATCCGGTGGGGCGCCGACCGGCGGTCGGAGAGCACGACGATACCCTCGGCCTCGGCTGCTTCGCGGCGCAGACGCAGCAGCGCGTCGCGCAGCGATTCGTCAGGAGAGCAGGTCGCGTCGAGGACCGTCGCCTCGGCGAGCACGCGCGCAAGCTCCGAGGCTCCGAGCACCGGCGACTCCAGCTCGAGGAGCTTGTGTGCGGTGGGCACGGCCGGATGGTGCCGGCGCAGCAGCTCGCGGTCGACGCCGCCCTCGGGCTCGAGGGTCTGGCGACGCGAGCCGAGCAGTACCCGAAGCGACATCACCGCCTTCTCGCGCAGTGGGTCGATCGCCGGGTTCGTCACCTGCGCAAAGCGCTGGCGCAGGTAGCCGTATGCACGGCGGGGCGTCCTGCCAAGCGGCGCGATCGGGATGTCGTCGCCCATGGAGTAGACGGGTTCGGCGCCGGTCTCGGCCATGACGTCGACGACGAACTTCACGTCTTCGAAGCCCCAGCCGTGCACAGCGTGGTGGGCGGCGATGCCCTCGAGCGGCTCGAGGTCGACATGGTGCCGCTCGACCGGGACGAGGATCCGGTCGGCGAGCATGCCGTAGTCGTGGCGCCCCGCCGCGCGCTCCTTGGCCTCGTCGTCGCGGAGCAGCGAGCCGTCGCGCGTGTCCACGAGCAGCATCTGACCCGGGCCCAACCGTCCGCGCTCCACCACGTCCTCCGGCGCCATCTCCACCACGCCGGCCTCGGATGCCGCGGCGACGACGCCCTGGCGGGTGCGCTGCCAGCGCAGCGGCCGAAGGCCATTGCGGTCGAGCGCCGCTCCGACCACGACGCCATCGCTGAAAGCGAGCGCGGCCGGGCCGTCCCACGGCTCGAAGCGGATGGACTGGTAGCGATAGAAGTCGCGAACACCGGCGGCCAGGTCGCCCCGACCTTCCCACGCGTCGGGGACGAGGCTCATCAGCGCCTCGCTCACGTCCCAGCCGCGGTGGACGAGCAGCTCGAGGGCGTTGTCGAGCGATGCGGAGTCGGAACCCTCCGGCCAGATCGCACCGCGCAGCGGGGGCTCGAGCTCCGCTTCGCGAGCGCGCATCCATGCGCGGTTGCCGGTGATGGTGTTGACCTCGCCGTTGTGGGCGAGCATCCGGAACGGCTGCGCGAGTCTCCAGTCGGGCATTGTGTTCGTCGAGTAGCGCTGGTGGAAGACGGCCAGGCAGCTCTCGCATCGCCCGTCCTGCAGGTCGAGGTAGAAGTCGGCGAGCCGCGTGCCCGCCATCAGGCCCTTGTAGACGACGGTGCGACTCGAGCACGACGGGATATACATGCGCACGCGGTCTGCTTCAGCGCTTGTCTCGATCCGCCTACGTGCGACGTACAGCTCGCGCTCCCACGCCTCCGGGTCCAGGCCGGGGTTTTCGACGAGCGCGTGCCAGATCGCGGGCATGGTTTCGCGCGCCCGCCGGCCAAGCGAGTCCGCCTCGACAGGCACCGTGCGCCAGGCCGCGACGTGCAGGTGGCGCTCGACGAGCTCCCTCGCCCGGGTATCCCAGGCGAAGACGACCGCGACCGCGTACCTGCCGCCGAGGAGCCGGTCCGGGACCTGGATCAAGAGCCCCGCGCCATCGCCGCTCTTGCCGTCGGCGTCGAGGCCGCCGCGATGCGCGAGCCGCGCAAGCGCGGTGGTGCCGAGCGCAACCGCCTCATGGCCGAGGTGAGGGGTGGCCACGAAGCCCATGCCGCACGCGGCGCGAGCCGCGGGGAGATCCCCCGGCCAGGCAAGACGTGAGCGATCGAGCGCTGGGGGCACTGCGGTGAAGGCTACTGGCCGTCGCCGAGATGGGCTAGTGGGCGACTACCAAAAGAAGGACGCTTTCGTTATTGCGCTCTTACATGCCCAGGAGGGCCTGGACGCGCAGGGCGACGGCCAGGTTGAGCCGGGTCTCGGGGTCCTCGAGGTCCAGGCCGGTGATCTCGCGGATGCGCTCGAGCCGGTAGCGCAGCGTGTTGGGGTGCACCCGCAGGCGCTTCGCGGCGTGCTGCTGCTCGCCCGTCTCCAGGTAGGCGCGCAGCGTCGCCACCAGGGCGCCTTTGCGCGCGCTGTCGTGCTCGATCAGCGGACCGAGATGGCGGCGGCTGTAGTCCACGAGCCGCTCGTCGCTGACCGCGGCCAGCAGCCCCGTCAGGCCGAGCTCGGGCACGGCGACGACCTGGCCCCAGCGCTTGAAGCGCGCGAGCGACTCCATGACCGAGGTCACCTCGCGGAGCGCGCCCTCGACCGCGGCCGGCGCCTCGACGGGCGCGCTGAACCCGACGGACACCGTGAAGCCGGGTTTCCAGTCGGTGATTGCCTGCTGAACCTGCAGGCCAAGGGCATGGCTGCGCGCATGCTGATCGCCACCTTCGGTACCCAGCGGCAGCAGGGCGACGACCTGGTCCGAGCGACCCTGGACGAGGGCGCGCGCGTAGCTCCCCCGAACGACCCCGGTGACCCGGCGGAGGAACTCGCGCTTGACCGCCTGGATGGCGTCTTCCGAGATCTGGCGGGCTCTGTTGAAGCCGCGGAAGTCATCGATGTCCACGAGCAGGACGATGTGGCTGCCATGAAGGGGGTACCCGACATGGCGTGCCCGGCGCTGGGCGGCGGCCTCGTCGCCGTAAGTGCCGTGGAGGAGGTCCTCCAGGAACTCGCCGCGAACGCGGCCTTCGACCTCGGACAGCTCGCGCTCCTTGGCGATGGAGAGCGCCAGGACAAGCGCCGCCTGCTCTATCGCCATGAACGCGAGCTCCTCGTTGTGGGGCGGGTGATCGAGGATCGAGATGTAGCCGAGGACCTGGTTGGCGGCGGTGATCGGCGCGATCAGCCTCTCCCTCGACATGCCGAGGTGCGGAAACGCCGGCACCTTGACCGGGCCTCGCCTGGCCTCGACATCACGCAGCACGCGCTGGATCTGGGGATCGAACAGGACGCGATGCGGGGTGCCCTGGCGGAGGATCGTCTCTTTGCGGTGCGGGTCCGAGCTCCCACCGGCATGGGCGAGAAGGTGAAAGCTCGCGTCCTCGACGACGACCGCGCTCTCGAGGAGGTCGGCGAGAGTGCGGCAGATCTCGGTCACGCCCTTGCCGTCGAGGACGAGCTCGGTGAAGCGGCGGTGGATCTCGATGGATCGCTTGAGCCGCGAGTGCTCGGCGTTGATGATCCGCTCGAGCAGTGGAGACATCAGGTCGACGAACTGGACGTCGGAGGGGATCGTGAACAGCGGCACCTTGAGGCGGTCGGCCTCGGAGACCATCTCGGGCGGCAGCTTGCGGAGGTAGGGCAGCGGTCGCACGACCAGGCCCGCGCCGCCCTTGTCGGCGATGCGGCCGACGAGGCGGATCTGGGCGTCGAGGTCGTCCTTGATCGGAAAGCCGCTCGTGAACATCAGGTCGCCGGCTCGCGGCTGGATCTCTGGCGTCTCCATGATGCGGACCCATTCGACCTGCCGGTCGAGGCCGTCGGCGCCGGCGACGAGCTTGGCCGACGCCAGCACCGTCTGCATGGCCTCACGGACCGTCGGTCGAGGCTCGTCAGCTTCGGCGGCGACCCGTTTGGTGGCCATGATGGGCAAGCTTAGGATGTGAGCGACAGACAAGCAAACTCGGCTACGCCTTGTACGGTGGCCACTAGGCGCTGTTCGACGCGTCGCGTTAACTTCTCTTCATGACGGACTCAGAGGCCCCTGCCTGCGACCGGCACGAGACGAGCGTGCCCATGCGGCTGAGCACCATGCACTCCGATTCGGCACGGCCTGAAGTCGTGGTCGGTCTGTTCGAGTGTCCCGAGTGCGGGCACGAGCGCAGGCACCCAATCCGCATCGGAGGGTCGACAGAGACCGCAGCCTAGACCAGGCGGACTCTCCGGATAGTCCGGACCAACCGAGCCTGATCTGGCTTCCCAATTTCGGATAGTCCGGACTATCCGGGGTGGTCAGGTCTTGTCGATCAGTTCGCGCAGGACTAGCGGCAGGATGCCGCCGTGGTGCAGGTACTCGATCTCCGTCTGGTTGTCGACTCGCGACCGTGCCGTGAACCTCGTTTCGCGCCCGTCGTCCGCGACGGCGCTGACCTCCACCGGCTGCCCCGGCTTCATGGCGTCGAGGCCGTGAATGGTGAAACGTTCCTCTCCTGTGAGTCCCAGAAGCTGCGCGCTCTCGCCGGGCGAGAACTGCAGGGGCAGGATCCCCATCCCGACCAGGTTCGAGCGGTGGATGCGCTCGAACGTCTCTGCGATGACAGCGCGCACTCCGAGCAGCAGCGGGCCCTTCGCCGCCCAGTCACGCGACGAACCGCTGCCGTACTCCTTGCCCGCAAGCACGACGAGGGGGACGCCGTCTTTCGCGTAGCTCTGTGCCGCGTCGAAGATCGTCATCTCCTGCTTGTCCGGGAAGTGCCGCGTCCAGTAGCCCTCGCGTGACGCGAGCGCGTTGCGCAGCCGGATGTTGCCGAACGTGCCTCGCATCATCACCTCGTGGTTGCCACGCCGCGCACCGAAGCTGTTGAAGTCGAAGCGGTCGACGCCGTTGGCGATCAGGTAGCGACCCGCGGGGCTGTCGACCGGGATCGCGCCCGCGGGCGAGATGTGGTCGGTGGTCACGGAATCGCCCAGCACCGCCAGCACGCGCGCGCCGTCGATGTCGGTGAGCGGCGCCGGTTGCGGCGCGAAGCCCTCGAAGTACGGCGGCTCCTTCACGTATGTCGACGCGGGATCCCACTCGAAGATCGGTCCGGTCGGCGCGGCCATCGACTTCCAGTGCTCGTCGCCCTCGAAGATGCGCGAATACTCCCGCTTGAACATCTCTTGCTTGAGCGACCGCTGGATGACCGCGTTGACCTCCTCCTGCGTGGGCCATAGCTCGGACAGCATCACCGGCCTACCGTCCGGCGTTTCCGAGACAGGCTCCTTTGTCAGGTCCTTGTTCATGGTGCCCGCGAGCGCGAAGGCGACGACCAGCGGTGGCGAGGCGAGGTAGCTCGCCTTGACCAGGGGGTGGATGCGGGCCTCGAAATTGCGATTGCCGGACAGCACCGCGACGACCGCCAGGTCTTCCTTGGTGACCGCAGCCTCGACCTCTGGACTCGCGAGCGGACCAGAGTTGCCGATGCACGTCGTGCACCCGTAGCCGACGAGGAAGAAGCCGAGCTTCTCCAGCGGCTCGAGCAGGTCGGCCGTCTTCAGGTAGTCGGTGACGACGCGCGACCCAGGGGCCAGGCTCGTCTTGACGTACGGGTTCACGGTGAGGCCGAGCTCCACAGCCTTCCTGGCCAGCAGCCCCGCGGCGACCATCACCGAGGGGTTCGAGGTGTTGGTGCAGCTCGTGATGGCCGCGATGACGACGCAGCCGTTCTCGACCTTGGCCTCGTGCCGCGCGTGCACGGCAACCGTGGCGCGGCCGTCGACCGGGCCGCCTTCCTCCGTGAGCCGCGAGATCGCGTCAGTGTCGGGCTTGGGGCCGGGCTTGAAGACGGTCGCGAAGCTGTTCCAGACGTTGGGCAGGGCGACGCGGTCCTGCGGCCGCTTCGGCCCGGCGACGCTCGGCTCCACCTTGCCGAGGTCGAGCTCCAGCATCTCGGTGAACTTCGGCGTCTGACCGCCGTCGACGCGGAAGAGGCCCTGCTCCTTGGTGTACCGCTCGACCAGGTCGATCTGCTCGCGGTCCCGGGCGGTGACCTCCATGTAGCGGAGGGTCTGGTGGTCGACCGGGAAAAGCGCGGAGGTGGCGCCGTACTCCGGGCACATGTTGCTAAGCGTCGCCCGGTCGGGCACCGACAGCGACGACAGCCCGTCGCCGCAGAACTCGACGAACTTGTCGACGACCCCGTGCTTGCGCAGCATCTCGGTCAGCGTCAGCACCAGGTCGGTCGCGGTCGCTCCCGCGGGCAGCGCGCCGGTGAACCGCACGCCGACGACGATCGGTGGCGGCAGGTACGCGGGCTGGCCGAGGATCGCCGCCTCGGCTTCGATGCCGCCGGTGCCCCAGCCGAGCACGCCGAGGCCGTTGACCATCGTCGTGTGAGAGTCAGTGCCCATCAAGGTGTCGGGGATCGCCACCCTGCGGCCACCGATGTCGCGGACCTGGACGACCTTCGCCAGGTGCTCGAGGTTGACCTGGTGGCAGATGCCCATCCCGGGCGGCACCAGCGAGAAGTTGTGGAACGCCTGCTGGGCCCAGCGCAAGAGCGCGTAGCGCTCGCGGTTGCGTTCGATCTCCTTTTCGATGTTGCGCGTGTAGGAGTCGCGGAAGCCGAACGAGTCGACCTGCACAGAGTGGTCGATGATGAGGTCGACCGGGACGAGAGGGTCGACCTTGCCGGCGTCCCTGCCGGCGCGCTTCATCGCCGAACGCATCGCCGCCAGGTCGACGACCGCCGGCACCCCCGTGAAGTCCTGCATGAGGACGCGCGCGGGCAGGAAGGGAAGCTCTGCATCTGGCGGCGGCGCGAGCGGCCAGCGGGCGAGGCTCTCGATGTTGGACGCCTCGGTCACGCCGATGTCGACGAGGCGAAGCAGTCCCTCGAGGAGGACCTTGACCGTCATGGGCAGGTTTTCGCCGAGGCCCCTCAGCGGGTAGAAGTCCAGGTCGGTTCCCTTCAGCTTTTCGCGCGTCGGCATGATCAGATCGTACTAGCGGCCTGCCTCACGCATGGCCGTTGCGATGCGTTGCGGACCATCGGAACTTTCGATCTCTTCGATAGGCTCCGGCAGCGCCAGCCTCCAGTTGGGGAACTCACCCGTGGTGCCGGGGACGTTCGGTCGCTCGTGCACGCCGAGCGCGTCCTCGAGCGAGGCAAGGACGATGCGCGGGCGTCCTCTGGCCAGGTGCTCGTACGCCGCCACCGCGACGTCGACCGGGTGGGTCTCGTCCGGCAGGTGCGTGATCTGGACCAGCTTGTCGCGCAGCGGATGAAGGCGCACCTCGGGCTCGCTTCGCGTCCATATCCCGGCGACGGTCGGCAGGTCATGGGTGGCGATCGCGGCCACGGCGTCGTGCGGCCACTCGTCCGGCGACGACTCCTCGAACCAGACGAGGCGATAGGAGAGCGAGCCCTTCTCGTTCAGCTGCTTGCGCACCACCGGCTCGACGAGGCCGAGGTCTTCGCCGATGACGAACGCGTGGGCGCGACGGCTCTCGTTGGCGAGCAGGTTGAGGAGGATGCGCGAGGCGTAGTGGACGTACGCGCCGCGGGTGGCCGGCATGCCGTCGGGGATCCAGAAGAGGCGAAACAGGCTCATCACGTGGTCGAGCCGGATCCCGGCGGCGTGGCGGCCGGCGCCGCGGATCGCCTCGATGAACGGCTCCCAGCCCGCGTCCGCGAGCTTCCACGGGTTGAAAGGAGGCAGGCCCCAGTCCTGGCCGTCGCGGAAGAACTCGTCGGGAGGCGCGCCGACGCGCGTGCGTGGCGCGAGGTAGTCCTGCCAGCGCCACGCGTCGAAGCCGTCCGACGCAAAGCCGACGGGGACGTCTGTGATGAGACCGATCTCGCGCGAGGCGCGAGCGAGCTGTCGGTCGGTGTGGAACTGCAGCCACTCGTGGAACGCGACGCGCTGGGCGACGCGCTCTCGCGCGACGTCGATGCCGTGCGCGCCGGGGTGCCGCACCTCGGCGGGCCAGTCGCGCCACGCGGGCCCGCTTTCCTCGCAGAGCGCGCAGAAGGTGGCGAAGTCGTGAAGCGCGCGTCCATACCGGCGCTTGAAAGCCGCGAGCCCATGCGGCTCGGGAGCCGCGGCGAAGACCTCCTCGAGGGCGCGGGTCTTCAGCTGGAAGACGGCGTCGTAGTCGATGATGCGGCGCTCGTTGAGGCCGTGGGCCTCGTTGCGGAATCTCTCGAGGCCGGCCCGCTCGGCGCCTTCGACTTCCTCGACCCGCAGGTAGATGAAGTTGCGGAATCGCCGCGTCGACGCGTAGTACGGCGAAGCCTCGTACGGAAGCCGCGGGTTCTGGGCGCCGAGCGGATTCAAGAGGACGACCGAGGCGCCCGCCGTCCGCGACCACCGGGCGAAGCGGCGCAGGTCGGCGAAGTCGCCGACGCCCCAGCTCCCGCGCGAGCGCAGCGCATACAGCTGAACCGCCCAGCCCCAGGCTCGCTCCGGGCCCGTCTCGCAGCGGACCCGCGGCACCTTCGGACTCCTCGGGCGCGGCGGGCTGTCCCTCTGAGCGCCCATCGCTTCGAGAATCGCTGCCTCAACCTCGGGCGCCGTCTCGACGACCTCGCCCTGCCAGCTGTGATAGCGGGGCAGGATGCCCCAGCGCTCGGCGCGTTCGGAGGTCAGAGGAGGGACCGGAACGGCTCGGGTTCGAAGCCGGCGAGGGCGCTCTCCCAGCCGCTCAGCGCCCGCCTGACCGCGGGGTCGTCGCGGATGAGCCACGCCAGGTGGCGCAGCGCATGCTCGAGCACCGCCTCGACGCCAATCCGCGCCGGCGCCGCCATGGCCTCGCCGCGGGCGAGCTCCGCCCGGTGCACCGGCGTGATCACGAGCGAGTCCTGCGGCAGGCCGCCCGGTGGCGCCACGACCGCGACGTAGGTCAGGACGATCCGGCCTTGCTCGTGCCGCCACGAGGTCGAGTGCACGACGACCGGCGTCAGCGGATACCACTTGAGGACGTCGAGCACGACGTCACCCGGTTTGCCGTTTGCCGGCAAACCGACGCGCAGCGAATCCGCGTGGACCGGCTTCATCCAGAAGAGCTCGCCATCGCGCAGTCCGACCGGCAGCACCTCGAGCGTCTGGGCGACGAACTGAGGCGACCACGGGAGGGAGGAGATGGGCGGCCCCATCGTTTCGACGAGAGTTTCGATCCGCCCCTTACCTCTTCGGGCCATCGCCTTCGACCACCCGCCAGATGGCGCGCACCTCGGCCGGGGTGATCTCTTGCTGGTGCGCCGAGCGGCCGTGGGCCTGCACGTCGGCGACGACCTTCGCCTTCGAGCCTCTCGCCGTCCACCCGCAGCGGCACGTGACCTCGACCAGCACGGTCAGAGCCTAGCAGCGGACGCGTACGATCTTGCTTGCCATGGCAGTGGCCGAAGGCCTGGAAGTCGCGGCGTTCCTGCGCGAGCAGCCGAAGAAGCTCTTCATCGGCGGCCGGTGGGTGGCGGCGGCCGGCGGCGAGGTGTTCACCACCTCTGACCCGGCGACCAACGAGGTGCTGGCGACGGTCTCCGAGGCCCAGGCCGCAGACGTCGACCGCGCCGTGGCCGCCGCGCGCCAGTCGTTCGAGCGCGGCACGTGGCGCGACCTTCCGCCGGCCGAGCGGGCCAAGGTCCTGTGGAAGGTCGGCGACATGATCGAGGAGCGGGCGGACGAGTTCGCGCAGCTCGAGACGCTCGACAACGGGATGCCCATCAACGACGCGCTTCTGTTCCACGTCCCGCTGGCCGCCGCGACCTTCCGCTACTACGCGGGCTGGGTCACCAAGCTCGACGGCGCGACGCAGCAGATCTCGCTGCCGGGCAAGTACCTGAGCTACACCGTGCGCGAGCCCGTCGGCGTGGTCGGACAGATCATCCCGTGGAACTTCCCGCTGCTGATGGCGGCGTGGAAGGTGGCCCCGGCGCTGGCCTGCGGCAACAGCGTGGTGCTCAAGCCTTCCGAAGAGACCCCGCTCAGCGCGCTGCTGCTCGCCGAGCTGCTCCAGAAGGCGGAGGTGCCGGACGGCGTGGTCAACGTCGTGCCGGGTCGTGGCGAGACCGCCGGAGCACGCCTGGCCGCGCACCCGGACGTGGACAAGATCGCGTTCACCGGTTCGACCGAGGTCGGCCGCCTTATCGCGCGCGCGTCCTCAGAAAGCAACCTGAAGCGCGTCAGCCTCGAGCTCGGCGGCAAGTCGCCGAACATCGTGTTCGAGGACGCCGACCTGACGAGGGCGGTGTCGGGCGCCTTCTTCGGAATCTTCTTCAATCAGGGCCAGGTGTGCTCGGCGGGGTCGCGCCTTTTCGTGCAGGAGAAGGTCTACGACCACGCGCTGGACGAGCTTCTGAAAACGGTGAAGGAGACTCGCATCGGCCCGGGCATCGACCCCGTGACGCAGATGGGGCCGCTCGTATCGAAGGGCCAGATGGAGAGGGTGCTCGGCTACATCACGGAGGGCAACCGGGAGGGCGCTCGGCTGATGGCCGGTGGATCACGGCCGCAAGGGCTGGACGGCGGCAACTTCGTCGAGCCCACCGTCTTCGCCGACGTCGACGGCAAGATGAGGATCGCGCGCGAGGAGATCTTCGGCCCGGTCGTGGCCGCGATCCCGTTCCATGACGAGGACGACCTGGTCGCCAAGGCGAACAGCACGATCTACGGCCTGGTCGCGGGCGTGTGGACCAACAATGTGGCACGCGCCCACCGCGTCGCGCACGCGCTCAAGGCGGGGACGGTCTACGTCAACTGCTACCACATCGTCGACCCGGTGACGCCGTGGGGCGGTTACAAGGAGAGCGGGTGGGGCCGCGAGCTGGGTCCCTACGCGCTCGACCTCTACACGGAGCTGAAAAACGTGATCGTCGACATCAGCTGAGCCGCTGGGTCATTCGTTGACGATCGCCTTGACGCATTCCAGGAGGTAGGGGTCCACCCCGTCCAGCCGATCGCAGAGGGTGTGGATCCGAAAGTAGAGATCGGGCGTCACCCGCCGGTTCCGATCGAGCAGAAAGCCACACAGGGTCTCCAGGGCCAGGATGAAGTCCTGTCCCTCGACGAACTCCTGGACCTCCTCGAGCTCGCTCTCAGAGAGCGTGCCCCGGCTGCTCCGAATCAGGCCGTGGAACTCGCCCAGGACCTCCATGCTCGGTGCAACAGTATGGAGGGGAGATACTTGTGCGGAGATGGGTGGAGTCGCCGCCATCCTGCTCGCCATCTCGCTGCTGCTGGTGGGCGCCGACGGACCGGTTCAGCCGCCTGGTGGGCCGGCCAACCCGGCTGACGTCTTCCAGTTCCCGCTGCCGTCCTGGGCGCCGCACTGCCTCGGCTTTGGCAGCCAGTGGCGGTACTGCGACGGCACTGTGCTGCGTTCCTGCGCGAATGGCGCGGTGTGGCTGCACACCGGAACTGACATCAAGGCGGCGGTGGGGGCGCCTGTGAAGGCTGCCGCCGATGGGGTGATCATCGGCTACCTGATCGACTCGCAGTTCAAGGGCGGAGTGCTGATCCGGCATAGGACGTCGTTCGGGACTGTGATCACCCAGTACTGGCATGTGTGGCTGCGGTCGGGGTTCGTCGTGGGCACGCGCGTAAAGCGGGGGCAGGCTTTCGCCGACATCGCGAGCATGGGCACCCGCACGCACTTCCATTTCGCCGTGTTCCGCGGCGCGTTCGACTCGCACACGTGGAACGGGGCGCTGCCGCCGAGCCCGGGATGCTCAGGCTTCCCGGCATTCCCCTACAAGTTCGTCAACCCGACGGACTTCATAAAGGCGCGACTGCCGGCAGTCGGCGGTAATTCGGCGGTTTGAAACGTGCGAGTGCCGGCACTCGCGAAACTTACTCGTCGTAGCCGAGGTTCGGGCGCAGCCAGCGCTCCGCCTCGGCGGCCGTCATCCCCTTGCGGCGCGCGTAGTCCTCGACCTGGTCGCGCCCGATCTTGCCGACCATGAAGTACCGCGACTGCGGGTGCGCAAAGTAGAGGCCGGAGACCGCGGCCGTCGGCGTCATGGCGCCGCTCTCGGTCAGCTCCATTCCGATTGAACGCGCGTCGAGCAGGTTGAACAGCGTTTGCTTCTCCGAGTGATCCGGGCAGGCCGGGTAGCCGAAGGCCGGTCGGATGCCGCGGTACCTCTCCGCGATCAGCTCCTCGTTCGGTTGCTTCGGCCCTGACTCGTACCACGACCGACGCACCTCCTCATGGAGGTATTCCGCGAATGCCTCGGCAAGGCGGTCGGCCAGGGCCTTGGTCATGATCGCGCGGTAGTCGTCGTGCTCGGCGGTGAAGCGCGCCGCCAGCTCGTCGACGCCGAGGCCCGCCGTCAAGGCAAACGCGCCCAGGTGGTCGCCGGCCGGGGCCACGAAATCGGCCAGCGACAGGTACGGCTTGTCGTCGCCGTGGTCGACCTGCTGGCGCAGCATCGGGAAGCGAACGCCGTTCTCCAGCGCCACGTCGTCTCCGTCGGCGCGCGCCGGCCAGAAGCCGTAGACGCCCTTCGCCTGCACCCAGCCCTTCGACAGGATCTCGTCGAGCAGCTCCTGCGCGTGCCCGAACAGCTCGCGCGCCGCCGCCCCCTGGGACGGGCTGTCGAGGATCGCGGGGTATTTGCCCTTCAGCTCCCACGCGTGGAAGAAGAAGGTCCAGTCGATGTACTGGCGGAGCTCGGCCAGTGACGGCTCGATCACCTTCTTGCCGGTGAACGGCGGCTTCGGCAGCGAGTCGAAGGGGAGGCGCATGCGCTTGTCGCGCGCCCCTCCGATCGAGAGCAGCGGCCGCCTCGACGAGGTGTGCTGCGCGCGCAGCTTCTCCTGGAGCGCGGCGTTGTCGCGCTCGAAGCCGTCGCGGCGCCCGTCGTCGAGAAGGTCGGAGACGACGCCGATGACGCGCGACGCGTCGAGCACGTGCACGGTCGTCCCGTCGTAAGCGGGAGCGATGCGGACGGCGGTGTGCTGCTTGGAGGTGGTCGCCCCTCCAATCAAAAGGGGAATGCGGAAGTCGCGGCGCGTCATCTCCTTGGCCACCACCACCATCTCGTCGAGCGACGGCGTGATCAGCCCCGAGAGGCCTACCACGTCGGCGCCCAGCTCGACCGCCGTGTCGAGGATCTTCTCCGCGGGCACCATCACGCCCAGGTCGTGGACCTCGTAGTTGTTGCACGCGAGGACGACGCCGACGATGTTCTTGCCGATGTCGTGTACGTCGCCCTTCACGGTGGCGAGGACGAGCCTGCCCCGCACGCGCCGGTCCCCGCTCGCCTCCTTCTCGGCCTGCATGAACGGCTCCAGGTAGGCGACCGCGCGCTTCATCGCGCGCGCGCTCTTGACGACCTGCGGGAGGAACATCTTGCCCGCGCCGAACAGGTCGCCGACCACCTTCATCCCGTCCATCAGCGGCCCCTCGATCACCAGCAGCGGCTTGCCGTACTTGACCCGCGCCTCCTCCGCGTCCTCTTCTATGTAGGCGACCTCGCCGTGGAGGACGGCGTGCTTCAGGCGGTCCTCGACCGAGCCTTCACGCCACGACAGGTCGACCTCGCGCCTGGACCCTTCACCCGTCACCGACTTGGCAAACTCGACGAGGTGCTCGGTCGCGTCCGGGCGGCGGTCGAAGATGACGTCCTCGACCAGCTCCAGAAGGTCCTTGGGGATGTCTTCGTAGACGACCAGCTGGCCGGCGTTGACGATGCCCATGTCGAGGCCCGCGCGGATCGCGTGGTAGAGGAACGCGGAGTGGATCGCCTCCCGCACGCGGTCGTTGCCGCGGAAGGAGAAGGAGAGGTTGGAGACCCCGCCGGAAACGTGGACCCTGGGGAAGCGCTTCTTGATCTCGCGCGTCGCGTCGATGAAATTCTTCGCGTATGCCGCGTGCTCCTCGATACCGGTCGCGATGGGGAGGATGTTCGGGTCGAAGATGATGTCTTCCGGCTCGAAACCCGCCTTCTCGGTAAGGAGGTTGTACGCGCGGCTGCAGATCTCCACCTTGCGCTCGAACGTGTCCGCCTGACCAACCTCGTCGAAAGCCATCACGACAGCGGCCGCTCCGTACTTGCGTACCAGCTTCGCCTGCTCGAGGAACGACTCCTCGCCTCCTTTCAGGCTGATCGAGTTCGCGACGCCCTTCCCTTGCAGGCACTTGAGGCCGGCCTCGAGGACGGACGGCTTGGAGCTGTCGACCATCACCGGGATGCGGGCGATCTCCGGCTCGGTCGCGATCAGGTTGAGGTAACGCACCATCGCGGTCTCCGACTCGAGGAGGTCGGCGTCCATGTTCACGTCGAGCAGGTTGGCCCCACCTCGCACCTGGTCGAGCGCGACCTGGACGGCACCGCCGAAGTCGCCCGATTCGATCAGCCGGCGAAAACGGATGGAGCCCGTGACGTTGGTCCGCTCGCCGATGACGACAAACCCAGAGTCGGGGCTGATCTCGAACGGCTCGAGCCCGCTGAACCTCGGACGCTGGGTGCGATGCGGCACCTCGCGTGGCGCGATGTCGGCCATCGCTTCGCGGATCTGCCGGATGTGCTCCGGTCCCGTGCCGCAGCATCCGCCGGCCGCGTTCAGGAAGCCCGCCTCGGCAAACTCCTTGAGGAGGCGGCTCGTCGTCGGCGGCTGCTCGTCGTAGCCGCCGAACGCGTTCGGCAGGCCCGCGTTGGGGTAGCAGATGACGTACACCGGCGCCACGCGCGACATCGCCTCGACGTATGGCCGCATCTCGGTCGCGCCCAGCGAACAGTTGACGCCGGCCGCGAACGGCTGCGCATGCTCCACCGAGATCCAGAACGCCTCGACCGTCTGGCCAGAGAGGTTGCGGCCGCTGCGGTCGACGATGGTGACGGACACGAACAGCGGTATCTCGGGGGCGACCTCCTTGACCGCCGCGATCGCGGCCTTGCCGTTGAGCGTGTCGAAGACGGTCTCGATCAGGAGGATGTCGACGCCGCCGTCCTTGAGCCCGCGCGCGGCCTCGGCGTAGCCCTCGCGCAGCTCGTCGAACGTGACCTCGCGGTACGACGGGTCGTCGACCCGCGGAGATAGGGAGAGGGTGACGTTGGTCGGGCCGAGCGAGCCCGCGACGAACTTGTTCTCGAACTGGTCTGCCGCCTCGCGCGCCAGCCGCGCGCCGGCGAGGTTCATCTCGTAGGCGTACGCCTCCAGGCCGTAGTCGGCCTGCGAGACACGCGTCGCGGTGAAGGTGTTGGTGGTGACGATGTCGGCCCCCGCCTCCAGGTAGTCGCGATGCACCTGGCGGACGAGGTCGGGCTGGGTCAGGCACAGCACGTCGCTGTTGTTGCGCAGCGGCTTGGGGTGGTCGCGAAAGCGCTCGCCTCGGAACTGCTCGTCGGACAGGCCCTTGTGCTGCAGCATCACACCCATCGACCCGTCGAAGATCACGATGCGATGCTTGAAGAGCCGTTCGAGCCGCTCGCGGACCGCTGTCGCCACCGCCATGGTGACCCCTAAGACTACGGGAGAGAGCATCCGCTCCCTTCCCGGCGGCTTCGCCGTGAAGCTCCAATTCCGAAGGCCACCTCCATAATCCGCGTGATGCCGCACCCGGCCGCCACCGACACTCCGCATCTGTCCGTGTGCGTCCTGGTCTACGACGAGGTCGACAGCGTGGAGCCGCTGCACCGAGAGCTGATGGGCGTGCTCGAAAGCCTGGGTACGTCTTTCGAGGTCCTCTACGTCGACGACGGGAGCCGCGACGGAAGCACCGAGCGTCTCGGCCTCCTCGCCACGCGCGACGCGCGCGTGCGCGTCGTCAGCTTCCGGCGGAACTTCGGCCAGACCGCGGCCGCGCAGGCGGGCATCGACCACAGCCACGGAGATGTCGTCGTGTTCATGGACGGCGACATGCAGAACGACCCGCACGACATCCCGCACCTGCTCCAGAAGATCGACGAGGGCTACGACGTGGTCAGCGGATGGAGGGTGGACAGGCGCGGCGCGGTGCTCCGCGTCTGGCCATCGCGATTGACGAGCTGGGTCACGGCGGGGCTGACCGGCGTTCCGGTCAGCGACTTCGGCTGCGCGCTGAAGGCGTACCGCCGGGACGTGATCGAAGGCCTTGGCCTGCGTGGCGAGATGCGCCGGCTCATGCCCGTCTATGCGGGGATGCTCGGCGCGCGCATCACCGAGGTGCCGGTGAGCGACCGCCCGCGCACGTACGGCAGGTCGAAGCACTCGGCGGCCAGGACCTCGCGGGTCCTGGTTGACCTCCTCGGGGCCAGGCTCCTGGGCAGCCGCTCCGCCCAGCCCGTCTACTCACTCGCCTTCGCCGGTCTCGTGTCCTGGGCGATGGCTCTGGTGGCTGCGGTCGTGGTGGCGATCCAGAGGTTCGTGCCACCCCACGTGCATGTCCACGCCAACCTGCTCGTGGTGGTCGTCATGGGGCTGGTTGTCGTCGGTCTCCAGCTCCTGATCGCGGCTTTCAGCCTCCGGCCTCCCCAGGCCGGCTACGCCGTCCGCGAGGTCATCGAGAAGCCCGCCCCCAGGCGCCGGAATTAACAAACCGACTGTCGGTCGGTTATAATTCAGGCGATGCCGCGGACCCTGAACCTGGCCGTCCACACGGTGCGCCGGGAGGCGTTCGTCGAGGCGGCCCTGCGCCTGATGCAGGCCAAGGGCTACGAGGGCATGAGCGTGCAGGACGTGCTCGACGAGCTCGACGTCTCGCGCGGCGCCTTCTACCACTACTTCGACTCCAAGCAGGCGTTGCTCGAGGCGGTCATCGACCGCATGGTCGACGCCGGTCTCGCCGAGGTGGCGCCGATTGCGAACGACCGCGACCTGCCGGCGCTCCGCAAGCTGGAGCAGGTCTTCAGCGGGATCGGGCGCTGGAAGACCGAGCGCCGCTCGCTCGTGCTCGCCCTGCTCACCGTGTGGCTTTCCGACGAGAACGCGATCGTGCGCGAGAAGTTCCGGCGCACCATGGTCCAGCGACTCGTGCCGCTGCTCTCGCCGATCATCCAGCAGGGCATCGACGAAGGCACGTTCCAGGCGGGCCCGGCGGAGGAGACGGCGCGCCTCTTCGTGATGGTGCTGCAGGGCTACCAGGAGATCGCCACCGACCTTTTCCTTGACCGGCAGGCGGGGCGGATCGACCTGCCGGTGGTGGAGCAGACCTTCGCCGCCTACGGCGCGGCCATCGAACGAATTCTTGGCGCTCCGGTCGGATCGATCCACGTGATCGACCGCACCGTCATGAGCGCGTGGTTTGGGTAAGGAGGGCAGATTGGCAGCCATCATCGAAGTCGAAAAGCTCAGCAAGAGCTACGGCGGCAAGCGAGGCATTACCGACGCCTCGTTCCAGGTCCCGGAGGGCGAGGTGTTCGGATTCCTCGGACCCAACGGCGCGGGCAAGACGACGACGATCCGGATCCTGATGGCGCTCATTCGCGCCGACTCAGGCACGGCCCGAATCGCGGGCCTCGATTGCTGGCACCAGTCTGTCGAGATCAAGCGCCTTGCCGGCTACATACCGGGAGAGCCCTCGCTCGACCCCAACCTGACCGGCGGCCAGATCCTCGAGTATTTCGCCAACCTGCGCGGCGGCGTCGATCGCGCCTACCTGAAGAAGCTGATCAACCGCTTCGAGCTCGACACGAGCCGCAAGTTCCGCCAGTACTCCACCGGCAACAAGCGCAAGGTCGTCCTCATCCAGGCCTTCATGCATCGGCCGCGCGTCCTCATCCTCGACGAGCCGACGAGCGGGCTCGATCCCTTGAACCAGCAGGAGTTCGACGACATGGTCAGGGAGGCGCGGGACGAGGGGCGCACGGTGTTTCTTTCCTCGCATGTGCTCAGCGAGGTCGAGAAGACGTGCACCCGGGTGGCGATCATCCGCGAAGGCCGCCTCGTGCGCGTCGGCGGCGTGCACGAGCTGAAAGACATCAAGCGCTACGAGGTCACGATCACATTTGCGCAGCCCGTGCCCGCGGACACCTTCAAGAACGTGGAAGGGGTCGTCGAGGTGGAACCGGTCGACAACGGCCACGCGGTGCGCATCGCCGTCCAGGGCCCGGCCGACGCGGTCATCAAGGCCGCCGCCCGCTTCCCGGTTGTCTCGTTCAACAGCTACGAGCCGAGCCTGGAGGACATCTTCCTCAAGTACTACGAGGGAGGCGGCGCGAGCCCCTCCGGCCCTGCGGGCCACCTCCCCACAAGTGGGGAGGAGCTGGCGACCCGTGTTTAGAAACGTCTTCCTGAAAACCCTGCGCGATTACAGGATCGCGATCCTGGGCTGGGGCATCGGCATGGGCCTGGTCATCGTCTCGCCGATGGCCAGCGTCGCCGAGCTCATCAAGACCCCGCAGGCGCACGCGGCGCTCGCGACGCTCGCCGCGCAGTTTGCGTGGAACGCGGATCCCGTGGCGGCCGACACGGTCGGCGGCTACGCGACCTTCAAGATCGGGATCTTCGTCTTCCTGATCTGCGTCTGGCCGCTGCTCGCCGCATCGCGCATGCTGCGCGGCGAGGAGGACCGGGGGTCGCTTGATGTCCTGCTCTCGCTGCCGCGCAAGCGCTGGCAGGTCGCATTCCAGAAGGTCGCGGCGATGTGGGCCGCGCTCGTGGCGATGGGCGTCCTGATCGGCGTCATCGCCTACCTGGGCGGGGTCGCTTTCAAGGCCGGCTTCTCCCTTGTCGACGGGTTGCTCTTCGGCCTCGACCTGGCGCTGATCTGCGCCGTGTTTGGCGGCGTCGCCCTGCTGACCTCACAGTTCACACACGAGCGCGGGCCGGCGGCCGGCGCCACCGGTGCGCTGCTGATCGTGTTCATCGTGATCGACATGGTCCACCGCGTGGTCCCCAACACGGAATGGTTCTCGCGCCTCTCTCCGATCTATTACTACAACCTGAGCAAGCCGCTCATCACGGGCTACGGCACCAGCGCCGGCGGACTGCTCGTCCTGCTCGCGCTGGTGCTCATCCTCAACGCGGCCGCGATCTGGCTTTTCGTCCGCCGGGACGTGGGCGACGTCGTGAGGGTGCCCGGCCTGTCGTTCCTCAGCCGCCCGGCCCCCGCGAGCCGCGCCCTGCCCGCGGGCGACTGGTCGCTCGGGTCGGTGTACGCGCGCAGCCTCGGCATGATCGCCATGCCCACCTTCTGGTGGACCGCCGGCTTTGCCGCCGGCGCGGCCTGGATGGTCTTTGCGGTCAACCAGGTGGTCGGCCGGCTGCAGGACGTCCTGAACAGCTCGAGCTCCCCGCTGGCGCTGCAGATCCTCCGGAACATCAGCGGCGACGCACAGGGCTTGAACGAGATCTTCCTGGGCGCGATGTTCGAGCTGCTGCCCGTCCTGCTGATGGCCTTTGCCATCACCCAGGTCAACCGCTGGTCGTCGGACGAGGACGACGGGCGCCTCGAGATCGTCCTCTCGACGCCGCAGCCCCGCAGCACGGTTCTGTTGGGGCGCTTTGCTGCCCTCGCCACCGCCACCATCCTCGTCGGCGTGGTCACGCTGGCCGCCGCCTGGATCGCATCCGCGGTCGCCGGTGTCGAACTGAGCTCCGCCAACCTGGTGGAGGCGACGCTAGGGATGGTCCCGCTCGGCCTGTTGATCGCGGCGATCGGCTACCTGGGCTCGGGCTGGCTGCGGAGCGCCGCCGACACGGGCCTGATCAGCTTCCTGCTCGCGGGCTGGTTCCTGATCAGCTTTGTCGGCCCGGACCTGAAGTGGCCGGAGGCGACGCTGCGGCTCTCGCCTTTCTACTACTACGGGACCCCGCTCCTCCACGGCATCGAGTTCGCCAACCTGGCCCTCGTGGTCGCCGCCGGCGGGGTCGTGCTAGCCCTGGCCACGCTGAGGTTTGCCCGCAAGGACATCGGCGTCTGACGGCCTCCCCGGTCTTGGCGCAATGCACACGAAACTTAACTGTTCCTTAAGAGGCGACCGCAAGAGTTCGGGGTAGCGTTGTCGAATCGCTGGGTTGGGTGGGGTTCCCAGCCAGCGTCGTAGGAGGGTCAGAAACGTGAAGAGGGTGGTGTTGGCCGCTGCATTGGCGGCCGGGCTTTTGCTGTCGTCGCCGTCCGCCGCGTCTGCGTGGGCGTCGTACTGCGACTGGGACCCGCTGGTCCTGATCGTGACCCCGGGAGGGCACGTCGTGCCCGTGTACGAGAGCGTGTGGACCTCGAGCCCGCTGCTGATCGGGCTTCCGCTCGGCACCTACACCGCGACCCGGGTCTACGACAACCTCGGCAGGCCGATGACTGCCGTCGACGTGACGATCACCGTGCCCACGGGCCTGCTGTTCAACTTCGCCACGCGGAACATGGTCACCAGCGGGCTTCTCGGCACCGGCACCGTCTACGCGGTCAAGGATGGGATGAGCGGGCGGCCGGTCCACCTCAAGTTCACGCTGCCGATCAGCTGACACCATGACGCCGCGGCGGCGCTCTGAGCTGTTTCGACTTGGGGTAGGCGGGGCCGCGATCGCCGTCCTCGTCTTCGATGTACCCCGCCTCGGCGGGGCGCCGGTCGACTGGTGGCTGATCGCGTCGATCGCGGTGACGGGGATTCTGGCGCTGGAGTTCCCGCTCCACGTCAACATCAACACCAAGGTCAGCATGGCCAGCGCGGTGTTCTTTGCCGCGGTCCTTCTGCTGCCGGTCTGGCAGGCGGCCCTTCTCGTTGGTGCTCTCCAGGCGGTGGACGTGTGCCTGGCCGCGGCCAAGAAGGTCCGGCGTTCGCGCGAGAAGCCGCCGCTGCGCGCGATTGCGATCAACATCGTCTTCAACGGCGGCCAGGCGTACCTCGCGGCCCTGGGCGCGGGCGCGCTGCTGGCGATCGACCACGTGTCGGCGCGCGCATGGATGAGCGGCGCCGCCGACGCCGCGCTCGTGGTGGCCGCGGCGGTGACCATGTACGCGGTCAACGTGTTCGCGGTCGCCCTGGCCGTCGCCCTGGCCACGGCGCGCAACCCGCTGCACCTGTTCCTCGAGACGCAGCGCGTCGTGTACGCGCAGTTCGCCGCCCTCTACCTCGTCGGCGTGCTGGCCGCGTTCGGCGCCGTCCACTGGCCGTGGATCCCGGTCATCTCGATCATCCCCGGCGTGCTCGTGTACCACTCGTTGAAGCAGCGCATCGAGCTCCGCCAGGAGGGCATGCGCGCGATGGAGCGAATGGCGGCCGAGGTCGACCGCCGCGACCCCTACACGTTCCAGCACTCGCAGCGCGTCGCCATCTACTCGCACGCGATCGCCCGGAGGCTCGGGTTCAGCCCTTCCGAGATCGAGCTCGTCCAGCTGGCGGCGAAGGTGCACGACATCGGCAAGATCCGGATTCCCGATGCGATCCTCCTCAAGCCCGACAAGCTCACGGCCGAGGAGCGGCGGGTGATGCAGACGCACCCGCGGCTCGGGTTCGACATCCTGGGGCCTTTCGCCGAGTACGCGAAGGTCCTCGACCTCGTGCTCGCGCATCACGAGCGCTATGACGGGCTCGGCTACCCGAACGGAACCGTTGCCAAGCGCCTGCTGCTCATCGCGCAGGTCATCCCGGTCGCCGATTCGCTCGACGCGATGACCAGCGCCCGCGCCTATCGCGACGCCCGCTCGTGGGCTTCGGCGATGGAGGAGCTGCGGCGCGGGGCCGGCACGCAGTGGAATCCGACCGTGGTCGAGGCGGCGGTCGCCGTGCTCGCGCAGGAAGAGCGCGTCGGCGTCCCTACGATCCGGGCGGCGCCGGCCTAGTCCCGCGCCGGTTCGAACACCACGTCCTGCTTCTCACCGGCGGCCAGGAACTCGCTGAGGCGCGAGGCCTCCTCTTCGATTGCCGCGCGCTGCGCTGCCGGGATCGGCTTGACGTGCGGCGTAATGACCAGCTGGCCGGCTTTTGGCGCCCACATCGCACGGACGAAGCCGTCGATCAGGACCGCCCCCTGCATCACGCCGTTGCTGCTGAAGAGCCCGCGCCGTTTCGCGTCCGGCAGGATCCGCGAACGGTCGGCGTACGCGAGCAGGATGTTGTCGTAGTCGGGGACGAACCGGACCGGCGCGTCCACGTCCGCGCGGGGACGCGGCGCTCGCGGTAGGTCGAACAGCTCGACGCCGTTCTCGTCGCGAAACACCCTGAGCCGAGGGCGGAGTCGCTCGAATGCGGCTCGCATCGCGAGGCCCGACCACGCGCGCATGTCGGCGACTGAGGCTGGCCCGAACGCGCCGAGGTACCGCGTGACGAACAGCTCATCGGCGATGGCGGGGCCAGGCGGCCTGCCCAGCCATGACTCGAAGGTGGTCAGTGTCACCTGGCCGCTGGCGCCCCAGATCCCGCGCGGAGGCGTGAACACGAGCGGCACCATGTAGCGAACGCCGTAGGCCATGGCCACGCCCTCGTGCTGCGGGAATCGCCGGGCCAACTCCTTCGCCAGCTCGGTGACGGTGCGCGGCCGCTCGGCCATGATCTGCGCGCCGGCGCGGGTGACGGCGGCGAAGTCCGCGTCCCGCAGGCCGCGGCCCCACGGGCTGCCATGAAGGAATCCGCGCTCGCCGAGGCGCATGAACAGAGGCTTGATGCCGAAGGCGTCGCGGGCCGTGACCAGGTGGATGGTGTTACGGATCAGGGAGATGCGGACGGCCTCCCGTCTATCGATGAGGCGCGAGAGCTCCTGGTGGCGGAATCCCCTCAGCCGCGCCCACAGGCCGACGTACGGCAGATTCGGCGCCTGCGCCTGCATGCCCACGAGCCGCTCGATCGTTGCCGCGCCGGACGCCCGGCGCCGGGCCAGAAGCAGCTGGCGCGCCAGGAGGGCGCGGTTCAGCGCACGTCGGTCGAGGACCTCGTCGCGCTGGGGCACCGCCCCATTGTCAGGTGGCCGCGATCAGGCCTCAGACGCTGGTTTCGAGCGTTCGCTTCTCGTCTGCCGCGTTGCGCATCTTCTCGATGCGCATCCGCAGCTCGCGACGGCGCTGGTCCCCGCGGTCGGGATCCAGGAAGTACATCGCGCCGGCCGCCAGCGCCATCCACATCATCAGCCGGCCGAGCCTGGACCGCATGAACATCATCAATGAGAACGCGTCGCGCGGCGGAAGACACCGGCTGCGCGCTAGGTTGGAGCACCTGTGACTCGGCGAGGCCTGTTGCTCTTTGCCGCCATGTGCGTGATCTGGGGCATTCCTTACCTCCTGATCCGCGTTGCCGTCAGCGAGATCTCGCCCGCGATACTCGTGTTCGTCCGCACGACCCTCGGTGCACTGCTCCTGCTCCCGTTCGCTCTCGGCCGCGGGGGCTGGCGGGACCTGGCGAGGCGGTGGCCGTTTCTCATCGCGTTCGCCGCGGTCGAGGTCGGCGGGCCCTGGTTCTTCCTCTCGAGCGCGGAGCAGCACATTCTCGAGCGCGCTGGCCGGGCTGCTCGTCTCCGCGGTGCCGCTGGTCGGTGTCGTCATCGCCACCGCGCTCGGCAACCGGGAGCACCTCGGGGTGGCGAGCCTGTCCGGACTGCTGCTCGGCGTGGCGGGCGTGGGCCTGATCGTCGGCTTCGACCTCCGCGCCACGGACGCCACCGCTGTCTTCGAGCTGGCGCTCGTCGTGATCGGGTACGCCATCGGTCCGGTCATCCTCACGCGCTTCCTGACCGGCACCCCGGCGGTCACGCTGAACGCGGCGGCGCTCGGCCTGTGCGCGATCTCCTACTCGCCGTTCGCGGCGCTGCAGTGGCCGAGCCACGTGCCGAGCCTCTCGGTCATCGGCGCGGTCGCGGTCCTCGCCGTCGTGTGCACGGCGATCGCCTTCCTCATCTTCTTTGCGCTCATCCAGGAGATCGGCCCGGTGCGTGCGACGGTCATCACATACATCAACCCGGCCGTCGTCGCGGTCCTCGGCGTGTCCATACTCCACGAGAGCTTCACGCTGGGGATGGGGCTCGGCTTCGTGCTCGTCCTGGCCGGTTCGACGCTCGCCACGAGGCGCCAAACGGGCGTCCCGGAAGCCCGCACCAGGGCCCCGGAAGCCCAGCCTGGGGAGGCCGTATGATGTCCCTTGCCACGGGGGCGCCGTCGGGTTCAGGGAGGCCGGGCGGCTCGAGTTCGGTATGTGGAGGATCGAGCATGAAAGCTGCCTTCGATGCCAACGTGCAGAAGCAGATCGAAACTGAGGTCCGCACGATCAAGCTCGAATACGGCGGCAAGGTGCCTGAGGCGTCCATCGACCGCGTGGCCGATGAGTCGATCGAGCGGCTGGCCGACTCCAGGGTCCCGCAGTTCGTTCCTCTATTCGTCGGCAGGTTCACCAGGGAGCGACTTCGCCAGCTGGTGACCGCGGGGAGCACTACCGCAGACTGACCCGGCCGGGGACGTACTTCCCCGACTGACGGCGTTTCGAGAGTGTGAAGGCCGCCGCCTCATTCTTTGGCGCGCTCGCTACAACGGCGGGTCCACTTTTGGCGGTCCTGATTGCGATCGTGGCGCTGGGCGGGTGCGCGAGCTGCCAGTCGACCGTGCGCCAGACCGCGATGCCATTCCTCGCCGGGTCTCCCATCGACGGCGTCGTGAGCGACCCGGGCTCCCATCGCCTCTACCTGGCGGATCAGGGCAACAAGGGGGTCGACGTGGTGGACATCTCATCGGCTTCCATGCCCAACTTCGAGCGCCGGATCGACACCGCGGGCATACCGCACGGCCTCGCTGTGGCGCCGGACGCGCATCGCCTGTACGCGGCCCTCGAAGGTGGAGTGGTCGCCGCGATCGACATCCAGCCAGGCTCACCCAGCTACTTGCAGGTCGTGTCGCGGATCCAGGCGGGGCGCAGCACGGCCGACCTTCTCGACTACAGCGCGCAGAGGCATCAGCTGCTCGTCTCCACCGGCACTGAGGGCAGGGTCGTCGCCCTGGACACGGCCCACGGCGGACTTGCCGCCATTTACGTGGTCGACGCGCCGGTGGAGCAGCCGCGCTTCAATTCCGGCGACGGCATGGTCTACGTTGCGGCGCCCGCGCTGGACGCTGTCCTCCAGATCGACCCCGCGACGGCGCAGGTCACGCGGAGGTATGTGGTCAAGGGGTGTCACCCGACCGGGCTGGCGATCAATCCAAAACTGCAGGTCGCGCTCGCCGGCTGTCGGGGCAGCGTTGCGCTGTTCAACCTGCGGAGCGGGGCGATGTCGGTCACGCGTGCCGTGCAGGGTGGCGACCTCGTCTCGTACGACTCCCAATCCGACCGCTTCGCGGTGGCCTCGCCGCATGCCGTCAAGGACAGCGCCGTCGGGCTCTTCATGGGTGACGGCGAGTTCATCGGCGTGGTGAGCGCGCCCCCAACCGCGCATGCCGCGGCGTTCGACAGCGCGCACGGGCTGGTCTACGCGCCGGGACCGTCTGGCCTGATGAGCATCGCGCCCGCCGCGTGCACGCCGCCGCCGCGCTGGCTCAAGTTCGCGGGAGGCTTGTCAGTGTTCGCCTTGCCGCTGCTGGCGGTCGCGCTCCTCCCGGTTGTCTACGCCCGACGAAAGTCATCTGCGCGTCAGGCCGAGCCGTCGTTCCGCGAGCTGCAGGAGCGGGACCTGGCGATGGAACGGGAGCGGATGCGGGCGCTCGAGGACTCGATGTTCGGTCCGCAGGTCAATCCTCGGGTGCGGCCCGAGCCCTAGCTTCCGCCGCCTTCTCTTCGAAGACCTCCTTGATCGCGGCTTCGCCGGCCGCGACCATCGCCACCATGGTCTCGTGCACGCCCTCCGCGACCTCGGGGTCCTCCGGCGGCTCCCAGAGGAACGAGCGGGCGACCGTGGTCTGGTCCTTGCCGGCTTCCGACAGCCGAGTCGTGATGTACATCGTCGTCGGCTGGTCGGCCACGAGGGTGAGCTCGTGCCCAGGCTCCATGTTGACGACCCGCATGCTGACCATGCTGCCTCCGTGGTGGCAGTGGAACTCAGAGCCGAGGTCTTCGCCGCGCGCGCCGGGCACCTCGTCCACGTCGTCCGCGAACAGGTACCGCTGCATCACCGCCGGCTCGAGCATCAGCCTGTAGACGAGGCTCTGCGGCGCGTCGACGGTCACCTCTGAGTTGACCAGCGCTTCGTCGGGCGTGACGCGTTGCCTCTCCGCGGCCCGCGCCTCCTCCCAGAGATCGGCGATCTCGCGATAGCCGCCCGAGATCGAGCCGACGTCTGACTGCTCCGTGTGCGGCTGGAACTGCCGACGCATCTCATCGGGGAGGCGCTCCAGCACAGGGTCCGTGACCAGCAGGTATTCCTTGGACGGGATCGTGTTCTTGAGCAGGCGGTGGGCGACGATCACGTCGGTCCCATGCAGCTGCTCGACCGCGCCCAGGCGCTGCCTGGAGAACCTGCCGTGGTGGACGACGAACTTGAGCTTGAGGATGCCGATGTTGGCGCAGGCGCTGCACGGACACGTCGTCACGGCTTGCATGTCGCGCAGCCGGCGGTGAAACGCCACGAAGGTGCCCTCGAGGGACCTGATGACGTCCGCTGTTGAAAGTCCGCTGATGAACAGGATCGCGTCGCCCTCGACCTGGGAGACGTCCATACGGCCCTGCAGGCTGCGCACCATCGTGTCGAGCAATTCGTGGAGGATCGACCAGCTGTGCTCGACCTCGGTCTGGGCGATGAACTTCGAGTAGCCCGAGATGTCGGCCAGCACCAGCGCGCCTTCCTGCAGGCCCGCGAACTGCGCGTTCGTGCTCACGGGGTCGCGTAGTAGCGCAGGGACTCGATGTGCAGGGCTCCGGACTTGCCGTTCAGGTAGAACTCGGGGGTCGTCGCCCCGGTGGATCTGGTCTGGCTTCCCTGCGCCACCTGCTTGCCGTCGAGGTAGAGGACGATGGTGTTTCCGTTGACCACGATCCCGAGGTCGATGGTGCGACCCCCCTGCATGCCCGACACCGAAAGCGTCGGTGTCAGGGCCTGGTTGTCGGCGCCGCTGGGCGACAGGTAGAGCGTCATCGTCTCCTGGGGTACGTCGATCCGCAGGTAGACGTCCGCCGTTTCCGACGGTGCCTCGCCCCGCACGTGCCAGTCGACCGTGAAGTCGCTCCCCGAGTCCACGCGGAACACGATCCTGGCCACATAGTTCTTGAGCGACGGACCGTCGAACTCTGCGCTCAGCCCTGTTTCTTTGAGGACCTTGATGTCGATCGACTTGCTGTACGAGTACGTGACCGTGCCGGCAGTGTCGGGCGACGGCTCCGCGCCGTTCCAGGCCGACTTGCTGATGCTCGCGTCGTAGATCAGGCTGCCGTGCGCGGGCCCGTTCACGGAGCCCGTCGTGTTGCCCGTGTTGTTCTGTGAGCCGCGGGAAGCGGCGATCGCGTAGCCCGCGCCGGCCAGGACGAGCACGGCGGCGAGGGCTGCCGCGCCCGTGACGAGCGGACGGGGAAGCCGGGTCGGAGTTGTGGGTCCGGGAGACGCCGGCGCGGCCGCCGCGACGGGTACGGGCGCCGGCGGGGGAGGTGGCGCAGGCGCCGGGACCTTCTCCGTGACCGCCACCTCGGCGGTGGCCGCGGTGAGGGACTCCACGAACTCGGTGCAGCTGGCAAAGCGGCCGCCGGGCTCTTTGTCGAGGGCCTTCACCAGGGCTCGCTCGGCGGCGATGGAGAGCCCGGGATTGACGGTCCGGGGCGCCGGCAGCGGCGTCCGCATCTGGGCCAGCATCACGGCGGCCGGGGTCTCCGCATGGAATGGTGGGTGACCGGTGAGGGCCTCGAAGGCGACGACACCGAGCGAGTACTGGTCGGAGGCGGGGCCCGTGTCGCCGGCGGCGCACTGCTCGGGCGACATGTACTCGGGGGTGCCGACGACCATGTCCAGCCGGGTGAGCCGCTGGTTGGAGGCCATCATCCGCGCCAGCCCGAAGTCGCCGAGCACGCTCTTGCCATCGCGCGTCATTAGGATGTTCGACGGTTTGACGTCGCGATGGAGCACGCCTGTCTGGTGTGCGTAGTCGAGGGCCGAGGCCACCGCGGTCAAAACCTCCAGGGCGCGCGCCAGCGGCAGCGGCTTGCCCAGCTCATGGGCGAACGTGCCGCCCTCGACGAACTCGGTGACGATGTAGGGCTGGCCGTCGAACTCGCCGTGGTCGAAGACGGCGAGGATGTTCGGGTGGCGCAGCCGGGCGATGGCGATGGCCTCGCGGCGGAAGCGCTCCCTGAACTCGGGGTCCTCGGCCAGGAAGTCGGGCAGGACCTTGATCGCGACCATGCGCTCGAGGGCCTGGTGGTAGGCCTTGAAGACGGTGGCCATGCCGCCCCGGCCGACCTGCTCCATGACCTCGTAAGGCCCGATTCGAACTCCCGGGGCGACCTTCATCGCACGGAAGGATGATCGGCCCGGCCGCCCGGCGCAATAGGCAAAGGGTCAGTAGCGGATCTTGGGGTCGATGGCCGCGTAGGCGAGGTCGACGCCGAGCATGGCCAGGCCCGCCAGCAGCGAGTAGTAGGTGAACACGCCCGTGGCGGTGAAGTAGGCGCGGCTGAAGATGCTGCCCACCAGCTCCGGTCCGAGGCCGGGCACGTCGAAGATGTTCTCGACCACGATCGAGCCCATGAGGATCGAGACGGCTATAGGACCGAGGATCGTGACGAGCGGGATGAGGGCGTTCCGCAGCGCGTGGCGGACCATCACCGCCCGCTCGGTCAGTCCCTTGGCCCAGGCCGTGCGCACATAGTCCTGGGTCATGGTGTCGAGCACGGAGGCGCGGACGATCCTGGCCACGAGGCCGGATGGGGGCAGGGCGAGCGCGATCGCCGGCGGCACCCACTGGATGAGCTGGCCCCAGCCGACCTCGACGTAGATCAGGCCGCCAGTCCAGCGGTACAGGAGGACGCTGAAGAAGTAGAAGAGCCAGATGCCCCAGATGAAGTTCGGGATGGCGTAGGTGACGCTGGAGGCGACGCCGATCGTGTGCTCGGTCCGCGTGCCCTTGTAGTAGGCCGAGGCCACGCCGGCCCAGGTGCCGAAGACGAGGATCAGCAGAAAGGCCAGGAGGCCCAGGCGGACGCTGGTCCACGCCTCGTTGAGGAGGAGCGGGCCGAGGCCGCCCGAGAAGTACGTGTCGAGCCAGTGCAGGTACTGCAGCGGGTAAGGGTCGTCGAGGTGGGCGCGGTGAATGAGGAGGCGTTCGCGCGCGTCGGTCATGCGCTCGCCGGAGAAGGGGCTGCCGGGGAGGGCGTGGACGAGCAGGAAGACGGTCCAGCTGAGGGCGACGGCCGCGGCCACGACGAGGACCAGGCGGCCGGCGATGTAACGGATCAGCCGGGCTTGCATACCGGCCATAGTGATAGCCGATTGACCTGGGCCGCCCTCAACCCCCCGGATTCCGAGCGAGATCGCGGAAACGTGCGGAATTCATGCTCGGATTCCGCACGAGATGCGAAAACGTACGGAAAAAAACGCCGCTAGGCCCGGACCACCACCGTGCCTCCGATCTTGTCCATCCAGCCCTGCTTGCGAGCGTCGAACGCGACCCAGATCACACCGATGAAGCAGACCGCGAAAGAGATGATCAGGCCGAGCCAGCGTAGGGCCGCCTTGCCGAATCCGATCGGCGCGCCGCTGTTGGCGTCGACGACGCGCATGCCGAAGATGCGCTGGCCGAGTGAGCCGCCCATGACGGTCCATAGGCCCGCGAAGTAGATAAAGCTCACGAGCAGGTTGAAAGCCGAGGCGCCCTGGTACCGCCCGTTCTGGGCGACGTTGGGGTCGGAGACGTTGACGCCGAGGATCGCGAGGACGATGGCGCCGATGATGCCGAGGATGATGCCGTCAATGATGTACGCGACGACGCGGATCCAGAAGCCGCCGTATCTGACCTGAGTTGTGAACCCCATCGGTGATGGGGGCATTGCCGGCGGTGGTGGTGTCTGCATGGGCTGCTTTCTCCCTACTGGCACGCTGTGCCGAAAACGACAGCTTCGGCGGTTAACCGGGCTGATTTGAGCACATTGTGCCTGCGGCAACCTGTCGGTGAACCCGAGTTCCCACAATGCGAACACCCCACGCCTATTCGGTGGGGGGCCCTAAGCTGGGATTCTCCTTCTTTCTGGCCTTCGTGAGACTGAGGCCCTGGCTGCCATCCGACACTTTATTGAGGCGGACGGGAGTCCGCAGACGGGCCATGGCGTGGAACGCCAACTGCCTGCATCGATCAGAGAGGACGATCCGCAGCCGGTTCGGCAGCCAAAACGGCCCGGGAGCCGCGTCAGGTTTATGCGAGTTCTACCAGGCTCTCCCGAATACGAACCGACCCCTAGCAACACCCGCGGCTGAGCGCGGGTGTTCCCGAGGAACCCGACTTACTGAATACCCACGGACCTGAACGTTCACGGCCGGCGGGCGCGGATGATCACCGAGGTCGCCACCTCGACCTGCTGCCTCGGCGACATCAGCTTGCGCATCAGCTCGATCAGCTCCGGCGGGTAGAGCGGGAAGCGGGCAATGTCGTCGATGCTCATAGGCCGGTGGCCGCGCACCTCGACGTCGCTGAAGCCAACCTTCTCGAGCTTCCTGGCGAAGACACGCTCCGCCACGGCGCCCGCAATTCAACCCGCCCAGGCGGCGCCGTTGGTCAGCATCTCCGGCGGCAGTTCGTTCTCAACCACCAGGTCGGAGACGCAGAATCGGCCGCCGGGGCGGATGATCCGGAACAACTCGGCCATGACGCGCGACTTCCGCGGAGAAAGGTTGATGACGCCGTTGGAGATCGCCACGTCGACGCTGGCGTCCGGCAGCGGGATCGACTCCATCTGACCAACACGGAACTCGCACACTTCGGCAACACCGGCCTGTGCTGCATGCTCGGCAGCTCTCGCCGTCATCTCGGGCAGGATGTCCAGACCGATGACGTGTCCCCCGGGCGAGACGCGCCGGGCGCTCAGGATGCTGTCGATCCCACCCCCAGACCCTACGTCGAGGACGGTTTCGCCAGGCCGCAGGCCCGCGTAGCGGACGGGGTTGCCGACGCCCAGCGCCCAGTCGCGGGCCCCGGCCGGCAACTCGGCCAACTCCTCAGCCGAGTAAGCCCAGTCGACGGATTCCACACCTCCGCCGGATTCAAGGCCGGCGTATGCATCTTTCACCAGGTTTGTGATGTCCTCCTGGTGCATGAGGTCCTGGCTGATCGCGGTCATGGCTTGAGCTCTGCCACGAACCGCTCCAACCGGTTCCGGACTTCGGCCGGAAGCTCCTCGGCGCTGGCTCTGTCGCGCAGAAAGTCCTGCAGGAGCTGGGCGAACTCCAGCTCGCCACAGCACTGCCGGCAGAAGGCCAGGTGCTCGCCGACCTTTTCGCGAGCATCGGGCTCCAGGGTTTCGTCGAGGTACTGCCAGAGCTGGCGCACCGCATCAGCACAGGTGATCAACGTGACGCCTCCTTCGTGAGGAGCCCTTCGGACTCCGCGTATTCCCACAGTGATCGCTCAAAGAGCTTGCGGCCCCGATGAAGCTGGGCGAGGACGGTGCCGAGCGGAAGTTCGAGGAGCCTCGCGATCTCCTTGGTCGCGTAGCCATCGACGTAGCGCAGGACCAGCGGCGCCCGGTAGATCGAGGGAAGGCCCAGCAGGACCGCTCGTACATCATCGCGGCCAAACAGCCCCATGAAGTCGAGATGCAGGCTGTCCGAGTACGGGAAGGGATCCTCGGTCGCGATCTGCCGGTAGAGCGAGAAGTCGCCGAAGTCTTCCATCGAGACTTCGACCGGCTCGCGCTTGGCGCTGCGCAGGCGGTCGCGGAAGGCATTGATCAGGATCGCCCCAAGCCATCCAGCGGCTGAGTTCTCGTCGCGGAGCTGACCGATGGCTCGGTAAGCGCGCAGCAGCGCCTCCTGGACCAGGTCCTCGGCGTCGCCGCCCGCCAGCCTGCGAGCCATGGCGTAGAGCCGCGGCAGGCAGGGTGTCACTACCTCTGCGAAGGTCAGCGGCCGGTCCATAGTGGCGTTGGCTTCGTCTTGCACGCAAGCGCTCTTCAAAGGTCAAGGACGACCGGGACGACGAAGTTATTGCATCGGCTCCCAAACGCAATCGAACCGCAGTCAGGAAGCGTCTCCAGAGTCAATAGGCGGCAGTCTGATCCGCCAGCCACAACGATAGACAGGAGGCACTGAGAAGCAATGGCAACCGTGACCACGCGCAACGGCATCAACGTCGACCAGCTGGTGGCGACCATCGGCGCCATCCAGGCGACTCCGGACGTCGCGAAGATGACGTTCAAAGCGACGACCGAGTGGCGGGAGGGCACCCACTCGATCGCCAAGGTGGGTACCTTCGAGCACGCCGGCAAGACCGACACCAGCCGGAGGGCTGGGCAGTTCGAGCTCCATGGGGACGAGCCGCCCGTCTTGCTCGGCAACAACCACGGCCCCAACGCTGTCGAGCTCTGTCTGGCGGCGCTTGGGTTTTGCTACGCCGTCGGCTTCGTCGCCAACGCGGCCGCCAAGGGCATCGAGCTCGAGGACCTCACTTACGAAGTGGAGGGAGACATCGACCTCCACGCCTTCCTCGGGTTGAAGCGGTCAGCCGACCGCCCGGGTTTCACGGAAATCCGCGTCCGGGGCCGAGTCCGCGCCAAGAATGCGACGCGCGAGGACCTGGAGTCGCTTTGCCAGTACGTGCAGGACACCTCGCCCGTCGGCGACATCCTGGCCCACCCTGTGCCGTTGAAGGTCGACCTCGATGTAGCCTAGCGATCCGACTTCGTTGGGGGGCCCGCGCCGGCACCACCCCCTGTCCAGTCAGCAACGGGCAGTTGGTACGAGCGGTGGCGTTCTAACCGAGCCGGACCCGACCCCATTGGTCGGGTCCGGTAGCGCGTGCCGACCAAAGTTTCCGGTCGTAAGGACCTGAGCTCATACCGACGCCAGCTCTTAATCGCAAGCCCCCAAACCGCGCAAGGTCCGCCGAGTCGCAGCTCAGGGTGTTCGCATTGTGGGATTGGACATCCGTTCAGACCGAGTTCAAGATCGGGATGGTGGACCGAGACATACACAACTCGAACCCCGGCGAGTTCAGGGGTCCGCGCCTTCGGGTTTGGCGCGCGATACGATCCGCGAGGAAGTGAGATACCTACTCCCGACGTAAACTGCTGGCCAGCTCAACGATGCCCCGCGTGCCGTCGACGGTGACACGCTGACCGTCCTTGAGGACCTTGGTGGCGTCGCCGGTGCCCACCACCGCCGGGATGCCGTGCTCCCGGGCGATGATGGCCGGATGTGAGAGCATGCCGCCCGCGTCGGTGACCACGGCGCCGAGATTGGGGAACACGACCGACCATGCAGGCTGCGTCATCGGGCACACCACCACGTCGCCCGCCTGGATCTTGCCGAACTCGTGCTCGTTCATCACCACCCTCACCGTGCCGGTGTAGCGGCCGGCGGAGGCGGGTGTCCCGGACACCAGGCTGCCGCCCTTATCAGGCGCAGGTTGCCCCAGAAATTGGGCCCACCCCCACGCGAACCCCTGGTTCACGAACCGGGCAGCAGGCGGCAGGAGGTCGAACGGCGGGTCGCCGGGTGGCACGTCTCCATACATGGGCGGTCCGGGGTTGGCGATGGCCCAGGCGCGCTGCCCCTTCCGGATTCGCGCTGTCTCACTCTGGTCGCTCCGCGCGAGCAGCGCCGAGCGGGCTTCCTCGACTTCCAGGAAGAACACGTCGTCACGGCTTTCTAGCTGACCGCGCTCGGCGAGCCGGCGCCCGATCTCGAGCGCCAGGTAGCGGAGCAGCGCCGTCTGGACGCTCGTCGTGTGCCACACCCTGTCTTCGAAGGCGGGATACGCTTCGCGTGCTCGCGTGAGGGCCCGCTCGAACCGTTCCCGATCGGCCGCCGGGCGCGAGGCGAGGAGAGCGCGGGCGTCGTCAGCCGCCTGGTCGCGCTGCCGCTGCGCCGTCTTGGCCGTCTGGAGGGGTGAGAACCCGCCGTCGAGCTGGTCCGCCACTAGCTGCAGCATCAGATGCGGAGCCTCGGCCAGGTTGTAATCCATGACGTCGCGGCTGACGGAGCGATGCCCGGTGGCATCCACGTAGCGGGTGAACTCCGACGCGAACTCGGCGTCGACGTCGCCCAGCCGCGACGGTGTGGTCGGGTCGACCCTTGCCAGCAGCGCCCGGACCGGCGGCTTGCGCCGAGCCACTTCGACCAGGCGGCCCAGCTGGCGGCCCGGCTCGCTCGACGCGGTGGACAGGCCCTGCAGGAGGGTGATCATCCTGGCGGTGTCCCACCCCAAGAGCTCGCGGCAGGCGGATGCCAGCTCGTATTCGACGATGAAACAGGCGAAGCCGACCATGGCATGCGCCGGGTGCCCCAGGACCTCGATCCGGTGGTCGAGCTGGGCGAGCAGGTCCCGGTCCGAGAGCGAGCCGAGATCCAGCGCGAGCGCGCGCCGGGCATCCTCCTGGTGCTCGGGCCGCCACTCGTCGTACCAGCGACGAATGACCGTGGCGGGCAGGTCTGACTCGAGCGCCTTCCGAGCTGCGTTGCTCCGCCGGCGGATGGCCGGATGCAGCCGCATGAGCAGCGCCAGCACCCATCGGGGCGGTGGACTGGATGGGCCTCCTCGTCGCGGAGGCGGGGCTCCGACCGGGGTGAGCTGCGAGTAGCTCCATCCGCCGATGGACCTGTGCTCGACGTGGTCGATCATCAGACCGAGCTCGGCGCAGGCCGACGGGATTGCCTTGAGCAGCTGTTCGGTGATGATGACCATCCCAAATTGCGACTGCGGGGCCGGCCAGTGCATCGTGGTATTGACCCAGACGCCCGGAGGTACCTCGATCGGGATCAGCTCCGGTCGCGTGCTCGGCAGGACCGTGATCGGCCGGGCCTGGAGCAGCCACAGTGACCCGCCGGCGATCGCCCACTCGATGTCCTGGGGGCGCCCTTGATGCTGCTCAACCTTGCGGGCGAGCTCGCTGACCGCCGTGGCTTGGTCCCTGTCAAGGACGGTCGCCGCCGGCGGAGCCTGGATCGAGCCGTCTTCGCGGACCATCCAGCGCTCGGGCGTCGCGATCCCGGAGACTAGACGCTCCCCCAGCCCCTCCACGGCCTCGATGACGGTGTCGTGCTTTCCGCTGACCGGATCGGTGGTAAATGCCACCCCGGCCGCGTCGGCGACGATCATCGGCTGGATCAGGACGGCCATCGAGCCCGCATCCTTGTCCCCCCGGTACACGGCGACCCTTTCCGCACGCACCGACCGCAGGCAGCCGAGCACCGCCTCCTCGAGCCCCTGCGGGTCGACGTTTAGAATCGTCTCGAACTGCCCGGCGAAGGATGCCTGCTGGCTGTCTTCGGCGGTGCTCGATGAGCGAACCGCCCACGGCCCCGTCCCAAGTAGGTCCGGCATCTTCTTCAATGCGGCCCGGACGCTGGCGGGAAGCTCATCGTCGGCCGTGGTGAGTGCGTCTGCGCACACAACCAGCCCCGGCGGCACCTGAAACCCAGCCCGTCGCAGGACGGACAGCGTGGCGGCCTTGTTCCCGGCCAGCGCCGCTGCCTCGCAGGCGGGATCGTCGAGGCCGACCAACGCGCTTGCTGACTCGCCTAGGGCGAGATTTCTCCTCATCGTCGCTTCCTCCTGTGATTCGCTGCGACCCGATTTCTGACCGTCGCCTGCTCGACGATCTGCGACGCGCCGCTGCGGATCGCCGCGATGGCTTCGTCAGGCGCCATCCCGAAGCGGAGACGCATCAGGACGTATGAGATCGACGATGTCAGGTGACGAAGGGCGGCAAAGGTCCGCCGGGCTTCACTCTCAGGAAGATTCGAGAACTGCCGGCGGAAGACATGCCAGCGATGGGTTTCCCGGTCACGGAGGGCCTTGTCGGGTCGCTTCAGCTCGTCAGAGGCAAACGCCGCCACGACCAGGCCTCGGAACACGTCGAAGTTCGCCTCCGTCCGGGCGAGGTGGGCCGCGATGCCGTCGATCCACTCCTCGACCGTGGAGGCCTCCGCTGCCGAATCCTCGGTCATGCCGGGCGCAAGGTGCTCCACTGTCGCGCGCATCAGGTCCTTGCGGGTCGGGTAGTACCGGTAGACGGTCCGATGTGTCACGCCGGCACGGTCAGCAACCTGCTGAACCGAAAATCCATCGACCTTGTGTTCCACGAACAGGCCGCCGGCAGCCTCGAGAATCGCGTCGCGTGTTGCTTCGATGTGGCGGATGCTGACTGAGCTGCTCATGTCACAAATTATGTCGCCGCGTCATAATCTATGACAATCGGACAAGTGTGTCAAGGGCTCGGGTCCTCGATCCCGTCGTCGTCGCCCGGGGCCAAAGTCCGCGATCGCTGGCAATCGCGTGTAATTCGCGAGCCTGAAACCAGCGAGCGCTAGCGGTCGGAGCAAATTCGTGTCAGCAGTGCAAGCGGTTGGTGGACCCGAGGGGATTCGAACCCCTGGCCTCGTGAGTGCGATTCACGCGCTCTCCCAGCTGAGCTACGGGCCCACAGCAGTCGCACCGAGCGCTGAAAGCCGAGTATAACCGCGCTCCTATACTCGCCTTTCTATGGCCTCGCCCTTCAGGAACAAGAACCTCCGTGAGGGCGTGGACCCGTCCCGAATCCCGCCCGGCCAGACCCTGACCGCCCCCGACCGCTGGCCCCTCCTCCAGTTCGGCCCTGTACCCAAGACCGACATCGCGCGCTGGGACTTCAACGTCTTCGGCGCCGTCGAGAATCCGCTGCACCTCGACTACGGCGAGCTGAGGGCGCTGCCCTCGAAAGACGTGGTCGCCGACATCCACTGCGTCACCGGTTGGAGCCGCCTCGGCGACCGCTGGACCGGCGTACCGGTCCGCGACATCCTGGCCAGGGTGAAGCCCAAGCCTGAGGCCAGGTACGTGATGGCCCACTGCGAGTACGGCTACACGACCTCGGTTCCGCTCAGCGTCGTCGACGCGGACGAGAACCTGCTCTGCTACGCGTGGAACGGCGAGGACCTGACCCCGGACCATGGCTGGCCGCTCCGCCTGTTCGTGCCCTCGAAATATTTCTGGAAGTCGGCGAAATGGTTGCGAGGGCTAGAGTTCATGGAGCGCAACCGGCTAGGTTTCTGGGAGCAACGTGGCTATCACGACGAAGCAGACCCCTGGAAAGAGACAAGGTACTGGTAGCGGAGCCGCTGCGCCGCCAGTCGTGACCTTCACGACCGACTTCGGTTCTGGTTCGCCCCTCGTCGCGGCGATGAAAGGCGTCGTGCTGGCGGGATGCCCGACGGCGACCCTGGTCGACGTCTCGCACGAGGTGCCGCGCTTCGACGTCTCAGCCGGCGCGTTCATGCTGTTCGCCGGCACGCGCCATTTCACGGGCGGGTCGGTGCATCTCGCGGTCGTCGATCCAGGTGTGGGAAGCACGCGGCGCCGGTTGATCGTCCAGGCCGGCGGCCGCTACTACATCGGTCCTGACAACGGACTCTTCGCGATCGTGATCGACGAGGTCGGCGTGCAGCGAGTCCACGAGCTCGCGCCACGGCCGCACGGCGCGCCCACGTTTGAGGGCCGCGACGTGTTCGCGCCCGCCGCGGCGGCGCTGGCCTCAGGCGTGCCGATCGAGTCGCTGGGCCCGCCGGCGGACCCGCCGTCCCCGCTTCCCAACACGGGCCCGCGCGTCCTGTGGACCGATGGGTTCGGCAACCTGGTGACCAACATCAAGCCACCGGTCCGCCGCCTGCGCGTCCACAACCACGACATCGTGGCCACCGCGAAGACGTACGCCGAGGCGAGGCCCGGCGAGCCGTTCGTGTACGTGGGCAGCATGGGCTACCTCGAGGTCGGTGTCCGCGAGGCGCGCGCGGACAAGCTGCTGGGCGCCAGGCCCGGCATGCGCGTGGAGGCGATCTAGCCGAACCGTCTTAACAGGCTGGGTAGGCACCGAACGCGAGCACCCCTAGCGTTTCGCTCGCTGTGGTTCGAGCGGCCTGCCTGTTCTTCACCCTCCTTCCCCTGGTGGGTTGCTCGAGCCCGGCTCTGGTGGCCACGGCGCCGCCTTTGGCCGGCGAGGTCCGGCTGTGGCAGGACGCGGCCATCTTCGGGCTTGTCGATGCCGCCCTAGGGTCGGTGCGGCATCGCGTGCTGGTCGAGATGTACGAGCTCGGCCGCGCGGAGATCGTCCGCGAGCTTGGCGCGGCGCGAGCACGCGGGGTGGCGGTGCGTGTGATCACCGACCCGACCGTCAAGGCGAGCCGTGATTCGGCTGCGGCGCTCGACGCACTAGGCGTCGCCGAGCGCGCGTATCCGGTCGACGACGTCCGCCACCAGATCGACCACGTCAAGCTGCTCATCGCCGACACGGACGCGGTGGTGGGCGGCATGAACTGGGGCCGGCACAGCGAGCGCCACCACGATTACGTGCTGCAGACGCGGGTGGCGGCCGACGTGGAGCGGCTGGCGCGCATCTTCGAGCAGGACTGGGAGCTGGCGGCCGGCCGGCCGGCGCCGCTCGCCATGTCGGTGGTAAGCGTGGCCCAGACCGCGCCGGGCGTCGAGATCCGCCGGCTTCTCGAGAGGGCGTTTCGCAGTGCCCACCGCCGGATCCTGGCCGAGGTCTACACGCTCACCGACCCCGACGTGGTCGCCCAGCTCGCGCTCGCCCACCGCCGCGGCCTCGACGTGCGCGTCATCCTCGACCCGAACCAGGAGTACAACCTGCATCCGTTCGCCGTCCTTCGGGCGGCGTCAGTTCGAGTGCGCTGGTACCCGGTCCCGATCGGGATCCTTCTGCACGCGAAGGTCGGTCTTTTCGACGACGAGCTCGTCCTCGGTTCGGCCAACTGGACGGTCAGCGGCCTCGGGGTCAACCACGAGCTGGACATCGCGACCGGGGACCAGGGCGCGATCGGCGCCTACCGATCCAGGTTCGAGAGCGACTGGGCGCGCTCTCGAGCCGGCTAGCTCTGTGGCGGAGGTCCGGCGGAACCAGAAGCGGGTGGCCCGCTTGGCCCCGCCGCCGGTGGCACGTTGCTGAAGCTCACCTGCGGCACCGCGCGGTCGCCCTCGTCGGCCTGGAAGAAGCCGAACGGCTTGAAGCCGAGCGCTCCCGCGATCAGCGAGGTGGGGAGGGTCTGCAGCTTCGTGTTGTAGTCGCGCACGTTGCCGTTGTAGAAGCGGCGCGAGAACTCGAGCTTGTCCTCGGTCGCGGTCAGGTTCTCCTGGAGGTTGGTGAAGGCCGAGATCGCCTTCAGGTCCGGGTAGTTCTCCGACACCGCGAACAGGCTGCGCAGGCTCTGGGTCAGCAGGTTCTCGGCCTGCCCGATCTTGGCCGGGTCGCCGGTGGCGCCTGCCGCGACCGCGTTGGCGCGGGCGTTGGTGACTGCCTCGAGGGTGCCGCGCTCGTGGCCCATGTAGCCCTGCACCGTGTTGACAAGGTTCGGGATCAGGTCGTGCCGGCGCTTCAGCTCGACGTCGATCTCAGACCAGGCTTCCTGGGTCCTGTTCCGGGCGGTGACCAGCCCGTTGTACGTGAAGACCAGCCACAGGACGATGAGGACGACGACGGCGATGACGATCCACTCGATTCCCACGGCGCCGTAATCCTACCCGCGAGGGGTCTAGGCGTGCGCGCGGCGCTGCCACCGCGTCTTCTTCAGCATCTTCTTGTGCTTGTGCTTGCGCATCTTCTTGCGCCGCTTCTTGATTACCGAGCCCAATCCAACTCCTATCAGGGGTCCCCGCGAATTCAAGGCGGAGCCTGCGAATTCGTGGGGCAAAGCGTGCTTGATCTAACGGTTGAGGTCCGGCCGCGAATGATACCGGAAGGCGGCATACACTCGTTGCCGCATGTACTTCACCGACGCTCACGAGGAGCTGCGACTCCATGTCCGCAAGTTCCTCGAGAAAGAGGTGCAGCCACACCTCGAGGAGTGGGAGGAGAAGACCTTCCCGGATTCGATCTTCCGGCGCTTCGGCGAGCTTGGATTCCTGGGCCTGCGCTACCCGCCCGAGTACGGCGGCCAGGGTGGCGACTACTTCTCCGCCGTCGTCCTGTCCGAGGAGCTGGCGCGCGCGGGCAGCGGCGGCCTGGGCATGGCGGTAGCCGTCCAGGCCGAGATGGCCACTCCGCCCGTCTTCCGATTCGGCACCGAAGAGCAGAAGCGCCGCTGGCTGGTGCCGGCGATCCAGGGCGAGCAGATCGCCGCCCTGGCGATCACCGAGCCGGACGCCGGCTCTGACGTCGCCGGGATCACCACGGTCGCTCGCCGCTACGGGGACGAGTTCATCGTCAACGGACGCAAGATCTTCATCACCAACGGCGCCCGCTGCCACTGGGCCCTGGTCGTCACCAAGGGCGAGCGAGAGCGGGGTCACGCCGGCTTCAACCTCCTGGTCATCGAGAAGGGCACCAAGGGCTTCGAGGTGACACGCACGCTGCAGAAGCTCGGCATGCATTCCTCCGACACCGCGGAGCTGCTGTTCGAGGACTGCCACGTCCCGGTCGCCAACCTGATCGGCGACGAGGGCGAAGGCTTCAAGAACCTGATGTGGGAGCTGCAGGGCGAGCGCATGATCGCGGCCGCCGGCGCGATCGCCGGCGCGGAGCGCGTCTTCGAGTACACGATGGAGTACGCGCGCAACCGGCAGGCTTTCGGGCAGGCCGTCTCGAGCTTCCAGGTCATCAAGCACAAGCTCGTCGACATGGGTACCAAGATCGCCTCGGTCCAGTCCTTCGTCTACCAGACCGCGAAGCAATGGGACCAGGGCGAGTACCCGGTGCGCGAGATCTCACAGGCGAAGCTGCTGGCCACCCAGGTCGCGTGCGAGGTCGCCGACGACGCGATCCAGATCCTCGGCGGCCACGGCTACATGCGCGAGTTTCCCGTCGAGAGGGCGTGGCGCGACGCGCGGCTGGCGAGGATCGGCGCGGGGACCGACGAGATCATGAAGGAGATCATCGCCAAGACGTACGGGCTATGACCCTTAAGTGAAGGAGGCGGTCCTCTTCGCCGGCTGCGACCCCGAGGTCGCGGCCTTCGACGGCCGGATCATCGGTGTCGGGGCCAAGGCCCGCGCCGCTGCCGGTCGCCGCGCGCAGGTCGTACGCCTGAGCGGCGTGGCGTGGCCGGGGCTAATCGACTCTCACATCCATCTCGAAGGCCTGGCCGACCGCAAGCTGACCCTCGACCTGACTGGCGCGACCTCCCTTGACGACGCCCTCGGCCGGGTGAAGGCGTGGGCGAAGCCGCTCCAGAAGGACGCGTGGGTGATCGGCGGCGGCTGGTACAACGACGCCTGGAGGGAGAAGGCGTTCCCGACGCGCCAGCTCCTCGACGCCGCCGCCGCCGGCCGGCCCGCGTTCCTCCGCCGCAAGGACGGCCACTCGGCGTGGGCGTCCAGCGAGGCGCTGCGCATCGCGGCCGTCGACCGCAGCGCGGAGGATCCGCCCGGGGGGACGATCGACCGCGACCGGGACGGCCATCCCACAGGCATCCTGCGCGAGACGGCGATGCAGCTCGTCGCCAACGTCTTGCCTGCCCCGGCGGAGGCCGACTTCGACGCGGCGCTCGCATCCGTGCTCGACGAGCTCGCCAGGCTCGGGCTCACCGGCGTCCACTCGATGGACAGCGCCCACTGCTTCGCGGCCGTGCAGCGTCTGTGCGCGCGCGGCCCGCTGCCGGTTCGCGTCACGTACAACCTCCCCCTCGCCGACCTGCCTTACGCGGAACGCGTCGGCGTGCGTTCGGGTTGGGGCGACCCATGGCTGCGCATCTGGGGTGTGAAGGCGTTCCTGGACGGGTCCCTCGGCAGCCGCACGGCCGAGATGCTCGACGGATCGGGTACCGCCCGCCTGGCGAAGCCAGACCTGGAGGACATGATCCGGCGCTGCGCCCGCGCCGAGCTGAACGTCTGCCTGCACGCGATCGGTGACGGCGCGGTTCGCCGGGCGCTCGACGCGCTTGCCGGGCACCGCACGAGCTGGAGCGGCTGGCGGCCGCGGCTCGAGCACGCGCAGTGCGTGAACCCGAAAGACGCGACGCGCATGGCCCGCCTCGGCGTGATCGCGTCCATGCAGCCGATCCATGCGGTGGCCGACCGCGAGCTCGCCGACTCGCTGTGGCCCGCGGTCACCGCCGACGCCTACGCGTGGCGGATGCTCGAGAAGGCGGGCGTGAAGCTGGCCTTTGGCTCCGACGCCCCGGTCGAGACCGCCGACCCCCTGGCTGGGATCGAGGCCGCGACGACCTGGCGCCGGGAGGCGAAGTGGCACCCGGAGCTGGCCCTGACCCGAGCCTCTGCCCTGCGTGCCTACACCTCGGGCGCCGCCTACGCCGCCGGCATTGAAGGAGAGGTGGGCGCGCTGCGGCCCGGCAGGCTGTGCGACGTCACGGTGGTCGACCAGGGTCGCGTCGAGGCGACCATCGCTGGCGGCCGGCTTACGTTTCGGCGAAAGCGCGCTTGAGCTTTTCTGCGGTCTGAGCCAGAGCCTCGTTGACGATCTTCACGTCGTCGATGACGGCCATGAAGTTCGTGTCGCCGTTCCAGCGCGGCACGACGTGAACGTGCACGTGGTCCGGGATTCCCGCGCCGGCGGCCCGGCCCAGGTTCGTGCCCACGTTGAAGCCGTCGGGCTTCATCACCGTGCGCAGTACGCCCAGCGTTCTTTGCTGCGCCCGCGCGAGGTCCAGCGACGCTCCGTCGTCGAGGTCCTCGAACGTCGGCACGTGCTTGACCGGGGCGACCATCGCGTGGCCCGGGTTGTAGGGGAACTTGTTGAGAAGCACGATGGCGCCCTTGGGCCGCCAGACGACGAGCGAGGCATCCGGGTCGTCCGGGTTCTCGATCACGCGGCAGAAAAGGCACCCAGGCCGCTGTTCGCCGCCGATGTACTCCATGCGCCACGGCGCCCACAGCCGCTGCATTGATCTACGTCCTTTTATTGCTGGTGGTCACGGCCATATGGGGCTGGACCTTCGTCCTGGTCAAGGACGCCGTCACACAGTATCCGACGCTGCCGTTCCTGCAGATCCGGTTCGCCCTGGCTTTCGTGGTCGTCGCGCTGCTCGTGCGCCGGATGCCGACGCGTCGCGAGCTGCGGGTGGGCGCTGTGATCGGCGCCGTGCTGGCGGCGGGCTACCTGGCGCAGACCGCAGGCCTGACGCTCACGAGCCCAGGCAACGCCGGCCTCATCACGGGCCTCTTCGTCGTCCTGACCCCGCTCTTGAACCGTCTGTTCGGCGTGCCAATCCACTGGTGGACGTGGTCGGCGGCCCTGGTCTCGGTGGTCGGGCTGGTCCTGCTCACGGGCGGGCCGTCGGGGATGAACGCCGGCGACCTGCTCGTGCTTTTGTGCGCGGTGCTGTTCGCGCTGCACATCGTGTTCTTGGGCCGCTGGTCGCCCGGCACGTCGTCGGCCGTGCTGGCGCTGGTGCAGATGGGCATGTGCACCCTGCTGTTCAGCGCCGGTGGGACGTGGTCGCTGCGCTCACCAAACGCCTCCGTGTGGTTCGCGATCATCATCACCGGCCTGTTCGCCTCGGCGTTCGGCTACTACGTCCAGACCTGGGCGCAGGCCCACATCAGCGCCAACCGGACCGCGCTCATCCTGGCCACGGAGCCCGCGTGGGCGCTGGTCGCGGCGATCGCCCTCGCGGGTCAGCGTTTCGGCTGGGTGGAGGCGGCGGGCGCCGCGGTGCTCCTCCTCGCGATCGTGGGGCATGAAGTGGCATCCCTTAGATTTGAGCGTCATGGCCAGCCGTCCCCGCCGTAGCGCCTACGTCCCCCAGGAGATCGAGCCCAAGTGGCAGAAGGCCTGGGCCGACGGCGGTGTCATGAAGGCCGCGGACGAGTCGCCCAAGCCAAAGTACTACGACCTGGTCATGTACCCGTACCCGTCGGGCGACCTGACCGTCGGCCACGCGCGCAACTACGTGATGGGCGACGTGCTGGCGCGCATGAAACGGATGCAGGGCTTCGAGGTGCTGCACCCGTTCGGCTGGGACGCGTTCGGCCTGCCCGCCGAAAACGCGGCCATGAAGCGGGGCGGCGGCCTGCACCCCGCGAAGTGGACGCGCGACAACATCGCCAAGGGCAAGCGCGAGCTGAAGATGATGGGCATCCTCTACGACTGGGACCGCGAGGTCACCAGCTGCGAGCCCGACTACTACCGCTGGACGCAGTGGCTCTTCCTTTTGATGTACGAGCGCGGGCTGGCCTACCGCGCGATGGCGCCCGTCAACTGGTGTCCCGTCGACAAGACGGTGCTCGCCAACGAGCAGGTGATCAACGGCCGCTGCTGGCGTCACCCGGACGTCGAGGTCGAAAAGCGCGACCTCGAGCAGTGGTTCCTGAAGATCACCGACTACGCCGAGAGGCTGCTCGACGACCTGTCCTTGCTCGAGGAGTGGCCGCACAAGGTCCGCGTCATGCAGACGAACTGGATCGGCCGCAGCATGGGCGCCGAAGTCGACTTCCCGGTCGACGGGGTGTCCGGCGAGACGATCCGGATCTACACCACGCGGCCGGACACGCTGTTCGGCGCGACGTTCATGGTCCTGGCGCCGGAGCACCCTCTCGTCGACAAGGTCACCACCGACGAGCAGCGAGCGCGCGTGCACGAGTACGCCGAGAAGGCACGCAAGGAAACCGAGATCGAGCGCATGTCCACCGAGCGCGAGAAGACGGGCGTGGCGACCGGCGGGCACGCGATCAACCCGATGAACGGCGAGAGAATCCCGATCTGGATCGCCGACTACGTGCTGCTGACGTACGGCACCGGCGCCATCATGGCCGTGCCTGCGCACGACGAGCGCGACTTCGAGTTCGCGGTGCGTTTCAACCTCCCGGTTCGCGAGGTCATCGCGCCGCCTGCCGGTCCGCAGGGAGTCCTGACGCAGGCGTACATCGGCCCGGGGACGATGGTCAACAGCGGCCAGTTCGATGGCCTCGAGACCTCAGAAGGTTTCGAGAGGATCTGCGACTGGCTCGAGGTGAAGGGGATCGGCAAGCGCGCGGTGAAGTACCGGCTGCGCGACTGGCTCATCTCGCGCCAGCGCTACTGGGGCGCCCCGATCCCGATCGTCTACTGCCCTAACCACGGCATCGTCCCGGTGCCCAAGGAGCGGCTCCCTGTCGAGCTGCCCGAGGAGTACAAACCGCTGGCCGAGAACCCTTCCTTCTATGAGACGACGTGCCCGCTGGGCGACGGGCCTGCGCGACGCGAGACGGACACGATGGACACCTTCATCGACTCGTCCTGGTACTTCCTCCGCTACGCGAGCCCGCACGACACCGACGAGCCCTTTGACCCGGAGCTGGCGAATCACTGGATGCCGGTCGACCAGTACACCGGCGGTGTCGAGCACGCGATCCTCCACCTGCTCTACTCGCGCTTCTTCACCAAGGTCCTTTATGACGCCGGGCTGGTGACGGTGACCGAGCCGTTCATGCGCCTGTTCAACCAGGGCATGGTCAAGCGGTTCGGTCAGGTGATGTCGAAGTCAGCGGGCAACGGCGTGTCGATCGACGAGCTGGCCGGTGCGCAGGGCGCGGACGCGGGGCGGATCTACGAGATGTTCATCGGGCCGCCGGAAGAGGACGTCGAGTGGTCTGACGCCGGGTTGAACGGAGTCGTCAAGTTCCTGCAGCGGGTGTGGCGCCTGGTGCTCGAACCGGATTCGATCGTCGAGGAAGGAGGCGGCGCGAAGGTCGACGCGGAAGTGCTTCGCCGCAAGGTCGCGCAGACCGTGGGCAGGGTCACCGAGCACTACGACTCGCTGCGCTTCAACACCGCCGTCGCGTTCCTGATGGAGCTGGCGAACACGATGCAGGACTACCTGCAGGGCGGGGGCGCGCGCGACACCGAGTGGGACTCGGCCGTGCGCACCATGCTCAAGCTGCTGAACCCGCTCGCGCCGCACGCGGGCGAGGAGATGTGGCAGCGGCTGGACGAGAAGGGGATGCTGGCCGACGCCGCGTGGCCCGACTACGACCCGACGCTGGCGGCCGAGCCGATGATCGTGCTTGTCGTGCAGGTCTCGGGCAAGCTGCGTGACCGGCTGGACGTGAAGGCCGGGCTGTCGGAGGGCGAGGCGGTGAAGACGGCGCTGGCGAGCCAGAAGGTGCACGCGGCCCTCAACGGCCGCGAGCCTTCGAAGGTGATCTACGTCGCGGACCGCCTGATCAATCTCGTCCCCTAGCGCGCAGCGATCACTGCTGCGGCACCGGCGCCCTTATGCCGTTGTCGAGAAGGTAGTCGGCGTGGGCGCTCGCGCCTGCGGCCAATGAGAGCTTCGTCGGCCCACTGATCACACGCATGTACGTGTTCAGGGCCACGTTGTAGCTGCCCGGCGCGAGGTCGATCGCGTACACGCCCTGGTCGTTCGTCTTCGTCTTGGCCACCGCCTTCGAGCCGACGAAGTAGTCGATCTCGAGGTTCGGCACGGGCCGGCCGGAGCACGTGTTGTCCTCCTGCTCGACCGGCGAGCAGGGCACCGACAGCACTTTCCCGCTGACTCGCGCTGAGGACGGCGACGGCGAGTCGCCCGGGAACTGGTAGGCGCCGCAGGCGGCGGTGACCAGCAGGAGCCCGGCGAGCCAGGCGGATTTCATCAATTGATCAAACGGCGGCGGCCGGTTTGAGGTCACGCCCGGCCTGGGGAAGGATCGTCGGGCGGGCGCTAGTGTTGGAGAACGCTCCCGGGTGGCCAAGCGGTAAGGCAGAGGACTTTGGATCCTCGACCGAAGGTTCGAATCCTTCCCCGGGAACCAGGTCTTAACAGGCGGGGTTGGCGCCGGCGCGGGCCGCGCCTAGCCTCGGGCGCATGCGATTGCCCCTGCGTTTCGTCCCCGGCTGGCGGCGTGCGGTCCTTGTCGGTGCGCCTCTCACGACCGGCGTCGCCCTCCTGGTCGCGGCTTACGCCTACTCGACCTCGGCCACGGCAGCGGCGCCGCCCGCACCGGCCACCGACCTCACGCTCCAGTTGCCTGAGCAGCCAGGGCTGCTGATCGACGTTTCCGGAGCGGTTGAGAACCCGGGCCTCTATCGCTTGCCGCGGGGGGACCGCGTTTATGACGCGATCGCCGCCGCAGGTGGATTCAGCGCCGACGCGGACATGTCGAAGTTGCCGAACCTCGCCGGCCGGTTGCGCGACGGCGAGCAGGTCAAGGTCGCGTTCAAGAAGACGACTTCAGGCACCACAGCCTCACGCGTCAACCTCAACCAGGCCACCCTCGAGGAGCTGGAGACGGTGCCCGGCTTTTCGGTGGCCCTCGCGCGTGACTGCTACGACTACCGGGTCAACTACGGGGGCTTCCAGAGCACGCGCGAGCTCGTCGAGATCTTGGGCATGAGCGAGGCCGACTACATCGTCGCCCGCCACTACTTGACCCTGTGACCCGCTACGCCGGGATGGTTCTCGGGCTGGCGTGGTCGACCGCCATCGCGGCGGCGGTCGTGCTCATCCCGTCGCAGCCGGTGGTCGGCGCGCTGGCGGCAGGGACGTCGCTCCTCTTCGTCGCTCTCGCCTTCGTCCTCCGGCCGGCCATGGTCGCGCTCGCGCTCGCCGTCGCCCTGCTTGGCGTGGCCCGGGCCGAGCTTCCACCGGCCGACGCCGAAGCTTCCGCCCGCGCGGCGACCTTGCTCGGTGCGACGGCGGTCATGACCGGCCGTGTAGCGGATGACGCAAGGGCCGCCGGTGGTGGCGGCGAGGTGCTCGTCGAGCCGACGCGGATGGCGATCGGCGGCACGCAGATCGGCGACGTTGGAAATCTCCTTGTCCGCTGGCTAGGGCCCGCGCAGCCCGGGTTCGGGGACACGGTGGTCGCGACCGGCGAGCTGACCCGGCCGCGGAACATGCCCGACTTCGACCGTCGGGCCTACCTGGCCCAGCGCCAGGTGTACCTCGAGCTGCAGGCAATCAGCTTCGACGTCAAGAGCTCCGGCACGGGACTTGGTGGGTTTGCCGCCTGGCTGCGCACCCGCTACACCGCCGCCCTGAACGACGCGATGCCGCCACCGCACGCCGGAATCCTGCTGGGCATCGTGCTCGGCATCCACCAGGGCATTCCCACCCAGCTCGAGAAGGCGCTGATCGAGACGGGTCTCGTGCACCTCCTCGTGCTGAGCGGGCTCAAGGTCGCGGTCTTCGCCCGCATCGTGCAGGGTGCGCTGACGCCGATTCTCCGCCGCCACGCGGCGTGGCCGGCGGTCGGCCTGATCGCCCTCTACGCCCTGGTCGGCGGCGCGACGCCTGCGGCGGTGCGCGCCTGCGCGATGGGCGGGCTCGCGATAGCCGCCGCGCACATGGGCCGGCCGACTCATGTCTGGACCTCGCTCGCGATGACCGCGGCCGCGATGCTGGCCTGGCGCCCGGAGATGGCGTGGGACGTCGGCTTCCAGCTTTCGTTCGCGGGGACGGCGGCGATCATCCTGCTGACACCCGCCGTCGCCCGTCGTGTCGCGTTCCTGCCCCACGTCCTCCGCGAGCCGTTCGCGGTTACATGCGCGGCGCAGGTCGGGACGGTGCCGATGATGGCGGCGGACTTCCACGTCCTGTCGCCGATAGCGCCGGTTGCCAATGCGCTTACTCTTCCGATCCTTCCGGTCCTCGTCGCATCGGGATTTCTGATCGGCCTCCTCGCCGTCCTGCCGGAGCTCGCGCGCGTCGCCGCCATCCCGATCGCCGGCCTCGTCGCCTACATCGAGCAGGTCGGTTACGTCCTCGCGCGGGTGCCGCTCGCCTCGATCTCGATCCCAAGCTTTCCGCCCTGGCTCGGCCTTGCGTACTTCTCGGCCCTCGCGCCGGCGACCGCCGGTGCCAGCAGTCACGGCAACCGGCGCAAGCTCAGCTTTGCCGTCGCGGCGGCGGCGCCCGTGCTCATCGCATCGGCCGCAGTGGTCGCCTGGGCCAACGCTCCCGCGCAGGCGGTGGTCATGAACGTCGGCGACGGCCAGGCCGTCCTCTTGCGCGGCCCGCACGGCGCCATCCTCATCGACGGCGGACCGAGCCCCGAGAAGCTGCGCAACGAGCTTGGCGGCCAGCTGCCCCCCTGGCAGCGCCGCCTCGACGCGATCGTCATCACCGCCGCCGGGCTCGGCCACGTCGGCGGGCTGGCCCGGTTCAACAGCTCGACACCGCTGCTGCTGCTGCCGAGGTCGACGCCTGCCGGCTCGGCCTGGCGCGGCGTGGCCCTCGAGCAGCTCGCGCGCGGAGCGTCCATCCGCTTCGCGGAGGCGGGCCAGACGATAGGCGTCGCGGGCTTCGCGCTGGAGGTGCTGGCTCCCGAAGCTGGAGCTCCTGGCGACGAGTCGGGCGCCTCCAACCTCGCGTTGCGGGCAGTCGCACCGAGCGGCAGGAGCTTCTGCGATTTCAGTGACCTCGACCTCGACGCGCAGACGGTCACGGCGCAGCGGTTGCGCGGCGCTTGCACCTACCTGCTCCTGCCGTCGGGCGGACGGAGCCGGCTCTCGCCCGACCTCGAGCGAGTCGCCGTCGATCGGTCCACCCAGCTCGTCGTCTCGCGCGGTCCCGGTCGCCTCGCCGCCGGGCTTCCGCCCGATTTGCTGCGCACGGACGAGGAGGGCACGATCACCTTGCCGTTGTAAGTACGATCGGCTGCATGGCGCGCACGACGCGACGCGGCAGCGCGACCGCGCTCCTCCTCCACGGGGAAGAGCGGTTCCTGGTCGACGAGAAGGCGCGCGCGACCGTGGACGAGTGGCGGACAGAGCTCGTGTCGGATTTCGGCCTCGAGGTCATGGAGGGGTCGGGACTCCACGCGCCGCGCCTCCAGGACGCTGTGCTCCAGGCGCCATTTCTCGATCCGTATCGCGTGGTCTTCGTGCGGATGGTGCCGGCCAACCGCGCCGAAGGCCTGGCGCCGGCCGTGGCCGAGATTCCGCCGACGACGCGACTTGTCATCACGGTGGCTGGGCGCGTCGCGGCCACGAACAAGCTCGCCAAGGCTTTCACCGCCGCGGGCGGCCAGCTCGAGGAGATGCAGCACCTCAAGGGCAGGGCGCTCAACGAGTGGGCGTCGAAGCGCGCCGTCGAAAAGCACGGCCTCACGCCGAACCACGCAGCGCAGGTCGTGCGCGTCTCGCCGCCCGACCTCAGCGTCATCGACGCCGAGCTGACAAAGCTCGCGGCGTACAAGGCGTCGGGCTCGCAGCTCACGAACGAGGTCGTCACCGAGCTGCTCGCCGGCGGCCGCGAGGACGAGATCTTCCGGCTCACCGACAACCTGCTTCCCCGACCGAACGTGCACGCGCTCGAGATCGCGCGCAACCTCACTCGTTCGGGGGTGCAGCCCACTCTGGTCGCCTACCGAATGGCGCGCCAGATCGCGCTGGTGCTCGAGGTGCGTGCCCGGCAGGATCGAGGTGAGTCGCTGCAGCAGGTCCAATCCCAGATGCCGGAGCATCCCTTCGTGGTCCAGAAAGCCTTCGACAACGCCATGAACGCCTCGCCGGAGCGGCTCGAAGACGCGCTGAGGCTGATCCGCGACTACGAGTGGGAGGTCAAGTCAGGCCAGGTCGACGCGGACTGGGGCCTGGATGTCCTGCTGACCCGCCTCTAGCGTCGTTCTTCACCTCCCCACCGTGTGGGGAGGTCGGCTCGGCTCGCGCAGCGAGCCCCGCCGGGTGGGGAGTACGCCTACTTTTTCTTTGCGGGCGCGGCCGGAGCGGACTTCTTGCCCTTGGCGGGCGCCGGCGCCGCCACCGCCACCCTGGCCAGCTGCCGCGCGAGGCGCGACTTGCGGCGGGCGGCGTTGTTGGGGTGCAGAGTGCGCTTGGATGCGGCCCGATCCAGGGCGCGAACCGCTTCGACCGCGGCCGCCGTTCGGTCGGAGGCGACGGCCTGCGAGTCGGTCAGCGAGCGGCGGGCCTTGACGATCAGCGTCTTGACCTCGGAGCGCGCGGCGCGGTTGCGCGCGCCGCGGCGTGCGCCCGCACGGGCCTGCTTCTTCGCCGATGCGGTTCGCTTAGCCATGCGTCATCGCCAGGTTGGGGTTTGTAACCACGAATTTAGGATTATAGGCCGCGATGGAGTTCGAGTTGGACGGCCGGCGGCCGAGGGTGCATCCGGACGCCTACATCGCACCAACCGCGGTCCTGATCGGCGACGTCGAGGTCGGGGCCGGCGCGAGCGTGTGGTTCGGCGCGGTCCTGCGGGCCGACGAGGCGTTGATCAGCGTCGGCGAGGGCGCGAACATCCAGGACAACGCCGTCATCCACTGCGCCGAAGACCTGCCCACCCTGATCGAAAAGGACGCCACCATCGGCCACTCGGCGATCCTCGAAGGATGCGTGGTCGAGCAGGGAGCGCTCGTGGGCATGGGCGCGACCATGCTCCAGCGCAGCCGCCTCGGCGCGGGATCGATGCTCGCCGCCGGAGCGGTCCTGCAGGAGGGGGCCGAGATCCCACCCGGGCACATGGCCGCCGGCGTGCCGGCGACGGTCAAGAAAGCGCTCGATGGTTCGTCGGGGAACTGGGTCAAGACTGCAGCGCGGCACTATCAGCATCGCGCGGTCCGGTACCGGGCGGGCCTGAAGCCGATCGTCGATTGAAGCTCGCGCTGCCGGCGCGAGCAAAGCTGAACCTCGAGCTCGAGGTGATCGGGCGCAACGCGGACGGATTCCACGACCTGCGCACGACTTTCCAGGCGATCGAGCTCCACGACACGCTCGAGATCGAAGCCGCCCCCGCGACCGGACTGGAGGTGACCGGCCTGGAATTGAAGGAGGCCGGCGACAACTCGGTGCTCAAGGCGCAGCGCGCACTAGAACGCGCCGCCGGGCGCGAGCTGCCGGCACGTATTCAACTGCACAAGCGCATCCCGCCGGGCTCAGGTCTCGGCGGTGCAAGCTCGGACGCCGCCGCGGCGCTTCGTGGCCTGAGCGCGATCTACGCGCTTGGAGTGGACCTCGCGCCGATCGCGCGCGAAGTCGGGGCCGACGTGCCCTTTTTCCTCACCGGCGGACGCGCGAGTGGCGAAGGTCGCGGCGAGCGCCTCTTGCCGCTGACGGATGAGCTCGCGTGGTTCGCGCTCGCCTGGCCTGGCATCGAGCTGTCGACGGCCGATGTGTACCGTGCATGGGACGAGGTGAAAGGAGAGGCCCCGAATGACCTGCGGCGCGGCGCCGAGCACATCGAGCCGCGTTTGAACGACTTCGCGGCCAAGCTCGGCCCCGGGTGGCAGATGACGGGCAGCGGTTCCGCCTTCTTCATGCCGGTGAGCTCTGAACACGAAGGAAGGAAGGCGATCGACAAGCTCGACTGCTGGAAAGCAGTCACGCACTCGGTAGGCCGCTGGGCGTGATCAGAAAAACGGTGGCCGTCGTCGCAGGCAAAGCGACCCGCTCGCTCAGCCGGCTGACCGGGCGCGGCGGCGGCACGACGCTGCCGGGCGACGTCGCGCGCATCATCGACCCGCAGATCCTGACGCGCCTCACCCAGGACCTCACGCAGGGCTCGGTCGTCATCACCGGCACCAACGGCAAGACGACCACGGCCCGGCTGGTCAGCTGGCTGCTCGAGGGCGCGGGCCACCGCGTCGTCGCCAACCGCGCTGGGGCCAACCTCATCTACGGTGTCACGGCGGCCGCCATCAGTGGCGCCGGCGCCGACGGCCGCCTGCGGGCCGACTGGGGCGTCTTCGAGATCGACGAGGCAAGCCTGCCCAGGGCCGTCGCGGAGATCCAGCCGAAGTCGACTCTCGTCCTCAACCTGTTCCGCGACCAGCTCGACCGCTACGGGGAGCTGGAGTCGATCGCGAAGAAGATCGAGGGCGCTCTCAGGTCGCTGCCGGACAACGCGCATTCCGTTCTCAACGCCGACGATCCCCGCGTCGCCGAGATCGGCCTCAACCTATCGCGCGCACCGACCTGGTTCGGGCTCGACGACCCCAGGGTGTCGTCGAAGACGCTGCCCCATGCGGCGGACGCGCGCACCTGTCCAGAATGCGGCGCGAGCCTGGTCTTTGACGCGGTCTACGTCGGCCATGACGGTGTCTATCACTGCCCCAACGGCCACTTCGAGCGGCCTCAACCCGAGATCGCGGCGACGGACATCGAGCTCAACGGCTTCGAGAGCCTCGCGATGAGCGTGGCGGGCACACCGATCGATATGCCGCTCGGCGGCCTCTACAACTGCTACAACGTGATCGCCGCATTTGCGGCGGCGCAGAGCATCGGCCTCGAACCCGCCTACATCGCGGACCGACTGCGCACCTTCAAGGCCGCCTTCGGCCGCCAGGAGCACATCGAGTTCCGCGGCCGGAAGCTGGTGCTCGTCCTGTCCAAGAACCCGGCCGGCTTCAACGAAACCGTCCGCACGGCGGTCGAGCTCGCCAGGGGCCAGAACTTCGTCATCGGGCTCAACGACCGCAAGGCCGACGGCACCGATGTCTCGTGGATCTGGGACGTCGACTTCGAGATGCTCAAAGGCAAGGCGAAGCTCGTCATCCCCGCGGGGGTGCGGGCGCACGACCTCGCCGTGCGCCTGAAGTACGCGGGCGTCACCGCCGAGGCCCCGCAGACCGACCCCGGCAAAGCGCTCGATCTCCTCGTCAGGTGCACAGGCGAGGGCGACACCGTGTACCTGCTGTGCACCTACACCGCGATGCTCGACCTGAGGGCCGAGCTCGTGAGGCGCGGCTGGGCCTCCCCATACTGGGAAACGTGAGCGCCACATTTACAGTCGGATGGCTCTACCCCGACCTGATGAACATCTATGGAGACCGGGGCAACATCCTCACACTGACCCGCCGTGCCGAATGGCACGGCTTCGAACCCCGGGTCGTCGAGCTCGGCCGGGGCGCGAGCGAGCAGATGGATGACGTGGACGTCTTCTTCTTCGGCGGCGGACAGGACCGCGAGCAGGCGCTGATCTACGACGACCTGCGCGAGTTCAAGCAAGACTCATTGCGCAGGGCCATCGACGGCGGGGCGCAGGTGCTCGCCGTGTGTGGCGGCTACCAGCTGCTCGGCCACTACTACCAGACGGCCGACGGCCAGCGCTACGACGGCATAGGCCTGATCGACGTTCGCACAGAGGCGGGAAAGAAGCGCTTCATCGGCAACGTCGTGGTGGTGTCCGAGATCAAGGGTCTCTCACCAAGCACGCTGGTCGGCTTCGAGAACCACAGCGGCCGCACGTACCTCGGCAAGCAGGCCAAACCGCTCGGCAAGGTGACGCGCGGTAACGGCAACAACGGCTCCGACGGGACCGAAGGGTGCATGCAGGGCGGCATCATCGGCACGTACCTGCACGGGTCGCTGCTGCCGAAGAACCCGCACCTCGCCGACTACCTGATTGCGGCGGCGCTCAGGCGACGGGGCGTCGACGCCCTTTCACACCTCGACGACTCGGCGGAGCTGGCCGCTCACGCGTGGATCCTGCAGCGCGAGCAACGACGGTAGGCCGGACCCCGTTGCCTCCGTTCAGCGCGTGTGGGCGCTTGGCCATCAGCGCCTCACGCAGCACCTGGTCGACCGACTCGAGCATCACGAACTGCATCTGCTTGCGCAGGTCGGCGGGGATGTCATCGAGGTCGGCCTCGTTGTGTGACGGCATGAGCACACGGCGGATGCCGGCGCGGTGCGCGCCCAACACCTTCTCCTTGATCCCGCCGATTGGCAGAACCTTGCCGCGCAGCGTGATCTCGCCGGTCATCGCCACGTCGTCGCGGACCGGGCGGCCGGTGAGGATGGACGCCATCGCGGTCAGCACGGTCACGCCGGCCGACGGCCCTTCCTTCGGCTGGGCGCCCGCGGGCACATGGACGTGGATGTCGTTCTTGTCGAAGAGGTCGGGGTCGATGCCGATGTCCTTCGCGCGTGACTTCAGGTACGAAAGCGCGGCCGAGGCCGACTCCTTCATCACCTCGCCCAGCTGGCCAGTCAGCTTCAGCTCACCCTTGCCCGGCGTCACCGTGGCTTCGACGAAGATGATCTCGCCACCGGTGGGCGTCCAGACGAGCCCGGTCGCGATCCCTGGCCGGTCTATGCGCTCTGCGACCTCGTCGTAGAAGCGGCGCTTGCCCAGCGCGGCGCGCACCTTCTTCGTGTCGTCCATCACCTTCAAGCGCTTGCCCGCCGCGATATCGGCCACGTCGCGCCGGATGAGCGATGCGATCTCCCGCTCGAGGTTGCGCACGCCCGCCTCGCGCGTGTACTCGCGGATGATCAGCCGGATCGCGTCCTCCGAGATCGCGATCTCGCCTTCGTGCAGCCCATGCGCCAGGACCTGCTTGGGGACGAGGAAGCGCTGCGCGATCTGCACCTTCTCCTCCTCCGTGTAGCCGGAGAGGTGCAGCACCTCCATGCGATCGCGCAGCGCGGGCGGGATCGTCTCGAGCGAGTTGGCGGTCGTGATGAACATCACCTTCGACAGGTCGAAGGGCACGTCGAGGTAGTTGTCGCGGAAATCCTTGTTCTGCTCCGGGTCGAGAACCTCGAGCAGAGCCGACGACGGGTCGCCGCGCCAGTCGGCGCCGATCTTGTCGACCTCGTCGAGCATGAAGACCGGGTCGTTGGACTCCGCGCGCCGGATCGCCTGCAGGATGCGTCCCGGCATGGCGCCGATGTACGTGCGGCGGTGGCCGCGGATCTCCGCCTCGTCGTGCACGCCGCCGAGCGAAGCGCGGGCGAACTTGCGGTCCATTGCGCGCGCGATGGACTGGCCCAGCGACGTCTTGCCGACGCCTGGCGGTCCTACAAAACAGAGGATGGGTTCGCGGCCGCGGTCAGTCGAGCCGCGCTGCTGCTTCAGCCGGCGCACCGCGAGGTGCTCGACGATGCGCTGCTTGACCTTGTCGAGGTCGTAGTGGTCGGTGTCGAGGATCTGGCGCGACTTCTTGACGTCGACCTCGCCTCCGGTCGACACGTTCCAAGGCAGCGAGACCATCAGCTCGAGATAGGTGCGGATGACCGACGACTCGGGCGAAGCGGAGGGGATCCGCTCCAGGCGCGCGATCTCCCGGTCGGCCTCGCGCTTGGCCTCGGGCGGCAGCCCGGCCTTCTCGATCCGTTCGCGGAGCTCGCTCAGCTCCGCGTGCTCGCTGTCGAGCTCGCCGAGCTCGCGCTGGATCGCCTTCAGCTGCTCGCGCAGGAAGTACTCGCGCTGGGCCTTGCCCATCTGCTCTTCGGCCTGCGTCTGGATCTTGCGGCCGAGCTCGAGGACCTCCAGCTCGTGGGACATGTGGCCGAGCAGGCGCTCCAGCTTCGCCTTCGAGGAGTCGAGCTCGAGGATCTCCTGGCGCTGCTCGGTCGTGAGCCGGATGTGGTTGGCGATGTAGTACGAGAGGTGCAGCGGGTCGTCGATGGCGGCTGCGGCGCCGGCGAGCTCAGCGGGCAGGTGCGGCGCCAGCGACACGAGCTGCTGGAACGAGGCGATCGCGCGGCGCATCATCGCCTCGCGCTCGATGGTGAGGATGTCCTCGGTCTGCTCTGGCAACATCTCGACCGCACACGTGAGGTACGGCTCGTCGGACTCGGCCTCGACCAGGCGGATGCGGCGCAGGCCGAGCACCGCGAGCTGCACGGTGCCGTCGGGAAGCTTGAGCAGGTGCTGGACGCGGACCATGGTGCCGACGTGGTGGAGGTCGCGGAACCCCACGTCTTCCGCCGTCTCGTCGAGCTGGGTCGCGACGGCGATGTGGCGCTCAACTCCGCTCAGGTCGTCGAGCAGCTGCAAAGACTTCTTGCGGCCCACCGAAAGCGGGATGAAGATGCGCGGAAACACCACCGTCGACTTCAACGGCAGCACAGGCAGATGAGTGGGCACCACCCCTTCGAGGTTGGGCGCCGGGACTTCGCTCACAAGAAGCTGATCCTACGCCCGAGAAAGTCCTCCCCATTCAATGGGGAGGTTGCTCGCAGGGCAGCAGGGGCGGGCAAGATCCGCCCGGGGCGCCCCGTCGTTAGAGGTTGAGATGGGATCGCCGGTCATAGCCCCGCTCGCGGTCCTCGCCCTGCTCGCAGCAGCGCTGCCAGGCGCGCCGTCTTTTCACGCCGGCAGGCTGCTCGCCCCCGCAAGGCCGCACACCGTGGCGGCGGCCGCGACCATACCGGCCACGACGTGCAAGGTCTTGCCGGCCAACAACATCTGGAACACCGACATCTCGCGTCTTCCTGTCAACCCCTACAGCGCCGCCTGGCTCGCCTCGACCGGCGCCAACTCCGGCCGCAAGCTCCACCCCGACTTCGGCGACATCTACGGCATCCCCTACAACGTGGTCGACAACACTCACGCGACCACCACCTTCACCTTCGACTACTGGGACGAGAGCGACCCGCCGGTCGGCTCGCCACAACCACAGGGCCCGTACCCGTACGGCAATGACCTCGTCAGAGAGGGGCCGACCGACAGCCACCTGCTCACGGTCAACAAGGACACGTGCAAGCTCTACGAGACTTTCGCGACCGACCACGCCGGCCCGAGCACCGCCGGCTCTGGCGCGATCTACGACCTCAGCTCCAACGCGCTGCGTCCGGCCGGCTGGACGTCGGCCGACGCCGCAGGCCTGCCCATCCTGCCCGGTCTCGTGCGCCTGGACGAGGTTCAGGCAGGCCTCATCGACCACGCGATCCGCTTCACCGTGCGGTCGAGCGACACGAGCTACCTGTGGCCCGCGCGCCACCAGGCCGGCTCGGCGAGCAACCCGAACCTGCCGCCGATGGGCGCCCGGTTCCGGCTCAAGGCGAGCTACAACATCTCAGGGTTCTCGGCTGCGACGCAGGTCGTGCTGACCGCGATGCAGCACTATGGCGTGATCGTGGCCGACAACGGGTCGAACTGGTTCTTCCAGGGCACGATGGACCCGGGCTGGGCGGCCGCGCCGTACGTGACGATGATCGCGCAGCTCAAGACGGTCCCCGCGAACGCGTTCGAGGCGGTCGACGAGTCCGGGCTGATGGTCGATCCGAACTCGGGCCAGGCCAGCACACGCCTCGCCCGCCAGGCGCCGCCGACCTCTCCAGCACCCGCGCGCTCGCCTGCCGCGCAATCGACACCGCAGCCCTTGCCGACGCGCTGACTGGCATAATCGGTTCGAACTGAGCGCACCCTTGATCGCGGTCATACTCGCCGCCGGCCACGGCACCCGAATGCGCTCGCGGACTCCCAAGGTCCTCCACCCGATCTGCGGCCGGCCCATGGTCGACTGGGTGCTCGAAGCGGTCACCGAGGCCGGGGCCACGGAGGTCAAGGTGATCGCGAACCCGCACCACGCCGAGGTCGCCGCCCATCTCGATGGCCGGGCCCAGATCGTGTACCAGCGCGACCCCAAGGGCACGGCGCACGCCCTGCGCCAGGTGCCGGCGGGCGAGCTGCGCGGCCGCCAGGTGCTGGTCGTCAACGGCGACTCGCCGCTGCTGACCGCGGCCAGCGTCCGGCTGGTCCTCGAGGCGCACCAGGCAGCCGAGGCCCCGGCCACGATCGCGACGGTGGTCGACCCCACGCGCGATGACGGCCGCGTCGTCCGGACGGCAGACGGTTTGCTGGACCGCATCGTCGAGCGCAAGGACGTGACGCCCGAGATCCGGGACTCGGTCCAGGAGTTCAATGTCGGCGTCTACTGCTTCGACGGCTCGAGGCTGGTCGACGAGCTGGACAAGGTCGGCGACGACAACAAGGCGGGCGAGTTCTACCTCACCAGCGTCTTCGCGCACTTGAAGCCGGTGAACATCGTCACCCTCGCCGACCCGAACGAGGCGCTGGGCGTGAAGGACCGCGTCCGTCTCGCCAGGGCGACCCAGATCCTGCGCCGGCGGCTGCTCGAGAAGCTGATGCTGAGCGGGGTCACCGTGGTCGACCCGGAAAGCACGTTCGTCGACGCCACGGTCACCGTCGGCCAGGACACGGTCCTCGAGCCGTTCACGGTCCTGCGCGGCAAAACGGTGATCGGCGCCGACTGCCGCATCGGGCCGCACGTCTACATAGAGGACGCGAGGCTCGGCGACCGCTCGGACTGCGGGCCGTTCGCCAAGCTGCGGCCGGGCACCGAGATCGCCGAGGACGTCCACATCGGCAGCTTCGCCGAGCTCGTCCGGAGCAAGGTCGGGCCCCGGAGCAGGGTGCCGCACGTCTCCTACCTCGGCGACACCGACCTGGGCGCGGACGCCAACATTGGCGCGGGTACGATTACCGCCAACTTCGACGGCGCCAACAAGAACCGGACGGAGATCGGCGACGGCGCCTTCGTGGGCGTGGATACCATGCTGATCGCCCCGGTCAAGCTCGGCAAAGGATCGCGCACGGGCGCCGGATCGGTCGTGACAAGGGACGTCCCGGACGGGGCGACAGCCGTCGGAATTCCAGCTAGGGTGGTACGGATGCCGGATTCGGAGCAGGAACAGGAAAAGGATTGATCGGAAGGCTGCAGACGGCGGTCGAGTACACGGGCACCGAAACGTCGCCCTGGGGCGAGCTGAAGCTCATCTCGGGCGGCGCCAACCCAGTGCTGGCGGCCAGGATCGCCGAGATCCTAGACGTCCAGCTGACCGACCCTCGACTGCGCCATTTCCCCGACGGCGAGATCAACGTCAAGATCGAGGACTCAATGCGCGGTCACGACGTGTTCGTGATCCAACCGACAAGCCCGCCGGTCAACGAGCACCTGATGGAGCTGTTCATCATCCTGGACGCGCTGCGCCGCGCCTCCGCCGGTCGCGTCACCGCGGTCATCCCGTATTACGGCTACGCGCGCAAGGAGCGCAAGACCCAGCCGCGGGAGCCGATCTCGGCCAAGCTGGTCGCCAACTTCATCACGCTCGCGGGCGCGGATCGCCTGCTCCTGTTCGACCTGCACGCCGAGGCCATCGAGGGCTTCTTCGACGTGCCGACCGACCACCTGTCGCCGCACCGCATCTTCTCCGAGCACCTGAAGAAGCTGGACCTGAAGCACATCACCATCGTCGCCCCCGACGCGGGTGGCGGCCGCCGGGCCGAGGCGGTGGCGAACGACCTGGGCGCGCCGATCGCGTTCGGTTACAAGCGCCGGCCGGACGAGCAGTCGGTCGAGGTGATCGCGATCTCAGGTGACGTAAAAGGCCGCGACTGCGTCGTCATCGAGGACATCATCACCACCGGCGGCACGGTTTCCAAGCTGGCGGTGGCGCTGCGCGAGCAAGGCGCGAACCGCGTCCTGATCGCGGCGACGCACGCGATCCTGACGGGCGACGCGGTGGAGCGACTCAAGAAAGCTGACGTGGAAGAGGTGGTCGTGACGGACACAGTGCCCATCCCGCCCGAGAAGGTGGGCTCGTCCTTGAAAGTGCTGTCGGTGGCGCCTCTCCTCGCTGAAGCGATCATCCGGGTACACGAGAACCGGAGCGTCAGCGAGCTCTTCCGCTAGCCGGTCGCGATGACCGCGCAAGACTGGGCCGAGGTCACGGTCATGCTGCTGTGCTTCGTGCTGGCCGCGCTGGCCAGCGGCACGGAGACGGCGCTGACCTCGGTCGGACGCCTTCGCATCCGCTACCTGGCGGAGCAGGGGAGCAAGGCGGCCGCAACGCTCGCGCGGCTGCGCGCCGACCCGAACCGCTTCCTCTCGACCGTGCTGTTCACCAACACGCTGGCGCTGATCCTTGCGTCGACCACGACCGCACTGCTGAGCGAGGACCTGTTCTTGCGCTGGGGAGTGCCATCGGGCTTGCGGCTGTGGCTGTCGCTGTTGGTTTCGGTGCTGCTGTCGATCGTGCTCTTGATCGTGGCCGAGGTCACACCGAAAACGCTGGCCATCGCCCACGCCGAGCGAGTCGCGCTCGCGGCCGCGGTCCCCGTCGACCGCCTGGCCACGGTGCTGAGCCCGATCCTGTGGGCGGTGACGCTCATCTCGCGCGGCCTCACCGGCGGACGCGCGGCGCGCGCGCCGTACCTGACAGAGGAAGAGCTGATCACCGCGCTGCACGTCTCCGAAGAGGCGGGGGTCATCGAAGAGCAAGAGCACCAGATGATCCACGGCATCATCGAGATCGGCGACAAGACAGTGCGCGAGATCATGCTCCCGCGCACAGACATCGTGGCCGTCAGCAGGGAGGCCGGCCTGCGCGACATCGTCAAGCTCTTCAAGGAGCACCGCCACACGCGGATGCCGGTGTACGAGGAGAACATCGACCACGTGATCGGCCTCATCCACACCAAGGACCTGCTCCTCTTCTACACGCTGTCGACCAACCAGAAGTTCGACATGGACAAGGTGCTGCGGCCGATCGACTTCACGCCCGAGCAGAAGAAGGTCGACGAGCTGCTGAACGAGATGCGGACCAAGAAGCAGCACATGGTCATCGTCGTCGACGAGTACGGCGGCACGGCGGGCATGGTGACGCTCGAAGATCTGCTCGAAGAGATCGTCGGCGAGATCCGCGACGAGTACGACACCGCCGAGCTGGACCTGCTGACGTTCATCGATGACCACAAGGTGCGCGTCGATGCGGGCTTTCCCCTGGAAGAGCTGAACGATCGCCTGCGCCTGGGCATCGAGGAGTCCGGCGACTACGACACGGTCGGCGGCTACGTGCACGCCATGCTCGGCAAGATCGCCGAGGAGGGCGACTCGTTCAACTCCGGGCGCGTGCGCTGGGTGGTCGAGAAGGTGAGAGGCCGGCGCATCGAGACCGTGCGCCTGATCGCCGAAGAGCCGTGGCCCACCGAGGCGATCGAGGGCTCGACGCACTCCATTCAGGAGAGGGGCACTGAGCACGTATCGTGACCGCGCCGTCGTCCTGCGCAAGCTCGACTACGGTGAGGCGGACCGGATCTACACGCTGCTGACGCGCGACCACGGCAAGGTCGGCGCGATCGCGAAGGGGGTGCGCAAGCAGGCCTCCAAGCTGGGACCGTCCCTCGAGCTGTACGGACATGTGGACGTGCTGCTTGCCAAGGGCCGCGGCGAGCTCGACGTCGTGGCCCAGGTGCAGCGCGTGCCGGGGTACCGGATCGAGGGCGACGTGGAGCGGATGGCGCATGCCGCGCTGATCGCGGAGCTGGCGGAACGGGTGTGCGAGGACCGCCACCCGGTGGACGGCGTCTATGAGCTGGCGGTGACGGCGATGGTCGAGCTGGCGCATGAGACGGACCCGCGCCGCGCGTCGGCGTGGTTTCTGATGACGGCGCTTGATCTGCTCGGGTACGCGCCGCAGCTGATGAACTGCGCGTCATGCGAGAGGCCGCTGCCGGCGGCTCCGGCCGCTTTCAGCGCCGAGGCCGGAGGCTTCCTGTGCGACAGGTGCGCGCTGCCAGCCATGGAGCACGTGCCGCTGGCGGTCATGAAGGTCCTGCGCCTGATGGCCTCGGGCGACCTCGAGACCTACCGGCGTTTGAAACTGGCTCCCGCGCAGATGGCCGCGATCGACGGCGTGCTCCAGTCCCAGCTCGAGCACCACCTCGACCGGCGCCTGAAGTCGCTCGCCTTCCTGAACTCTTCCCCATTCATGGGGAAGTACCCGGCCTAGGTGGTGGCCAACTCCTCCCCATTCATGGGGAGGTGGCGCGAAGCGCCGGAGGGGCAGACCAACTCCTCCCCATATATGGGGAGGTGGCGCGAAGCGCCGGAGGGGCGGACCAGCCAGTGACAGTCCCTCGAGAACAGCTGATGGACAAGGTAGTCGCCCTGGCGAAGCGCCGAGGGTTCATCTATCCGTCGAGCGAGATCTACGGCGGCCTCTCGGGCTTCTACGACTACGGCCCGTATGGCGTCGCCCTGAAGCGGGCGATCCGGGACCTGTGGTGGCGGCACATGGTCGACCTGCGCGACGACGTGGTCGGCCTGGAGTCGACGCTGATGATGCCGGAGGCCGTGTGGGAAGCCTCCGGCCACCTGACGAATTTCGTCGACCCGCTGCGGCAGTGCCTGGGCGAGTGCAAGAAGCGTTGGCGCGCCGACCAGGTGCTGGGTGAGAAATGCCCGGAGTGCGGCGGCCCGCTCGACGACGCTCGCATGTTCAACCTGATGTTCAAGACGCACGTTGGCCCGCTGGAGGACCGCGCGTCCGAGGTGTACCTGCGCCCGGAGACGGCCCAGGGCATGTTCGTCGACTTCAAGAACGTGATCAGCTCGACGCGCGTCCGGGTGCCGTTCGGAATCGCGCAGCAAGGCAAGGCGTTCCGGAACGAGATCACGCCAGGGAACTTCGTCTTTCGAGTCCGCGAGTTCGAGCTGATGGAGATGGAGTATTTCGTCCGACCTCAGCAGGACGACGAGGCTTTCGACTACTGGCGCAAGGAACGGTGGCGGTGGTACACGGAGGTCCTGGGCGTCAACCCCGAGCGCCTACGTTTCTATGACCACCCCAAGGAGTCGCTGTCGCACTACTCCAAGCAGACGACGGACATCGAGTACGAGTTCCCGTTCGGGTGGGGGGAGCTGGAGGGGATCGCCGACCGGACCGACTACGACCTGGCCGTCCACCAGGAGAAGTCGAAGCAGGACCTGACGTATCTCGACCCGGAGACGAACGAGCGCTACCTGCCGTGGGTGATCGAGCCGGCCGTCAGCGTGGAACGGATCTTCATCACACTGCTGCTGGACGCGTACGACGAGGACGTAGTTAACAACGAGCCGCGCGTCCTGCTGCGCTTGCACCCGAACGTGGCGCCCGTCCAGGTCGCGGTCGTGCCGCTGTCCAAGAAGGAAGAGCTGATCCGTGTCGCCCAGGAGGTCGTGCAGTCGCTCCGCGGGCGGTTCCGGGCGGAGTACGACCAGACAGGGGGCCACATCGGCCGGCGCTACCGCCGTCAGGACGAGATAGGCACCCCGTTCTGCGTCACGGTCGATTTCGACACCCTGACCGATCAGGCGGTCACCATCCGCAATCGCGATAGCACCGAGCAGGAGAGGATTGCTGTGGCATCGCTGGCGTCCCGCCTGGCTGAGCTGATGGCGATCGATATCCATCAATGACGACTGAAATCTGGCCTAGATAGCTCAGAATCACCGGCCGTCGTGGCCACAGGCTTCGGTCCGGACGGCCGACCAGCGGTTTTCGAAAACGGTGGATGGGTCTCCTACGACCGCCGATATCGCTGGAACGGGGTGGATTGGACGCCAATCCAGACATCCGCCACCGGCCCATGGCTGCAGCGGGGCGGCGTCGTGCTGCTGTTTCTTGCCGTCTCTGGCTACCTCGCCTACACCGTGGTCGCCAACGACGAGTGGTACTCGCTTGGATACGTCGTCGGCGTTATCGCGTTCTTCGGGGTTCTATTGGTCATCTACAAGATCGCCGGTCGCGGGGGCTGTTTCGGAGCCGGCGTGAGAGCAGTGGTGATCGCGCTGGCGGTCCTCAGGGTTCTGGCAATGTTGAGGCAGCTTGCCGCCGGCTAGCGCATGCATGATTAGTTCGTCGATTCCGGCCGAGAGGCGGTGACGCGCAAGCCAAGCGTACGTTGAGGCTGTGAGCTCCGAGCACACAGCCAGGCGGGTTCCATGGACGCCGGCACTCGTGCGCGTGATGGCGGCGCTCATGGTCTCGCTGTTCGTGGCGGCAATGGATTACACGGTGGTGGGCACAGCGCTGCCAACGATGGCGCGCGAGCTCGGCACCTTCGAGCTCTATCCGTGGGTCGTCGCCGGCTACCTCATCACGAGCACGACAACCGTCCCGTTGTGGGGTCGCCTCGCCGACATCCGCGGCAGGAAACCGGTCCTGCTCGCCGGCCTTGCCATCTTCGTCATCGCGTCGGCGCTGTGCGCGTGGAGCCCTTCGATGCTATGGCTGATCGCGTTCCGCACCCTACAGGGCATCGGAGCCGGATGCATCCAGCCCCTCGTGTTCACGATGGTCGGCGACATCTTTCCGCTGGCGCAGCGTGCCCGCCTCCAGGGTTTCTTCAGCAGCATGTGGGCGATCGCGGCGATCATCGGGCCGGCCCTAGGCGCGCTTTTCGTCTCGACCATCGGCTGGCGCTGGATCTTCACGATCAATATTCCGATCGGCATCGCAGCAGCGGCGCTGCTGTGGAGCTATTCAGAGCGCCAGGACCAGAGAGTCCAGGCCAGGCTCGATGTTCGCGGCGGGCTGCTGCTCACTGTCGCCGTGACGCTGCTGCTCATCGGCCTCGGCACAGGCAGCCAGAGCGCAACCCCGAACTGGCCTGTTGTCGCGATCGCACTGATATTGCTAGGTGCCTTCGTTACGCTCGAGTGGCGGTCCAGAAACCCGACTGTGCCATTGCATCTCTTGAAGGATCGAGTCATCGGGCCCGCAATCCTGATTGGATTGATCGCCGGCACCCTGATGTTCGGCGTCACCGCGTATCTGCCTCTATGGGTCCAGTCGGTCCAGGGAGGCTCGGCCTATGAGGCCGGCGTCGCCGTCGCCGCGATGTCATTCGGCTGGCCGGTCGCGTCGTCGGTGTCCGGCTTCGCGATGGTGCGTATCGGCTACCAGCGACTTGTCGTCATTGGCTCGGTGGCGCTGCTCGCAGGGAGCGTGATGCTCGCTGTCGCCCAACCGAGCAGCAGCCTGCTTTGGACGGGTGGGGCGTCGCTGATCATCGGCCTCGGCATGGGTACGTTCACGGCGCCGTTGCTGATCGTGATTCAGTCGAACGTCGAGTGGGCGCAGCGCGGAGCCGCGACGGCCCTAACCCAGTTCTCACGCACGATCGGAGGCGCAATCGGAGTGGCCCTGATGGGAATCGTGGTGCAGCGCTACGTTGGCTCGGCAAGCGCCCCACTGCAAGCCCGCGAAGAGCTCTACCGCGGCCTCCACGCCGACTTCATCGCCCTGGTCGTCCTGGCCGCCGGCGTGCTTGTGGCGGGTATCGCGGTGTTGATCGCGTCCCGACAACAGCGCCTTGAGGCGCGAGCATCAGAGGTGGCTTCGGCAGGCTCCTAGGGACAAGGTCCCAGATGAAGGTCTTCTGTGCGAACTAGATCCGGATAGTTGCCTTTGATCGATAACAGAGGGTTATCAATAGCATCGACCGAGTGCTCGGTTGGAGACCCGCTCGATACGCAAGGCGGAATCGGCCGCGAGTGATTACCATGTCCCCGGGAAGCTCCCTCTAGGTCTACAGGGAGATACGACTTGGGACTCCTCAGTTGGCTATTTGGACGGTCGCGCCGCCGGCGTGACGCAACGGCTAGCGAACCGCCAGAGGCGCCGGTCGCGGTTCTTGATGGACCCGACTCGCTTGAGGTTGTCGGCGAGTCCTTTCACCAAGATGTGCTCCGAGGAGCGGTCGGGCCGAATGATGGCTATGTCCGTATTCCGGTTGTGGCGACACTCACGGCCGAGTTCAACAACAAGTACGACTCAAACGCAATCGCAGTGTGGGTTGCGAGGGCGCAGGTCGGTCACCTAAGCCGTGAGGATGCGGCGACGTTCAGAGCACCGTTGCTAAGGCTCGAACAGCAGGTCGGCGGACCAGTCGGTCTACCCGGGTTCATCGTTGGTGGGGGCGAAGGGCGGCCGTCCTATGGCGTGTTCCTTAACTATGACGCCGCTGCCTTGGGGGTTCGCCCTCTGGGCTTGCTTCACAAACGAACCGAGAACCGTCCCGTCGGCGAACGCATTCGCACCGGCCTCTCTCGCGCGATCGTGTCGGACGCCGAGGATGAGAGCTTTGACCTTGGGTGGCGAACGCAGCTACCGAGCGATCGCCATCAGGCCATCGATTTTCTCCGTCAAGGACTCATTAGCGAGCGTGCGCCGATCAGCCGGCACTTCATGTTTGCCCAACTAGAGGAGTACCTGTATACGGGCCGCGAAGAGTCGGCTTCAGCGCTCGGGGAATATGACGCGGCCTGCGAAGCCCATCAAGCTGAGATGCCGATTATCAGAGCCGCCCTAATCGCTAGCCTCGGCGGTGTTCCGCTGATCGACTTGTACAGGCAAGCAACAATTCGCCATCAGAAAGCCCACGCCTGGCGAGAAGCCTTGCGTTGGGCCGAGCTGGGAGTTCAAGCCTACGGGGCGGACGCCTTACGACCCAATTTCGTCGATGAGCTCCAGCATCGAATCGCCATGTGCCGCGAGAAGCTGGAGACCAACGTTTCCCGCCCTCGACTAGTGGCCGAAACCCACCACAAACCCGCCAACACGGAGGTCCTCGTGTGCACGTCGTGCGGCCGCTCATTCCAGCATGCGGTTTCCCGAGGTCGAAAACCACTCCGCTGTCCCGATTGTCGCCAGCCGGGAATGCCCTACGCGGCCCCCCGAACCCAAGAAGTCCAACCCCTTGACTCGCTTCGCGAACTTAAGCCCGACAACGAAAGCTGACGGTACCAACCCGTTCCCGCGAGCAACGCCTAGGCTGCCACGGAGCCCCCGCCTGGCGATGTTGCTGACCTCGCCGGGCACCAGACCGCTTTACGGCCTCGGCGGCCGACTTGCACCGGCGATATCGGGGCGTCGCTCCCAGTCTGATCCAGCGCCCCCGGCCGGGAAATAGGGCTTACGCGCTGGCCATTTCGGCGAACGCGAGTCCGCTCAACGCGGGATATCGGACCGGATTTTCGCCTATAGGCGATCCCATTCACGGGACAGAATCACGCCTCGCGTACGTGCGTGGATGGCCAGTGCAGAACGGTGCGCATCGAAGACTCCGTGGAAGTCGCGTGTGCCCGCCAAGATGCCTGCCCGTCTAAGCGACTCGTCAAGCGTCTCTGCGGAGTCGAGAAACGCAAGGTGCGAGTCCACTGTGGTCTGAAACGTCGACTGCCGGGCCCCTCGTGCCATTGTGCGGAGCGTGGCAAGATAGTGCCGGAAGGCTTGCGCCTCGCCCCATTCGACAGAGGTCGGCAACGTGCCACGAAACAGTAGCGCAGCAAATTCGACCGGCAATGGCGCCTGCGGAGCCATATCGTCGAGAAGGCCTGCGCGATACGCGATGTCAAGGTATGGAATCGTGTATTCGGACATTGATCTGGCACAGAAATACCATGTTTGTCTTTGCGCAATTTCATCCTGCAAAGCTGTCACAAACTTTCCTGGAACAAAGGACCGCACGTTCATCCAAGTTCCTGACGTAACCACGTCTACAGCCGCCGCGGCCAAAATCAGCGCCTGATGCTGACAGTACCCGACGATGACGCGCCTGCTATGAAGCTTTAACCCCGTTGTCAACTCCAACAGGTTCGCCAACCAGACCGGATCGTGAACGCGATAGGACTGATTCGGGTGTTCAACCACTACGTACGCGGTCAAGTAGTCCAACTCGCGATCCTGTTCCAACACAAGTTGAACTTGAGCAATGTCGCGCAATGATTCGGCCGACATGCAGATGGTCATCGCGAGCGGCATACGGCCGTTGATGGCGCGCTGGGCCACGGCGAGGGTTGCTCGCTGTCGTCCAAGCCACGAATCGCTCACCGGCTGAGCCATCGTCCCCGGCAGGATCATTTGGCTGGTTTCGAGTCGGAGATTCAACTCGAACAGGTTTGTAACCATGCTCTCGAGCCCGCCATGCTCGTAAAAGTGATCTGAATCGTAGTCTTGAGGCCAATACAAATGGTTTGTCAATCGTTCATGGTCCGCCCGCGCCATGTAGAACTGCGGATCGAGAAGAACAAGGCCAGTTGATGAGTTGAGTCGCTGCGCCCAGGTTGCGAGTCCTTGATCGTCGAGATCACGTGGGCTGAGTATTGTCTGGGTTAATTGCCAGCGACGGGTAAGTTCGACAGCCAATTGACCCATGCCATAGCCGAACTGAAGGGCGAGGTCCACTACGCCCTAGCCTGTATCTCTTTCAAGATCCGCCCCTAGCCTGTATCTCTTTCAACCAGACCCTAGCGTCCGCAACGCTCGAAGGCCGCTGGTCGGGGTATTTTTGCAGAAGCGTTTGAATGAACTCGTTGAGATCGTCATCGCGACTTAGGTGGGGGGGCAAATCCGGGGGGCTCAGGGATTCGATTCGGCGAATTACCTCCACAGCGTCCACTGCACCGCTCGTGAACGGATTCACGCCGCCAGCGGATTCATAAAGCACTACACCAACCGAAAAGAGATCGGACCTCTGATCGATCTTAGCTTTGACGTTACGCAGCTGTTCAGGGGGGCTGTAGCCGAGCGTTCCGACGCCCCAGGGAGCGGCAGTAGGCGTCAAGGACTCAAGATCGAGTTTGCGGGCTACACCGAAATCCAGCAACCAGAACCGGCCCGAAGTATCGCGGATGATGTTCTCAGGCTTTACGTCGCGATGAACCACCCCGAGCGCGGCGGCATCTTGCAATCCCTCCAAGACATCTGCTCCAAGTGCCAAGACGTCCTGCCTGCCTAGGGGCCCGCGGGCGAAAACTGCTCGTAGCGACTCGCCACGGATCAGCGCCTCCCTCGTCCACAAGAGCGGACCCAAGGGCGACGATATACTTCCCGTGTCGTAGAGACGTGGCACTCGTTTTGAACCAAGTCGCTTAAGCGTGTCGACCTCCCGTTCGAGCCGCCGCGGGTCCTGGAGCGGCTTGATTAGCTTGATAACAACCTCGCCATCCGCTGCGTGGATCGCGGTGAATACCCACTTTTGTCCACCTTGGGCTAAGAACGCCAAATCACGCAAATCAGGAAAGGCCCGCGCCACCCAAGGCATCTCAATGCTCAAGATTCACGTGTCTCCAGGCTTCCCACAACCACTCGTTGAACAACCAGCTCATGTAGCTCGTGGGGGGCGACGCTTTGCCTGCCCCAAAGGCGCTTGGCACGCCGACATCTTTCGTGATTACGTGAATCGCGTCCTTCATTGGATGGGCGGCGAACCCGGCCGACGTTGGAATGTTGGGGAGGAGTACATACGAATGGGATGCGAACCACTGGTTACGAACGGCTTGTTCAAGCGCCGACGACCATCTAGAAATCTTTGCCTCAACCGCAGCTATGGCACGCACTGCATATGAGTCCGACACCGAAACTGCACGGTACCCGTTTGCGTCGTAGGTCGCCATACCCGCGCTGACCAGCAGATCAGCGTCTTGACGAACCCGGTCGCCATAGATTGATTTCAAGACGTCGACGCTCGCGTGAGTTTGGGAGTAGATGAAGTGGAGAACCTTAAGGGTTCGGCGACCCAACGAGGGTCGGTTGCTCTTCCAAGAGCTAAATATGCGGGGATCCCAGAACACGACGACTAGGTCGGGACTGCCGCTGGAAACCCAAACCTCGCGAAAGATCGTCAATGCCGACTCCTGCCTAGGAAACTCTGTGACTTCGTCAATGAACCAGTCAATTAGGTCACCCTCGGCCCCACGGTGCGGCCTACGAGTGCGAGCGGTCGTCGGGTTATGGGACGCGTGTTGGATAAGCCACACGGAGCTAGAGGCGTCGCCACAACAGCGAACGATGGAAGTATCTTCAGTCAGGGCGTGCGAATCGTAGGGCAATGATCACCAGGTCAGGCCGCCGTCACGGCTTTTCGACAGCACGCGAGACTCATGGTGGGCCTTCTCGACGACGATCCATACGGGGAACTGAGTACTACGCGACCCGATCGCTATCGGCCAGCGCCAGTCATCACGTCAGGCTCGAGACGCGGCAATTCGATCGATGAAACGCTCCTCGAGAAGGTCGATCCGATCTGAGTTGACTGATAAACGCCCGCGTACGGATTCCTGACTGACAGTGCTGGTTCCATCCTGTCCGATAAGTGCGCTCCGCATTTCAGCCTTCCACCATCCGGCAAAGCCGTTGACACCATCAGATTCAAGTGTTCTATCGACCACGCCAAGGAGGTCCGTGAAGTCATTGCTAACGGGTTCGTCGAGTCTCGGTGCCACTGATCGAAGTGCTTCGATCTCGGCCACGGGCCGAGCATCGCCACGCTGTTTGCTTAGGTCAAACCAGCGTTCGGCGATTTGGCGTCCCGGAATCGTAGACGACGACCGCATAACGCGCAACGACACGTAATTTGCCTGGAGAGATCCCGGCATTGCAGATGCGGCGGCTGACGCGACCTCCCCTGCCGCGACAGTGTTACCGGCAGCCAAGAACACCAAAGCGCGCTCTGACTCGAGCAGGGGGTCTCTCTCCGAGCGTTCGCTGACGATCGCTCTCGCTTGTTCGAGCAGTGAGCTTCGTGCCTCACCTGTCTGACGAAGTGCTGACCGCCTCAACAGACCTGCATTGCGAGCAGCTGACGCTACCTCTACTGGTTTTGGTGCATTTGCGGCACCGACCGTCGGTTCCTCGTATTCCGGCGTGGAAGCGACCGGCTCCTCATGAGCCATGTGAAGTAGTCTGCCTCGCTCCTTGCGAGCTTCCTCAGTCGGTGCTGCTTCCAAGACTTGATCTACCAGTTCGAGAGCCTCAGTGCGACGCGACCAGCCCTGCAGTCGAAGAACCGCCGCTAGCCCTGTCTTAAGGACACCGTTCTCTGGAAATTTGTCGACTCCAGCGCGATAAACGACTTCGGCCTGGTCCAAGACCCGGAGATGCTTCAGAACCTCGGCAAGCCCTCCCCATCCATGTGGATCGGATGGGAAAAGCTCTACAGACTCCTCGTACACCGCTCTTGCTTCGGGGAGCCGTCGTGCGCGCATGAGCACGTGACCCAGTTGATTCTGCAGAGATGACTCATGCGGAAACCGTGCCGACGCTTCTAAGGAAATCGGAATGGCGGACTCCGGGCCGACCGCCTTGAGCTGAACGCTAACCAACTGACGCCATGTAAATGCATCCCAACTTGCAGCGTCGACCGCGTCAGACGCCCACTGCAATGCGATCGACGGATGCCTGTCTACCGCTGCGCCAGCCAGTTGGGTGAGCGACTTTGCGAAGTACGGCAACTCGCCGCTCCATGCTGCTTCAGGTCGTTGTTCCGAGACCAACCTCATGGCAGTGTTCAGTGCATCTTGCGAATCGCGTTTTAGGGCTTGAGCTGCACTTCTAATCTCGGCTGGCCAATTCCGTATCGGGGCTCTTCGCTTTGACGACCGCACGCGCCGTGGTTCTGGAGCCTTACCGTCCAACAATAATTCTCCGTACCACCTTTGCTGAATGTCTGAGACGGAACCACCCGAGAATTCGACAAGCCAGTTGCGTTTGAAGGGAAAGCGACTAAGCATGAGTCGGCCGGCACGCAGGAACTCTTGCTCGGCCTCAGATGCGACCGTCTGACCGGTGTCCGTGGTCCTCTCCAGAGCACGACCGAGCCGAATGAGAGCCTGTGCCACATCTGGTCTGAAGCCACCATCAGCACGCCTTCGGCTGTACGGAAGATACCGAATCCCTTCAACACCTAGGAAACCGTGGTAGTACGGTGTTCCGGGCGGCAGGTCGCAAAGCGCCCACCAGAACGGCGCCAACGTGTCATCGGCCTGGTTCCGGGTCAACGCAGTCAAGTAAGCGCCCAATGGGTCATTCGCGCGACTCGTAGACAGGGCCCCCAGAAACCGACCAGCTTCGTCACGTCGTTTATGGAGCGCACGTGCCGACGACTCTAAGTTGCTCGCATTCGCGACGATCAGTGAAGCTCGTGACCACGAATTTGCCGTTTGCCTTGCCGCCCCGACCCCCGGGATGGAGAAGACCCCCCAGGACCTTTCAATCCATTCCGCAAGCGCACGGTCTAGCGTCTGAATTACAGAAGGGGCGTCAGCCAGCAGTCGAATCCATGCGAGAAGCACATCCTCAGGATTCGCGGCACTGAGCACGCCTAGGTCGGCGCGACCGGCAAGCACCGCGCTCAAGGCTCTGACCGGCGACTCAAGGAGTGCGTGGAACCAGTCCGGTATCCGCCCTTCGCCGAACGTAGCCTTCAGTTCATCCTGAGCGCTAGCCATCGGTGTCTCGGGCAAAGTCGGTTTCCCTGCATCGAGCTCGAACGATCACAAGGTACGCTGCCCTGGCATCGAGAATCGACAAAGTCGGCGGTCGCGTTACGTATCCGACCCGGAACAGATCCGTTGCCAAATAGCGGAAAGCCGGATGAACGACCTCGCGAACAGGTTCGGCACTGGCGGAAAGATTGATCGCCCGCCCATAGTCGCAACTCGTTGCCACCGGGCAGAACGCAACGGAAAACCTGCCGTCGAGGACGGTCGGTGGAGTCACTGCCGTCAGGTCAGCGTACTCAATGACTCTCGGGACGCGTGATACTCGGTATCTAAACAGCGCTATCGCGATGGGGCCCACCAAAGCCGGATCGTAGTGAGCCAGCCCGAAGCAGTCGCGAAGTCGATTTGGCCATTCCGCCGTAGTCGCACCGATTGAAGGGTTGAACAGTTCCCGAACGTCTTCCCAAAAGCCCGCGAATCTCGGCCGCAGGTCAAGTCGCAGTTGCCATGAGTCCAGTAGTGCCTGCAAACGGTCATGATCGCGATCGGATGGTGGAGTCGAGAGATAGGCCGAGAACTCGGCGATCACGTCGTCTGGGGCTATGCCAAGCTGCGCCGCGATGCTAGAGATTGATTCCACTCGAACCAAGTCAAGGGCCTCGTCGACTATTCCATACGGCAGGAATGTGTCCCGACTGGTAAACGTCTCAGGGCAATACTCGCTGCCGATACTGAATGTTGGCGGAGGTCCACTCGATGGCCCTTCGAGGAATACGCGGCGACCCAAGTACGTCTCGTGCCAGTCAAGCCACGTTACGTGATCCACAGGGACCAGCACGCCGGTGCCGGACATGTAGCCACGTGCCCGATCCGAGGGCACCTCACCGTCAAGCAGGAAGTTGCGGTAAACAAATTGTTGCGCCCCTAATGTTGTGTCCTTCGCGCCCAATCGGAGGAAAGGGCCGAACGTTGGCGATCGACCGAACTCACTTGTCCCGATGCCCACTCCTCTCTTGATGTAAGCGGCCTAGCGATGACGTGAAGGTCTAGCTGAGTCTTTGGGTAAGGCGCTGAGTGCGCACCATCGATCCAAAGGCGGCTCATTGTATTCGGCGGCAGCACGCTTCCTGACACGAATCACTTGTCTTAGCGCCAACCGCGAAGCGGTCTTATCTCGTTACGCTGAAGGCGTCATGACGGTCGAATTCTGGCGGTCCCTCGGCCGGGGAACTCTTGTGCTCGAGTACCCACTCGTTACTGGGGAGCGGGACTCAAACCGCCGGGCTGTTGACGCTTTGATTGTCTTTGATGGTGAGTTCGCCCAGCGCCCTTAGCGTGACGCACCCGATCTAGCTGGCCGACGCGTGATGGTCGTCTAGACGAACGCCTATCGAACGGACGCGGCCTTAGTCGGACAGGCTGTTTTCTCCCCCATTCTTCTACGGCGCCGGCACCCTTCGATCGGATCTATTGAGTCCGTTCTGCTCAGTCCTACCCCCGAACCTGTCCTAAGCGATTTGTTGGCAAGCCACGGCGTCAGAGAAGTCACGGTGCCAGGGCCAATCGTCAAGGTGACACACATCAAGCTGCCCCGCGCATCCGAAGCGGACTTGTACCGCGTCCACGACCGCTTGGGTGGCGAGATGCTAATGGGACTGAAGCTGCCGATCAGCCCGACGCCACGCCCAGTTCTCCTGGTCGATGCGGTCATCTTCCCCGACCGCCCTAAGAAACGAACGGTGGCCGACTCTCCAGCTGTTGCTGGTCAATTGTTGTCTGGTGCTCGGGCGATCGCCGTCGTCAGCACAAGACACACTCTCGGGATGTATGTCTCGGGTTTCGCATTGGTCGCGCAACACCTCCTCCGGATGGCTGGGGCCGTCAATCCAGGGGCTATCGCGCTTGTCGGTAAGGGAGACAGAGCTCTGGAATTCGCTCTTTCGAAGTTTCCCGATCTCTCTTCTGAAGTTGTCGCGTCGGCGGCCCAAGACCCGTCGTAGCAGGCCTGGAATTCGGCTGGCTCGCTCGGCGTACGCCTGCCAAATCAGAATGCGATGTGCCCCTCCGTTTCTGAACGGAGGCTCGCCCTTGCGATTCGATATCGACCCAGATGACTGTGTCTCGCTGAGCCCGGGTGCCAGTCGAAGCTCAATTTGTTTCCGGATTCGTGCGGCCGGCAGATGTTGCGAAGATGTTCGGTCGGGATCAGCAGGCATTCGTCGTGGAAGCGCTTCTCGTCGCGGAGCCACGCGAGGGCGACCAGATAAGTCGTTGGCGACGGGCGGAAGCTCGAGGCATGGATCGTCACTGTGCCGGCGGGGTGAGCTCGGTCGATGCCGATCGTCTTGATCTGGATGCCGAGGACGCGCCGGCTGGTCAGGTGGAGGGCTGCAAGCTCGGCTGTCTCTAGGTCGGGGAAGGGTCGGAATAGGTTCAGCTCGCCGCTTTCCGCGAGCAGCCGCGCTGTCTCGATTTCGCCCAGGGCGCCCAGGTCGCTTTTCCACATTGGTCGCGGCTCGACTGGTGGCGCGATCGCTTCAGTTGGGGTGATGCCGAATCGCTCGGCCATTCGTTCGGTCGAGACCAGGAACGGATAGAAACGGCTTCGATCGCGTGGTTTCATGCCGAAGCGAGCGGAGTAAACCGCGCGGTCGCCGTTGTGGGAGAGGTCGGCGAGGCGCTTGAAATCGCCCTCTGGGACGACCAGCATCGTCGGTCCCAATCCGCCTTCAGTGATCAGGCCGCTCACGAGCATGGCGCTGTCGTCCTTGAGGCTGTCGGCCCAAACGACCAGATGAACTTCGCCGTCGTCCAGGCTGGAGCGGCCCTTCGCCTGGATCGGGATGTACTTGTCATCGCTGAACCGGTGAGCCAGGGCGTCGATGCCGCGGTCGGATAGCGGCAGAAAGATATGGAGCGTCCCGCGCGATTGCTCTGTCAGCAGCGCCCACACGCGGAACTCGAAGACCTGCCCGGACGCGCTTACCTCCTTCGAGGTCCAGGGATCGGTCAGCTGCACAGGAGCTGCGCCGCTTTCACGTATACGTCCACGCATTTCTCGACCGACGCCAGGTCGACCCATTCGACGTCGGCATGGGCGCCCTCGCCAGACGGGCCAAAAGCCACGGTCGGGATTCCGGCGGCGTTTGTGAGCGCCATGTCCATCCAGTAGGCGACTCCGATCACTTCTGGATTCCCAGCAGCTTTGGCCACGGCTTGGCTGACCGGATGGTCGCCCGAGAGCTCGGAAGGCGGCCGCTCGAGGAGGACGCGTACCTTGGCCCCGCCCCATCCCCCGGCTTCGCCAGGTACTTCCCCATGAATGGGGAAGAGTTCTCCCTTCTCGCCCCATCCCCCGGCTTCGCCGGGTACTTCCCCATGAATGGGGAAGAGTTCTCCCTTCTCGCCCCGTCCCCCGGCTTCGCCGGGTACTTCCCCATGAATGGGGAAGAGTTCTCCCTTCTCGCCCCATCCCCCGGCTTCGCCGGGTACTTCCCCATAAATGGGGAAGAGTTGCTGCTCCCCGGCTTCGCCGGGTACTTCCCCATAAATGGGGAAGAGTTTTTCGCCGGGGATCGTGCGGCGCTCGATCTTGACCACGCAGCGCGACGGGTAGGTCGACAGCTCCTGGCCGCCCTCGATCAAGGAGGCGTGGATCGAGCCGGTGCCCAGTAGCGGGTGGCGCTGGCCGGCTTTCAGGGTGTTTTCGAGGTCCAGGATGTGCGTCAGTGCCGGGCCCATCAGGGCGATCGCGTCCACGCCCAGGTCGGCGCGTGAGCCGTGGGCGGCTACGCCCTTTGTTTCCACCTCCAGCCAGACGAACCCCTTGTGCGCCAGGCAGAGGCGCAGCTCGGTGGGCTCGGTGACTATGCAGTAGTCGGCCTGGTATTTCTCGAGCACGGCCGACGTGCCCAGGCTCGCGACCTCCTCATCGGCGACCGCGGTGATGATCAGGTCGCCCTTCAGCTTCGGGGCCTCGCGGGCGGCCAGCATGATCGCGGCCAGGCTCGCCTTCATGTCGTAGGCGCCGCGGCCGTAGACGCGGCCGTCGCGGACCACCGGCGTGAACGGGTTGGCCATCCCGCCCGCGCCCACGGTGTCCATATGCGCGTTCAGCATCAGGTCCTTCCCGCTGCCCGACCCGTGCAGCACCCCGACCACCGAGGGCCGGCCCGGCACCGGCTCCACGATCTCCACGTCGAGTCCCGCGTCGGCAAGCCAGGAAGCGACGAAGCGTGCGATGGCACCCTCACCGCTGCCTGACGCGACCAGGTCCGGGTTCACCGATTCGATCCGGACCAGCTCGCAGATCAGGTCGGCCAGGTCTTCAGCCCGAGCCATAGCGAAACCTTAACTTGCCCTTTTCCGCGACCGGATTACACTCCCAAAAGCTGCAGTCAGGCGCAGGCAGACGGGGTTACTTGGGAGGGAACTGCTTATGTCGCGAGCGTTACGACGTGCGCTGATTCTGGCCTCGGGCTTCGCCACCATGCTCGCGAGCGGACCCGGCATCGCAAGCGTGCAGGCGATCACCGAGGCGAAAGGCCTCAACGCGATCAACCACATCGTCGTCATCTACGAGGAAAACCACAGCTTCGACAACCTGTATGGCGGTTGGGAGAGGGTGAACGGCCGTGCCAACGCCACCGCGGCGAACACGACGCAGGTCACCCAGGGCGGCGCTGCGTACCAGTGCCTGCTCCAGAACGACGTCAACCTGACCTCACCGCCGCTCACGGCCTCATGTCACGACACGACGACCGCGACGCCGTACGACAGCGCGTTCACGAACCAGCCCTTCGACATCGGCGCCTACATCCCCGCCAGCGCCAAGACGTGTCCTCAGCCAGGCGTGTTCTTTCCGCGCGGCTCGCTTCCGAACGACGCCAACCTGCCGGGTGGATGCACCGAGGACATCGTTCACCGCTACTACCAGGAGCAGTACCAGCTGAACAACGGCGCGCAGAACCGCTACGTCACCGGCAGTGACGCCGTCGGCCTGGCCATGGGCTACTTCGACACCACCCAGCTGCCCATCTACCAGTACCTGCACGGCGACGGCCATCCGAAGTACGCGATCGCGGACGACTTCTTCCAGGGCGCGTTCGGCGGCTCGTTCCTGAACCACCAGTGGCTGATCGCGGCGGCGGCGCCGGTCGACGCCACGGCGAACAACGCCAGCCGGCACTCGATCATCGACACCAACGGCATGCCGAACAACTACTCCCAGTACACGGCGACCACGCCGGTCAAGGACGCGCAGCTCATCCAGGCCTGCGGCCTGGCGAGTACCAACCCGAACTTCCCCTGCGGCGACAACGCCGTCAACACCATCCAGCCCGCTTACCAGCCGACGTCATCGAACCCGACCAAGCTGTCGCCGCAGACCGGGAACAACATCGGAGACGAGCTCACCGCGGCGAACGTGAGCTGGGCGTGGTACTCAGGCGGCTGGTCGAACGCGGCCGGTGAGGTCGGTGGCCCGGGCTGGACTCAGACCGGCGGCGTGTGCAGCGACCCGAACTCGTTCCCGAATCCGGCGTATCCGTACTGCCCCAACAAGGTCTTCCAGTTCCACCACCAGCCCTTCAACTACTTCGCCAACTACGCGCCCGGCACGCCCGGCCGCGCACACCTCCAGGATGAGCAGGCCTTCTTCAACCTCGCCGGCTCATCGAAGACGAAGTGCAACCTCAACTCGGTCAGCTTCATCAAGCCGATCGGGCTCGAGAACGAGCACCCCGGCTACACCAGCGTCGGCGTCGGCAGCGACCACCTGGTCAGCCTGCTGAAGTCGATCGACAACAGCGCATGCGCGAAGGACACCATGGTCGTCGTCACCTACGACGAGTTCGGCGGCCAGTGGGACCACGTCACGCCCCCAGGGCAGCGCGGCGCCGCGGGACCACATGACGTTTGGGGGCCGGGCACACGCATCCCGGCGCTGATCGTCTCGCCGCACCTCCACGAATCCTTCGTCGTCGACCACACGCAGTACGACACGTCGTCCATCCTCGCCACGATCGAGCGGCGCTACAACCTGGCGGCGCTCGCCACGCGGGACGCGGCGGTCAACGACTTCTCGCACGTCTTCAGCGCGATCTAGCGAACAGGGGAGAGAGGGCCCGTCAGCCCGGGCCCTCTCTATCTCCGAAGAACGAGCTCTCGACCACGTAGAAGAGCGCAATCGCGGCATAGATTCCGGCGCTGACAACGGGATTCCACACCGCAACCAACGTGGCGGCCGCGTACAGGAACGGGCCGGGCAGGTAGCTCCGGCTGATGCCATCCACCATCCGCGGGCTGGCGTCTGATTTGAGGAGGCGCCGGCCGTTGGCCGCATACCGCCACAACACGTTGAAGAACACGGCGGTCAAAGTTCCCGTGATGCCGTAGGCGATCGCCGCGGCCTGCGCAGCCTCCGGTTTGAGGATGTATTCGGAGAGCAAGTGCGTGGGGAACGGGAAGAATGCGACGACCATCAGGAACAGCGTGTTGATGACCAGGAACGTCCGGTTGACGTGCGAGATCTGGCTCATGACCGTGTGATGGTTGGCCCAGATGATCCCGATCGTGACAAAGCTCACCGCGTAGGCGACGTAGCTCGGCCAGATCTTCACGAGTTCCTCTGAGAGGATGCCGCTGGTGACCGACACGTTGAGGATCAGCAGCGTCGCCGCAATGGCGAACACGCCGTCGCTGAAGGCTTCCAGTCGCGAGGTCGGCATCGGCGTCAATTCAAACGCAAGATCGGCCGGGGCGATTCGTTAAGCACCCGATAGACCCGGATGTGAATACACGAGGAGTAAGGCCTCCTCCTCCAACCTCCCCATCTCCACACGCTTCGAGGCCGATGCTCCAACCGCCCCGGCGGGCCCCCTCCCAATCGCTCGCCGGGCTCCGGTTGGGCAACCCGCCTAGGTGCCGACCAGGCGGATCGTCCAGAAATCCTCCGCAAGCCCTGGCTGCAGCAGGTACGAGTACGGCATCGTGAAGTAGCCCTTCATGCCCCAGCGGGTGCCCCACGAGTTGCGCACCAGGAACCACTTCCGCGCCTCGTCGAAGCCGACCGCCAGCACGGCGTGGCCGCCGACCGCCCGCTCCATCCAGCCCGGCATCGGCACGTGCCCGGTGCGCGCCACGTCGGCGGCCTCAAAGCTCTCATAGACCGTGAAGCCGAAGATGAACGGGTAGCCCGACGCCAGGCATCCCTTCATCTGGTTCAGGTCTTTGATCAAGCTCTGGTACGAGACGGCGCGGTCGAGCCTGGCGTCCTGGTAGCACTTCGCCGGCGGCCGGTCGTCGAACTTCGCGATGACGTAAGGCCACTCGTCTTCCGGGCACGCGCCGTCCGACGCCACTGACTTGATGCCGTCGCGAATCATCGCGCCGCTGTCGGTGGCGATCGTGCCCTCGATCTTGCGCTCGTTGTAGTAGATGAACAGGCGCGAGGGCACGAAGTCGGACAGGCCCTGTTTCACGCGGTCGAACTCGATGGCCGCCGCGATGGCGTTGGCGGTGCAGCTGCCGAGGTTGCCCTGGTCGTAGACCGGCGGGCACTTGGACCGCAGGTCGGTCTTCGCGGGCAGCGCGGCCAGGTACTGGGGCGGCGCGGAATAGAGGTGATCGCGCTGGTCCGGCGCGTCGGGGATCCACCCGTAGCGACGGATCTCCCGGGGTTGGGTCACAGGTAAGGCCAGTTCGAGACGCTGGGACCGTCGCCGACGTACACATTGACTCCATCCCGGAACCGATGCGACTCGAGCACGATCGCGGTTGCGCGCGCGTGGCCCTCGAGGATGACGAGCACCCCGTCAGGCCGGTGCAGGGCGATGATCTCGGGCACCTTCTTCTCCCAGTGGCACATGCCCGAAGCCAGCGAGAGCACGACCATGTTGGTCTGGTCGCCGGTGAAAACGTGGCCCACGTTGGTCGCGCCCTCGACGACCTTGCGAGTGACCGGCGACAGGAGCCGCCACGGGCCTTCGCGCCTCGCGTAGAGCATCTCGCCGACCTCGTCCGTCGTGAGGTGGACCCGGTGCCACGTCACGTCGTCGGTCAGCCCCTCGAAGGTGCCGGCCCCTTTGCCGAACCCGTACACGGAGCTGATCAGCTCGCGTCGAAACGCGTTCTGCTGCTCGTCGCGCAGATTCGGTGAACGCGCCGCCTTCAGTGCCGCGGACAGGTTCGCGGGGTTGGGCGGGTTGCCTATGATGAACGCCTGGAAGTCGGTCGACTCGATCTCGGCCTGCAGCCAGGCGAGGATGACCTGATCCTCGGTGGCTGCACCCAGGTCGTCCATGCGGTCAAAAGGTTAGCGACCCCGATGGCCGGGATTAACCTGTGCGCGCGATGCAGCCAGCCGGCGGCTTTGGCGAAGGCAGCGGCCTCGGCGGCCTCGGAAGCGCGATCGGGATTGCGCTGCTGCTGGTGACGATTCAGGCGTCGTGCTCTTAGCCACTTAGACTTTGGCCTATGGCCAAAGCAAAGAAGTGGGTCTATCAGTTCTCCGAAGGCTCGGCGAAGATGCGGGACCTTCTTGGTGGAAAGGGAGCCGGCGCGGCCGAGATGACGCGGGCGGGCATGCCCGTGCCGCCTGGATTCACGATCACGACAGAGGCCTGCCGCGCCTACTACGCGAGCGGCGGCAAGTTTCCGAAGGGCCTGTGGGAGCAGGTGCTTCCCGCGCTGAAGGTCCTGGAGCGCAAGGCCGGCAAGAAGTTCGGCGATCCCAAGGACCCGCTGCTCGTCAGCGTGCGCTCGGGGGCCAAGTTCTCGATGCCGGGAATGATGGACACCGTCCTCAACCTCGGTCTGAACGAAGAGACGGGCAAGGGCCTGGCCGCGCTGACCAAGGACGAGCGGTTCGCGCTCGACGCGCGCCGCCGCTTCGTCCAGATGTTCGGCAAGACGGTCAAGGGCATCGACGGCGAGAAGTTCGAGCACGCACTGCAGGAGGCCAAGAAGAAGGCCGGGGTCAAGACCGACCCCGAGCTGAAGCCGGAGCACCTGCGACCGCTGGTCGCAAGGTTCCTCGCCATATATAAGGAAGAGACAGGCCGCGACTTTCCGTCCGACCCGGTCGAGCAGCTGCGCGAGGCGATCGACGCCGTGTTCAAGTCGTGGAACACCGACCGCGCCAAGACCTACCGGCGCATGGAGCGCATCCCCGACGACCTCGGCACCGCGGTGAACGTGCAGATGATGGTGTTCGGCAACATGGGCAGCACCTCAGGCACTGGCGTCGCCTTCACCCGCAACCCGATCACGGGCGCCAAGGAGCTGTACGGCGACTACCTCACCAACGCGCAGGGCGAGGACGTCGTCGCCGGGGTGCGCGACACCGAGCCGATCAGCGCGCTCAAGAAGGAGCTGCCGAAGGTCTACGCGCAGTTCGACCGCTACGCGCGACAGCTCGAGAAGCACTACAAGGACGTGCAGGACCTCGAGTTCACGATCGAGCGCGGCAAGCTGTACATGCTGCAGACGCGCGGCGCCAAGCGAACCGGCGAAGCCGCGGTGAACGTCGCCGTCGACATGGTCAAGGAGCGGCTGATCACGAAGAGGGAGGCTGTGGCGCGCGTCGAGCCGCGGCAGCTCGAGCAGCTTCTGTTCCCGCGCGTCGACCCGGCGGCAAAGGTTTCTCCGCTAGCCAAAGGCGTTCCCGCCTCACCAGGTGCCGCGAGCGGCGGCGCCGTCTTCGACGCCGACACGGCCGTCGAGTGGGGCAAGCAGGGCAAGGCCGTGATCCTGGTCCGCGTCGAAACCAACCCGAACGACGTGCACGGCATGGTCGAGGCGAAGGGCATCCTGACCCAGACCGGCGGCACGGCCTCGCACGCGGCGCTGGTCGCGCGCGGCATGGGCCGGCCATGCGTGGTGGGCGCATCGTCGATCGATGTGGACGTGCGGCAGCGCAAGTTCTCCGCCAACGGGACGACGATCAAGGAAGGCGACCAGATCACCATCGACGGCACCACGGGCGAGGTGTACGTCGGCAGCGTCCCCACCATCGAGGCGCGGTCGCTCAACCAGCACCCGGCCGCGAGCGCGATCCTGCGCTGGGCGGACGAGATCCGGCGCCTCGAGGTGTGGGCGAACGCAGACTACCCGCGGGACGCGATCAAGGCTCGCGAGAACGGCGCCCAGGGCGTGGGCCTGTGCCGCACCGAGCACATGTTCATGGAGCAGGAGCGCCTGCCGATCGTGCAGGCGATGATCATGGCGACCACTACGTCTGAGCGCGAGAAGGAGCTCGCGAAGCTGCTGCCGATCCAGCGCGGCGACTTCGAGGGCATCTTCCAGGCGATGGCAGGGCTGCCGGTGATCATCCGCCTGCTCGACCCGCCGCTCCACGAGTTCCTGCCCTCGCTCGAGGAGCTGATCCGCGAGACGACGCACCTGAAGGACACGGGCGAGGACCCGGCCCGGCTCGCCGAGCTCGAGAAGACCCTCGCGCGCGTCGAGGAGCTGCATGAGGCAAACCCGATGCTCGGACTGCGCGGTGTGCGGCTGTCGATCCTGTATCCCGAGATCCCGCGCATGCAGGTGCGCGCGATCATGGAAGCCGCCTGCAACCTGCGCAAGCGGAAGATCGACGCCCGGCCGGAGATCATGATCCCGCTTGCGGGCACGGTGGCCGAGCTGCGCACGGTGCATGCAGAGCTGAAGCCTGTGGCCGAAGCGGTCCAGAAGGAGGCGGGCGTACGCGTGCCGTACAAGTTCGGGACGATGATCGAGATCCCGCGCGCCGCCCTCACCGCCGGCGAGATCGCGCAGGAGGCCGAGTTCTTCTCCTTCGGCACCAACGACCTGACCCAGACCACGTTCGGCTTCTCCCGCGACGACGCCGAGCGAGCTTTCATCGTCCGCTACCTGGAGCAGAAGATCCTGGCGCGCAACCCGTTCGAGACGATCGACGTAGCGGGCGTTGGGCGCCTGATGGAGATCGCCGTCAAGGAGGGCCGCAAGACGCGCAAGGACCTCGAGGTCGGCATCTGCGGCGAGCACGGCGGTGACCCCGACTCGATCCACCTGTGCCACAAGCTGGGCTTGAACTACGTGTCGTGCAGTCCTTTCCGGGTGCCGGTTGCGCGCCTAGCGGCGGCGCAGGCGGCAATCGGAGAAGGCAGTGGCACCAAGTAGGTTCGCGCGCGAGGTCATTCGACCCGGCGATCCGCAATGCGACCAGGCGCGCGTCGTCTGGAACGGGATCCATGACCGCCGTCCCGGACTGATCGTCCGCCCGACCTCGGTCGACGACAGTTGCTCGTCGCGCGCATGGCGGACCGCGATGACGATTCACCTCCCCCGCTCGGGCCGGAGCCCCTCCGGCGGCTTCGCCGCCACCTCCCATGAATGGGGACGAGTCCCTCAGGCGGCGTCCCTCCGGCGGCTTCTCCTCCGGCGCTTCGCGCCACCTCCCCATGAATGGGAGGAGTCCCTCCGGTGGCTCTCGCGTGAAATTTCTGCGGCCGGCCTAGACCTTGACGAACTGGAGTGATTCCGCGATGTGGCTCAGCTCATCTCGGTTCGTCGAGGTCGTGGCCGGTGTGTACGTGGCGAGGACGAGCAGCCGCTGCCCGTTGAAGTCGAGGACCCAGACTCGGTCGACCTGGCCGGGCACCTGTGCGTAGCGATCGCCGCCGTTCCTGCCCGTCCAGCCCTCGAAGTAGCGATTGCCATCCGACGGGTCGACGTCGCAGCCCTCAAAGTCGTTTGTCGCGACCGACTTCAGGTCGGACGGGACCGACAGCTCCAGGTACCGAGCTGTGTACCCTGCGAGTCGCACGCTGGTCGGCGCGGTGGCCTTCCTCAGCGGTTGGGCGACGAGGGCGGACACAAGATCGTCAACCGTCGGCCCGGGGTCGAACTTCCCGACCAGCCAGTGGCATGGATGGCGATAGACCTGGCCTACATCCCAGACGCTCAGCCCGATCACGTACTTGGGGTCGGGGGCGGGCGGTTCCTTGATCACGAAAAACCCGTTGGTGGAGACCTTCCAAGCCGGCGGCGCGATCACCGTGAACCGATAGCCGTCATTGCCGATGACCCCGGCCGTATGGGTTGGCTTTGGGCTGGGAGCAACCGCCGGGGTGGGAGCTGATGAGCATGCGGCCATCAGGAACAGAATTCCGATCGCCATCCGCCGGGAGACGGGTCTCACCGGTACACCGGCTGCCAGGACATGTCGCCTCGACCTGGCCACGAGCGCTCGCCGTTCACCACCACACGTGGCACGACGACTGTGACGGCGGATGGCTCGTCCACGGACACCGCCATGATCACAAAGGCGCCGCCAATGTCTTGAACGACCAGGACCTTCCTTCCGTCAGGCGCCCAGGTCACGATGCTGTAGGGGCAACCGGGGAGCGGGACATCGACGTTGGCGCGGCCTCGACGGCTTTCCAGGATGAGTTTGTCTGGGGGCGTCGCGTCCGAGCAGTCGGCGCCGGCCGTCCACTCCCCCGACGGAGAGAGCAGCGTGGGATCTTCCAGGTCGAAGTCTCTCACAGACGGGTCGTATGGAACGGACGCCGGCGTTGAGCCGTCCAGGAGGCGAACCTCGACCTTCCCAGCATCGACGAAAGCAAGCCGGCTGCCATCCGCCGACCACCGGACGCACACGTCCTGCCCGGTCCGCGGGACCTTCATGCGCGTCGAGGCCGTGATCGCCCCGCCGGCGTTCAGCGCAACCACCACGAGGTACCTGGTCCCTGGATTGACCTCCTGGCCATAGGCGAGCAGCTCGCCGTCGGGCGAGAACGCGGGACAGAAGTTCCGCACATTCCCGCCCTCCCGGCCGGCGATCAACCTGGGCAGGCCGCCCTCGCGCACGATGTAGATGTCGCTGCCCTGGGTGAGCTCATTAGGCGGCGCGCTCCCCCAGTTGAAGCCCTTGCCGTGGTTGCCCGTCGAGTAGGCGATCCAACCGTTCGAAGGCAGACCTGCTTTCGGCGGATGCGGCCCCGCCGGCACGGAGCGCGGATGCGTGGTCGATCGGAGCGCGAGGAACGTCCCGACGATGATCGCGGCGATCAGAATCGTCGCCAGCGCCGCGGCCAACTGCAATCGGGAGGATGGTTTTCGGACTGGCGCGCTGAGCGCGTTGCGTACGATCCAATAGCGAGCATCCTGCACGTCACCCAGTTCGCCCTGCTCGCGGTCGAAGGCCGTCCGCATGTCATCGCGCAGCCTCGCCATCAGACGTCCTCCTCGCGTACATCGGAACGCAGTCGCCGGCACGCACGGTAGATGCGCCGCTTGGCGGCGGCGACGGAGACTCCGAGTGCCAGAGCGGTTTCGTCGATCGGGAGGTCGAGATAGAAGTGCATGAAAAGGGCCTGGCGATCGTTGGCTGGGAGGCGCGCCAGCCCCCTCGCGAGGTCGACTCTTTCGACTTCGCTCCGAGTCCGAGACTCCATCAGGAACGATGGGAGGCGAATGGTCTTGAACCACCGGGTGCGGCGCACGTTCCGGCAGTGGTTCGCCACTATGGCGAGAAACCAGGGCCTCGCCAGCGCTCGGTCGCGCAGGGTGGACAGTGAGCGCCACGCGCGGGTGACCGCCTCCTGGGTGGCGTCCTCGGCCTCCTCCCGGTTGCCGAGCATCGAGTAGGCGAGTCGAATACCGGACTCAACCAGCGGTCCGATCAGAGCTTCAAAGTCGATCTGGTTGCTCGCCGCCGCGCGTGAGGTCAAGGCCTCGATCACACCATCAAGACACCCCGAAAGAGCGATTTGTGACGTGGGAACCGAACTGTATCCAGAAGGTTCACCCAACAAGCGCCGGCTGTCGCGCGGATCGCGGAGGAGGAGAGGTGCTCTAGGGCGCCAGGCTCAATAGAGGGCTGAACCGAGGCGGCGTCGCCATGCGGCCACCTCCGGATGGTCCGGCCCGAGCTCGTCCAGGATTCCGACCACCACCCTTCGGATGCCGTCGCGCTGGGGATGCGTGGGCCTGATGCTCGAGATCAGGAGCTCGAGCGCGCCGGCCGTGTCGCCGGCGTCCAGGGCCGCAAACGCCGGGGCGAGGCCGTCCGGGCCGGCCTTCTCGAGCCGGATGCGGGCGGCAAGCCCATCCGCCGCAAAACTCCCGGGCACCTTGCTGAGGACCTCCAGCGCCTCGTCCCGCTCGCCACGGCCGCGAAGGATTCGAGCGAGCGGCAGGGCAGCGTCGACGCGCCCGGGTTCGAGCTCCAGCGCCTTGCGCAGCGAAGCCTCATCGCCGTTGCGCGCCAGCAGCTCGGCGCGTGACGGCGCCAGCGTGTCCAGGAAGCGCGAAACCGCGGTCGCAGGCAGCGCGCCGACGAACTCGGCGACGACCTTGCCGTCACGGAAGGCCTTGACGGCCGGGATGCCGCGGATGCCGAAGGACTCTGCGGTTTGGGGATTGGTGTCGACATCGAGCTTGACCAGCTCGACGGCGCCGTCGCGCCGCTCCACCTCGCGCTCGAGGACCGGCGCCAGCATGTGGCAGGGGCCGCACCAGGCGGCCCAGAAGTCGACGACCACCGGCTTCTCGCGGGAGCGCTCGATGACCGCCGACTGGAAGGTCGCGTCAGTGACGTCCATCTCTCTTGAGATTACCGATTGCCCACTACCCTTCATTCCGTGATCGTCAATGTGTGTCCGGCCGCGCGGACGAGCGCGTCGCCGGACCGCATGTGGAGCGTCCTGTCCAGGCCTGAGAAGTTCGAGGAGTGGCAGGGCGCCCGTTTCGTCTCCGCCGAACCGCCTGGGGATGTGCAGCCCGGCCAGGTGATCAACCTCTCCGCCCGCGGTCTGGGCCGGTGGTGGCCGGTCCGCATCGATGTCCGCGACCTCGACCCGCGGCATCGCTGGATCGACTGGGTCGCGCGCCTGCCCCTGGGAATCGAGAACTATCAGCGCACGACGCTGACCGATACTCCAGAGGGCGGGACGCTGGTCCGGTTCAATTGAGACTTCCACCTCCCGCCCGGGTGGCGGGGCACGCTAGTCGAGAAATTGATGGGGCGGGAGCTGCGGCGCGGGCCCGAGGAGTCCCTGGGGGACCTGATCCGCTTCGCCGAAACCAAGGGTTAGGAGCTTTCACCTCCCCGCTCGCCGGGGAGGTGGCCCCGGCGCCGAAGGCGCCCGGGCCGGAGCGGCCTGACCCTTAAGCGCTTCACCTCCCCGCTCGCCGGGGAGGTGGCCCCGGCGCGGAAGGCGCCCGGGCCGGAGGGGCCTGACCCTTAGGCGCTGCCTTTCAAGGCTTGCATCGCCTTCGCCAGGTTGCGCTCGCGCGTCTCGGCCGTCTTGCCGTTCGCGATCGGGTTCACGAGCGTGGCCTTCCTGCTGTAGGACAGGCTGTCGAAGTACTTCTTCGCCTTCGCGTCCTTGGCGAGCGCTTTGGCGAGCTCCGGCGGCACCTCGACGTCGCGCTTCTCCGTGTCGAGCTCGACGTCGACGTCGATAGTGTCACCGGCGGAGACGTGCGCGGCGTCGCGCACGTCCTCGCTGATCCCGAGCATGTACGTCCCGCTCATGGGCGCGATGGCGCTGCGATACGTGTAGCCGTTGATCGTCACGCGCACGAGGGGACGCTTGGTGGACCGGAGTCCCTCCACTACTTTCGCCGGGACCTCCACGCCGGTGGCCGTCTTGCCCGCGAGCAAGACCCTGGCTCGGAACCGCGTCACCGAACCGCGGCCTTTGTCTTCGGACCGAGCTGGGGCGAGTTCGAAGCGAGCTGGACGATCCGCAGGTGGTTGCCGAACGGGTCGCGGACGCCGAAGTCGGTGCCGTAGTCACGCTCGGTCAGGTCGTCGGCAATCTCGACGCCCCTCTTCTTGTACTCCTCGTAGGCCTTCTTGGCGTCGGTCGTGGTGAAGCCTGCCGCGAAGCCGCTCGCGCCCTTGCTGATCGTCTCGCGGACCTGCTCCGCGGTCTTCGGATCCATCGAGGGCGGTCCCGGGAGCTCGAGCAGGATGTCCCGCGTCGGGTCGCCCGGAACGCGCACGGTGAGCCAGCGCATCATCCCGAGGTCGAGGTCGTTGCTGACCTCCAGGCCGAGCTTGCCGACGTAGAAGTCCAGGGCCTTGTCCTGGTCGAACACGAAGATGTGCGAGATGTTGATCGAGTTGAGCATCGTTTCCTCCTTCGAAATTGACGTTGAAATCGATGCTATTGGCCGTTCTTGCGGGCGGCTTCTCCAAAACTGCTGGGTCTCATCCACGACATCGTGAAGCAAGTCGGCGCGTTGATGACTGTGCCGTTCGCGCGGTAGTCGGTCGGCGTGACGCCGACGATCTCGCTGAACGTGCGGCTGAAGGTGCCGAGGCTGTTGAAGCCGACTTCGAGGCAGATGTCGGTGATGTTGCGTTCGGTCTCGCGCAGCATGAACATCGCCCGCTCGACCCGGCGGCGCTGGAGGTAGCGGTGGGGTGTCTCGCCGAAGGTGGAGCGGAAGGTGCGGATGAAGTGCGCCTCGGAGACGGAGGCGACTCCGGCCAGGCGGGCAATGTCCAGCGGTTCGGCGTAGGCCCGATCGATGGCGTCCCGGGCGCGCAGCATGCGGCGGTTCAGCTCCTCGACGGCCCGGGTCACAAAGACGATTTTCGCCAAACTCCTCCCCATTCATGGGGAGGTGGCGGCGAAGCCGCCGGAGGGGCCCGGTACCCCTTGACAAGCTGCCCGGCGGTCTGGTTGAATGATCAACCAATGTTGACTGATCATTCAACCAAGGCGCCTGACACCCGAACCCGGATCCTGGAGGCGGCCTTCAGCGTGCTGTCCCGCCAGGGCTACGAGAACAGCTCAATCAAAGAGATCGCCGAACAGGCCGGCGTCGCGCAGGGCCTGGTCCACTACTACTTCAAGTCCAAGCAGCAGCTCGTGCTGGCCGTGCTCGCGGAGGTATGCCGCGAGATGAAGTACGGGGATGAGCAGGGTGCCGCGGGCGCCCAGGCCGCGTACGAGAAGTTCAAGGCAATGCTCAAAGACAAACAGGCGACACATGCCCTGTACATCCAGCTCATCGCCATGGGTCTGCATGACAAGGAGCTCGGTCGCGGCGTCCTCGACTTCATCCGGGAGGACCGCTCACACATCGAGAACATCGCGCGGCAGGTGTTGGCCGAGCGCGAGGCCGACCCGACGCCGGCGCGGTCGATTGCGTCCGTGATCGAGGCGGCTGTGCTCGGGATCATGGTCCAGAACCTCATCGACCCCGACTTCAACGCGGAAGAGGCGGTCGACATGCTCAACACGATGTCGCTATCGGCAATTTTTCCGCCCACGCCGGGCGCATAGAAAGGAGTAGGAAGGTGTTCGCTCGCTGGGGCCGTTTCGTCTACCGGTATCGCTGGGCCACGCTGGCCGGGTCGGGCGCCCTGCTCGCGGTCTCCGTCGTGTTCATGCTCATGGGCGGCACGCTGACCAGCGGCGGTCCGCTGCGCAGCACGCTCGAGTCGTTCAAGGCGGGCAACCTCGTCACCGACGAGCTGGGCGCGGCCAAGGTCACCTCGAACTTCGACCTCATCTTCCGCAGCGACACGCTTGTGGTCAGCGATGCCGCGTACCAGTCGGCCGTCGAGGACGCGCTCGCCCCCATCAAAGGCGACCCGCGCATCGCCGCCATGGTCACGCCTTACAACGCGCCCAGCCCGCGCGTCGCCGCAGCCTTCACGTCGAAGGACGGCCACGAGGCGCTGGTCAGCATCGAGCTCACCTCGAGCGGCCAGCAGGCCTGGAAGGACTACGACAGCCTGCGCGCCAAGGTCCACTCGAGCACGCTGACGGTGACGGGCACCGGGTTCGTCGCGATCAACCAGGCCTTCAACACCACACTCGAGTCCGACCTCCAGCGGGCCGAGTACGTGACGCTCCCGGTGACGCTGATCCTGCTGGTCCTGATCTTTGCCTCGATCGTGGCGGCCGGCCTCCCGCTGGGCGTCGGCATCATCACCATCATCGGCGGCATCGGCGGTACGTTCTTCCTCAACCGGTTCACGGACGTGTCCCAGTACGCGATCAACATCGTGACCCTGATCGGACTCGGAGTCTCCATCGACTACTCGCTCTTCATCGTCAACCGCTTCCGCGATGAGCTCGCCGCCGGCGCGACGCGAGAGAACGCGCTGGCCACCACGATGGCGACCGCCGGGCGGGCGATCACGTTCTCAGGCTTCACGGTCGCCGTCGGCCTGTCGGCGATGCTCTTCTTCCAGGGCACCTTCATGGCGTCCATGGGCGCCGCGGGCGCGATCGTCGTCGCCGTCGCGGTTGTCTACGGCCTTACCTTCCTGCCGGCGATGCTGGCCATCATCGGCCCGGGTGTGAACCGCTGGCGCATCCCTTCGCTCCGCCGCTCGCCCAGCGGAGGCGGCTTCTGGAGCGGGCTGGCAAGCTGGGTCATGAAGCGCCCGGTGCTGGTGCTCGTGCCGACGGTCGCCTTCCTGGTGGTCGCCTCGACTCCGTTCCTGCAGATCCGGCTGGCCAACGGTGACGTCGACATGCTGCCGACGCGAATCGAGGCGCGCCAGGGCTACGACCGGCTTGTGGCCGACTTCCCGGGCCAGGACCAGACGACCTTCAACGTGGTCGTGAACTATCCGGATGGCTCGCCGCTGACGGAGAGCCGGATCTCGGACCAGTACGCGCTAGACCGGCGGCTCGCGCAGATCCCGGGCGTGCTGCACACGACATCGATCTACGACCTCGACCCCAAGCTCGGCGTGTACGAGTACACCCAGCTCTACACCGGTGACCCAAGCAACATCCCGCAGGCCGTGCGACAGCTGATGGCGAGCACGGTCGGCAAGCACATAGTGCTCATCCAGGCGACCACCAACGCAGACATCAGCTCGGACGAGGCACGCAACATCCTGAAGGCGATCCGCGCCGACCAGGGCGTCAACGACGGGCAGGTCATGGTCGGCGGCGCGACCGCGATCGACGTCGACGTCATCACGTTCATCTACGACCAGGTGCCGCTCGCGGTGGGCACCGTGGTCCTGGCCACGTACATCCTGCTGTTCCTGCTCACGGGCTCGGTCGTGCTGCCGCTCAAGGCGGTGATCCTGAACTTCCTCTCCATCGGCGCCTCATTCGGCGCTCTGGTCTTCATCTTCCAGCAGGGTCATTTCGCCAGCCTGCTGGGCTTCACCCCGCAGTCGCTCGATCCCAGCATTCCGGTGATCCTGTTCTCGATCGTGTTTGGCCTGTCCATGGACTACGAGGTGCTGCTCGTCAGCCGCATGCACGAGGAGTACGTGCGCCTGGGCGACAACACCGCCGCCGTGGCGAGCGGCCTGGAGAAGACGGGCCGGCTGATCACCGGAGCGGCCGCGATCATGTTCACGGTGTTCATGGCCTTCGGCCTGGCCGAGGTGGTGATCATCAAGGCGATCGGGATCGGGCTTGCGATCGCGGTCGCGATCGACGCCACCATCGTCCGCTCGCTGGTCGTGCCCGCGGTCATGAGGCTGCTGGGTGACGTCAACTGGTGGGCGCCCAGGCCTCTGCGCCGGCTTTATGACTGGATCGGCGTAGGCGACATCAGCGTCGCGCCGCGCCTCCAGCCGGCGCTGCTAGACGCTCCGGCCGATGCCTGGGTAGCTCATGCAGAGCCCGTCCTGGTCGAAGCTCAGGTCCGCGACGAAGTCGCGGGATGACGATTCGTAGCGAATGATCGACTGCTCGCCGGACTTGCGTAGAAACCTGTAGCGCTGGCGGCTCGGGAGCACGCGCAGGTCCGGCACCGAAACCCACGCCATCAGGAGCTCGAGCGGCCCGCCGCCCTCGAGCAGGCCGTGGCGGAGGACGGGCATCGAGTTCGTGAGCGGGGAGAGGGCAAGGTCGCAGTCGAGGGCACCGGCGAATGGCGCCATGTCGCCGCCAGGGGGAGGCAGGTCGACGTCTCCACGCACCTTCGTACGCGCCGTCCACCGCCCGGAGAACAGGCGGCGAAGGTCCAGCTTGCGCTCCCATCCCACGCCGCGAGCCACCACCAGCAGGCCTGAGGTCACGTAGTCGGACCGCGTTTCGAGCTTGTAGTCGAGCCGGTACCCGAGGGGGGACGAGCCGATGGCGATTCCCGCCGCGGTTAGCCGCCGTCGGACGATGTCGACGTCGGCGAACTCGGCACCAGGCGGGTCTGGCTTGACCCACACGATGGATCGGCGTGCCACTGGCGCTCACAATAGTCACCGAGCCGATCGGAACGATCCAGCTGTCGATCTGCGGGCGCGCTCTTTCGTAGTTGGGGTGAGAGGCGGGAGATGCCGCCCAACCACCAGGAGGTCCAGGAATGACGCGATACCTTTTGTCCGCCCACACAGTCCAGGGAGTCGCTCGGGAGCCGATGACGCCCGAGCAGATGCAGCAGACGATGGCGAAGATCGGCGTCCTCGAGCGCGAGATGAAGTCGGGCGGGGCATGGCTCTTCTCCGCCCGCCTGCACGAACCCGAGACCGCGACGGTCGTGCGGACGTCCAACGGCCAGGTGCTCACCACCGACGGACCGTTCGTGGAGGCGAAGGAGCACCTCGGCGGCTTCTACATCATCGAGGCGCCGGACCTGGATGCGGCCCTTCGCTGGGCGACGAAGGTCTCGACGACGATCCACGCGCCGATCGAGGTCCGTCCCATCGCCGGCTGGAGTGATGAACCCATCGAAGCGTGACGAGGCCGAGGTCGGCCGCATCTTCCGCGAGGAGTTCGGCCGCTCGGTCGCCGGCCTGATCCGCGCCTTCGGCGACATCGACGTCGCCGAGGATGCGGTGCAGGAGGCGTTCACCGTCGCTTTGCGCAAGTGGCCGGTCGACGGCTTCCCGCCCAACCCGGGCGGTTGGATCACCACCACCGCGCGCAACCGCGCCATCGACCGCTTGCGGCGCGAGTCCCGCGAGCGGGAGCTGCTTGGCGCCGCGGCCGCGCTTCCGCCTGAGGAGAATGACCTGCTCAGCCTGATCTTCACCTGCTGCCATCCCGCGCTCGCCGTGGAAGCCCAGATCGCGCTCGCGCTCCGGCTCCTGTGCGGACTGACCACCGAGGAGGTCGCACGATCCTTCCTGGTCCCGGCGGCAACCATGGCCCAGCGCCTGGTGCGCGCGAAGCGAAAGATCAAAATCGCCGCCATTCCGTACCGCGTGCCCGACGACGACGAGCTGCCCGAGCGCATGCGTCCGGTGCTCGCCGTCGTCTACCTCGTCTACAACGCCGGCCTCGCCACCGCGGCCGGGGCGGGCCTGAGCTTCGAGGCGATTCGGTTGGGGCGGATGCTCTCGACGCTGATGCCTGAGGAGCCGGAGGCTGCTGGGTTGCTCGCCCTGATGCTCCTGGTCGAGTCCCGCCGCGCGTCGCGAACTCGGCCCGACGGCTCGCTGGTGCTGCTCGGCGAGCAGGACCGCCGGCGGTGGGACCGCGCCCTGATCCAGGAAGGCCAGGACATCGTCCGCGCCTGCCTGCGTCGCAACCATCCGGGTCCTTATCAGCTGCAGGCCGCGATCCAGGCGGTGCACGCCGACGCGGCCTCGATCGAGGAGACCGACTGGGGGCAGATCGTCGCCCTGTATGACCAGCTGTATGAGATGGCTCCGACCCCGGTCGTGGCCCTGAACCGAGCGATCGCCGTCGGTGAGGTGCGTGGGCCGGCGATGGCGCTCGCGCTGGTCGACGGGCTGGACCTCGAGAGCTACCACCTTTTCCACGCCGCCCGGGCGGACCTGCTTCAGCGTCTCGGCCGTGATGGCGAGGCCGCGCTCGCCTACGAGCGGGCCGCCACACTGGCGCCGACCGAACCCGAGCGCGAATTCCTGAGGGCGGGCGGCCGGGCGTCGCGACAAAGCGCCTAAGGCGCCCTCACAATAGGCAGGTGCCCACGCAAGCGTCCGATGACGCCTTCGCGGAGGTCAAGTCGAAGGTCGACCTGGTCAAGGTCGTCTCCGAGCATGTCCGGCTGACGAAGCGCAACAAGGACTTCTGGGGCCTGTGCCCCTTCCACCAGGAGGACAGCCCCAGCTTTCACGTCAACCCGCAGCGGCAGTCCTGGTACTGCTTCGGCTGCGAGCGCAAGGGCGACGTCTTCACGTTCGTGGAGCTGATCGAGAAGACGGACAAGCGGGGGGCGCTGCTGCTGCTCGCGGAGCGGGCCGGAGTCGAGCTCCGCCAGCTGAGCCCGGACCAGAAGGAGCGGGCGGACCTCCGCAAGCGGGTGCTGGCCATGCTCAAGCTGGCCGCGCAGTACTACGAGTACGTGCTGTGGCACATGCCCGCGGGCGAGCCGGGGCGGCGGCTGCTCGAGTCGCGTCGGGTCGGCGAGGAGACGTCGCGCCGGTTCCAGCTGGGCTACGCGCCCGCGGGCCGCGGCTTCGCCGAGTACCTGCGCTCCAAGAAGCGCTCGCTCGCCGACGCCCAGGAGGCGGGCCTGATGCGGCGCGACGGCACCGACTTCTTCGCCGAGCGCCTCGTGATCCCGATCCGTGACGAGCGGGGCCAGGTCCTGGCCTTCACCGCGCGGACGGTCAGGGCGGACGAGGTCCGCAAGTACATCAACTCGCCCGAGACGCCCGCCTACATAAAAGGAAGAGTGGTCTTCGGCCTCGACCTCGCCCGCGACGAGATCACACGGCGGGGTCACGCCGCGTTGATGGAGGGCCAGTTCGACGTGATCACGGCTCACCAGTTCGGGTTGGCGAACGCGGTCGCGAGCTCGGGCACGGCGCTGACCGAGGAGCAGGTCCGGCTGCTGAAGCGGTTCACCGACGAGCTGCTGCTGGTCTTCGACTCCGACCGTGCCGGACGCGAGGCGTCGCGGAAGGCCGCCGTGCTGGCCGCTCAGCACGGGATGCGGACGCGGGTCGTCGCCATCCCTGGCGCCAAGGATCCGGACGAGTTCCTGCGGGGCGAGGGTCCGGACGCCGTGGCGCGGTGGGAGGAGCTCGTGGCGCGCGCGCCCTCAGGTTTCGAAGCCGGTATGGCGGAGGACTCGGCCGGCCTGAACCCCAGCAACCCGAACCAGGTCGAGCGGGTGGCGGCGCGGCTGCGCGAGTGGATCCGCCAGTTCCCGGCCACGCTGCGCGACGGCTACGCGGAGGCCGCCGAGCGGCACACGGGGATCTCGCGGCACCTGTTGCTCGAGGAACCCGAGCCCAAACGCGCCCCGTTCGGCAACGGCGCGCAGGTGCGGCGGCCGGCGACGAGGAGGCTCACGGCGAGCCGCTACCTGCTCCAGCTCCTGGCGGTCCGGCCTGCCGCGTTTGACAGGGTTCGAACCAAGATCACGTCACAGGAGTTGGATGAAGGCGATCGCGCGGCTTACGTCCGTATGCTGGACAGCTACGAGCGCGGGGGACCCGCCGGGCTCGAAGCCGATTTGTCCGGCTATCCGCCAGAGGAACAAGACCTGATCAGACGTGCGTGGGCGGCCCCGCCGCCGAATGTTGATGACGAGGTGGCTGTCGAGTTGTCCGAAAGGATCCGGTTGGAGCACATGAGGGGCATGCACAGTGGGATAATCCGCGAGCTTTCCGAGGCTGAAAGGGGCCAGGACTCGGAGAGGGTGGCGCGGCTGGAGACTGAAGCCAGGGAACTGGCCCGCGCCATCACGGACATGGAAAGGAGAGGGTAGATATCGCGCGCGCAGTGAAAGCATCGCCGGCGCCCAAAGCACCCGTCGCCAAGGCGGCAGCGGCCAAGGCACCCGTCGCCAAGGCACCGGCCGTCGTCAAATCGGCGGTCGTGAAGGCGGCCGTCGCGAAGGTGGCAGTTGTGGAGGCGCCCGTCGTGGAGGCGCCCGTCGTCAAAACGCCGATCACCGGCAAGGCGGTGGCGACCAAGCCCGTCAAGGCGGCCAAGAACAACGACAAGCCGGAGCCGAAGTTCGAAGACGAGCTGATGTCGGTTGCCGAGCAGCTGATCGTCAAGGGCAAGGAGCAGGGCTACCTGACCCCCGACGACATCATGCAGGGCTTCCCGGAGATCGACGCCGAGCCCGACCAGATCTTCCGCATCTTCGCCGCCTTCAAGGAGATCGGGATCGAGGTCACCGACGGCGAGAAGGACTTCGAGGAGGTCGAACAGATCGACGACGAGATGCTCCTCGACATCGAGATGATGGACTCGGTCTCCCTCGACGACCCGGTGCGCATGTACCTGAAGGAGATCGGCCGCGTCTCGCTTTTGACCGCCAACGACGAGGTCGAGCTGGCGCAGGCGATCGAGGCCAAGCCGCTGCACGACGCGATGAAGGCGCTGAACGTGACCGAAGAGGTCGATGGGCGCCAGCGGTCGGTGGACGAGCTGCTGCCCGAGGTCATCGAGCGGCTGGTGACGGTCAAGCGCAAGGGCCAGCAGCAGCACATCGCGATGGAGCTGCTCGGGCTCGCCGACCTGGGCAAGATGCCGAACCTGACGGACGCGGCGTCCGCCGAGCGCCGGCGGATCGCCAACGGGGCGCGCCCACGCGTCCGGGCCGAGGCATTGGAGTCGTACCGCATCGCTCGCTACCGGCTGACCGAGCGCTATGAGCGCGCCTATGAGGCGAAGCAGCGGCTGACGGAGGCGAACCTCCGGCTGGTAGTGTCGATCGCCAAGAAGTACATCGGGCGCGGCATGTCGTTCCTTGACCTGATCCAGGAAGGGAACATGGGCCTGATCCGCGCGGTCGAGAAGTTCGACTACCACAAGGGCTACAAGTTCTCGACCTACGCCACGTGGTGGATCCGGCAGGCGATCACCCGCGCGATCGCCGACCAGGCGCGGACGATCCGCATCCCCGTGCACATGGTGGAGACGATCAACAAGCTCGTGCGCGTGTCGCGCCGCCTGCTGCAGGAGCTGGGTCGCGAGCCGTCGGACGACGAGATCGGCGAAGAGATGGGGATCACGCCGGAGAAGGTGCGCGAGATCGTAAAGGTCTCCCAGGACCCGGTGTCGCTGGAGACGCCGATCGGCGAGGAGGAGGACTCCCACCTCGGCGACTTCGTCGAGGACCGGGAGGCTGTGTCGCCGTCGGACGCCGCGTCGCTGACGATGCTGCACTCGGAGGTCGAGGACGTGCTCGACACGCTGACGCCTCGCGAGAGGCGCGTGCTGCAGCTGCGATTCGGGCTGATCGACGGGCACCAGCGCACGCTCGAAGAGGTGGGGAAGCGGTTCGGGGTGACCCGGGAGCGGATCCGCCAGATCGAGGCCAAGGCCCTGCGCAAGCTGCGCCACCCCTCGCGCTCGAAGAAGCTGCGCGACTACCTGGAGTAGCCCCTCCGGCGCCTTTCGGCGCCACCTCCCCATGAATGGGGAGGAGTCCCTCCGGCGCCTTTTCGGCGCCACCTCCCCATGAATGGGGAGGAGCCCCTCCGGCGCCTTTCGGCGCCACCTCCCCATGAATGGGGAGGAGTCCCTCCGGCGCCTTCGGCGCCACCTCCCCAGGAATGGGGAGGAGTTTCAGCCGGAAACTAAACCGCGCTGCCCGGCGTCTTTAATGACGAGGGCATGTGCAGACGGTCGTGGTGAGCGCGGCGCGAGCGGCGGAGCTCGACTTCGATTCGCTGGTCGGTCCCCACCTCGAAGCCGGCTATCGGACCGCGCTTGCAATCCTCCGCGATCCGGACGAGGCCCATGATGCGGTTCAGGAGGCTGCTTTCAAAGCCTGGCGACGCATACGTCAGCTCCGCGAGGTGGAATCGGCCCGTCCATGGTTCCTGGCCATCGTCGCCAACCAATGCCGGAGCACGCGTCGTCGACGGTGGTGGTCGGTCGTGCGCCTGCCGCTAGGTCCCGAGGCTCGGATTGTTGAGCTCGACACCGAGCGTATTGACATCGGCCGCGCCCTCGCCAGCCTCGCGACCGACGACCGCCTCGCGCTGTTTCTGTACTTCTACCTCGACCTGCCGCTCGACGAGGTCGGCACTGTGCTCGGGCTAAGCGCGGCCGGAGCCAAGACACGCGTCTACCGCGCGGCGAAGAAGCTGCGCCCAGACCTGGAGATGACCTGATGGACGACATCCGCAGCGAGATCCGTGCCGCGTTCGAGAGGGAGCAAGCGCCCTACCCGCCCGCGGGCAGCCTGCGGCCGGTGGTGGTCAGGACGGTCGCGACAACCCCTCTTCACGTACCGCGGTTCAAATGGCTGACCGTGGCTGGGGCGGTGGTGCTGACTGCTGCCATCGTGGTCGGGGTGGTGGCGGTGAGGTACGGGAGCTTCACGCGCCCTGCGCATTCGGGTGCTGCGCCGCCACCACAGCTGTGCGTGGCAGGACCGGCGTCGAGCACCGATCTATTTGCGCGCGTTCACGGCTGCATCGCATACACCGACGGCAGGGAGCTCTGGACTGTCGATCCGTTCCATCCGTCGAACAAGATCTCCCTCGGGCCGGCAGACGGACTGACCCCGATCGCCTGGTCGGCCGACGGTCAGCGGCTGTTGCTGGACCTGCGCGCCAGGACGGCTGATGCTAACGGCGTCGATCTTGTCGTCATGGAGGCCGACGGTTCGCGGACCCAGTTGACGCACGATGGCAAGGCTTACTTCGGTGGATCGTTCTCGCCCGACGGCACAAAGGTTGTCTACTCAGATTCCTTCAGCCTTTTCGTGGCAGACGTTCACGGCGGAGGGCGGCGCCTCCTCGCCGAGGAGCAGGCAGGGAGCTTCGCAGGCCTGGAGTCTCCGGCCTGGTCACCCGATGGTTCGCGCATCGCATACGTGGTCGACTTTGAACTGGCCACCGAGCTCTGGACGATGAACGCAGACGGGTCGGACCAGCGCCGCCTGGTTGCGCTCGGCGCGTGCGAAGGAGGCGGCTGCACCTCCGGCCTGACCTGGTCGCCTGACGGCTCGCAGCTCGCGTTCGCCTCATCGCGCTACGTGCAGCAGCCACTGCCGCCCGGCTCACTGCCGCCGCCGGTGATCTATACCGTCCGTCTGGATGGATCGCAGCCCCGACAGATCACCAGGGGGTCGATCGGTGACGTCAAGCCTGCGTGGTCCCCAGATGGTTCACGGATCGCCTTCGTTCGTGCCGGCTACAACACGTCTCTCGGTCAGCTCTTCACGATGGCACGCGACGGAACCGATCTGAGGCCGGTGTCGGATGCGTTGGTTTCCGCCACGTATCCCGCGGGGATAGCCTGGAACCCGATCGCATAGCAGATCGGTCCGGCGATGCCGGTCAGAACGATCGGGCGGCCTCCCCCAATGAAATGGGGAAACGATCTAGCGGGTCGCCATGTCATGTGCCCAACGCCTTCGTCCCACGGCAGGAAAGGATGGCTGGTCTCGGCAGGCGAGTCGACGATCTGGCAGCGTGCGGGTTTAACCCGTTGCGCAGACAATTAGCCCGTGCCGGTGATCACGATCGGGCGGCAGTTTGGGGCGGGAGGGGCGACGGTCGGCCGCATGCTGGCGACCGAGCTGAAGATTGACTTCCTCGACTCCCAGATCATCGACGAGGTCGCGCGCCGGCTTCAGCTCCCCAAGGAGGAGGTCGAGGCGGAGGACGAGCAGCCAGGATCGCTGCTTGCCCGTCTGTTGGTGGCGCTGGGCTCGGCCAGCACCGAGCCGCTGATCCCCGCCGAGGCGTCGGCGTGGACGCCGCCCAACGCGGCGCCGACGTTCGACACGCGCAAGGCGGTGCTTCAGATCACCCAGCACGTGATCGAGGAGGCGGCGCGCGACGGCAACGTGGTCATCCTCGGCCGCGGCGGCGCGTACATCCTGAGCAACTTCCCAGGTGCGCTCCACGTCTTCCTTCGCGCCGGCGAGGCGGTGCGGGTGAAGGTGATCATGGACCGCTTCAACATCGCGTCCGAGGACGAGGCGCGCAAGCGCATGAAGCAGACGGACGAGAACTGGACCTCGTACATCCGCCAGGTCTACGGCCACGACCGCGACCACCCGGCGCACTACGACATGGTCCTCGACACCGGCCGCCTGGGCTACCAGGCGACTGTCGATGCGATCGTCGTCGCGCTCAAGTCCCGCGAGCCGGTCAGCCCGCCCTAGTTACGCAGGCGGGAGCGGCGCGTTCAGGTGGTCGAGGAAGCTCATCTGTCACTCCGCCCCAACGTTTGGACAGCTTAAGCTGTCAGCCGATGGTCCACTCCCTCGGCTCGCGCACGTCCGGCGTCGACGGCTCCAGCGAGGGCGGGCGCATCAACACGATCAACATCCCCGGTGCGCTTGTCATCTACGGCGTCGCCCTGCTGCAGGCTCTGCAGCGGAAGAATCCCAAGACCAAGCTGAGCATCGCGCCTGTCCAGGTCGACGGGATCTGGTGCCTCGAGCTGAGCTACCTGGGCGACGAGCCGGCCGGAGCGCCATCGCACTGGCACGGGCACCGGGTGAGCCTCAAGAAGCTGGAGCCGCCTCCGCCTCCGCCGGCGCCGAGTGCCTGAGAAGTTCGGACCGGCGTCGAATGTACGCGCGGTGATCGCCACGCTGGGCGACCGCGGCCGCGACGCGCTGCGCCGGCACGGTTACGACACGGGCGAGGGGTTTGTCGACGTCCTCTCGCAGTACCAGACGCTGGAGCACGCGGCCAGGACGGAGCGGCTGCGCGACCTGGACGGCCTGCTGGGGGAGCTGAACGCCGCCGGCTGAAATTTACACACTGTTGATCGTTCCAATTCGAGAGCCCTCGGTGTAAGCTGCCACGAAATCGGATTCTGGTTCGTTATACGAGTCGAGGTTTACGTCAGTGCAAAAGTCGCGGTTGGAACCAGAGAAGGGCAAGTGCGCTTGCGGTAGGCGCCTGCAAGACGCCGCCATCTACACGTATCGCTCGCGGTCGGACCGCTTCCTGTTCCACCGCTGCGAGTGCGGCACCGAGTGGACCGAGCACCAGACGGACATCGATCCCATGGATCCCGTCACATCGGACGAGGTGATCGAGGTCCACAAGCAGCTGGCGAAGTTCGAAGGTTCGATCGCCGAGCTGCTGCAGCCTCACTCGGCCTGAACGAAGCCGGCGCCTGGCCGGCTCAACTAGCCGTAGCAGTGACAGATGATGGCGGCCGGGCTCATGGCCGCCCGGAATGAGTACTCCACGCCCGCCGGCACGAACATCCAGTCCGCAGCCTTCAGCTCGCGGCCGTCGTCCAGGATGATCGAACCCGACAGGACGATGCGATACAGATCGCGCTCGTGCCTGTGGGTCGGGACGATGCCTCCCGGCTGGACCACGGTCAGGAAGAACAGCACCCCTGGGCCCTCGAGCTTCACAGGCAGCTGCCATTGCTCGACATCGGGTGGCATGTCCTCTCGCCTCAGGTCGTATAGGAGGTCGTTCATGCCTGCATCGCGGGAGGTGACGACTCCGGACATCTCGCCGTGCTTCTTCCGGTGGTCCTCCAGCGCCTTCTTGATCCGCTCCCTGCCTGCGTCGGCCTTGATGACGGAGTCATTGGGGGTGAATTTCGCGCTCACGTGCTTACTCCTCCCATCGAGAGCCATGGCCTGACGACAACGTGATCCCGGTGAGACAGTACTCCGTCAGTGCTTGGCGGAGCGGGCGCCGGCGAGTCCGTGCTCGACTGCCCACGTCGCCACTTCGGTGCGCGAACGCACGCCGAGCTTGTTGCGGATGCGCTCGACGTGCCCCTCCGCGGTCCGTTCGGCGATGAAAAGACGCTCGGCGATCTGTTTGTTCGTCATGCCGGCCGCCACCATGGCGGCCACCTCGCGCTCGCGCCGGCTCAGGGGGCCTGCCTGCTCCGGCATCGCGGCAACGTCGTCAGCCAGGGCATAGTCCAGGGCGTGTTCGGCGGTCATGGACTCGCCCTGGTTCCAGATCTCTTCCGCCTTCCTGGCTCCCAGGCGCTGGCGGGCGCGCGCGTACGTCTCCTCAAGCTGCTTCACGCGTACGGGCCAGGCGCTGAGCGACCATTCGCGGGACATCCGGTCGGTCACGGAGCCTAGGCGCAGCGCCCGTTCGTGGTCGTCTCGCGCGGCGGCCACCAGCGCCAGACCTCCGAGGCACCAGATCGTGCCGAACGGGTCGCCGAGCTCGCGGTGGATCGCCAGGGCTTCGTGCCAGTCTGCCGACGCATCCTCGATCGCGCCAAGGCCGAGCTCCACGTTCGCACGGCTTTCCAGGTACCGGCCGGTCCGCGACTCGTCACCATGCGACCGGCTGTAGGCCAGGCACCCCTCGAGGATCTTCAGCGCATCGTCGAGCCGGCCCTGCTCCGCGGACAGCACGGCGAGCTGATTCTGCACCTCGATGGCCAGTCCCTGGTTTTCAGAGCCGGTCAACAGCGAAAGGGCTTCTTCGTACATGCCGCGAGCGGTGACAAGCTCGTTGGCCGCGTGATACACAAGCCCAGCGCCGCTGAGGGTTTGTGCGATCAGGAGCGGGTCTCCAATCGCGCGAGCGGCCGCAACGCTGGATTCCGCGAGGAGGCGGCTTTGCCTGTGGTCCGCCTGCCGGGAGCTCAAACGCGCCGCAAGGTTGAGGGCTCGTGCACGCGTGGCCCCCTCCGCACTGGATCGTTCGAGAAGGTCAAGAAGGAGCGCCCGCGCCCGGCCATGGTCGGTGTACTCGAAAGCCGCCACTTCGATGGCGAGCTCCAGGCCCATGTCGGGCGTTTTCTCGCGTGCCCATGCGAGGGAGGCCCAGAGGTTGGCCGACTCGCGCGCCTTGGTCTTGGTCTCGATGGGGCGCTGCAACCAGGTCTTGTAGTAGTCGTAGTGGCGCCGGCTCATCGTGTCGAGCTCGCCCGCATCGCGCAGCTTCTCTGCCGCGTACGGATGGTGGGATTCGAGGAGCCGGTACCGGGTGCCATCCCCGAAGCGCTCCGCAACGAGCATTGACTTCTGAACGAGCCCGGTCAATGCCGCCAACAGGTCGACTTCGCCCGGCTCCGAGCAAACAGCGTTTGCGGCCTCGAACGTAAACCCGCCCTGGAAGACAGCCAGGCGCCGGAACAGCTGCGCCTCTTGCTGGGTGAGCAGTCGATGGCTCCAATCGATCGTCGCCACCATCGTCTGCTGCCGCTCGGGTGCAGTCCGGGCGCGCGTTGCGAGGACGCGAAAGCGGTCGCTAAGGTTGGCCAGCAGCTCGCGTTCGGACATCACGTCGAGGCGAGAGGCTGCCATCTCGATGGCAAGAGGAAGGCGGTCGAGCTGCCGGCAGATCTCGGAGACCGTCTCCCGCTCCCGCGGCGCGTCTTGATCAGGGCGCACCAGCCTGGCGCGCGCGTCGAACAGGCGAAGGGCATCGCCTTCTCCAAGCGCGGCGAGCTGCCAGCGCACCTCGCCGTTGAGCCCAAGCGGCTCTCGACTTGTGGCCAGGATGGTCAGGTTCGAGCTGCGCTCGAGCAAGGCCTGGCAGACGTGTGCGCATGCGACAACGATGTGCTCGCAGTTGTCGAGGAGGAGGAGTGCTCGTTTCGCTGCGAGCCACGACGACACCACATCCAGGGCGACGCCCCGACCGGGCAGCTCGAGCGTGGTGAGGAGCGCGTCGGCGGCGTCGTCCGCGCCGGTCAGCTCCGTCCACCAGACTCCGTCAGGCCACACCTCGTGTCCGGACTTCGTCAACGACCGAGCGAGCTGGACGGCGAGCCGGCTCTTGCCGATGCCGCCCGGGCCAAGCACGGTGACCAGGCGCGACTCCTGGACCAGCTTTCTGAGCGCGCTCAGCTCCGCGTCGCGACCGACGAAGCTCGTGAGGTGCTCCGGCAGGTTGCTGCGCTCGGGCTCCATCGATTTCAGCGGCGGAAAGTCCGCTGCCAGGTCTGCGTGCAGGAGCTGGTAGACGTGCTCGGGGCGGGAAAGGTCACGCAATCGGTGCAGGCCGAGATCGCGAAGGCTGACGCCTGAGGGCAATGCGTCGGCGACGAGCTCCGCGGTTGCCGCCGAGATCAGGACCTGGCCGCCATGGGCAGTCGCCATCAAGCGCGCGCACCGGTAGAGGGGCGCCCCGACGTAGTGTCCAGATTTGAGGTCGGCCTGGCCAGTGTGCACCGCGACCCGGACTCGCAGCTCGCCCCCTGCGGGCCATTGCTCCCGTTGCAGCAGGCGCTGGATCTCGACGGCGGCGGCCACGGCATCGGTGGCCTGCGGAAACACGGCAAGGATGCTGTCGCCCTCTCGACCCGACTCGACGATCTGTCCGTGGTTCTGTTCGACCTGCGCGACGACGATCTCGTCGTGGCGACCCAGAGCTTGTTTGGCCGCCTGGGGCGACGCATTCCAGGCCTGAGTCGAGCCTTCGACGTCAGTCATCAGGAACGTCACCGTTCCGATCGGCAAGGATGTATCGCCCTCGCGCGGAGGTGATGGCCGGCGCTTGCTCCTGGACGAGGCCGATTTCATGCAGGCGCCGCCATTGTGGCCGTTTGGGCCACAGATCAAAAGAGAGGGATCTCGGTGAGATCCCTCTCTCGACTGTGCGCACCCTTGGGGTAAGGGGGTGCATCACCTGGACTTACGGAAGCTGTCCGTGGCCGGTCGACTGCTCGGAGGCCTGCGACGTGTTGACGACGGTCGCCCCGCCCTGATATCCGGCCGCCATGAGCAGGTCACGCTGCGGGTGAGTGGCGTACCGGCCGATGAACTCGGGGTCGTCCTGGCTGAGCCTGGGGGACGCGGCCCGATCGATCTCGCCCTGGATCCACGCGGGGAGGACTGCCGCACCCTGGCTCGAGTTGTCCTGGCGCAGAACGGTGCCCGGAGCCGCGTTCACGGCCTGCCTCAATGCAGCCTGGCTCGGGGCGTCCTGCCGCAGGACGGTGCCCGGGGCCGCGTGCACGGCCTGGCTCGAGGTGACGACGGTGCCATTGCCGACGGCGCTTTTGGCCGCGTAGCCGGCGACGCCCGCAAGGCACATGGCGGCGACGACGAGGACTGGCGCGATGTAGGTTTGCGCGACTGACGCTCCGCTGAACGATGCCCTGGCTTCCATGACTTTTCTCCTCTCTGGTGTTTGGTTTCGGCTGCCGGTGCAGAACCGTTGAGGCGAGAGTAGGAATCAGAGGGTGGCCTCCAAAAGGCGAGAAACACCTGAAAAGAAGAGGGCCCGGTACCTGTTTTCAAGTACCTGCCCGTGTTCTGCTATGCGCTGCGGGCAGCCGAGTAATTCAAGCTGCCGGTGGACGCGAATCTTCAGCCGGCAGCCGTTTCCGCTGCTGTCGCAGCAGCTGTACCCGGTGCGTTAGACCCGGGTCAGTCTCGCGGGGTGGCCGGCCACCAGCGGGTCGCGCGGTCGGCGTCGATGGGGCGGGAGTCGACCCCCCAGCGCCACGTGCACAGGACGATCAAGGCCAGTATCAGAAGCGCCATCAGGACCTCCATGACTTCAGTGTTCCCAGGTCGAAACTCCGAAGCAACACGAGCTTTACTCGTAAAATATCGCCGTGTCGGATAATTGGCGGAGCGTCGAATTCAAGCACCTACGGGCGCTGGGCGCGATCGCCCGGACGGGGACGTTCTGGGCGGCCGCGGGCGAGCTGCACACATCGCTGTCGACGGTGAGCGACCACATCTCCGACCTCGAGGCGCTGGTCGGCCAGCGGTTGGTCGAGCGCTCGCGTGGCCGGCGCACGGTCTCGTTGACCGAGGCCGGGCGCCTCTTGCTCGGCCACGCGGCGGCCATCGAGGCGCGCCTGCAGGCGGCGGAGGCGGACTTTCGCGCTTACTCGGCGGGCCTCACCGGCAGCCTGCGCGTCGGTATCTACCAGAGCGTCGCCAACAAGATCCTGCCGGAGGTGCTGCGGCGGTTCCGCGAGCAGTGGCCACGGGTCGACGTCCAGGTCAACGAGGAAGACCGCGACGACGATCTGGTCGCTGCCGTCGAGCGGGGTGAGCTCGACCTGACATTTGCCATCGAGCCGATCGCGGACGGGCCGTTTGAGGTGCGCGAGCTGATGCACGACCCGTACGTGTTGATGGTGGCCGCCGACACGCCGTTGGTTGGGCGGCGGCCGAGGGCGGCCGACCTGGACCAGCAGCCGATGGTCGGGTACCACTACGGAAAGCATTCAGACCAGACGGAGGAATTTCTGCGCCGGCACGGGGCGCGGCCGCGGGTCGTGTTTCGCTCGAACGACAACGGCACGGTGCAGGCGATGGTCGCGGCCGGGATCGGGTTTGCCCTGTCGCCGCTGCTGGCGGTTGACGAGACAGACCCGACGGTGCGGCTGGAACAGCTGGTCGACCCGGCGCCGCCAAGGGTGCTCCTGATCGTGTGGCATCGCGAACGCTACCTCCCGCCGTCGGCAGCGGCGTTTGTGGAAACGGCCGTCGCGGTGGCGGCGGGGATCGAGCGCGAGCACTCGGAGTTCCTGTCTCGAGCGCTCAGCTCTGTTCGTCGGCGCGAAGAACGAAGACCAGCTCGAGTCCGTCGACCTCGTCCATCTGCGTCCCGGTCTGCGTGAATCCAAGGCCGCGCACGATGGCGAGCGATGGCGCGTTGTCGGGAGAGATCGTCGCGTAGACCTCGCGTTCGCCCTGCTCGAACGCCCATCGGGCGAGCGCGGCCGCGGTCTCTTTCGCGTAGCCCCGGCCCCGGAAGGGAGTGAACACGGTGTAGCCGATCTCGGCCCGACCGATCACGTCGGGAGGTCCGTGAAAGCCCGCGTGTCCAATTACCTCTCCAGTCGCGGTCGACATGATCAGCCGCGCGGTCCAGCCCCGTTTGGCCGGGTCGGCGAGCATCCGGTGGAGCTGGATAGGGAGGAAGCCGCCGAGCTCGTCTGTGGATGGGAACTCGGCGGGCAGAGTCTTGCCGATGAGCGCTTCGGCCCCGGCACGCCGGCCCTCGAGGAGGTGTTTGATGGCGGCGGGGTCGAGGGGCACGAGGTCGAGTCGGGACGTGTGGATGATCGTTGGCAATGGTTGGTACGGTGATTCTCAGCGAAGCGCGGTCCGGCAAGGCGGACCGCGGACGGCAGCACCTAGAATTCGAGTTCTGTTCCGGGATAGCTCAACCGGTAGAGCAGGCGGCTGTTAACCGCAAGGTTCAGGGTTCGAGTCCCTGTCCCGGAGCCAATTTCGTGTGCAACTTCGGCTGATGGGCGACAAAAGGCCTTCGGCTGATGGTTGTCAGTACTTCGGTTGATGCCTTACACCTACTTCGGCTGATTCTTGACACTCCCTCGCATGAGGGAGATGAGCGTGG
>Ga0207684_10000108_pt1 | contig 156641 bp, 143 predicted proteins | sample KBSK5501metaG_FD_184342 | JGI IMG/M metagenome (GOLD analysis project Ga0207684, IMG submission 184342) | Corn, switchgrass and miscanthus rhizosphere microbial communities from Kellogg Biological Station, Michigan, USA - KBS K5-50-1 metaG... | ecosystem: Host-associated > Plants > Roots >... | reverse complement strand
CGGTGATGCCCTTGAGCCACGGCTTGATGAGGTACTTGCTCTGGTCGTAGAACACCCAGGCCGCAGGAGCGTCCTTGCTCAGCTGCTTTCCGGCCTGGTTGTACGTCGCGTCACGCTTGGCAGCGTCAGGCTCCTTGTCGGCGGCCTTGGTGAGGTCGTCGAACGACTTGCTCGAGTAGCCGGTCCGCGCGGCGCTAACGCCGCCGGTGGCCCACACGGTCGAGTGCCAGTTCTGCTGGTCTGGGAAGTCTGCGCACCAGCCGAGGAAGAACAGCTGTGGCGCGTCCTGGCCCTTCTTGAAGAGCGCGGTGTAAGCCGTGCTCTGGACCGGGTCGAGCTCAACTGTGACGCCAAGGTTGGTCTTCCACTGGCCCTGCGCCCACTCGGCGCGAGCCTTGTTGGTCGCCGTGGAGGAGAAGGTGTACTTGAGGCCGGTGAGACCAGCCTTCGAGGCCGGGCTCGCCTTGTCGAGCGCTGCCTTCGCCGCAGCGACGTCGTACTTCTGCGTGTCATCGGTGTTGTCGTAGCCAGGGAAGCCCGGCGGAATGAAGCCGCCGTCGGCGGCCTTGCCGATGCCCTGCTGGACGTCCTTCACGAACGCAGCGCGGTCGAACGACTTGGAGAACGCGGTACGGATATTCACGTCGTCGAACGGTGGACGGCGAACGTTGAAGCCGTAGTAGAAGGCGCACGATCCGCCAACGTTGAGGACCTGGGCGCTCAGCTCTGCGTCTCCCGTAACGGTACGGAGGTCAGTCGGGCCGACGCCGGTGATGTCAAGCTCGTTGTTGCGGTACGCCGCGAACGCAACGGCGGACTCGTTGATCATGACCTTGGTGATGGTCTTGATCTGCATCTTCTTGCGATAGTTGTCGTTCCGCTCGTAGACCATCTTCTCGTTGTGCTTCCACTCGGTCAGCTTGAAGGGGCCGTTCCCGATGTAGGTCGCGGGCTCGGTCCACTTGTCGCCACCCTTGGTGACATCCGACTCACGGACCGGCCAGCCCTGCCACAGGGCGGTGATCGGGACGAAGTACGGAGCCGGGTCGGTGAGCGTGAACTCGATGTCCTTGTCGCTCGTCGCCTTCACGCCGACCTTGGCCCGCGCCGCGGCAAGCTCTGCCGGTGTCGCCTTCTTGGTGTCCATCCCGTTGTAGGCCTCGCAGCCCACGATGATGTAGAAGACGAAGGCGTAGTCGCCCGCGGCCGCCGGGTCACAGCCGCGCAGGAACGCGTACTCGAAGTTCTTCGCGGTCAGCGGCGAGCCGTCCGAGTACTTGAGTCCGTCCTTCAGCGTGTAGGTGTACTTGAGGCCGTCAGCGGAGAGCTTCGGTGCCGCTGCGGCCGCCGCCGGGACGGGCTTGGTCGTCTTGGTGTCGAAGGACATGAGACCCTCGAACACGAACGACGCCTGCGCGATCTCGTTCACGAACGACGACTTCTGCGGGTCGATCGTGTCGGGCTCGCTGCCCATGTTGAGCGTCAGCGTGCCATTCGGGTCGGCGGCGCCTGGCGCGAGAGTCGAACCACCTGTCGTGGTCGTTTGTCCGGTCGGTGCCTGCGAGCACGCGCCAATGAGCAGCGACGCGATCGCAAGCAGTGCGGATACGGACCAGATGCCTGTACGGCGTTTGGTCATGCGCTCCTCCTCCTGTTGTGCCACGGGTGCCCGCACGCAGCCCCAGCGGCCAAACATGCGAGCGGACATGGCCATTCTGGGACCCGGTCCCTCGGCGCGTCAAACAACAAGCGACGCGCATCCGGACATGCGGAGTCCATGTACCGCCCATACCCGCGCGGGCGGGACGCGGTTCAGTTCGCTCCGGGGATGAAACGCCAGTCGCGCGCGTTCCAGGTGAGCGGATCGCCGTTGGGCGAGGGCTGGATCCCCTCCAGGTTGCGGGGCGCGACGTCGACGAGGAGCTCCTGGTAGAGCGGCAGGCCGGGCAACGACTCGGCCCAGAGGCGCTGCATCTCGGCGTAGAGCGTGCGCTTCTCGACTCGCTCCGGCGCGGCCGCCGCGACGGCGAGCAGGACGTCGAACCACGGCCCGGCGAGACCCTTGTAGCGGTCCGAAGCGAGCTGTGGATCATCCGTGCGCTCCTGCACGAGCGCGAGGTCGAAGTCGCCGCGGCTCACCGCCTCGCGCACATCCGCCGGAGAGCGCTCCAGCACCGTCGCGGCGATGCCGACAAAGGCGAGGTCGCCCGCGAGACGGCGGCCCGCGTCGACGCGCGCCTGCGAACCGGTCGCGATCTGCAGCGTGACGGTCATGCGCTCCGCGCCGCGCTCGAGGATGCCGAGGCGACCGGCACTCCAGCCGGCAGCGGCGAGCAGCCCACGCGCGGCCCCGCGATCGAGCCGCGGCGCGTCGAGCGGTTCCGTCGCCGCCCAAAGCGGCGGGACGAGGTACGAGCGCGGGACGCGAGCGCGCCCGGCGAAGATCGTCTCGACCAGCGCGCGCCGATCGAGCGCGAGCTCCACCGCCTGGCGCACGCGGAGGTCGGTGAACACGGTGTTCCCGGTGCCGAATCGCAGCATCTCGATCGCGTTCGCGTTCTTGTAGAGCGCCTGGAGTCGCGGCCCGTCGGCGAATCGGTCCAGCGTCCGCGTCAGGTCGGCCTCGACCGCGGGCGCGCCGGCGACGTCGACCTCGCCGCGTCGCAGCGCATCGACGACCGCGCCGCGGTCGCTGTAAAAGCGGACCTCGATCCGCCCAAGGCTCGGCGCGCCGCCGGCGTAGCGCGGGAACGCGCTCAGCGTCATGCCGAATCCCGGGATCCACGCCGCGACTGCGAACGGCCCGGCGTGCATCGGCTCGCGCAGGTACTGCGCGCGCTTGTCCGCGGAGGCGCTCGCGAGGACGTGCACGGGCAGCACGCGCGCGACGAGCGGATAAAGCTCCCAGCGCTCTCCCGCGCGATATGTGAAGCGGACCGTGCGATCGTCGACGCGCTCGACGCGCTCGACGCGCTCGGCCATCCAGCGGCGCGCGCTCGTGGGCGGCGCGGCGCGATCGTCGTCAAAGGCGAAGCGGATGTCGTCCGCGGTGATCGGCTCGCCGTCCTGCCAGCGTGCGTCGGAACGAAGCTCGAACGTCGCCACCAGACGTCCGGCGGGCGTCGCCGCGTCGGTCACGATGCGCGCGCCACCGTTCGCGATGGTCGGGGTCTCCGTCGCGAGGCGCGCGACGAAGCCGCCGTCCGGGTCGCGCCGCACGAGTGACTCAGTCACCGCAGCCTGCAGGATCTGGGCACTCGGCTCGTCGCTGAGGATCGCGCGCGGCTCGCCCGCGATGCCGAGCACGACGTCGCGGCGCGTCGGCACGGTCGGGGCGCAGGCGGCGACGAACGGCATGAACGCGACGAGGAGCGAAAGGACGACGGCGCGCGCATGGTAGGACGCCGTGGCGGGTGCCTCGGCTAGCGAGGTGCGCCGGTGTTGAGCCAGTCGTCTTCGTTCGTACGCTGCTCGATGTCGAACTGACCGCCGGCGGGGTAGCGCACGGCGGGAACCGCGACGGCGCCGATCGCGCGCAGCTGGAATCGAAGCCAGCGCAGATACGCGGTCTCTTCGTACGGCGGCTGCGTACGCATGTAGTCCTTGATCACCGAGGGCGCCGACGCGGCTGGGATCACGTCGGGCTTCACGGCCAGATCGAGCGAGCCGCCGAGCACGAGCGCCGCGAAGCCGAGGGCCATCGTGGCCTCGGACAGTCGACCGACGAATCCGATGCGCCACCACGGCGCGACGTTCTGCGGCTCGCTGCGCGCGGCGAGCCGCACGCGCGCGGGCGACAAGAGCGTGCCGCGCTGCCGCAGCGGCGCGTAAGCGCGATCGAGCGCGACGGAGATCGTCAAAAGGTCACGCAGCGCGGCGTCGCAGCGGGCGCAGCTGTCGGCATGCGCCTCGAGCTCGAGGCGCTCGCGGACGTGCAGCTCCCCGGTGAAGAGGTCCGCCATCTTCTGTTCAGCGGCGCGACATGCCACGGGGAACAACCTCACTGCGGTTCGCCAGGAAGCGGCTCGACGGCCGAGGCGACCATGCGCCTTGATGTAGGCGCCAGCAGGCTCATCGGTTCGATGCCGAACTCCGGATGTGCCGAAAGATGCGCTCGCAAGCCGCGTAGCGCGTAGTGGAGGCGGGATTTCACCGTCCCGATCGGGCAATCCACCACCTGAGCGATCTCCGCGAGGTTCAGGCCGTTCATGTAATGGAGGACCACGACGACGCGGTGCTTGGGTCCCAGCGTGTCGACCGCCGCGAGCACGATGCGCCGCAGCTCGGCCTGCTCCGCGAGCACCGACGGCGAGCGCTCTTCGCTCTGGAACGTGTCGTTCGCCGAATCCTCGAGTGGGCTGAGGATCACGCCCTTGCGCGGGCGACGGTTGTACGAGAGGTTGACGGCCACACGGTAGAGCCACGGCCGCAGCGATCCCTCGGGCTCGAGGCGCGCCAGCGCCCGGTAGGCGCGGCTGAACGTGTCGACCGCGATCTCCTCCGCGTGCGACGGGTCCTTCGTGATCGCGAGACCGAGGCGGTAGATCCCGTCCCGGTAGCGGTAGAACAGGGCGTCGAACGCCAGCGTGTCGCCGTCGCGCGCCGCATACACGAGCTCGCGATCGGTGCGGCGTTCCTCGCTGGGTGCCGACCGCTTCGCGGACTGCTCGGTCACATGTCGTCCGGAAGGTAGCGACGGATCGCGCGCACGTTGCGAGTCGGCGTCAACGTCGCACGCTCGACAACGGCATCCGTCTGCGGCGCGTGGAGGAACTCGCGCTCGCCGGTAGCGATCGCGGTGTGCGTGACGCGCTCGTCGCCGAAGAAGAACAGATCACCGGGACGCGCCGCGTTCACGGATCGGCCCTCCATCGCCTGCTGTTCGGCGTCACGATCGAGACCCACCCCATTCAAACGGTACACGAGCTGTGTGAACCCGGAACAGTCGATCCCATCCGCGGTCGTGCCGCCCCAGAGATACGGAACGCCGAGGAAACACTCCGCCGTCCGCAGGAGATCGGCCGGTGCGGGAAAGCGCGATGCGAGCTGCGCGATGTCGACGGTGTCGCGGAACGCGATCCAGCCGTCGTAGCTGATGCGGAGCCACTCCCCCTGGCGCTCCTGGATCGCGAGCGGCGCGGCGACCGGCAGCCGGTCGATGATCGGCGCGGCGTCCGTCGGCGCGGAGCGCACGTCCGCCACGACGACGCCGACGATGCGACGTTCCGGCGCGCCGACCTCATCGAGATGATCGGCCTGCACCCAGCCGAAGTAGTGGTCCGGACCCTGCGCGTAGAACCAGTCGTCGTCACGCGTGAGCAGCGTCAGGCGCTCGCCGTAATGCGCCTGATCGACGCGCTCCGAATCCTCGTCGGGCTCCGCCCGAAGATCGGTGAACCCGCGGTTCACGAGCGCCTGCGGCGGGCGCACCATCGCGACCGCGAGACGCGGCGCCGCGATGCTCATGTCGGCTTCGCCGCCATTCGCCAAAAACCTGGTTCTCGCAGGGGCTTCGCCCCTTCCACCCCGGTTCTCACACGCTTCGCAGGGGCTCCGCCCCTGCAACCCCGCCTTTCAAGCTTCGCGATACCTCAGTACGGGTTTGCGCGCGGCCGTGACCTCGTCGAGGCGGCGGAGCGGCGTCTTCGTCGGCGCCTCGCGAACCGCGGCGGGATCCGTCTTCACGCGTTCGGCGATGCGCAACATCGCGGCGGCGAACGCCTCGAGCGTCTCCTTCGGCTCCGTCTCGGTGGGTTCGATCATCATCGCCTCCGCCACGATGAGCGGGAAGTACACCGTCGGCGAGTGGAACCCCTCATCGAGCAGCGCCTTCGAGACGTCCAGCGCGGACGCGCCCTGCTTCTTCTGCTTCGTGGCGCTCAGCACGAACTCGTGCATCGGCGGCCGGTCGTACGCGAGGTCGTACGCGGGACGGAGCAACGCGAGGAGGTAATTGGCGGCGAGGATCGCGTCACGCCCCGTCTCCACCATGCCCTCCTCGCCCAGTGTCTTCATATAGGTATAGGCGCGCACGAGCACGCCGAAGTTCCCGAGGCGCTGCTTGATCGTGCCGATCGAGTCGCCGAGCCCCGCGGGCTCGCGGTCCTCCCTCGCCGTGTCGTAGTGATACGAGCCATCGGCTTCGCGCACGATCCACGGCTTCGGCAGGAACGGACGCAGGTGCGCCTTCACGCAGAGCGGACCCGCGCCCGGACCGCCCGCGCCGTGCGGGGTCGAGAACGTCTTGTGGACGTTGATGTGGACGCAGTCGAAGCCGAGGTCACCGGGGCGCGCGACGCCGAGGAGCGCGTTCATGTTCGCGCCGTCGCCGTACACGAGCGCGCCCGCCGCGTGCACCGCGTCGCACACCTCGCGCACGCGCTCCTCGAAGAGACCGAGCGTGTTCGGGTTCGTCAGCATGAATCCCGCGACATCGGGTCCGAGCGCGGTCTTGAGCGCATCGAGGTCGACGTTGCCGCGCCCGTCGCTCTTCACGGTCGTGACTTGATAGCCGCACATCGCAGCGGACGCGGGATTCGTGCCGTGCGCCGAGTCGGGGACGATGATCCGCCGCCGCGTCGCGGCGTCGCCGCGCCTCGCGTGGTACGCCTTGAACACGAGCAGCGCGGTGAACTCCGACTGCGCGCCGGCCTGCGGCTGCAGGCTGACGAAGTCCATCCCGGTGATCTTCGCCAGGATCTGCTCGAGCTCGAACGCGATTGCCAGGACGCCCTGCGTCGTGCGATACGACTGCCGCGGATGCAGGTCGGCGAAGAGCGACGCCACGCGGTCGTTCACCTTCGGGTTGTACTTCATCGTGCACGAGCCGAGCGGATACATCCCGGTATCGACCGAGTAGTTCAGCTGCGCGAGATGCGTGTAGTGGCGCACGACCTGCGGCTCCGTGAGCTCGGGGAGGCGCAGCGGCGCCGTGCGCTGGAACGCGGTCGGGATGTCCGACGCGTCGTCCGAGACGACGTGCCGGCCGTTCCGGCCCGGCCGCGCGAGCTCGAAGAGCAGCGGCTCGAGCGCCGGCACCGGCGTCTTCGCGCCGACGTCGGGGATCACCTGCGTGCGGACCGTCATCGCGCGGCCACCGTTTCGCCCGAGCGCGCGAGCTGCGCGACGGCGTCGACGAGCGCGTCCGCGTCGGCTTCGGTGGTGAGCTCGGTGCACTGCACGATCACATCGTCGCGTCCCTCGCGGCGGCCAGCGAGGTAGTGCGACGCGGTCGCTTCGACCTGGATCCCACGCGCGATGAGGGCGTTCCGGAGGTCCCATCCGCCGATCTCGGTCCGCAGCGTGAACCGATCGAAGAACGGACCGTCGTTCGCGATGGCGCAGCCAGGCAGCGCGGCCAGACGCTTCGCGAGCGCGTGCGCGCGCGCGGCGCCGGCTCGCGCGGCGGCACGCAGGCCCTCCGGACCGAGAAGCGCGAGATAGACGGCCGCGGTGATCGCGGCGAGCGCCTCGTTGGTGCAGATGTTGCTCGTCGCCTTCTCGCGGCGGATGTGCTGCTCGCGCGTCTGCAGCGTGTTCACGAACCCGCGGGTGCCGTTCGCATCGACCGTCTGCCCCGCGATGCGGCCGGGCATCTGGCGCACGAGCGACTCGCGGCAGGCGAAGATCCCGAGATGCGGACCGCCGTAGGACATCGTGATGCCGAGTGGCTGGCCCTCGCCCACGGCGATGTCGACACCGAGCGCGCCCGGCGGCTCGAGCAGCGCGTTCGCGTGCGGCTCGGTGACCTGCACGCAGAGCGCGCCCGCGGCGTGGGCGGCGTCCGCGACCTGACGAACGTCGACAAGCGACCCGAACGCATCGGGGTGCTGGACCACGAGGCAGGCCGCGCCATCGGCGGATGCCGCGAGCTTCGCCGTCGGCACCTCGACGATCTCGAGCTCGGGGCCGCGCGCGTACGTGCGCAGCGTGCGGCGGTAGGTGAAGTCGGCCTCCGTCGCCACGACCACCTTCTTGCGACCGGTGACGCGCACCGCCATGAAGGCCGCCTCCGCCACGGCGGAGCCGCCGTCGTACATCGAGGAGTTGACGACGTCCATCGCGAGCAGCTCGGCCATGAGCGACTGGTATTCGAAGACCGCTTGGAGCGTGCCCTGGCTCACCTCGGGCTGGTACGGCGTGTATGCCGTGAGGAACTCGCCGCGGAGCGCGAGCACCGGGACCGCCGCCGGGATGTAGCGGCGCTGGATCGACCCGCCGATGAAGAACGGACCCGAACCGGCGGTCGTGTTCAGCTTCGCCAGCGCTTCGAGATGTGCCTGCACTTCCATCTCCGAGAGACCTGGGCCGATGCCGAGCTTCGGATGGCGCGCGTCCTTCGGGATCGCGCCGAGGAGCTCATCGATGTCGCGCACGCCGACGCGATCCAGCATCGCCGCGCGGTCGGCCTCGGTGTGCGGCGAGTAGGGGTTGTTCCCCACCCTTAGTCGCCCCCGGCGCCGGCGGTCTCGCCGATGTGCGCGCGGTAGTCCTGCGCGGAGAGCAGCTTGCCGAGCTCGCCCTTGTCGGCGAGCTTGACCTTCACCATCCAGCCCTGGTCGTACGGAGAGGTGTTCACGAGCTCCGGCTTCTCGATGACCTTGACGTTGCGCTCGACGACCTCGCCCGAGATCGGGCTGTAGATATCGGACGCGGCCTTCACCGATTCGACGACGCCGAGGCTCGCGAACTGACGAACGCTCGCGCTCTTCTCCGGCAGCTCGACGAAGACGACGTCGCCCAGCTGCTCCTGCGCGAAATGCGTGATGCCGATCGTGGCCGTGTCACCGTCGAGGCGCACCCATTCGTGCTCCTTCGAATAGCGCAGATCGTCGGGGACCCTGCTCACTGTGCCCTCCTATAAAAAGGCGTCTTCACTACCGTAGCGGGAACGTCCCTTTCGCGGATGCGGACCGCAAGGGTGGTGCCGACCTTGGAGAGCTCCGTCGGGACGTACGCCAGCGCGATGTTCTGGGCGACCGTCGGGCCGTAGGTGCCGCTCGTCACCTGCCCCACCACCTTGCCATCGGAGGTGACGTCGTGCCCGTGGCGCGCGACGCCGCCGTCGACGACCAGGCCGGCGATGCGCCGCCTGGGGCCGTCGGCCTTCTGCTTCGCGACCGCCTCGCGGCCGACGAAATCCTTGTCGAGCTTGCAGGTCCATGCCAGTCCCGCCTCGATCGGCCCGGTCGTCTCGTCGATGTCGTTCCCGTAGAGCGAGAAGCGCGCCTCGAGCCGGAGCGTGTCGCGCGCGCCGAGGCCGACCGGAACGAGATCATCGCCGCGACCCGCGACGAGCAGCGCCTGCCAGACCTGCACCGCGTCCGCGTTGTCGACGAAGACCTCGAAGCCGTCCTCGCCGGTGTAGCCCGTGCGCGCGATGGTCGCCTCCGCGCCGGCCGCGCGCGCCGCTTTCACCCCGAACGGCGGAAGCGCCGCGACGCTGCCACCCGCGATCCGGACCAGGATGTCCGCCGCGCGCGGGCCCTGGATCGCGATGAGCGCGGTCTCGGCGGACCGGTCGACGAAGCCGACGCCCTTCCCGAGATGACGGCGCACGTGCGCCTCGTCCTTCTCGACGTTCGCCGCGTTCACGACCATCAGCACATGGTCCGCGCCGGTGCGGTACACGATGACGTCGTCGACGATCGTGCCGCGCTCGTTGCAGAGCAGGCCGTAGCGCGCCTGTCCCGGCTGGAGGCCCGCGATGTCGCTCGAGACGAGGCGATCGACAGCGGCGCGCGCCTGCGGTCCGTCGAAATGGAACTCTCCCATGTGCGAGAGGTCGAAGAGCCCCGCGGATTCGCGCACGGCGCGGTGCTCGGCGACGATCCCCGCGTACTGGATCGGCATCTCGTAGCCGGCGAACGGCACCATGCGCGCGCCGAGAGCCCGATGCTCCTCGTACAGCGGCGTGCGCCGCAGAGCCGCGTCGGTCGTCATGCCGCCGTTCGCGCGGCTTCGATCGCGCGGTCGAGCATCTCGCGGTAGGTCTCGTAGGAGAGCATCCGCCGCGCGTCGCCGGCCGGCACCCAGCGCACGTCGTCGTACTCCTGGTCGTGCCGCGACACGTCGCCGCCCTCGGGACGCATGAGGAAGAAGTGGACGAACTTGTGGACACGCTCGCCCGGTACCGCGAACCAGTAATCGGTGACTCCGATCGGCGCGACGATGCTCACATCGAGGCCTGTCTCCTCGCGGACCTCGCGGATGGCGGTCTCCTCGATCGATTCACCTGCGTCGGGGGTGCCTTTCGGAAAGACCCAGGTGCCGTCGCTGGTGCGTCCGTTCAGGACGACCTCCAAGTCGTCGCCGGTGCCGCGCGTCACCACGCCGCCCGCGGCGGTGGTGGTGCGCACTTTGGTCGGCCGGCGCGGACGAGCGGTGGACATCAGGTCACAACAGCCGCGTGCCGTTGATGACGAGCGCGAAGCTGCAGTGGAGGAATTCGGCGGCGCGGCGCGACAGCATCATGCGCGAGAGGAAGATCTCGAAGTACTCCATGAGCGGCGCGACCTCGGTGTCGACGGTGAGCTCGAGGGTGATGAGCTTCTCTTTCCGGCTCACCTTGATCTCGGACGACGTGGCCGCGTAGTTCACCCGGTCGTGGATGTCGAACGACGTTGTCTTCGGGTTCCGCACGCGGCTGCGGTGCACGTCGCTCTTGTCGGCGATGATCACCGCCGCGGAGACCGCGCTCACCGGTAGGCCGCCCTCGGACTCCTCGTGGTTCGCGATCGCGCCCAAGATCGTCGCGACCTCCTCCAGCTCGAACCCGGTGTCGATCAGGATGGCTTCGGAGAGGACCGCGCCGGTCTGCCCGTGGCTCTCGCGCGTGATGACGTTGCCGATGTCGTGCAAATAAGCGGCGACCGCCGCGACCTCGCAGCGGCGCGCATCGTGGCCCAGTGACTTCAGGATGAACCGCGCGCCGTCCGCGGAGGTGTTCGCGTGCCGCTCGCCGTGCTCCGTGTACCCGATGGCCCCGGTCTGCTGGTTCGCCGAGCGGATGTAGGTCTTCACCTTCGGGTGGGCCTTCACCGTGTCGAGCGTCGGTCCCTCCCGCTTTGCCTCCGCGGGAGTGCGGGTCTTCGTCTCGGTGCGGTGGACCTTCTTCAGCTCGTCTGGCGCGCCGGTGTCATCAGGTCGCGGTGCAGCAGCGGACTCGCGCATGACGCAACTCTAAGCGCCCGCGGATCACGCCTCCATTCGCAGGTCTTCGAGGTCGAGGTCGCGCTCGATGCGGCGCAGCACCTCCTCGGTGATCACCCCACGGTCGTACAGATCGAGCGCCGCCTGGCGCTCCGCGTCGATCACCTCGCGGCGGATGAGCCCATGCTCGAGCAGCTCCTGCTCCGCCGCGCCGCCGTCTTCGTGATGCTGTTCGTCATGCCGCGCGCGGTGCGCGTACCGATCGCGGAGCTGGTCGATCAGCTCGATGTGGCCCGGCCATTGAGCTCGGAGCTCCTCGAGGCGCGCGAGCGCGGCTTCCGTCGTCAGGCCGCGCGCGTGCACCTCGTCGTGCGACGCGCCAGCGTCAGGCGCCAGACCGAGCTTCTTGATCAAGAGCGGCAGCGTCAATCCTTGACCGACGAGTGTGACCAGGATCACGGTGAAGGCGACGAACAGGATGAATCTGCGCGCGGGAAAGTCGAGCGGCAACGCGAGCGCTGCGGCCAGCGTGACCACGCCGCGCAGACCCGACCACGCGATGACGACGACCGCGCGCCACGACGGTGCGGGATCCGTTCGGCGGACCGACGGAATGAGTCGCGAGAGGTAGGTCGCCGGGATCACCCACACGAAGCGCGTCAGCACGACGGTGAGCGCGAGGATGGCGGAATCCCCGAGCACGCGATTGAAGTCCCCGAGCCCGCTCACGACGCTCGGCAGCTGCAGGCCGATGAGCATGAACACCAGGCCGTTGAGAAGGAACAGGACCATCTGCCAGGCCGCGGTCCCGACGACCCGCACGTCGGATGAGGAGCGCCGCAGCGCTCGGCGGGAGAAGAGTCCAGCGACAACGGTCGCGAGAACTCCCGAGACGCCGAGCGTTTCGGCCGGAAGGTACGCGGCGAACGGCGCGAGCAGCGTGATCATCACGGCGATGGCGGTATCGCGAATGCGCGCCAGGCACCACTCCCCGACGAGCCCAACGACGACGCCGACCGCGATGCCGCCGGCGAGTACCACGACGAATGAACCGCCGGCCTGGATCAGCGAGAACGTCCCCGCGGCGACGGCGGCGATCGCGAAGCGGTAGATGACGAGCGCTGTCGCGTCGTTCACCAGGCTCTCGCCTTCGAGGATGGCCACGATGCGGCGCGGCACGCCGACGCGCTGGAAGATCGCGGTCGCCGCGACCGCATCGGGCGGCGCGACGATGGCGCCCAGAGCGAACGCGCCAGCCCAACCTAGCGCGGGAACGAGCATGTAGGTGACCGCAGCGACGAGGCCCGCGGTGAAGATCACCAGACCGAACGCGAGCAGGATGATCGCTCGCAGGTTCGCCTTGAACTCGCGTATGGACGTGAAGTAGCCGCCGGCGAAGAGCAACGGCGGAAGGAACACGAAGAACACGAGGTCAGGCGGAAGCTGGAAATCCGGCAGCCCGGGGACCTGGCTGAGCACCAGCCCGCCGAGGACCATGACGATCGGATACGGCACGGTGAGCCGTCGCGCGACGAGCGTGAGCGCGGTCACGAGAACCAGCAGGAGGAGAACGAGCTCGATCTCGCGCACCTTGGCTAGTGCTCGTACGCCTTCTGCAATCTCTCCGCGACCTGCTGCAGCCAGCGCAACTCGGTGAGACCAGCGCGGGCGACGACCATGCCGCGCGTGAAGGCGAGCCACGGCTTCAGCGTCCCGGCCACCAGACCAAGCCACGTCGCGCTCGTCGCGTCCATCTTCGGACCCTTGCCTTTGATGTCCGCCGCCTCTGCGTGAAGGCGGCCGTCGCCGGCCTGGAACTCGATCGCCTCCTGCGTGTCGGTGAAGCGCAGCAGCGCGCGGCCGGCGGGCACGTCTTTCAGATTCGCGATGACGCGCTCGTCTGCCGAAGCCGCAGCGAGGATCGCGAGCACCGCGTCGCGCGCGTGCGCTGGATTTGGCGGCGACGTCGACGCGACGCGCGCCGCTTGGATCGCCTCCTCGAGCTTGGTCACGCGAGCTTCATGTCGCTGCGCACTGCGACCGGAACCTCCGTGCCGCGGTCGCGAAGCACGAAGAAGGCGGCGGCGCCGATCATCGCGCCGTTGTCGGTGCAGAGGCGCGGCGGCGGCACGCGGAGAGGGTGCCCGATGCGCTTCTGGATCTCGGCACGCAGCGCGAGGTTCGCCGCGACCCCGCCGCCGAGCAGCACCGTTTCCACGGCGTGCTCGGCCGCGGCGCGCGCGGTCTTCTCCGCGAGGATCTCGGTGATCGCTTTCTGGAACGACGCCGCGACATCCGCTATCGGCAGGGCGCCCTTCGCCTCGAGTGCGCGCACGAGGCGGAGCACCGCGGTCTTCAGCCCGGAGAACGAGAAGTCGTAGCCCGACAGCGCGGCGCGCGGCAACGGGAACGCGGCGGGATCACCGTCCCTGGCGACGCGCTCGATCGCGGGCCCGCCCGGGAAGCCGAGGCCGAGGAGGCGCGCGACCTTGTCGAACGCCTCGCCCGCGGCGTCATCGATGGTGCGGCCGAGCGGACGGAAGCGGCGGTGTCCCTCCATCAACACGAGGTCGCTGTGCGCTCCGCTCACGATGAGGACCACCGCGGGGATCTCCGGCTCCGGCGTCGGCGTGTCGCCGTCGTACAGCCAGTTCGCGTAGACGTGGCCCTCGAGATGATTCACGCCGATGAACGGCAGACCCGCGGCGAGCGCGAGCCCGCGGCCATAGTTCGCGCCGACGAGCAGGCAGCCTACGAGACCCGGCCCGACCGTCGCGGCGACCGCGTCGACCGCGCGCAGCTCGACGCCCGCTTCGTGCAGCGCCTGCTGCGCGATCCCGTCGAGCGCGCGCAGGTGCTCGCGCGCCGCGACCTCGGGGACGATGCCGCCGGTGTCCTGATGCGTGAGCTGCGACGCGACGATGTTCGAGACGATGCGCCGCCCGTCGTCGACGACCGCGACGCCGGTCTCGTCGCACGAGGTCTCGATGGCGAGGATGCGCATGACTACTGCTCTTCGAGTTCGGCGCGGAGCTTCGCGAGCCGCTCGCGCACCGCGCGGTCGCGCAGGCGCTCGGTCCACATGATGATCGCGTCCTCGTTGTTGTCGGAGTAATAGCGACGACGGATGCCCGCGGCGTGGAAGCCATACTTCTCGTAGAGACGTTGCGCCGGGAAGTTCGACGCGCGCACCTCCAGCGTGAGCCACTCCGCCTTCAGGTCGGTGGCGAGGTCGAAGAGCCGCACGAGCATCCGCTCGCCGATCTTGCGACGACGCCGCTCGGGGATCACCGCGAAGGTCGTGATGTGCGCCTCATCGAGGGCGAGCCAGAGCCCGGCGTACGCGATGGTGCGCTCGCCCTCGCGCGCGACGATGTAGCGCGCGTTCTTGTTCTGCGTGAGCTCGTGCTTGAACGCGTTCGCCGGCCAGGGGACCGGGAACGAGGCGCGCTCGACCTCCTGCACGGCCGGGATGTCGTCGGCGGTCATATCCTCGATGACGATCGGGAAAGTGGCGACCATCTCTCTACAGCACCTCCGGCAGGAGGTGCACGTATAACGGATGACGAGTGAAACGAGTCATCTGGCTCTAGTGTCGCTTGGGAAGGCCGAGGGCGAGATCGTCGGTCGGCGGCGGGGCGAACGGCTGGTCGAACGAGGTGCGGATGGCCGGCTGCTTCACGTAGATCGGCTCGATCTCGCTGAGCCTCGCCTGCGGGCTCGCCTCCAGGGCCAGCCAGCCGAGCTCGGCGAGATAACGGGCGCGGCGCATCCGCGACGCGGGCGAGGCGAAGAGCGCCTTCGGGCCGAGAAGGTCGCGAAGCGTTTGCTCGGTCTCCTCGCCGATCTCGCCGACGAACAGCGTGTGCACGCCGATCTGCCGGCAGAGCTCGGGCAGGGTCGCCGCGATGAACGGCGAGCGCCGTTGCCACTTGCGGTTCCGTTCCTGATAGAACGCCGCGTAGAACTCGTCGCGTCCCGCGGGCAGGAGCGGGCAAGTCCGCTGCTTCGACGCCGCGTGCGGATAGGCCAGCACGTCGAGCGTCGAGATCCCGACCAGCGCGGCACCAGCGCCGCGCGCGAGGCCCTGCGCCGCCGCGATCGCGATGCGCAGGCCGGTGAACGATCCGGGGCCGGTCGCGACGGCGACCTTGTCGATCGACGCGAGCGTGATACGCGTTCGTGCGAGCAGACGCTCGATCGTCGGGAACAGCTCGTCCGCGTGACGGCGGTGCGCGTGCCAGGTCTCCTCGGCCAGGACATCGCGTCCGTCGTACAGCGCGACCGAGGCCCACTCGGTCGACGTGTCAAGCGCCAAGAGAGTCACGGAAGCCCTCCAGGAGCTCGGCCGACCGCGGGCCGGTGGCACGGAGCGCGACGGAGCGCTTCGTGTCGGCAATGTGGGCGAGGTGCACGTCGAGTCGGTCTGGCGGCAGGGCCGCGCCGGCGTGATCCGGCCACTCGATGACCGTCATGCCGCCGCCGTCGAGCGTCTCCTCCCACCCGGTGGTCCCGAGATCTTTTCCCTCGAGCCGATAGAGATCGAGATGGAACAGCGGCAGCCGTCCGCCGAAGTGCTCGTGCAGGATGACGAACGTCGGGCTCGACACGTCCGAGGCGTCGAGGCCGAGGCCGGTCGCGATGCCCTTCGCGAGGACCGTCTTCCCCGCGCCGAGCTCGCCCCACAGCGCGAGGACGTCGCCGGGACGCGCGAGCCGGGCAAGACGCTCGCCGACGCGCTCGGTGTGAAGTGACGAGTGGCTCACCAGCTCCACGGTCGACCCCGCGCTAAGCGGGGCGCCCGTTCGCCGCTGCGCGCTCGAATCTGCGGCGCTCAAGAATGAGGCGAATGGTAAGCCCGAGGAACGAGCCGAACAGCGCGGCCCAGACGAGAAGCCAGCCGTCGCGCGGCGAGATGCCGACGAAGTCGAGCGGTCCGAACGGAAGCTGCAGCGCCCACGCCGTGAGCGGGATGAGCGCGAGCAGCCCGATGACCGTGCGCCGGCGCTCCAGCCGTTTGCGGTCCTCGGCGTACTTCGCGCGACGGCGCTCCTCGGCTTTGGCGGCGCGCCGCGGCTCCGCCGTCGCCGCATCGGCCGAAGTGTGCGCGTCCCGATCGGCGCGTCGTTCGCGCCGGCGTCTTCTCCCCACGGCGGAAGATTAGTGTCGCGGACCGGAACGACGTCGCCGGTTCGCGAACCGGGCCGCCGAGTCCAAGGAGCCAAGGAGCACGCGAGGGAGTGCATCCGCAGATGCATGACCGAGCGCGCGGACGAAGGCGACACCGGAATCGGCGGTGCCGGGCCGATGAAACGGCGACGGATTTCCGGTCCGCGGCACTACGACTGAGGCGTGCGGGGCGCGTCGAAGGCGAGGACGTTCGCGATGGGCACCGGTCCGTCAGCGCTGGAGACCGCTTCCGCCTCGATCTCGCTCGCGAAGCGGGTCACACCGGCGAGCGCGAGATGCTCGTCCAACGGCCGTGCGCCCAGCCAGTCATCCGAGAGCGCCAGCGACGGCGCGTTCTGCGCGAAGTCACCCGCGTTCTCGGGCGCGAACACGAAGAGCCGCGCGGATGTGGTGTGCACCGCCGCGCGCGCACCGACGAGCGCGACGAGCGGCACGAAGACCTCGCGCGGCAGCGGCGCGGTGCCGAAGCCGATGAGGCACAGGACCGTCGGCGAATCGGGACCGGTGTTCGCGCCCAAGGCCGTCGCCTCGTCGCCGTAGACCACGCGTAACCCGCCGGCCGGCGCCGCGCCCGCAACGATCGCGGTGACGCCGCAGGCGTGTGCGCGGGTGATCGATTCCGCGGTCGCGCGCGCGCCTGCGATCAGGATACGACCCTGCATGCGGACATCGATCCGCGATGGGTGCAGTTCGGCGCTCGGCGCGTCGACCGCGAGCGCGATCTCGCCGATCGCGTCGGGCCCGTACGCCGCGACGCCCTGCAGTGCCCACGCTGATCCAGTGACGGTGACGCACCCGTCGTCGGAGCGCGAGACCTCGCCATCGAGCGTCGAGCGCACGACCCAGCGGCCGACCACCGGCGCGACGTAGAGGTCGCCGTCGGCGCGCTGGTGGATCAGGCGTCCGGCGATCGGCGACGACACCGCCCGCGCGAAACGGCGGCCGGTCCGAGCGATCACCGTGCGCCGCTCGACCCCACCGCCGACTGGTACGCGCATGACCCGAGCGAGATCGCCGGGCGCGACGCCGATGCGACGCGCACCCGCGACGCGGAGCGGTGTGCCGTACGTCGCGCCCGCGGCGAGGACATCGCCGGCGTGGACCTCCTGCCCCTCCGCGGCGCGCTCGCTCGCGCCGATCGGTAGCGCGTGATCCGCCGACCAGCGGGAATACCGCCAGGACATCAGCGGGCCTCCGCGGGCAGAACGTCGAGCGCCGAGTACCAGCGCGCGAGCGTTGGGATGCGTTCCGCGTCGCGCGGCGGGAGCGTCAGTGGGCGGCCGCGCGCGTCGATCACGACCCCCAGTTCGAGGTGCGCCGCGCTCGGACGGACGGTCGTTCCGGGCATCACGATCTCGACCGCGCCTTTCGTCGGAACGACCAGGAACGATCCGCGCGCGACTCGTTCTTCGATCACGCCGTTCGCGTCCGTGACGCGCACGGCCTCCGAGCGCCGCGGCCACATCGCGGCGACGATCGCGATCGGATCGGCGGTGGGCATCGTGGCGACGCGACCGCGCGCGGCGAGCGCGCCCGCCGCGACGAGCGTGTCTCCGGGTGCGCGCGACACCAGCGTCGCGCCGGTCGGGCCGAACGCGTCCAGCACCACGAGCAGCGACTGCGCGGCGCGCGGAAACTGCGCAAACCGGCCGGTGAGCACGAGGAGTGGGGCGGCCCACAGTGCATCGAGCGACACACCGGCTCGCTCCGCGTCCGCGAGCGCGTGCGCGATCGCCTCGCGTGCGAGCGCCATCTCGAGCGACAGCGCGAGCACCGACGCGGGGATAGCATCCGGCCAGCGCGCGCGGTTGAACACGCGCTCCAGCAGCGCCGGCGCTTCGATCGCGCGCGGGATCCAGCGGCGTACCCGATCGAGTCCAGCGCGCGCGACCACGCGGTCCGCCGCCGCGCCGACGCCGAGACGCTCGTGGATCCCTAGCAGAACCCCGTCGGGCCGCGCGTGGATGACGGAGGTCGCGCCGCCGGTCACATCGAGGACGACGACGTCGGCCCTCGCGTCGACCGCCATCGCACGCGCGGCGGCCTCGAGCGCTTCATCGCGCAACACGACGTCGACCTGTGCGCGCCGGCGCACGGCGCGAAGGCGCGCCACCAGCGCCTCGCGGCCCGCGGGCGTTCTCGCGTCGGGCAGCGCCTCGATCGTGTTCTCCGGACACGAAGCGGCGATGCGTTCGCGAACGCGTTCGTCAGCGGCGACGAGGACGTGCGGGAGCGGATGCTGATCCGCGCAACCAAAGCGCAGCGCCTCGGCAAGCTCGACGATCCCGTCGACGTCGCGACGATCCGGCGCGAGCGCAACGATGAGATCGGGATGCGCGTCGCGCAGCAGCTCCGCGCGCTCGACGAAGGACCGCCCGTCGTGCGTGCCGACGAGACCGATGAGCGAGGCGCCACCGGACAGGGCGCCGAAGGCCATCGCGCGTGCGAGCTGCGGATCGCGGCCGAGGAGCGCCGCGACGCGCACGGCGTCGCCGGGGATCACGCGAAGGACCGGCCCGTCGGCGGTGCCAGAAGGGACGCGCTCTATCCGCGCCTCGTGCGCGATCTCGACCGAAGCGACAAGCTCGGTCGAGGTGGTCACGCGGCGGTGACCGGTGTGCGCTTCACCTCGGCGACGAACGCTTCGAAAATGCGCGTGGCGGCGGCTCCGACCTGCGCGGTGCGCTCGGGATGCCATTGGACCGCGACGACCCAGCGGTGCGCCGGCGACTCGAGCGCCTCGACGAGCTCGCCGACGCGCGCGGTCGCGCGCAGCTCGGAGGCGAGGCGGTCCGGGGTCACGACCTGGTGGTGGCTCGAGTTCACGCTGAACGCTTCGTCCGCGCAAGCCGCCGCGAGCTTCGATCCGGGCTCCGCCGCGACGACGTGGCGCACGGCATCCGCGCCGGCCGGATCATCCGAGACCGGCGCGCCCTCGGGCGGGTACTTCGGCGAGTGCCCGAGATGGTGCTGCTCTAGTGACCCGCCGAAACGGACGTTGATCAGCTGGAGGCCGCGGCAGATCCCCAAGACCGGGATGTCGCGCACAAGCGCCCGCTCGAGAAGCGCGAGCTCGATCGAATCGCGCGCCTCATCGATGTCCTCGGAGGCGGTCTTGACCTCGCCGTAGCGCGCCGGGTCGATGTCGCCGCCGCCGGTCAGGCAGAGGCCGTCGAACTCCTCTGGCAGCGCATCGGCCGGATCGACCGCGATCGGCTCCGCGCCGGCGCGCCGGATGGCGTCGAGGTACTGCTCGCGCGCGACTCCGCACCGACGCGCGGCGTGGCCGCACAGGGTGACCGCGATCCGGGGTCCCATCCACATCCCATGGTATTCGGTTTAGTCGCTGGTCCTCGGTCTAGTCGCGCAGGCTGGCGCGATCGATGAGCTCGACGAGCACGCCGTTCGCGGCGCGCGGATGAAGGAACGCCACCAGACCGTCGACGCCGCGGCGCGGTGTGCGATCGACGAGCTCGACGCCCTCGGCCGCGAGACGAAGAAGCGTCCCCTCGAGGTCGTCGACGACGAAGCAGAGGTGATGCAAGCTCGGACGGCCGCGCTCGGCAACGAAGCGCGCGACTCCGGACTTCGCATCGGTCGGCTCGAGCAGCTCGACGCGCGACCCGTCTCGCGTCGCGAATGCGACGCGCACCCGCTGGTCGGCGATCAGTCGCGGCTCATCGACGCGGTAGCCGAGCAGGTCGCGATAGAAGGGAATGACCTCGGCCAGCGAGGGCGCCGCGACCGCGACGTGATGCAGCTCGCGAGCGCCGATCCCTTTCATGCGCGCGGTGGGTGATAGACGCCGAAGACGGTGCGCAGGTCGGCGCAGATCTCGCCGAGCGTCACACCGGCCTCGACCGCCGCGACGATCGGCGGCACGAGGTTGGCCGTGCCGCGGGCGGCGGTGAGCAGGTCGGCGCGAGCGCGTTCCGCCGCGGCACGGTCCCGCTTCGCCCGGTGCGTCCGCAGGCGCTCGACGCGCCCGCGGACGACCGCGTCGTCGACACGCTGGAGCGGCGGCACGGCGTCGTCGCCTTCCGAGCGGTAGGCGTTCACGCCGACGATCACCTTCTGGCGGCGTTCGACCGCTTTCTGCTGCGCGTACGCCGAATCCTCGATCGCGCGCATCTGGTAGCCCTTCTCGATGGCCGCGAGCGCGCCGCCCATCGCGGCGATCGTGTCGAGCTCGGAGTGGACGCGGTGCTCGATATCAGTCGTGAGCGCCTCGATCGCGTACGCGCCGCCCAGCGGATCGATCGTGTCCGCGGCGCCCGTCTCCTCGGCGATGATCTGCTGCGTCCGGAGCGCGAGTCGCGCCGACTCCTCGCTCGGGAGCGCGAGCGCCTCGTCGTACGCGTTGGTGTGCAGCGACTGCGTGCCGCCGAGCACCGCCGCCAGCGCCTCGATCGCGGTCCGCACGATGTTGTTGAGCGGCTGCTGGGCCGTGAGCGTCGAGCCCATGGTCTGCGTGTGGAAGCGCAGCGCGAGCGCGTCGGCCCTCGTCGCGCCGAAGCGGTCGCTCATGATCGCGGTCCAGATCCGCCGGGCGGCGCGGAACTTCGCGACCTCTTCAAGGAGCGTGGAATGCGCGGCGAAGAAGAACGAGAGCTGCGGCGCGAACCCGTCGACGCTGAGACCGGCGGCGACCGCGCCCTCCACGTACGCGATCGCGTCGGCGAAGGTGAACGCGAGCTCCTGCACCGAGTCCGACCCTGCCTCGCGGATGTGGTAGCCGCTGATCGAGATCCCCTTCCAGCGCGGCAGCTCCGCCGCGCAGTAGGCGATGAGATCGGTCACGAGTCGGAGCGACGGTCGCGGCGGGAAAATGTATGTCCCGCGGGCGATGTACTCCTTGAGGATGTCGTTCTGCGTCGTGCCGCCGATACGCGCGAGCGGGACGCCCTGCTTCTTCGCGACCGCGGCGTACATCGCGAGCAGGATCGCCGCCGTCGCGTTGATCGTCATCGAGGTCGTGACCTTGTCGAGCGGGATGCCGGCGAAGAGCTGCTCGAGATCCGCGAGGCTCGAGATCGACACGCCGACCTTCCCCACCTCGCCCGCGACCTGCGGATCGTCCGCGTCGTAGCCCATCTGCGTCGGCAGGTCGAACGCGACGGAGAGGCCGGTCTGCCCGTGCTCGAGGAGATAGCGGAAGCGCGCGTTCGTCTCCTCCGCTGTGCCGAAGCCGGCGTACTGCCGCATCGTCCAGAGGCGACCGCGGTACATCGTCGCCTGCACGCCGCGCGTGTACGGCGGCTCGCCCGGGAGTCCAAGACGCTCGACCGCGTCGCGGTACGCGTCGCCGTCGGAATAAGAGGGAGGGAGCGGCGCGCCGTAGGTCGTCTCGTGGCGCGCACGCACGGGGCTGCGCGGCTCGCTCATGCGACGGATGTTATGCGCGTGTCAGGTGGCGATTGACCTGCGTGCCATATGCGCGGGTGTTGCCCGAAGAGGGCGAGCGCATCCCCTGCGATCCGCCGTCGACCCTCGCGAAGGAGCATGTGCGACGAGCGGCGAGGTCGCCCGAATTGACGGCCTCGCCGGCTCGTCGCTCGATCGGTTAGGGCATGACTCGCGTGACGTGGATGTCGGTGTTCCCGAACTGTGCTGGGCACACGTTCTCGGGCGCCGGCTTTGCCGTGGGCGCGCCCGAGCCGTCGACGCCATGCTGGAACGCATCGACCGCGGCGCATCCCGCGCCGGTGCGGCTATCGGTGTAGATGAAGAACGCGAAGGCGTTCGTGCTGACGAGCGTGTTGTAGTCGCCCCAGAACTGCCGTCGGAGGTTGTTCTGGGCGGACGCGGCCGGATCGGATGAGGCCGAACTCACCTTCATCGGCACGCTCCAGGTCGCGCCGCCGTCCAGCGATGAGAGGTAATACGAATCGATCTTGGCGTTGCCCATGCGGTATGTCGTGGTGCTGGTCGCCTTGAGTGCCTGGTATCCCAGGTCGACGCGACCGTTCGGCGCGACATCAAGGCCCTGGAAGAACGCGTAGCCGTTAGCCGCCGCGGACACCGTCTGGGGTGTCGACCACGTCGCCGCTCTGTCGGTGCTCTTTGTGACGACGATGTGACCGGCACCGCCTGAGGCATCGGCCCACGCGGCGAAGATCGCGCCGCTCGTCTGGTCGACCGCGGCCGTGAGGAAGCTATCGGTCCGGAAGTTCGCACCCGGGATCGGGTCCGCGATGTCACGCACGGACGCGATGGTCGTCGGACGCGTCCACTTCACGCCACCGTCATGCGACGTCGCGACCACCATTTTGCTGCCGTTCACGTCGCCGTCCTCCCAGAGCATGAACACCGTCCCTTCTGGTCCGGTGCGGATCGCTGTGCCCTGGCGTCCGCCGACGCTGGCGTTGTTGTGCGCCGCGGAGATCTGGTTGGGCTTGGCCCATGTCGCGCCACCGTCCCCCGAGAAGGTCACCATGACGGGCTCTCCGAAGAAGGTGAACACGCTGCCGCGGAACTGGGTCCACGAGACGTAGACGCGGCCGAAGAACGGCGAGTCCGGGTTCTTGTCCGCCCAGATGTCCTCCTTGTCGTTGAACTTGAAGCCGTTGCCCGTCGCCGCGAGCACCGGGTCCATCCAAGAGAGGCCATCGTCGTCGGAGCGGGAGACGGCGATCAGCTCGGGCGCCTGGTTTCCGTTCGCCGCACCGGACGCGAACGACGCGAGGTTCGCGTAGTAGGCGCGCGCTCCGCTCGCGAAGCTGAAGCCACCGCTGCCGTCGGGCTTCGGACCGAACACGATGACCGGGTCGCCATCGGACACGAGCGTGCCGCCCGGACTGGCGTCGGTGTAGCCCGGCAGCAGACCGCGGTTGGTCCAGCTCGTTCCGCTGTCGCTCGAGGTGTAGACGCCGCTCGTGCCGACGTTCGGGAAGAACGAGCAGTCGTTGGCCGGGGCCGTGGCGCCTCGCACGGGACCCGGACCGCACGGCGGCTGCAGCTGTTCGTCGTTGGAGCCGGCGATCAGCTTCGATGGGTTCGTGGGGTCGACGGCGATCGTGGGTTCGTTCTGTTTGTTGGTCGGAAAGCGTGCGGTCGTGTCGCTCGTTGGATCGCCCGCGACCTGCGGGCTGTTTGCTTGCTTGTCGAGGAAGCTCGCGGCGTAGCTCGTGATCGCTGGACCCGCCGCCAGCGTGAGCGCGAGCGCCGCGGTCGCGATGATCGGTCTCTTCATGACTGTCCTCCCCGGATTTGGTCGGCTGCCCTGTCGGGCCCAGTGGACTCTACGCGCCAGGCGCCCGCCTGGATGTCGAGGCGTTGGCGCGAGAGCGCTGCGGCAGCGGGATCACGGTCTCAGCCGCGACAGCTCGACCTCGAATTGGATCTGTGCCGTCCCGACGATCACATCGGTCGCGCTCGCGAAGCCAGCCGCCCCGCGCCACCACTGCGCCGCGTACGGTGAGCCCGTCGGCGGATCGATGACGATCCGGTACGTCCCCTGCGGGATGAACATGAGGAAGGTGCCGGCGAATCCGGTCGTCGCCACTCCCACCGTGCGGCAACACGGGGTACCTCCGGCGAGGTACGCAGCCACACGCACGCCTTCCACTCCGTCTCCGAAAGACGGCCCCGACCGGACGTACCCTCCGAGCTGCGTCACCGGAACGAGCGCGATGTCGATGCCGGCGACGTTTCGTTCGACCGTTAGTAGTGACGCCTGGAAGACCGCAGGGTCATCGCTCCAGAAGCGCGGCTGGGCGTCCTGTGGTCCGCGAGTGTGTATCGCATACGTGCCCGAGCGCACGGTGAGCCTGTACCTGCCCGCCGTGTCGGTCGTGGTGGTGGCCTCGATCTCGAACGCGTCGCCGGCTCCGCCGTGGATGAGCATCGAATTTGGCCCGAGGGCGCTCACGCCGACCCCCGGGAGTGGAGCCCCGGTGATGCCGCTGGTGACTCTGCCTTCGACGATGTGGCCGGGCGCGAGCGTGATGTCGATCGGCCCGCTGAGGTCGTTCACGATCAGCGGCCGCGTCCCGCCAATGGCGCCGGGCGGACCCCCGAACGCATTCGTCACCTGGAGCACCAGCAGACCCACGGGTGGGGTCACCTGCACCATCAGCGGGAAGCTGCTCGCGTTCGCGAGAGCCTCCGGCGTCCAGATGAGGACGGTCAGCGTGTAGACGCCGCTGTCGTCGGTCACACCCGTCGCGTCGGGACCCGGCGCGCGCAAATCGCTCAGCGGCATCGGCATCGCGCGTACGCGTACGCCCGCCACGGCTGCACCCGTCGTCGATAGCGTGGCTCGCCCAGTCAGCTTTCGCGGCACCGGCGTCGGAGTTGGCGCCGGGGTCGTCGGCGATGTCGCACTCGGCGTCAAAGTCGGACTTGACGCCGGGGTCGTCGATGGCGCGACGGTCGCCGCCGGCTCAAGACTCCCTAGGTCTGTGACCGCTGGCGCACAGGCTGTCGCGACTACGGTGAGCGCGAGTAGCACCCGCCCTGCGACGCACGACAGAACCTTACGCCGATGGTCAGCGTGCTCGAAGGACGAGCTTCCCCTCGAGCTTCCCGATCCGGTCACGTGTGAGCGCCATCGGTTTGTATGCGCCGCTCGCCCAGAGCTTCGTCTGATCGCCCCAATGCGGCGAGTATGGCTGACCGCTCTGGCCGGTCGGGATGATCGAGAGCGACGCATCGATGTCCGCGAGGTCGACGATCTGCCGTTCCGAAGCGTGGCTGCGAAGCAGGAACGGCTTCAGGAGTGAGTACGCACCGTTGTTCGGCGAATAGCCGTCGCCGGCGCGGCGCACCGGACCGATGGTGAGGATGAGGTCCAGTGGCTTCGCCGCTGAGAGCGGATGCTCGAATGACACCGTGTGCAGATCGCCCCAGCGCCACGACGCGGTCGTCGGGCCCAGGCGTTTCGCGAGATCGCGCACCGCGTCTTCGAGCGCCGCCGCCGCGATCGCGTCGCGGTCGCCCGGCTCACCGCTCGCGAGATCGGCGAACCAGGTGCTCGACGGCGAGCCGATCAGGTCATACAGCGCGAACGTCGGCCGGCCGTCGGTCGTGTACTGCTCGTAGAGCGATTGGCCGAGCTTGTCGCGGAACGTCCGCTCGCACATGCGCACGAGCCACGCTTCATAGACGGCCGCCGCGGCGGAGTCGACGCCGAGCACGCCGTCCCACTCGCGCACGAGACCCTGCGCCTCCGAGGCGAGCGCGCTCGCCGCGTGAGCGGAAAGGATCGCGGCGCGGAAGCGCTGCACCGGCAGCGACGTCACGTCCGTCTGCAGCGAGCGGAAACGCGCGACATCCGCGCCGCTGATGCTCGCGAGCGCGGCCCCCAGATATGCGTAGCGGAAGCCGGGGTCCCACTCGCCTTCCCAGCCGGTCTCGGTCGCGCGGTCCACGGGCCGATTGTTCGCATTGAGCACGACGCCGCCCGGCGGATCGAGGAGGAACGGGTTGTCGTCCGCGGGACGAAGCCCGCGCCATTCGTACTCGCCGCTCCAGCCCGGCACCGGCATCCGGCCGTCGCCGGCCTTGCGATCGGGCAGACGACCCACGAGCTGATAGCCGATGTGCCCGTCGACGTCGGCGTAGCACGCGGAGAGCGTCGCGCCCACGAAGAGCGCGGCCGCCGCGCGGAACTCGCTGAAGCTGCGGGCGCGTCCCATGCCGAGCACGGCCTCGACCGTGCGCGTGCCGTCGAGCGCGCTCCAGCGCAGCGCGAGCTGCGCCCGCTGCTCCTTCAGCACCGGCGTGAGGATCGGACCGTGCCGCGTGATCGTGACGTCGAGGACCACATCGTCCGCGCGGCCCTTCACCTTTATCACCTCGCGCGTGAAGGTCGCGTTCTCCATGCGTCCCTCGAACTCGTAGCGGCGCAGGTCCGCGGGATCCTGGCGCTCGACGAAGAGGTCCTGCGTGTCCGCGTACGCGTAGGTGAAGCTCCACGCGACGCGGTCGTTATGTCCGATCACGACGCCGGGCACGCCCGGGATCGAGAACCCGATCAGGTGGAGATCGCCCGCGTCGAGGGCGACCTCGTACCAGATGCTCGGGTTGCGCACGGGCAGATGCGGATCGCCGGCGAGGAGCGGCTTGCCCGTCGCGGTGCGCGATCCGGCGAGCGCCCAGCAGTTCGAACCGAGACCCCGCCCCGCGCCGCCGAGGACGTTCGCGAGCGCCGCCGGTCCATCGCCGGCCAGCCCGGCCGACATCTCCGGAGCCACGAGCGCCCATGCGCGGACGTCGTCGGCGACCGCGTTCGTCGACGGATCGGGGAGAAGCGTCGCGAGGACCTCCGGCCCAAGGCGCGCCGCGATGCTCGCGCGCAGTAGCTCCTGGGTGTAATTCCCGGCCGCGTCGTAGAGCTGCAGCTTGCTGATCGCGAGCGTGTCGAGCACCGTCCACGGCTCGGGTCGGTACCCGAGGATCGTGAACTCGACCGGCAGGCTCTCACCGTGCTGCTGCAGGAATCTGTTCACACCTTCCATGTAGGCCGCGAGGAAACCGCGCGCCTCGTCGGAGATCACCGCGAGATCGAGCCGCGCCGCGCGGCCGAGACCGAGGGTGCGCATGAAGCGATCCGACTCGAGCGCCGGCTCGCCGAGCACCTCCGCCAGCCGGCCCTCCGCCGCGCGACGGTAGATATCCATCTGCCAAAGGCGGTCCTGCGCGGTGACGTAGCCCTGCGCGAAGAAGAGGTCGTGCATGTCGGTCGCGAAGACATGCGGCACGCCGTACGTGTCGCGCAGGACCTCGACGCGCTCGTCCAAGCCGAGGAGACGCTCGTCGGCGTCGACCGACGGCAGCGGCCGCAGCACGAGCAGGCCGAACGTCGTCGCGATCGCGGCCATGCTGACGAGCAGCACGATCGCGCCGACGACAAGCTTCCTCACTGCGACTCCTCGAGCACCGCGAGCATCGCACCGCCCTCGACCTTCGTCCCCGGCCCCACCACCAGGCGCACGACGCGGCTGCGCGCCGGCGCGAGGAGCTCGTTCTCCATCTTCATCGCCTCGAGCGTCATGATCGGCGCGTCGCGCTCCACCACGTCGCCTTCCGCGACGTGCACCGTCTTGAGCAGACCGGGCATCGGAGCGCGCAGCTCGTGACGGCCACCGCGCGCCGCGCTCGCCCCGCGCGCTGCGGCCGCGGCGCGCTCGTCGAGCGCGCTCGCCTCGACCTCGGTCCCGTCGATCAGCAGGCGGAGCGGATCGTGCGTCAGCACCGTCACCTCGTGACTGTCATGTCCCAGGCGGACGGACCACTGGCGCCCGCGCACGATCTCGGCCGTCTCCGCCGCGACCACGCCGTCGTCCACGAGGAAGCGGCCGTGCGCCCCGATGTCGACGCGCAGCCGCCGCTCCCCCACGCTCACCTCGTAGATCACCGCAGCGCCTCCTCACGGCCGACGCGCGACCAGGCGCCGTCGGGCGACGCGACGGGTCGGCGCGCGGCGCGTCCGCGTGTGGCGAGCACCGCGACGAGCGCTGCGGCGGTGACCGCGCTGTCGTCAACTTCAACCGGCGCGCGCGGCGGCCAGTGCGTCGCGACATACCCAGTGTCATACCGACCGGCCACGAAGTCGGGCTCGCCCAGCACGTGGGCGTGGAAGGCGACGCTCGTCGGAAGCCCCGCGACGATCGTCTCGCGCACCGCGCGTCGCGCGCGCGCGAGCGCTTCGGTCCGATCTGCGCCGTGCGCGATGACCTTCATGAGCAGCGGGTCGTAGTCGCTTGTCACGGTGAGCCCCTCGAAGAGCGCCGAGTCGACGCGCACGCCCGGACCGGCGGGCTCGCGCAGGAGCGCGATGCGCCCGGTCGCGGGCATGAAGCCGCGTCGCGCATCTTCCGCGGTGACGCGCAGTTCGATCGAAGCGCCGCGGCGACGGACATCGCTCTGCGCGAACGGCAGCGGCTCGCCGGCAGCGATGTGCAACTGCAGCGCGACAAGATCGAGTCCGGTCACGAGCTCGGTCACGGGATGCTCCACCTGCAGACGCGTGTTGACCTCGAGGAACGAGAACGCGCCGCGCTCGTCGACGAGGAATTCGACTGTGCCGGCGTTCACGTACCCGGCGGCGCGCGCGATCCGCAGCGCGGCGTCGCCCAAACGCTCGCGGAGCGCGGCGTCGACCGACGGCCCCGGAGACTCCTCGATGAGCTTCTGATTGCGCCGCTGGATCGAACAGTCGCGCTCGCCGAGCCACACGATGCCGCCCCGCGAGTCCGCGAGGATCTGCATCTCGACGTGGCGCGCGTGCGCGATGAGCTTCTCGACGAACAGCGCCGCCGAGCCGAACGCGCCCGCGGCTTCGCCGGACGACAGACGCCACGCGGCATCGAGCTCGGCCGCCGACGCGACCGCGCGCATGCCCTTGCCACCGCCGCCGGCCACGGCCTTGAGCATCACCGGATAGCCGATCCGCTTCGCCTCGCGCCGCGCCGTATCGAGATCCCGCAGTGGCGCGAGCGTCCCGTCGGCGACCGGCACGCCGGCGTCGCGGGCGAGGCGACGCGCCTGCGTCTTCTCACCGAGCCGCCGCTGCACATCAGCCGGCGGGCCGACGAACACGATGCCCGCCTCACGCACGGCGTCCGCGAAGTCCGCGTTCTCCGAGAGGAACCCGTACCCGGGATGAACCGCGTCGCACTTCGCGCGGCGCGCGAGGGCGACGAGTCTTCCGATCGCGAGGTAGCTCTCGCGCGGCGCGGCCGGCCCGATCGGATACGCCTCGTCCGCGAGACGCACGTGCAGCGCGTCCCGGTCCGCGTCGCTGAACACGGCTACGGCGCGGATCCCGAGCTCGTGGCACGCGCGGATCACGCGCACGGCGATCTCGCCGCGGTTCGCGACGAGGACCGCGCGCAGCGGTTTCGTCAGCGCAGCCGTCTAGGGCGTCACAGCGGGATGTTGCCGTGCTTTCGCTTGGGGTTGGTGTCCCGCTTCCCCGCGAGAGAGCGGAGCGCGGCGACCAGGCGCGGCCGCGTCTCGTGCGGCTCGATCACGTCGTCGAGGTAACCGCGCGCCGCCGCGACGTACGGATTCGCGAAACGCTCCACGTAGCTGGCGACGAGCTCCTTTCGCCGCGCCTCGGGATCCTTCGCGCGCTCGATCTCCTCGCGGTACACGATGTTCACCGCGCCCTCGGGACCCATGACCGCGATCTCCGCGCTCGGCCACGCGACGTTGTAGTCGCCGCGGATGTGCTTGCTCGACATCACGTCGTACGCGCCGCCGTAGGCCTTGCGCGTGATGACGGTCAGCTTCGGCACCGTCGCTTCGGCATACGCGTAGAGCAGCTTCGCGCCGCTCCGGATGATGCCGCCGTGCTCCTGCGCGGTCCCCGGCAGGAAGCCGGGCACGTCGACGAACGTGACGAGTGGGATGTTGAACGCGTCGCAGAAGCGGACGAAGCGAGCGGCCTTCACCGACGCGTCGATGTCGAGCACGCCGGCGAGGACCATCGGCTGCTGCGCGACCACGCCGACACTGCGGCCGTCGAGATGCGCGAAGGCGCAGATGATGTTGCGCGCCCAGCCCTCGTGGACCTCGAGCATCTCGCCGTCGTCGAAGACGCGGTGGATGATCTCCTTCATGTCGTACGGCTTGCTCGCGGCGTCCGGCACGAGCGCGTCGAGACCTGGGTCCTGGCGATCCGGCGGGTCGTCGGTCGGGACGAGCGGCGCGGGATCGAGATTGTTCGACGGCAGATAGCCCACCAGACGTCGCAGCAGCTGCAGGCACGAGACCTCGTCATCGCACTCGAAGTGCGCCACGCCGGAGCGGCGCGCGTGTACGTCCGCGCCGCCGAGCTCGCCCTGCGTCACGTCCTCGTGCGTCACGGTCTTCACGACGTTCGGACCGGTCACAAACATATAGGACGTGTCGCGAACCATCGCGATGAAGTCGGTGATCGCCGGCGAGTACACCGCGCCGCCCGCGCACGGCCCGAGGATCGCCGACAGCTGCGGCACGACGCCCGAGGCAAGCACGTTGCGGAGGAAGATGTCGGCGTAGCCGCCGAGCGACACGACGCCCTCCTGGATGCGCGCGCCGCCCGAGTCGTTGAGGCCGATCACCGGTGCGCCGTTGCGCACCGCCAGGTCCATGACCTTGCAGATCTTCGCCGCGTGCGCCTCGGCCAGCGAACCGCCGAACACCGTGAAGTCCTGCGAGAACACGTAGACGAGCCGGCCATCGATATGACCGAACCCTGTTACGACGCCGTCACCCATGACGCGCTCGTCGTCGGGGATGAGCTCGGTGGGACGCGCCATCACGAACGCGTCGACCTCGGTGAACGAACCGTCGTCGAGCAGCAGGTCCACGCGTTCGCGCGCGGTCAGCTTGCCTTTCGCGTGCTGCTGCTGGGTCCGCGCGTCACCGCCACCGCTCGCGGCGCGCTGTCGCAGACCGCTCAGTCGCTCGCTCGGATTCACGCGGCTGAGGATACGGCGATTAGATCGCTACGAAATACGTCTCGCAGGCGAGCTGCACGAGCTCCGGCGTGAGCTCCGCTGGCTTCCCGAGGAACCGCGCCGCGGCGCTGAGGTGCTGCATGAGGTCACGCGGGTGGCACGATCGCAGTGAGATGTTCCGCTCAAGGCAGTACTTCGCGATCCATTCCGCGGCCTTCGGGTAGAAGGTGATCTTCTGCTGCGCGCAGACGCGGCGAAGGATCTCCATGAACTCTTCCGGCGTCGGCGGCTTGATCTCGATCTTGTACTGGATGCGTCGCAGGAACGCTTCATCCACCAGCGAAGAGGGCGTGCGGTTCGTCGCGAAGACGAGCAGGACGTCGAACGGCACTTCGATCTTGCGACCATCGCTCGTCGTAAGGAAGTCGACGTCGCGGTCGAGCGGGACGATCCAGCGGTTGAGGAGCTGATCGGGCGACGCGCGCTGGCGGCCGAAGTCGTCGATGAGCAGCACGCCACCGCTCGCCTTCATCTGGAACGGCGCCTCGTGGACCTTGGAGTTCGGATCGAAGACGAGATCGAGGTCCTCGAGCGTCAGCTCGCCACCGACCTCGACGAACGGGCGCGAGACCGGGACCCAACGACGGTCGAAGCGCGCGTCGAGCTCCACCAGCGGGCGGTGACGCGACGGGTCGTAGACACGGATGATCTGTTGACCCACGAGGATCGCGTACGGCACGACGATGCTGCCCTGGAGCATCGTCGCGAGCGCTTTCGAGATCGTCGACTTCCCGGTGCCGGGAGGCCCGAACAGGAAGATCGACTGCGCGCTGTTGATCGCCGGCCCGAGTTGGCGCAGCGTGAGCTCCGGCAGCACGAGATGCGCGAGCGCCTTCTTCAGACCATCCCACGTGACCTGCACCGCGCCGACGGACTGCGCGCGCACGCGCGTCACATACGCCGCGAGCGGAACGGGCGCCGCGCCGACGTAGCCGTTGCGCGCCATCGCTTCCTTCGCGCGGATGGAACCCTTCTCCGTGATCATGTAGACGTAGGTCGACGCCGTGACGCCTGCGCCGCCCTTCACCTCAACGAGGTGCTCGGTCTTGCAGAAGTCGAGGACGGGCTGGAGGATCTTCAGCGGCAGGCAGAGGATCTGCGTGAGCTCGGCAGCAGTCGTCGCGCGCTGATAGAGGAGCTTCAGCGTCAGGTCGGCGACGAACGCCGACGTGAGTCCGGTCTCCTCGATCGTCGCCGGTGCGAGCGGCGCGGACGCCTCGGCCGGCCGTGGCGCTGCCGCCGCGGGCATTGGTGCAGCTGCTGTCGGTATTGCGGTTGCCATGTGCTCCCTATCCTCCGGAACGCTGGTCCCGTGAGTTTAGGGGTGCTGGATTCCCCATATCGGGGGAGACGAGTCGATTCGGTCGCAGTGACCAGACCCCGAAGACTGCGGCGCTCACCAGAGAGCCGACGCGGCGACGCGGCACCGAGGGCCCCCGCGCGCGAGGGGCCGCGTCGCCGCGTCTAGCGAATTTAGCTTTGGGCGGAGAAGATCACGACGGCGCGCAAGGCGAGAACACTCAGCAGGGCCAGGATCGGCGCGGTGACCGGCGCCCAGCGGCGCGCGCCGTCCAGGCGCGAGAGCGCGAACGGCGCAGCCAGACCGAGGATCACGATCAGCCACAGCACCAGCCAGACGCCCGACATCTTGCCGATGGTCCCAGCGACGGCGACCGTCACGAGGAACACGGCGATGAGCACGATCTCGAGGACGACGAAGTTCCGGTCGGCCAGCTCGAGCCGGACCGCGGTGCCGGCATCGACGTCGCGCCGCGACCGCGCGAGGAGCAGGAGCAGCGCGGCCGCGCCGGTGAGCGAGGACGCCAGGAACACGCCGCCGAGCGGCCAGCCGTCGCTCCACACCGGCTGGTTCGAGACCGCCAGTAGCACGCCGGTGTAGCCGCAGACGAAGAGGCCGAGCGCGGTCCCGACGACGCTCCACACCGCCCCGACCGTGCCGCGCAGGATGCGGGCGATCGGATCGGCCGGGTGCCATCCGCCGTCGGCCAGTGCGCCGACGAACGACACGAACGAGAAGAGCCCGAAGCCGAGAAGCGCCCACGAGCCGAGCGACATCGGCGACCACGGCTTGAACGCGAGCCCGCCGTTCGATGCGTCCAGCAGCATGTTGATGAAGCGCTGCGGCTGGCCCAGGTCGGCGATGAGGAAGATCGGGCACGGGAGGAGCGTGAGGAAGCTCGCGATGAACGCGATGCGCGCGGCGCGCTGATCGGCGGGCGTGCCGACGAGCCGGAGCAGCGTGCCGATCGCGTACGAGCCGCCGGCAATGCCGCCGAAGAAGAAGTAGGCGAGGATCCACCACTCCCAATTCGGCGGCGCGGCAAAGTGTTCAGCGGGTGGCATCGGTCTTCTCGTTCATGCGCTGCGAGCGGAACGCGAGCACGCCGGCGACGAGGCCGACGACCGCGGTGAGGAAGCCACCCGCGTACCCCGCGAGGTTGTTGCGACTCGGCAGCGTCGCGTTCTGCGCGTTCGGCAGCTTGTAGACCTCCGGCTTGTCCATGAGCAGGAAGAAGGCGTTGAGTCCGCCGTACACGTTCGCGTCGCGGCCGTAGAGCTGCGCCTTCTTGAAGCCCGCGGTCTGCAAGGCGGCGAGGCGCTTGTCGGCGGCCGCCTGGAGATCGTCGAGGTAGCCGAACTTGATCGACTCGGTCGGGCATGCCTTCGCGCACGCCGGCTGCAGCCCGTTCTGCAGGCGGTCGTAGCAGAGCGTGCACTTGTGCGCGGTCCCGGTCTCCTCGTTGAAGCCGATGACGCCGTAGGGGCAGGCCGAGATGCAGTCGCGGCACCCATTGCAGACGTCCTGCTGGATGAAGACCGAGTCGTACTCGGTGCGGACGATCGCGTTCGTGGGACAGACCTCGAGGCAGCTCGCGTTCTGACAGTGCTTGCAAACGTCGCTCATCATCAGCCAGGCCTGCCCGCCCGCGATCGGCGTCGGCGTCATGATCACGCCGTTGTTGTCAGGGACCTGCTCGATGAATTCCACGTGACGCCAGTTCTGCGCGTCGAGCTGCCCGGTGTTGTCGAAGCTGTCGAGGAGGAGCTCGGGCTTGTTGCCTTCAAGCTGATTCCATTCCTTGCACGCGACCTCGCAGGCCTTACAGCCGATGCAGATCGACGTGTCGGTGAAGAACCCCATCGGGCGCTCTTGGAAGGCAGCCATCAGTACCCCATCAGGTTGGGCGTGACTTTCGAGAAGCCACGCGTCGCGGCCGCGATGTCGAGCGGGAGGGCCGCGATCTCGTCCACCACCGGCACGGCGTGCCCTTCGAGGCGCGCGTCGACGCTCACGATGTAGCGCTTGCAGCGATCGCACGCATCGATGCGCAGGTGCGGAAGCTGTTCTGGATCGGCGAGCACGACGAGCTTGCTCGACTCGGTCTCGCCGCACGCCACGCAGGTCATCCGTGGATAGACCCATTCGTTGGCGCAGCGCGCACAAACGAGACGGCGCTGTCCGGTCAGGAGTGCCTCGCCGCTATCGACGAAGACGCTCACCTGCGGCAGCCCGCCGCACACGGGACAAAAGCGCTCCCCGGTCGCGATCGGCAGAGCGCGCGTGATCTCCGGGAGCGCCTCGAGCACGGGCGCGGTCGCGGCGCGCGCGAGGAACACGTCGGTCCCCTCCTGTGCATCGCCGCGGAGCCATAGCGACACCATGCGTTCGAGGTCGCCCTCGTGAAAGCGCAGCAGGACCGCTTCGCGCAGGGTCTCCGTGCCGGCGCCCATCACCGCGCTCATCACGTCGGGGAGCGCCGCGCGCACGACGTAAGCCGCGAGAGCGTCGAGGCCCGGACGATCCGCGCGAGCGCGCTCGAAGATGCCCTCCTGCGCCGCGGCGACCGCGGCGCATAGCGCCAGGGCCTCGCGCGCGAAGTCGTAGCGCTCGGCGAGCTCGGCCGCGCGGCGGCGCCGGTCGGCGTAGCTGGTGACGCGCTCCGCGACGGCGGTCACGAGATCTTCTCGATGTTCACGAGGAAGGCCTTGAACTCCGGCGTCCTGGCGTTCGCGTCACCGACGAACGGCGTGAGCGCGTTCGCGAGCCAGTTCTTCGACAGCTCGGGGTTCCGCTCGGCGGAGACGCCGATGAAGCCCCAGTGGATCGGGATGCCGATGGTGTACGACTTCACGTTCCCAGCGAGCGTCACCGGGCCCAGGCGCTTCGTCACGAGCGCAGCGACCTCGAGCTTGCCGCGCTCGCTCGACACGCGGACGCGGTCGCCGTTCTTGATGCCTTTCTCCGCGGCGAGCTCCTCGGGCACCTCGACGAAGGCCTGCGGCTGCAGGCCGACGAGCAGCGGCACGTGCTGCGTCACGTAGTGCTCGTGCTCGGTGAGCCGGTAGCTCGTCGCGACGTACGGGTACTTGTCGACCTTGCCGAAGCGGTTCGGACGGCCGGCGGCCGCGTCGTAGAGGAAGGCCACCGGGTCCTCCGACTGATTCGGGTGGAGCGGATTCGGGATCGGCGCCTCGACCGGCTCGTAGTGCTCCGGGAGCGGACCGTCGTTCATCGAGCTCGAGAAAAGGCGCCCGACGCCCTCGCCGTTCATGATGAAGGGCAGCCACGCGGCGGGATCCTTCGGGTCCATGGTCGCGGGGTAGTCCGGCACGTCGCCGACCCAGGTCGTGCCGTTCCACTGGATGCCGGGGCGCTTTGGGTCCCACGGCTTGCCCGCGAGGTCGGCCGAGGCGCGGTTGTACATGACCCGGCGGTTGAGCGGCCAGCTCCAAGCCCAGTTCGGGTAGAAGCCCATCCCCGTCGGGTCGTTCTTGGCCGGATCGGAGATACCGCTCCGCCGTTTCATGAGGTTGCCGGCAGGGGTGTACGAGCCGGTGTAGATCCAGTCACCCGCGGTCGTCGTGCCGTCCGCCTTGAGGTTCGCGAAGGACGTCATCTGCAGACCGGTGCTCAGATCCTTGCCGTTGATCTCCCGAGCGATCTCGTCGAGGAGCGGCTTCTTGGGGTCGGCATAGTCGAGCGTCATGGCCATGATCGGGTCCGGGAACTTCCCGCCCTGCTGACGGTAGAGGGTCTTCACGCGATCGAAGAGTTCCGCGAAGATCCAGTGATCGTGGCGCGCGTCGCCTTCAGGCGGGATGACCTGCTCCTTCCACTGGGACCAGCGGCCGCTGTTCACGAACGAGCCGTCCTTCTCGATCCAGTGCGTCGTCGGGAGCATGAACACCTCGGTCTTGATGTCCGCCGGCGACAGGCCCGGCGCGCGCCAGAACTCCGAGCTCGTCGTCGGCAGCGGATCCATCACCACGAGCCACTTCAGCTTCGCGAGCCCCTGCAGGACCTGGTTCGAGTCGGGCCCGATGCTCGTGGCGGTCATGCCGTTGAGGATCACGCCTTCCATCTTCCCCTTGAGCGCCTGGTCGTAGATGGACATCCACGATGAGTTCACCGCCGGCTTCGGGATGAAGTCGAACGCGAATTCGTTGGCTGGCTGCGCGGCGCCGCGGTACCAGGCCTTGAGCAGACTGACCATGAAGTTCTTGTAGTTCGTGCCAAAGAAGTTCCACGAATTCGGGTCGCTCTTCTTCGCGGCACTCGCCGCGACGTACTGATCGAGCGTCTTTTGGCCAGGCGCCGGGATGCGGAGATAGCCGGGGAGGATCTCCCAGGAGATGGCGTGGTCGGTGTTGCCCTGGATGTTCGCGTGACCACGCTCCGCGTTCATACCTCCACCCGGCCGGCCCATGTTCCCGAGGATCAGCTGCAGGAGCGCGCCGGAGCGGATGAGCTGGCCGCCGGTGGTGTGATGCGTGAGGCCGACCGCGTACACGATGGTCATGACCTTGTCGGGCCGCCCCATCTCGCCGACGATCTTCGCGACGTCGAGGAATTGCTGCGCCGGGATGCCGGTGATGCTCGAGACCATCTCGGGGGTGTACCGGCTGTAGTGCTTCTTCATGAGCTGGAACACCGAACGCGGGTGCGCGAGCGTCATGTCGCGCTTGGCCTTCGCCTGCGTCGTTCCGGCCGGTCCGGCGAGCGGATCGCCATCGGTCTCGTACGCCCAGGTCGAGATGTTGTACGAGCGGGTGGACTTGTCGTAACCGGAGAAGAGACCGTCGGTGAAGTCGAAGCCCTCCTTCACGATGAAGGAGGCGTTCGTGTAGTTCTTGACGTACTCGTCGTGATAGAGGTTGTTCTGCAGGACGTAGTTGATGAGCCCGCCGAAGTACGCGACGTCCGTGCCGGTCCGGATGCGGAGGTACGTGTCCGCCAGCGCCGACGTGCGCGTGTAACGCGGGTCGGCGTGGATGATCTTCGCGCCGCCACCGCTGCCCGGGCCCTTGGTCGGGTCGAGCTTCGCCTTGATGAACCACTGGAAGCCGACCGGGTGCGCCTCCGCGGGGTTCGCACCGTTGATGAGGATGACGTCGGCGTGTCGGATGTCACGCCAATGGTTCGTCATCGCTCCTCGTCCGAATGTGGCGGCCAAACTGACCACCGTGGGGCCGTGTCAGACCCGAGCTTGCTGCTCGATATGCACGATGCCGAGCGTGCGCATCATCTTCGTAGCGAAGTAGCCCTCTTCGCTACTGAATGCGGCACCGCCGGCAAAGGCGACCCCCTCGGTGCGATTCACGACGTTCCCGTTCGCGTCCTGTGCGACGAACGTGTTGTCGCGTGAGGCCTTCAGGTTCGCGGCGATCTTGTCGAGCATGAAGTCCCAGGACTTCGGCTCCCAATCTTTGCTGCCCGGCGCGCGGTAGAGCGGCTTCTCCACCCGGCGAGAGCTCGTGGCCAGCTGCATCGCGGTCGCGCCCTTCGGGCAGAGACGGCCCTCGTTCACCGGACTTTCCGGGTCGCCTTCGATCTGTAGGAGCTGCGTCTTACCGTTCGCGTCCTGCTTCGTGTAGGCGATGAGGGAGCAGCCGACGGCGCAGTAGGGGCAGAGAGAATGGACTTCCTTCGCCCCAGCGATGCGGAACGTCATCTCCCGCTTTTTCGCCAGGCGCAGGTCGAAACCGAGAGGGTTGGCGAGCGGTGTGAGTGCGGTCGCTCCGGCGCCGGCGGCGCCGAGCTTGAGGAGCTGACGACGGGTGAGGTCGCTCACGTCCTAGCGGCGTTCTATTCCAGGCATCGGTCTGCGTCAAGTTGTACGCGCGCTATCGTCGGCCCGATGAACGCTTTTTTTTCATCGCTCGCGAGGCGCTGGCGCGAAGCGGCGCGCGCGCGCGGAGCGAAGATCGACGACCCCACGCTCGAGGCCGATGTCGCGGCGGAGATCCTCGAGCTCGCACGCGTCGTGGCGCACACGACGGAGCGCCGATTCGCTCCGCTGGCGACCTTCACCGCTGGCGTCGCCGCGGAACGTTTGCGCGCTTCGAAAGGCGCGCTCGCTCCCGGCGCCGCGGCGGCGTACGTGCGCGAAGTGCGCGAGGCGCTGGAACGTGAGGCGCCGGCACCATGACGGAAGAGACGCCGAACGCGACCGAGGCGGCGGCGGTCCCGCTGCGCATTGGCGTCCGGCTGTCGCCGAGCGGCGACGCGGGCGAGCTCTTCGCCGACGCCAAGGCGATCGAGGCCGCCGGCGCGGATTCGCTGTGGATCGACGCCGCGGACGCCGACCCCTACGTCGCCCTCGCGGCGCTCGCCGCAGTCACCTGGCGGGTGCGGCTCGTCGCGCACGGCGCGGCTGCGCAGACCGCGCCTCGCGAAACCTGCGCGCACCTCGCGCGCGGCCGGCTTGTCGTGGCGGAAGAATCGCAGGAGCGCTGGACCGAGTCGCCGTTCCCAGCGAGCCGCGTCGCGTGGGACGAGCTGCGCGCGACGAGCACGGCAGCGGGCGTGACCGGCGTCGTGCTGCCGAACGATCCGCGGCTCATCGATCTGTTGCGCAATCCCGACATCATCGAAGCGCGCGACGACCTGAAGCTGTCTTTCGGCTAACTGAAGCAGTTCACGTCGCGAGGAACGCGTCGAGCGATTGGCCTGCCGCGATCTCGTCACGGCGGACACCGCCAAACCCGGAATCTCGCAGCTGCGCGACGAGCGCGTCGCGCGAGGGAAGGGCCCAGCAGCCTTCGGTCGACTGAAGCACCAGGTCGAAGGCGCGGATCGCCACCGTCGGCCCAGCCGTCGCCGTGACGACCGCGAGCGCGCCGCCCGGTGCGATCGATGCGGCGAGTCGCCTGAAGAACGTCACGCGCTCCTCGGGCGCGAAGTAGTAGATGTTGTTGAAGAGCGTGATGAGATCGAACGGGCCGGACGGGGTCTCGCGGCGTGCGTCCCCTGCCACGATCTCGAAGCGATCGGCGATACCCCAGGCGCTGACGTTCTTGCGTGCAAGATCGACGACCTGCCGATCGAGGTCGATACCGACGCCAGTGACATCCGGGCTCGCTTCCGCCGCATGCTTCAGGTACACACCCGAGCCGCAGCCGACGTCTAGGACGCGGCGCGGCCGGCGACGTGCGACCAAGGCGCGCAGGTAGGTCGAGACGAACGGCTCAAGGACGCGCGAGGATCGGGCGACGATCGTCGCGGTCGGCGCGAGGTAGTCGCCGAGCGCGGCTCCACGCAGGCGCGGCTCGAGCTCGCGAAAGACGTCAGCGTCGTAGTGCATCCACTCCTCGACCAGCGCCGCAAATGCGTCTCCCTTCCCGCTTGCGATGAGGCGCGCGCGTGGCCCACGAAGCGAATAGCGCTGTCCCTCGGTCGCGAGCTCCCCAAGTGCGACACCAACAGCGAGCAGTGCCTCCAGCAACTCGGGACGACGCACGTCGACCTTCTCGGCGAGCTCCGCCGCAGTGAGCGGCTCGCGCAGCGCCCGAAGAACACCGGATTCGGCGGCTGCAGCGAGGAAATGCACTCGCGTGAAAGGCGTGAAGTCCCGCCAAAGGAGCAGCCGGGCCAGAAGGTTTCGTCCGCGCAGGACGGCGATCACTGAGCGGAGCCTCGATCGCGCCACCAGCACGTCGTCAGTTTGACGCAGTGCGATCAGGCCGCCGGCCGCCCCTCCCGCAGCTGCCGGCGCACCTGGCCCGGAGCCGCGCTCGGCGCGATGAAGAGCGTGAGCATGATCCCGTAGTACGGGAGGTGGCCGAGCAGCTCGAGCCAACCGAACACCGGCAGTGTGATCGTGAACAGCACGGCGCCGATCGCCATGACGGGCCGCGTCAGTTGGCCGGAGACGATGACGATGCCGATCACGAGCTCGGTCAAGCCGGCCAGGTACGCGAACTGGTCGTTCGAGACGCCGAGCCCCGCGACGATATTGAGGTACGGCCGGTCGGCGAGCAGCGCGTTCGCGAGCCCGGGGTCGAGCAGCTTCTCGGTGAGCGCGCCGAACGCGATGCCGACGCCCATGGCCACGCGCAGCAGCGTCAGCGCGGCCGCCGGGGCCGCTGTCACGGGCAGCGCGCGGCGTTGACCGAAGGCGCGGTCGATCGATACCGCGCCGCGGCCGATGATGAAAAGGAAGATCGCCGCACCGAGGATGTGTACCTGCTCGAGGATCGACTCGAAGTTGAACGGCTGCATCGCGACGACGCCAAGCAGCGCCAGGGCCACGGCCGCGGGGCGCGTCGCGAGCCCCAGCAGGAGGAAGATCCCGCACACGGCCTCGACCGAGAGCAGCGCAAAGCCGAACGCATCGCGCTCGACGCGCAGCGACGGCACGAACAGCATCCCGAGGACCGCGGCGACGATGAGCGCGATCCCGAGATGCACGCCGAGCACGAGCGGTCCGAGCCACGCGAATCGCTCCAGCGCGCGGAAGATGCGCGGCTCCGGCACTCTGCGCTGCACGAACGCGGCGACGGCTGTCGCCAGGGCGGCGATCGCGAACGCGGCGATGACCGGGAGCGTTAGCAGCAGCGAGTAGTCGGTGGGATGCCGCGACGGATCGGTGAACCACTTGACGTGACGCGCGAGCGACCCGAGCAACTCGCTAGGTCACCGCCGTCTCTAGACCGGCGAGACGCGCCTGCCCCGAGTACACGTTGAAGCGGTCGTCGCGCAGGAAGCCGACGAGCGTGAGCCCGAAACGCAGCGCGGTCGCGACCGCCAGGCTCGACGGCGCGCCGACCGCGACGAGGATCGGGATCCCCGCCGCGACCGCCTTCTGCACGACCTCGTAGCCCGCGCGTCCGCTCACGGCGAGGACCGAGGTCGACAGCGGCAGCCGACCGTCGAGGAGCGCGCGCCCCGCGACCTTGTCGACCGCGTTGTGCCGGCCGATGTCCTCGCGAAGCGTCACGAGCTCGCCGCCAGCCGTGAAGAGGCCCGCCGCGTGAAGACCACCGGTCGCATCGAACACGCGCTGACCGCCGCGCAGCTGCTGCGCGAGCGGCGGCAGCATCGCGGCCTCGACCCGGGGACCGTAGGCGAGCGGCGCGTGATCGTGCGCGAGCGACTCCACCGTCGTCGCGCCGCAGACGCCGCACGCGGAGCTCGAGAGGAACGACCGCTCCGGCCGCCGGCCCGTGCCCTCGCGCACCTGGATATCGACCTGATTCGATTCGACGAGGTCGTCAGCGACGGGCACGCGGTCCTCGCGCTCGCCCGACTCGGCGCTGATGCGTATTCCGGTCACCTCCGCGAGCGAGCCGATGACGTGCTCCGCGGACAGCAGGCCGAGCGCGAGCTCGATGTCGTGTCCCGGCGTGCGCATGACGATGCTGAGCGGCTCGCCGTTCAACAGGAGCTGAAGCGGTTCCTCCGCGGCGACGGCGTCGTCGACGTGCTCCCACGCGCGGCCGCGCCAGCGCGAGATCGGGATGCGGGGCGCCTGCGGACGCGCCATGACGGCATGCTAGCCGCGTGCGGATACTGCAGGTCGCGCCACTGGTCAGCCCGATCGATGAGGCGCGCGAGCCGATCGGCGGCGCGCAGGTGCTCGTCGCTGATCTGGCGCGCGGTCTCGCGGCCCGCGGCCACGGCGTCACGCTCGCGGCGGCGGAGGGCTCTCGGCTCTCCGGCGTGCGAATCGCGCCGCTTGGGATCGACAGCGAAGTGTTGCGCCCGGCCACGTTCATGCCGACCGGCGCTGGGCGCGCCGATGACGTCTTGCAGACACGGGCCTTCGCACGTGTTCGTCGCTGGATCGACGAGCACGCCGGGGAGATCGACGTGGTCCATGCGCATGCCTACGACGCACCGGCCTTCGACCTGCTCGCCGGGGTGCCGCGACCGGTCGTTCATACGCTTCATCTGCCACCGCTGGACGGCGCGGTCGTGCGCGCCGCAAGACACGCATCCGAAGCGACGATGGTGACGGTCTCGCAGGCCAACGCGCGCGCCTGGCGCGCAGCGGGCGTTCCGGTCGTGCATGTCGTGCACAACGGCGTCGCGCTTGACGAGATCAAGGTCGGCATCACGCGCGGCGCGCAGGCCGTCTGCGCCGGCCGTGTCTCTCCGGAGAAGGGCGTCCACATCGCGATCGCGGTGGCGCGCCGCGCAGGACGCCCGCTCGTCATCGTCGGCGGCAGCTATGACCGGTCCTATTTCTCCGCGGCCGTAGCGCCATACGTACGCAGCGCCCCGGAGTGGCTGCCGGGCGACCCGGTGAGCGGCGCGATCCACATCGGGCACCGGCCGCGCCGTGAGGTACATGAGATCCTGGCCGGCTCGACGGTCTTGCTGATGCCGGTGCTGTGGGACGAGCCATTCGGTCTCGTGGCGCTCGAGTCGCTGGCCGCCGGCACACCGGTCGCGGGATACCGACGCGGCGGTCTCCCGGAGATCGTCGACGAGTCGTGCGGCGAGCTCGTCGCGTCGGGCGACGAGGCCGCGCTGGCGGGGGCGATCTCGCGTGTCGCCACGCGGCTGCCCGACGCGTGTCGGAAGCGCGCGGAACGCTTTTCGCTCGCCGCGATGGTCTCGCGCTACGAGGCCGTGTACTCCGCTGTGCAAGGCGACACCCCGATCGCCGATCGTGGCTAGGCTTGACCGCGACCGGAGGATCAACGAGATGTCGGAGACCAGCGACCTTGGCGGCGCGATCGGCCACGTGCACCTACCCGCCGATGACGAGGAGATCCGTACTGCGGAGCTGGTCGAGCCCCGCGATCTCAGCGTCGAACAGTGGACGCGCTTCGAGACGTACATGGCGGAGATCTTCAGCGCATTCGGGCTGAACCTCGACATGCCGGGCACGAGAGAGACGCCAAGGCGATTCGTTCGCGCGCTGTACGACGCGACCGAGGGCTACGAGGGCGACCCGAAGCTGCTCACCGCTTTTCCGACGGAGTGCAAGGGTGGCAAGAGCTGCGAGATCGATCAGATCGTCGAGGGACCGATCCCGTTCTTCGCGCTCTGCGAGCACCACGCGCTCCCGTTCTATGGCAACGCCTTTGTGGGATACATCGCCCACGAGCAGATCATCGGTATCTCGAAGCTGACGCGGCTGGTGCGCGTGTGGGCACGGCGCTTCACCGTTCAGGAACGCATGGGCGATCAGATCGCCGACACGCTCCAAGAGCTGATCCAGGCGCACGGCGTCGCCGTGCATCTCGAGGCACACCACCTCTGTACGCAGATGCGCGGGGTGCGCGAGCAACATCCGCGGACGCGCACCGCGGTATGGCGGGGCGAGTACTCGAGCAACGCCGATCTGCGCAGCGAGTTCTTCCAATTGACCGGCAGCCGCTCCGGCTGACCGCCGTGCTCGCGACACTGCTCGATCGCACACGGGGCGAGGCGCTTCCCCTTTCCGAAGCCCTGGTCGATCGCTACGGCGGCGCGCTTCGCCTTCCGACGCCGGCCCGGCCGTACGTCTTCGCGAATTTCGTGAGCACGATCGACGGCGTCGTGTCGTTCGCGCTGCCTGGACGGTCCCAAGCCAGTCTCATCAGCGGCGGCCATCCCGCAGACCGTTTCGTCCTCGGACTCCTCCGCGCGGCAGCCGACGCCGTCGTCATAGGAGCCGGCACGCTGCGTGAGGAGCCTGATGTGATCTGGTCACCGGAAGCGGCGTTCCCCGAAGCACGTGATGCGTTTGCTCGACTCCGGGCGGCGATGAAGAAACCTCCGCGGCCGTTGACGGTACTCGTCAGCGGCTCGGGCGCGGCCGACCTGCGCGCTCCGGCACTCGCCGAGGGGGCTCCAATCGTGATCCTCACGACGGAGCGAGGAGCCGCCGCGCTCCGGGGCGCTCCGGCACACGTTCGCGTCCATGCGATGCACCGCGGAACGACGGACGAGATGATCGCCATCGCGGCGAAGGAATCTGGCGGCACGGCGATCCTCACCGAGGGCGGGCCGACCCTCTTCGGGCAGTTCCTCAAGGAGCGAACGCTCGACGAGCTTTTCCTCACACTCGCGCCACGTGTCGCAGGCCGATCGAAAAGCGAACGCCGCACCGGCCTCGTTGAAGGCGCCGCGTTCGCGCCCGAGGACGTTCCGGTCGCGAAGCTGTTGTCGGTGAAAAGCGCGGATGACTACCTCATGCTTCGAATGGCCCTTCGCTAGCCCGCGGCACGCGGGCGAGCACGCTAGCGATATGTATCCGGCGCGTGGTGCCACGTCGTCCACGCGTCGGCGTCGTGGCTAGTGAAGACGTGCCCCAGATCGCCGCTGGCGAGCGAACGGATGAGCGCGAGCGACTCTTTCGCCGCGACCTGATCCATCGCGGGTATCTCGCCACGCTCGATGTTCTCGCGCGTGAACGCCGCGTCGCCGGTGAGCACCACGCGTCCGGTCTCGGCGAGGTCGACGACCAGCGACTGATGACCCGGCGCGTGGCCCGGCGTGGGCACGACCTCGACGCCGGTCGCGACGCGGGTGCGGCCGGTCACCGGAAGATAGCGCAGCTCCGCGATGTCCCAGTACACGCCCGGGAAGTTCGGCTTGCCCTTCGCGAACGCGAGATGCTCGGCCTGCACGACGAATGTCGCGTGCGGGAACGCGCCGTTGTTGCCGGCGTGGTCGAAGTGCAGGTGGCTGTTCACGACGATCGCGACCTGGTCGGGCTTCACGCCGAGCGCCTCGAGGCGCGCGACGATCGCGTCCTCGGGCTGCATCGCGACGCGCATCGCGACCGCTTCGCGATCGGGCGGCGGCTTTCCGAAGGTCGCGTGCGGATTCGTGACGTGCACCGGATGGAGTCCCGTGTCGAACAGGATGTTGCCCTCGGGCGTGCGGATGAGCGCGGACCAGACCGGAGCCAGAACACGCCGGTCCGCGTCGGTGCCGCTGAGCCACGAGTGGAACGCGCCACGCATGATGTCCACCCCGCCGGTACGGAACAGGACGAGCTCGATCACTGGTGCGCTCCGTGCGCGAGAGCGTGGCCGCGACCGCGCGCGATGAGCCAGTGGTTCACGGGGAACGCGACACCGAAGGCGATGACGAGACCCAGCGCAAGGCTCTCCCAGAACAGTGCGTCGGTCAGCCCGGCCGCCATGGCGCCCGGCACGACGAGGACGATGAGGTTGTCGACGCTCTCCATCACGACGATCGATATCGTGTCGGCGGCCGCCGTCACGCCGACGGCTTGACCGAGCGCCATGCCCTCGCGTACCAGCGGGACGAACGTGAGCCCGTAGCCGAACACGAACGCCAGGACGATGCCCGCGACGACCGACGCTTCCGTCGTGAGCCCGAGCGCACCGGCGACCAGCAAGCCGACGACCTCGCCGATCGCGCAACCGGTCAGGCAGTGGCGGGTCGCGTCGAGCGCCATGCGTGTCACACTCGGCTGGGCCGCGTGCTGTGCGTGTTTCACTCGTGCAGCAGCTCGTCCACCGCCGCGTACGGGTCGATCGCGCGCTCGGCGACGCGCGCGATGGCCTGCTCGACGCGGTCCTCCCCGAGGCGATCGCGCAGCCGGCGCACCAGCGCATCGCGCAATAGGTCCGCGACTTCCGCACGCGCGGCCGCGCGCCGGCGGGTGTCGCGCTCCCCACTGTCGGCCGCCCACGCGCGGTGCTTCGCGATCGCCGCGACCAGCTGATCGGTGCCCTCGCCCGTCGCCGCGACGGTGCGGACAATCGGCGCCTTCCACGCGGTGCGCGGCGCGCCGAGGGTCAGCATCTGCGCGAGGTCGCGCGCGGCCTCGTCCGCGCCGGGGCGGTCGGCCTTGTTCACGACGAGGACGTCGGCGATCTCGAGCACGCCTGCCTTGATCGCCTGGATGTCGTCGCCGAGCCCCGGCACTGTGACGAGGCAGACGGTGTCCGCGACGCGCACGACCTCGACCTCCTCCTGCCCCACCCCGACCGTCTCGACCAGCACGACGCCGTACCCGAGCGCGTCGAGGACGTTGACGATGCGTGAGGTCGCGCGCGCGAGACCGCCGGCGTGGCCACGGCTCGCCATGCTCCGGATGAACAGACCCTCGTCGAGGAAGCGCTCGCGCATACGGATCCGGTCTCCGAGGATCGCTCCGCCGGTGAACGGCGACGATGGGTCCACCGCGACGACCGCGACGCGGTCGGTCGTCGCGCGATACGCACCAGCGAGCCGGTTCACGAGGGTGCTCTTGCCGCCACCGGGCGGGCCGGTGATGCCGACGATCTCCGCGTGACCGGTGAGCGGATAGAGCGTTCGTAGCGCGTCGGCGGCGCCGGGCTCGTCGTTCTCGACCACCGAGAGGAGGCGCGCGGTCGCGCGTTTGTCGCCGGCCCGAGCGCGCCCCAGCAGATCGGACGCGGCGACGGTCACGAGGCAATATCGGGGCGGTCGTCCCGTCGACGGTCTCCCGTAAGTTGCGCCAGATCTCTCGCGATCACGATGCGCTGCACCTCGCTGGTCCCCTCGCCGATCTCCATGAGGCGCGCGTCGCGCACGATGCGTTCGACCGGATAGTCACGCAGGTAGCCGTAGCCGCCAAGGATCTGCAGGCAGTCGTTCGCGGCGCGGCTTGCCGCTTCCGTCGCGTAGAGCTTTGCCCTGGACGCGGCGACGCTGAACGGCTTGCCGCAGTCGGCGAGCGCCGCGGCGCGGTGGACCATGAGACGTCCCGCGTCGAGCTGGGTCCGCGCGCGCACGATCTTCCACTGCGTCATCTCGAATTCCACGATCGGGCGGCCGAACTGACGGCGGCCCTTCGCGTAAGCGATCGCGGTCTCGAGCGCCGCGCGTCCGAGCCCGAGGGCGAGCGCGCCGATACCGATGCGGCCCCGGTCGAGCACCTTCTTCACGTCCTCGAACGCTGCGCCGTCGGCGCCGATGCGATCGCGTTCCCCGACGCGGCAGTCTTCGAGAACGAGCTGCGAGGTATCCGACGCGTGCAGTCCCATCTTCTTCTCGGTCTTTCCGGGACGGAATCCCGGCGTCCCGCGTGAGACGCCGAACGCCGAGAGCTTGCGTTCGCCGGCGCCGGCGATCACCACCGCGAAACCCGCGATCGATCCATTCGTGATGAACTGCTTCGTCCCGTTCAGGACGTAGCCGTGGTCCTCGCGGACCACGCGGCTCTGCACCGCGATCGCGTCCGATCCAGATGCCGGCTCGGTGAGCGCCCACGCGCCGAGGTGGTCGCCGCGCGCGAGCGGCGGGAGCCAGCGCTGTTTCTGCTCGTCGTTCGCCGCGACGAGGAGATGACCGATGCAGAGGCTGTTGTGCGCGGCGATCGTGAGCGCGATCGATCCGTCGGCCGCGCCGAGCTCCTCGATGACGAGCGCGATCGTGAGCGTGTCAAGCCCGGCGCCCCCCAGCTCCGCTGGAACGGCCAGGCCGAGCAGACCCAGTTGGGCAAGCTCCGGCAGCAGCTCGTGCGGAAACGTGCCGGCCTCGCTCCACTTCTCGGCGTTCGGTGCGATACGTTCGCGCCCGAAGTCGCGCACCGCATCGCGAACGGCGAGCTGATCGTTGCGGTAGTCGAACCGCACTAGCTGTGCGGGTACGCCGCGCGCACCGAGGCATCGAGGGTCGGCAGCAGCTCGTCGACCAGCTTCTGGTCAGCCTCCATCACCCCGCGGTCGACGTCGAACGCCGCGCGCCGCGCGGCCGAGATCAGCTGGCGCTGCTCTGGCGCAAGCCTTGCGAACGCGATGAGCCGCGCCTTGGTCAGGCGTTTTCGCTCTTCGAGATTGCCGATGCGGGTCAGCTCGCGCATCTGCGGAGTGAGCGCGCCGACGCGCGCGATGTCGTTCGGCACCGCGGCGGTCAGCTCGAACCGCTTCTTCCAAAACTCGATCGCGGCGGCCTCGTCGCTGCCGACCAGTGATGCCAGGCCGACGTCGATCGGCCGCGTGTCCTTCTTGGTTCCAAAAAGACCAGCCATCTTCTTCCCCCTTTAATGACTTCTCACGCTGGTTGTTTCGCGCTAACGGTGTCGCGTACGTACTTCGCGATCTCGTCGAGCGACGCGCCCGGCGGAAAGATCCGCCCCACGCCATGCTTCTGCAGACCGGGGACGTCAGCCTCGGGGATGATCCCGCCGCCGAAGAGCAGCACGTCGTCCATGCCCTTCTCGCGCATGAGCTCGGCGATGCGCGGGAAAAGATAGTTGTGCGCGCCGGAAAGGAGCGACAGCCCGATCACGTCGGCGTCCTCCTGCAGCGCGGTCTCGACGACCTGCTCCGGTGTCTGATGCACGCCGGTGTAGATCACCTCCATGCCCGCGTCGCGCAGCGCGCGTGCCACGACCTTGGCGCCGCGGTCATGGCCATCGAGTCCGGCCTTCGCGACGACGACGCGGATCGGACGCTTCAGAGTGTCACTCCGAGGTCCTCGCCGAGGTGCTCCTCCCAGTGGAGGTACGTGTAGAAGCCGATGACGCCGGCGACATTGAGATCCGGCGTGCGGTTTGCGCTGGCCACAATGGCCTCACGCACCCGGCGCTGTGAGGTGTCGAGCTCGTCGAGCATCGCCTCGGGCCCCACGAGCCGATGCGCCTCCACCGCGCGTTCGTTCTCCGCCTGGATCTTCTCCGCGTTCCATCTACCGAACTTGCCCGCCTCGAGCTCGTTCGCAGCGACCTGCATCCAGTTCGCGATGTGCGCGCACATGTCACGGCACGACCAACCGTACTTCGTCGCGGTCATGAGCCCGGCGCGGCCGCGATCGCGTACGGCGGCACGGAAGGCGCTCCAGCCTTCATCGAAGCGGCGCAAAGTCTCTTCCTTCGACGCGGGGACCCATCCTTGGATCTCCGGGAGGTGCTCCGCGAAGTGGCCGTAGCTCTCGCCCGCGATGAGGCGGACGGCCATGAAGTGGACGTCGTCATCGGGTGGGAGCCCTGACACGGTCTCGACGACTTTCTTGTACGCGTCGTCGAGGCGCTTCACGACCTCGTAAGCGGAGCGCATGTCGGCCGCCGCCGCTTCGCGATCGTTCTCGGCCTGAACATTCCGGATCGGCCCGCGACGGCCCGCACGCCGCTCGGGTAGCGCCTCCTCGAGCGTCTCGAGCCAGAACCCGAGGTGCGAGAGAAGCGCTTTGCCAGTCCATCCGGCCTTCGTCTTGTCGCTCAGCGGCCGCAGGCCGACGCGCCCGACGGCGCGACGGAACGGACGCCACCCCTCGAGCATCCGCTCGAGGAGCTGCGCCGGACGCTTTGGGACCGCGGCGAACAGCTCGGTGTGGTGCTCGGCGTAGTGGCCATAGCTGTCGCCGGCGGTGACCGCGATCGCCCAGCCGTCGTTCGCGCGGATCTGCTCGGGCGTGAGCTGCTCGACCTCGGCAACGAGCCTGCTGTGCGCGGCGTCGAGGTCCGCGAGGACGTCGGCTCCCGATCGCGTGTTCGCGCGCTCGGCCATCTCGGAATTGAACGCGTCGGTCGTGACGCCACTCGCCGCGAACTCGCCGGTCTCGCGAAGGCGCGCCAGACGTTTCGCGGCGTTGTCCTCCCAGCCCGCGACGTGCTGCGCCAGGGCTTTGTACGTCCACCCGGTCGACGTCGTCGCATCGAGGCCGGGTGCGCCCAGCGACATCAGCGCGAGGCGGAAGTTGATCCACCCCGCGTTCACCGCCATCGCGAGTTCCTTTCCGGTCTTGATCGACGCGTCAAGATCGCCGAAGTGATCGGGGTAGTGCTGTGTGGTGTTCCATTCGACGATCTGCATCGCGAGCTCGGGAACCTCGCGACCTTCGAACGAGCGGACGACCCGCACCACCGCGGCATGCGATCGCGCGAGCCGTTCCTTCAGCTCGTCGATGCTGGTGTCGCGCGTTTCGGCGCTGACCCTGGCGTTGAAGCCGTCGACGTCGCTGTAGTCGCCCAGATCGCCGCCCCCCGCGAGGACGCTCTGGACGCGCGGCGGGACGGTCTCCTCCCACGCCGCGAGGTGCGCGAGGACCTCGCGCAGCGTCATCCCTGACGGGAGCTTTTCGTCGTATCGCTCCGCGGGGACCGCATCGAGCACCGCGCGCGTCGCAACGTACAGGTGCTCGACCCGCGCCAGCAGCTCGCTCTTAGAAATAACCGGGGTCGTGGTAGACACCGAAAACCTCCTTGAGCACCTGTACCTGCTCGCCGACGCTGGCGTTCGCGCGCGCGCACTCCATGAACTCGGGCATGAGCTCGCCCCGGGCCTTCGCCGCGGCACGCAGGCGGTCCATCGCCTCGCGCCAGCGACCCGCGTCGCGCTTCGCGCGCACCTCGTTCAGGCGTTCGACCTGCTTCCGTTCGACCTCTGGATCGAGCTCGAGCAGCGGGATCGCCGGTTCGGCCTCCGTCGCGTACTTGTTGATGCCGACGATCGTTCGCTCGCCCTTCTCGACCTCTTCCTGGAAGCGGAACGACGCCTCGGTGATCTCGCGCTGCGGGTAGCCGCGCTCGACCGCTTCGACCATGCCCCCCATCTTCTCGATCTCGCCGAGGTAACGGTCGAAGCCCTCCTCCATCACGTTCGTGAGGTGCTCGAGGTAATACGAGCCGGCGAGCGGGTCCGCGGTGTCGGCGACACCGGACTCGTGCGCGATCACCTGCTGGGTTCGTAGCGCAAGCGTCACCGCTTCCTTCGTCGGGAGCGCGTACGTTTCGTCGAGCGAGTTGGTGTGGAGCGACTGCGTGCCGCCGAGCACCGCGGCGAGCGCCTGCAGCGCCACGCGGACGACGTTGTTGTATGGCTGCTGCGCGGTGAGCGACACGCCTGCGGTCTGCGCGTGGGTGCGCAGCTGTAACGCGCGCGGATTCGTCGGGTGGTATCGGCGCTCGATCTCACGTGCCCAGATCCGCCGCGCCGCGCGGAACTTCGCGATCTCCTCGAAAAAGTCGTTGTGAACGTCGAAGAAGAAGGACATCCGCGGCGCGAAGTCGTTCACATCGAGGCCCGCGGCGACGCCCCACTTCACGTACTCGAGACCGTCGATGAGCGTGAACGCGAGCTCCTGGATCGCCGTCGAGCCGGCCTCGCGGATGTGGTAACCGGACACCGAGATCGTGTTCCACTTCGGCACCTCGCGCGACCCGAAGCGGAACGTGTCGATGACGAGGTCCATCGCCGGCCGCTCGGGCACGATCCACTCGCGCTGCGCGATGTACTCCTTCAGAGCGTCGTTCTGAATGGTTCCTCCCAAAGACGTCAGGGGGTAGCCGCGCTTCTCGGCGGCCGCGAGATACATCGCCCAGACGATCGAGGCGGGCCCGTTGATCGTCATCGACGTCGTGACCTGATCGACCGGGATCCCCTCGAACAGGATCTCCATGTCGCGGATCGTGTCGACCGCGACGCCCTCGCGGCCGACCTCGCCGCGCGACAGCGGATCGTCGGAGTCGCGTCCCATCAGTGTCGGCATGTCGAACGCCGTCGAGAGTCCGGTCACGCCGTGCGCGAGCAGGTAATGGAAGCGTTCGTTGGTGTCCTCCGCCGAGCCGAAGCCCGCGAACTGGCGCATCGTCCAGAGGCGAGAGCGGTACATCGTGGGATGGATGCCGCGCGTGTACGGGAACTCGCCAGGCGCCGCGAGCTCGCGCGCCGGATCGAAGCCGACGAGATCGTCCGCCGTGTAGAGCGGCTCGATCGGGACTTCCGAAAGTGTCGTGAACTTCTCCCTGCGCTCGGCACGCTTCTTCACGGCGGGCGCGTACTGCTCGTCCAGCCATCGCTGCTTGCGCGTGTTCGCCTTCTGGAGCGTCATGCGGCCACCAACGAGCGGGCGATGACCATGCGTTGCACCTCGCTCGTTCCTTCGTACAGGGTCGTGACGCGAGCATCGCGCGTATAGCGCTCGACCTCGTACTCACGCATGTATCCGTAGCCACCGAAGACCTGCAACGCCGCGTACGTCGCGCGCTGCGCCGCCTCGCTCGCGAACAGTTTGGCCATCGACGCTTCGCGCGTGAACGGGCAGCCACGATCGCGCAGCCACGCCGCACGAAGCGCGAGAAGCCGCGCCGCGTCGATGTCAGTTCGCGCGCGCGAAAGAGGGAAGCGGATCGCCTCGAACTCGAGAAGCGGCTGGCCGAACTGGCGCCGCTCGCGCGCGTACCCGATCGCGCGCTCCACTGCCGCACGCGCGATCCCGATCGACTGCGCCGCAACGCCGATGCGCCCGCCGTCCAGGCCCGCGAGCGCGATGCCGAAGCCACGCCCGACCTCGCCGAGCACGGCATCGGCGCCGACGCGCGCATCTTCGAGCACCAGCGCGCTCGTGTCCGAGGCGAGGAGGCCCATCTTGCTCTCGGACGCACCGAGGCTCAGGCCGCGCGCGTCGGTGGGAACGATGAACGCGGTGATGCCGCTGTGTGCAGGGGCAGGGGCCCCTGGGCGCGTAGCGACCCCCTCTTCGGCCGCCGCCACACGCGCGAAGGTGATGGCGAGCGGCGCGTAGTGCGCGTTCGTAACGAAGTGCTTCCGTCCGTTGAGCACCCAACCATCGCCGTCACGCCGTGCGGTCGCGCGAAGGGACGCGGCATCGCTGCCGCTGCCGGGCTCGGTGAGCGCGAACGCGCCGAGCCCGGACCCATCCATGAGGCGCGGCACCCACCGCGCACGCTGCTCGCGCGTGCCGTAGCGCACGATCGAGCCCGCGACGATGCCGCTGTTCACCGATACGCCGATGGCCAGCGACGGCCACGCCGCCGCGATCTCCTCGAGGACCAGCGCGAACACGACGGTCGAGGCCCCGAGGCCGCCGTCCGCCTCGGGCACGCCCATGCCGAGAACGCCGAGCTCGCCGAGCTCATGGATGACGTCGGGGGGCAGCGCGCCCTCGCGCTCCGCGTCCGCGATGCGCGGCGCCAGACCCGCCGACCAGTCGCGCACCGCGGCGGCCAGCTCGCGCTCGGTCTGCCCCGCCTCGGGTCGCATCAGGCGCCGGCCTTCGTCTTCTTCACGGCCTCGGTGAACGCCGGCAGGAACTCGAAGAGGTCGCCCACGACGCCGTAGTCGGCGATCTTGAAGATGTCGGCGTCGGGATCCTTGTTCACCGCGACGATCACCTTGCTCGACGTCATCCCCGCGAGGTGCTGGATCGCGCCGGAGATGCCGAGCGCGATGTAGAGATCGGGTGTGACGGTCTTGCCCGTCTGACCGACCTGCTCCTCGTTCGGGCGCCAGCCGGCGTCAGTCACCGCGCGCGATGCGCCGGTCGCCGCGCCGAGCGCGTCGGCCAGTTCCTCGAGCAGCTTCCAGTTCTCCGGGCCTTTGAGGCCGCGGCCGCCGGACACGATGACGCGCGCCTCGCTGAGCGAGACGCGCTTGCTCGAGGTCGCGGTCGGCTCGAAGCGAACGAACTTCAGCGGCCCCCCGCCGCTCGCGTCTGCGGTGATCTGCGTCGAGCTCACCTGAAACGGAGTTGCCGGCAAGGTCCACGCGCCCGGGCGGATCGAGAGGACCGCCGGCGTCGGCACGCGCAGCGTCGCCCGTACCTTTCCCGCGTACATCGATCGCTTCACCTCGAACGCGCCGTCCTTCACGACCGCATCGGTGCAGTCGGCGGCGTACGCCCAGCCAAGCTTCGCCGCGACACGCGCCGCGAGATCGCGTCCGTTCAGCGTCGCTCCGGCGAGCACGGCATCGGCGCCGCTCGATTTCGCGCGCGCCGCGACGGCGTTCGCGTGCGCGACGGGCTGATAGCGATCGGTCCCCGTGACTTCGATGACCTCGGCATCGCCGAACGACTTCGCCTTCGCGGCGATCTCCGCGCTGACGCGGCGCAGCTCACCGTCCCTGCGCTCCGCGACGATCAGGATCTTCACAGGACCTTCGCCTCTTCATGCAGCAGGCGCGCAAGCTCGACCGCGAGCGCCTTCACGTCGCCGTCGGCCTTCAGGATCTTTCCCCCGCCGCGCTGCGGCGGTGGCTCCATCGCGATGACTTCGGCTCGCGGCGCGCCGGGCGTGACGCCGAGCGCGGCGAGATCCTTCTCGGGGATCTCCTTCTTCTTCGCCTTCATGATCCCGGGCAGGCTCGGGTAGCGCGGCTCCTTCGCGCTCTTGTGGACCAGGCCGACGACCGGCAGCGGTGCGCTCCACACCTCGTGGCCGCCCTCGATCTCGCGCCACAGCAGGGCGCCGTCGCCGGCGGCGGCGATCTTCGTGAGCATCCCGACGTGTGGCCAGCCCAGCGCCTCGGCCAGCGCGGGGCCGACCAGTCCCTGATCGTCATCCGACGCCTGCTTCCCGCAGAGCACGACGTCCGGCTTCGCATCCTTGACGATCGCGGCAAGTGCCTTCGCGACATCGAGGCCGCTGGCCTTGTCGTCCGTGGTCACGAGCGTCGCGTCATCGCAGCCCATCGCGAGCGCCTGCCGCAGCGCGTCGCGCGAGCGCGCGGGGCCGACCGTCACGACGCTGACCACGGTCGACGCGTCGCCGTCCTTGTGCTCGAGCGCGAGCTCGATCGCGTACTCGTCGTACGGCGAGATCGACCAGGTGATGCCGTCGGTCGCGACGGATTTCCCATCCGCTGCGACCTTCACCCGTACGGTCGAATCGGGCACTTGCTTCAGACACACGAGGAACTTCACGTCAGACGATCTCCTCGTCGTTCGCGTAGCGGAGTCCGACCCAGATCGCGAAAAGCGCACCGACGATCCACGCGATCGTCCCGCCGTCGGTGAGATCCATCAGTTCGTCTCCAAGCGCGCGGCGACGAGCTCCAGAACGTCGACCGGCTTGATGGACTCTTGCACGCCTTTGGCCCCGACGCCCTCCTCGAGCATGATCAAGCAATAGGGGCAACCGCTCGCAACCTTGGTCGCGCCCGACTTCGTCGCGAGCAGCTGATCGACGCGGCGGTGGTTCACGCGCTGGCCCATCTTCTCTTCCATCCACATCCGGCCGCCGCCGGCGCCGCAGCAGAACCCGCGCTCGCGGTTGTGCGGCGCGATCTCGGCCCGCGTCACGCCGGGGACCGCGTCGAGCACGTCGCGGGGCGCGTCGTAGATGCCGTTGTGCCGGCCGAGATAGCACGGATCGTGATACGCGACGGTCTCCGCCGCCGCGCCATCGCTCATCGCGATCCGTTTCTCGTCCAGCAGCTTCTTCACCAGCGGCAGCGCGTGCACGACCTCGTAGTTGCCGCCGAGCTGCGGGTACTCGTTCGCGATGGTGTTGAAGCAGTGCGGGCAGGACGTGATCACCTTCTTCACCGCCGCCGCGTTCAGCGTCACGATGTTCTGCTGCGCCTGCAGCTGGAACAGGTACTCGTTGCCCATGCGGCGCGCCGGATCGCCCGTGCACGTCTCGGCCACGCCAAGGATCGCGAACGAGACGCCCGCCGACTTCAGGATCGTCGCGAGGGCGCGAGCGACGCGCTGATTGCGGCGGTCGTATGACGCGGCGCAGCCGACGAAGTACAGGTACTCAGGGGCAGGGGCCCCTGTCAGCGAACCGAGGCGAGCGTGGTCGGGCTTCTCGGCGAAGGTCGGGATCGCGAGATCCTTCGCCCAGTCGGCCCGCGTCTCACGTGGCTCGCCCCAGGGATTGCCGGCACGCTCGATGTTCGTCATCGCGCGCTGCGCCTCCGGCGGCGCGGCTCCCTCCATCAGGGTCAGCGAGCGGCGCATGTCGACGATCTTGTCGATGTGCTCGATCGTCACCGGGCACGCTTCGACGCACGCCGCGCAGGTGGTGCAGGCCCAGAGCTCATCGGGCTTCGTGTCGACCCAATGCGCCGGCGCCGTCGTCTCGGCCTTCGCGTCGGCGAGCAGCTTCGGCCCCTCGCGCAGCAGCTGGTCGCGGATGTCGAGCACGATCTTCTGGGGGTCGAGGGTCTTGCCGGTCGCGAGCGCCGGGCAGTTGTCGGAGCAGCGCCCGCACTCGGTGCAGGTGTAGCCATCGAGCAGCTGCTTCCACGAGAAGTCGCGGATGTTGGCCGCGCCGAAGGTCTCCTTGCTCTCGATGTCCTCGATGAGCTGGAGCGCCCCGCGGGGACGCGACGTTCGGAAGTACACGTTCGGCAGCGTGGTGACGATGTGCAGGTGTTTCGTGCGCGGCAGGTACGCCGCGAAGGCGAGGATCGTGACCACGTGCGCCCACCACGCCCAGTAGAAGGCGACCGCGGAGCTCTCTCCGGGGTAGATGTTCCTCAGGGTCCCGGCGAGCGGTGGCGGCGTGACGCCCGTCTCGAGCTGCCCCGCCGCGATGCCCGCGCTCTCGAAGACGAGCAGCGTGAGCATGAGGAACGAGATGAGCCCGAGGATCACGTAGCCCTCAGGCGCGATGTGCATGCGTGGCGGTCGAATGACCGCGCGCCGCACGACCGCGACGATGACCGCGGCGAGCACCGCGACCGCGAAGAGATCGATCGTCCAGGCGTAGAGCCCGGTGTCGATGAACGGCAGGTGGCGCCCGAAGAGTCCGGCGAGGAGCAGATCGGCGCTCCCGTAGGTGATGACGAGGAAGCCCCAGAAGATGAGAGCGTGTCCGATGCCGCGCACGTAGTACGGGCGCTTCAGGAGCTTGCGCTGCCCGAGGTAGATCACGATCTCGTCGCGCAGCCGACGCAGCGGCCCATCGTTCCGATCCTCGTTGCGCCCGAGCCGCAGTAGCCGATACAGCAGCGATGCGCGCCAGAAGAATCCGCCGAACCCGAGCAGGATCAGCGCGAGCAGGACCAGCACCAGACCCTGCGTCGGGGCGGTCACCGCTCGTTCACTCTTTGAGGATCTCCTCGGCGATGACGAGATTCATGATCTCGCTCGTCCCCTCGTAGATCTCGGTGATCTTCGCGTCGCGGTAGTGACGCTCGGCGGGGAAATCCGTCAAGTAGCCATAGCCGCCGAAGATCTGCACGCACTCGCGCGCCGCGCGGACCGCGACGTCGCTCGCGAACAGCTTCGCCTGCGCCGCAGCGAGGATGTGGTCCTCGCCGCGGTCCTTCAGCGTCGCGGCGCGCCAGACGAGGAGGCGCGCGGCGTCGATCTCCGTCGCCATGTCGGCGAGCTTCCACTGGATCGCCTGGAACTCGACGATCTTCTTGCCGAACGCCTCGCGCTCCTTCGCATACGCCAGCGAGTCCTCGAGGCAGGCGCGCGCGATGCCGACGGCCTGCGCCGCGATGCTGATGCGCCCGCCGTCGAGCGTCGAGAGCGCGATCTTGAAACCCTCGCCGGCCTGCCCGAGCAGGTTCGACGCGGGCACCCGGCAGTCCTGGAAGATCAGCTGCGCGGTGTCGGACCCGCGGATGCCAAGCTTGTGCTCGAGCTTTCCGACGGCGAAGCCGGCCGTGCCCTTCTCGACGACGAACGCCGCGATCCCGCGATGCCGCGCCGAAGTGTCCGTTTGCGCGAACACGATCGCGACGTCGGCGCTGGCGCCGTTGGTGATGAAGTTCTTCGTTCCGTTCAGCACCCAGGCATCGCCGTCGCGTCGCGCCGACGTGCGCATCGCGGCCGCGTCGCTGCCCGAGGCCGGCTCCGACAGCGCGAAGCACCCGAGCTTCTCCCCGGCGGCGAGCGGGCGCAGGAAGCGATCCTTCTGCGCATCGCTGCCGTAATGCAGCAGCGGATCCACCACGAGCGAAACGTGCGACGACATCACGACGCCGGTCGACGCGCACGCACGGTTGATCTCCTCGCTGACGAGCGCATAGCTCAGCGCGTCGAGGCCCGCACCGCCGTACGACTCGGGCACGTAGATCCCGAGGAACCCGAGCGACGCCATCTCCGCGATGAGCTCGCGCGGCACCTTGCCCTGCTCGTCGATCTCGCGCGCCCGCGGCAGCACCTTCTCGCGCGCGAAGTCGCGCGCCGTGCGCTGCGCGAGCTCCTGCTCCTCGGTCAGCGCGAGGTCGAAGCCGGTCGCCGTCTCAGTGGTCGTGACCATGTCCGTGTCCATGCTCCTCATTCGCGTGGAAGCCGACGTACCGGCCATCGGGGTCGCGGGCAAAGAAGTAGTCGCCGTGGAAGTCGCCGATCGCGCAGCCCGCCGCCTTGGCGCGCGCGTATGCGGTCACGACATCGTCGATCCCGAACCACACCACGAAGCCGCGCTGTCCGCGCACGTCCGGCTCGGTCTGCCGGTCGTCCGGGTCGTGCACGACGAGCTGCGCGTTGTCGGCGGCGAGCCAGGTCGCGCCCGCTTCCGCCTCCGGCTTGAGTCCGGCGATCTCGGTGTAGAAGCGGACGACCTCCGCGCGCTTCGCGGTGAAGGCCATCACCGGGCCGAGACCGGGCGCGTGCTCGTCGCTCATACGACCTCCACCGCGAGCGCGACGGCCTCGCCGCCCCCGAGGCACAGCGAGACGATGCCGCGTCGCTTGCCCCGTGCGCGAAGCGCGTACAGCAGCGTCACCAGGAGCCGCGCGCCCGAAGCGCCGATCGGATGCCCAAGCGCGACGGCGCCGCCGTTCACGTTGAACTTCTCTTCGGGGATGCCGAGCTCGCGGCGCACGCCCTCGATGCCGCTGAACGCCTCGTTCACCTCGAAGAGATCGACCGAGCCCATCGTCCATCCGGCGCGCTCGAGGACGCGCGTGATCGCGCCGGTCGGCGCGAGCAGGAAGAGCTCGGGCTCGCGCGCGTACTGACCCTGCGCGATCACGCGCGCCAGCGGCGCGGCGCGCAGCTCGCGCGCGCGGTCCGCGGACGCGACGACAACCGCGGCCGCGCCGTCGTTCAGCTTCGACGCGTTCCCGGCGGTGACGGTGCCGCCGGCCTTGAAGGCCGGCGCGAGCTTCGCCAGCGCCTCGAGGCTCGTCTCGCGCGGCGTCTCGTCCTTCGCGACCGTCGTGACGGCGCCCTTCCGCCCGGGCACGTCGACGATCACGATCTCGTCGTCGAACGCACCGGTGCGCTGCGCGGCGAGCGCCTTCTCGTAGCTGCGCACGGCGAAGCGGTCCTGATCGTCGCGCGTGAGCGCGCAGCACTCCGCGGCCTTCTCGCCGCCGAGACCCATGTGCCCACCGCCGTAGGCGTCGACGAGCCCGTCGACGAGATTCGCGTCTTCGACGCGGTGCTCGCCGAGCGAGAGTCCGGTGCGCAGACCGCGCGCGAGGTAGGGCGCGTTCGACATCGACTCCATCCCACCCGCGACGATGCAGCGCGCTTCGCCGGCGAGGATCTGCGACGAGGCGAGCATCACGCTCTTGAGACCCGAGCCGCACACCTTGTTCACCGTCGTGCAAGGAACGCTCTGTGACAGTCCTGCACCGAGCGCGGCCTGCCGCGCCGGCGCCTGACCAACCCCGGCCTGCACCACGTTCCCCATGTAGACCTCGTCGATCGTGTCGAGCGGGACGCCGGATCGCTCGAGAGCGGCGCGGATCGCGATGGCGCCGAGTTTCGGCGCGGCCAGTGGCGCGAGGCCGCCGAGGAACGCACCGATCGGCGTGCGCGCCGCGCCGACGATGACGACCTCACTCATCGTCGTTCTCCAGGAGTCGCTGCGTCACGTGCTCGCGGTAGGCGCGGATCTCGTCACGCAGCGCGCCGAGCTCGCTCATGCGGTCGCTGAGGGTGGCGAGGTGGGCGTCGAGCAACTCGATGAGACGCGGCAGCACGTTGCGATTCGAACGATGGCGCTGGTACATGCGCTCGAGCTCCAGCATCTCCTGCAGCGTGAGGCCGAGCATCTTGAGCTTGCCGATGTACTTCAGCCGGCGTACGTCGTCGTCGGTGTAGACGCGCACGCCGCCGTCGAGGCGCTTCACTGATTCGAGCAGGCCGAGCTCCTCGTAGTAGCGGATCGTCCGCTCGGTGAGCCCGACCTTCGCGGCGACCTCTCCGATCCGGTATGCAGATTGGCCGACTGTCGTCGCCACGCGCACCTCCCTCGACTGCACCTTGCCAGTTCACGTCAACTGGCGGCGAGCAGCATACCGCGCCGCCCCCTAGCGCGACCGCCCCTGCTGCGCGTCCAGCCGATCTTGGAGCCGTTTGAGGTCGTTCACCCGGGCGGTCCAGCGCCCATCGAGCGTGTCGAACGCGCTCTGGCTGGAGGAGCTCGTGAGGTTCGCGAACCGCGTGGCGATATCGACCGCCTCTCGGAAATTGCGGACCAGACCATCCCGATACCAGGAGTAGCTCGCCGGTGCCCGCGAGGCCGCAAGCGTGTCGGCGGCCTGCCCGTAGAGCGATGCCACCCTGCGCATGTCCGTCGAGTCCTGAGTCGTCCACGCGCCAGGGCGATCCGCGACATCCGCGTAGAGCGCGGCGCCCTGGCCGTGGAAGGCCGCGGCCTTGGTCAGTGCTGTGTCGAACTGGCTCGACTGCGTCTCCTCCAAGGCGACCCATCCGCCGGCGACGACACCGATGGCGACGATCCCGGCGAGCGTGAGTACCTGCTGACTGGTGCGGTGTTCGGCCGGCACGAGCAGGTACGTCCGGAGAGCGCCGACGAGCCGGACGAGCCCGAAGATGACCGCGCCCCACGCGATGACGTAGGTGCCGGGCAGGAACACGTACGTTCCGGCCGTCACGAGGCAGCCGACGAGGAACAGGAGAGCGCCGTTTCGCGCGTCCTGGAATGCGTGCGCGGCCGAGTCGGCCGGCGTGATCGGAGTCGCGATCGTGCCCGCGAGCGTCGGCAGCGCTCCGTCGGCGCTCACTGCCGGCGCGTCTGGCAACGACGCGAGGAACGGCTCGCCGGCGCCTTTGAGCCAGATGTGCGTGTCGGTGATCTTCGCCGCTCGCACGAGGCGGCCGGCGACGGCCGCGTAGCTGAGTCCGATGACGCCCCCGATGAGTCCGGCGGTCGCGAGCAGCGGAAGGGTGACATCCGTCGCCCGCACCTGCGTGAAGACGATGATCGACGCGAGGATCACCGCAAGCGAGCCGAGCGCCACGGTGACAGCGCGGGAGCGGCGGTGCCGCTCGCACAGGCCTATCTCGATCTGCGCTCGCTTCGCGGACAGATACGCCCACGCGCCGAACAACAGCTCTCGGCTGGTGGGGACGTACGTCAGCTTCGCCGTTCGCCGGAAGCCATTCGCGGGCTCGTTGCACTTGATGCACCGATCTGGCAGAACGGCGTTCCGGTCGAGCACGACGCGTTTCCCGTCCCGCCAGTACCCCGCGAACTGACCGAACACCGCGCTGATGCTAGGCGCCCCTCATCACCCCGCGAGTCGGCGGAGCGCGAAGGCGAGCGCGTCGGCCGCGAGCGCGGCGTCGACGGTCGCGGCCGCCTCGCGCGGTGTGTGGCTGCCTCCGGTCGAGCGGATGAACAGCATCCCCGTCGGCACGCCCGCGAGCTGCGGGTTCTGCGCGTCGTGACCCGCACCGCTCGAGAGGACCGGTGCCTCGACGCCGACGCTCGCGGCGGCCCGTTCGAAGAGGTCGCGCATCGCGGCGTCGAGAGCCGTCGGTGGCACGGCATTGAAGAGATCGATCGACGTCTCCAGCCCGCGCGCTTCGGACACGCGCTTCGCCGCGTCGCGGAAGTCGGTCATGACGGCGTCGATGCGGGACTGATCCGGAGCGCGCACGTCGATCGTGAAGATGCATTCGCCCGGCACGACGTTCTTGGCGCCCGGTCGCACGCTGATCTCCCCCACCGTCCCGACGGTGTTCTCGCGCGCGCGTGCCGCGGTCTCCAGCGCGAGCGCCATCTCCGCCGCGCCGAGCAACGCGTCGGCGCGCGCGGTCATGACCGTGGCGCCGGCGTGGTCGGCGCGCCCTTTCACGGTGACGCGGCCGTGCACGATGCCGACGATGTCGCTCACGACGCCGAGCGGGCGATTGGCTTCCGCAAGCCTCGGGCCTTGCTCGATGTGGAGCTCGAGATACGCCGCGATCTCGCGCGCATCGCGACGTGCGAGCGTGGGATCGCCCTGCTCGCCCAGCGCGCGAAGCGCGTCGGCGATGGAGACACCGCTGCGATCCGCGCGTTCGGCGGCGCGGGCGGGCAGCCGGTCGAACGCGGCCGCAGATCCGAACAGGCCGATGCCGAAGCGCGCTCCCTCCTCGTCGGCCCAGCCGACGACCTCGATCGGTCGCTGAAAGCGCGTGCCGACGTCGAGGAGCGACTCGATCGCCTCGATGGCGCAGACGACGCCGAGCGCTCCGTCGAATCGACCGCCCTCGGGCACTGAGTCAAGGTGCGAACCGACGAGCACGACCGGATCCTTGTCCCGCTCCCCCGGGAATCGAGCGAACAGATTCCCAGCCGCGTCGCGACGCAGCTGCGCGCCGCGCGCGGCGCACCACGAGCCGACCAGATCGCGTGCGGTCTGCTCCTCGGCCGTCAGCCCGAGACGGGTGACCGCGCCGTCCCGGGCGCCGATGGCGGAGAGCTCGTCGATACGCTTCTGCAGCCGAAAGAAGTCGCTCATGGGATGAGATGCGCCTCGAGCTCGTCCGGTCCGAAGGGCAGGCCTGAGAACACTTCGGACTCGAGCGCCTTCGCCAACGGCAGCGCGCGCTCGATCTCCACCGCGAAACCGGGATGCCGCTCGGCCGTGCCACGCGCGCGCACCTCGACCGATTCGACGCGCAGGCCGCCGCGGCGGTCCGCGACGTACACGATCCTGTCGGCGAGCGTCGCGGGCGCGGTCGCGAGATCGAGCACGGTGTAGATCGCATGCCGGCGGGCGGGGTCCACCGCACCCGCGAGGCCCTCGGCCGCGAGGATCAGCGCCGACAGCTCGTTGTGCTCGCGCGCATCACCCGCCACGAGCGGGCTCTTTCCGATGTCGTGGAGATATCCCGCGAGCGCGATCTCGCGCGCTTCCAGGCCAAAACCACCGCGCGCGGCGACGAGCGTCTCAGCGATGCGGCCGACCAGGAGGCTGTGGGCGCGCAGCCAGTCGGGGTAGGCGTAGCGGTCGAAGAAGTGCTCGGCTTCTGTGGATATCTGCGTCAATTCGCTATTGACACCCTTTCCGAGCCTCACTAGGTTCCGCCCGGGAGAGCGATGAACGGACCAGCAAGCAGCGAGCGCATCATTGCGCACCTTGCCTTCGCGCGAGCGGTCGCAGCGCGATCACTCGATCCGCGCTGCCGCGGGGCGGACCGCGAGGACCTGATCGCCTGGGGCGTCGTCGGGCTGGTCCAGGCCGCGGAGCGCTATCGCGGCGACCTCGGCGCCTCGTTCGGCGCCTACGCCGCCCGCCGCGTGCGGGGTCAGGTGCTCGACGCGCTGCGCGAGCGCGACCCGCTCACCCGCTCCGCCCGGCGCGCCTACCGCGAAGCGCAGCGCATCGCGGAGGACCTCCCGCCGCCGTACGTCGAGATCTCGCTCGATCGGCTGGCCGAGCTCGGCGACGGCGGCATCGCCGCACCCGATGCGATCGTCGCCGAGGGCGCGCACCGCGATCCGCGCTGGGACGGTGTCGCGCGCGAGCTCCGCGCGCTGACGAAGCTGGAGCGACGCGTCATCGTGCTGTCGTACGGACGCGGTCTGACCTTGCGCGAGATCGGCCTGCAGGTGGGGCTCTCGGAATCCGGCGTCTGTCGCGTTCGCGCTCGTGCGCTGCGGCGTCTTCGATCCGCGCTCGGTCAGGAGCAGGAGGCCGCCTAGCGCGACGGCTAGAGTCGCGAGGTGTCACGCCTACAACAGGCCCGCTTCGCGCGACTCGTCGCTCGTGCCCTCGACGACCTCCCCGCGGAGTTCCGCGACCGCATGCGCAACATCGACATCGTGGTCGAGGACGAGCCGTCGCCGGATCAACTGCGCGACGGCGGCGAGCTCCTCGGCCTGTACGAAGGCGTTCCGCTGACCGATCGGGGTTCGATGGAGCCCTACGTGCCCGACCGCATCAGCATCTTCCGCGGCCCGATCGAGCGGATGACCGCGTCGCCGCGGCGGCAGGCCGACATCGTCCGCGACACCGTGGTCCACGAGATCGCGCACCACTTCGGCATCAGCGACGAGCGTCTTGGAGAGCTGGGCCTTGGCGACGAAGACTGACGTCGAGATGGCGCACCGCGATTTCCTGCGCCAGCAGTTCGGTCCAGGGGCGCAGATCGGGGTGATGCGTCCTGGGGAATGGTCCGTCGCGTACTCGGTACGGACGGCGGATTCGGATCTCGTCGCACGCTTCGGTGCGTACGACGAGGACTTCGAGAAGGACGCATTTGCCGCGCGGTACTCGTCGACGACGCTACCGATCCCGCCCATCTTGGAATGGGGCGCAGCGCTCGGCGGCTTCTACGCAGTCGCTCCGCGCATGAACGGCGAGCACATCGACGGTCTCGACGAGGCGCGAATGCGGCGGGTCCTTCCATCGCTGTTTTCCGCGACGGACGCGATGCGCGCGGTTGACCTATCTGCGGCGTCGGGCTACGGGGGATGGCGCGCGGACGGCCGCGCGAGTCATCGGAGCTGGCGCGAATGGCTACTCGGTTTCGTCGACCAGGCGGCCACGCGCGGCGCGCCCGGGTGGCGCGAGCTGCTCAAAGCGTCGCCGACGAGCCTCGCTGCGTTCGAAGAGGGCTACGCACGCTTGCTCGAGCGCGTCGATCACTGTCCGGAGGAGCGGCACCTCTTCCACGACGACCTCATCAACCGCAACGTGCTCGTCGACGGCGACCGCATCAGCGCCATCCTGGACTGGGGCAGCTCGAAGTACGGCGACTTCCTCTACGAGATCGCGAACCTGGTCTTCTATCAGCCGTGGTTCCCAGCGTGGCGGAACATCGACTTCGCGGCCGAGGCCCGAGCGCACTACGAAGCGATCGGACTCGACGTGCCGCACTTCAACGAACGACTCGCGTGCTACACGCTGCGGATCGGCCTCGACGACATGGCGTACAGCGCCTTCCGTAAGCGGTGGGAAAAGGTCGCTGAGACGACGCGGCGCACGCTGGAGATCGCCCGCAGCTAACAACCGAAGGGCGGTCGGTCCAAGTGGCACGCCTCGCCTTCGCGATGGACCTCGTACAACGTCCAGTCCTTCACCGTCTCGCCAGCTGCGTCCCCCCACCAGGTGAGTTTCTTCACCCAGACCTCGAAGACCAGGCGGTGCTCGGTGCCGGCTTGATCGGTCGCGACCACATGCATCCGGGCGAGACCGGCATTCTTCTCGCCGTCGAGGAGCCCGGGCTCGCAGCACGTTCGCCACCAATCGACGGATCGGATGGCGTAAGTGCGGCCGACGCGCAAGATCGTCAGCTCGCGTGTGAGATCCGTTCGTCGCGCCCGAAGCTCGGTGCTGATGAGCACGGTGCCGGGGTACGGCACCCACGCGTCGAGCGCGGTGCTCTCGTTGCCCGAGCTCGTCGCGGCGAAATAGGTCGCGACGCGGCGCTCGGGCGTGTCGAGCGCGGGACGGACGACGAGGGCCCAGGCGGCAAGCGACGCGATCGCGACACCGACGACCGCGACCACGACGGATCTGCGCATCACAGCAGAGCGCGGAACTTCTTCATCGCGGCCTCGATGCCTTCCGGCGCTTCGAACACTGCCGACCCGGCGACGACGACGCTCGCGCCCGCCTCGATCACGCGATGGACGTTGTCGAGCTTCACGCCGCCGTCCACCTCGAGGTCGACGGGTAGGCGACGCGTGTCGATCTCGTTCCGGACACGCTGGAGCTTGCCCAGCGCGCCTTCGATGAACTTCTGCCCGCCGAATCCGGGGTTGACGCTCATGACGAGCGCGAGGTCGACCTCGGCGAGATACGGGAGGATCGCTTCAACTGGCGTGCCGGGATTGAGCGTGATCCCGGCCTTGGCGCCACGGGCGCGGATGCGAGAGAGGGTCGCGGACACATCGCGGGCCGCCTCGACATGGACGACCACGTACGCGGCACCGGCGTCCACGTAGCGGTCGACCCAGTCGTCGGGCCGCTCGATCATGAGGTGGACATCCAGCGGCAGACGCGTGGCGCGGTGCAGGTCGGCCACCATCTTCGGCCCGAATGTGAGATTCGGCACGAAGTGACCGTCCATCACGTCGACGTGGACCCAGTCAGCGCCGCCCCGTTCGAGCGCGCCCACGGCCTCCGCCAGGCGGCTGAAGTCCGCGTTGAGGATCGACGGGGCGAACTTGTGTTCAGGAATGCTCGCTTTTCTCCTTGTGACGGACGGCATGGGCTGGCATCATTCGAGGGGTCCCCCAGCCGCCTGTCAGCGTAGAGGGAGAGAACATGTACCGCCCCCAGAACCTCCGGATCCCAGGACCGACGGTGGTGCCGCAGGCCGTGCTCGCCGCGTCGGCCCGACCGATGATCAATCACCGCGGCCCCGAGTTCGCCGCGCTGCTCGCCGCCCTCACGCGCGCACTGCAGGATTTCCTGCGCACGCAGGGTGACGTGCTCACGCTCACCGCGTCGGGCTCCGGCGCGATGGAAGCCGCCATCGCGAACACGCTGTCGCGCGGCGACAAGGCCCTCGTCTTCATCAACGGCGCGTTCGGCGAGCGCTTCTACGCGATCTGCAAGGCGTACGGCGTCGACGCGCGCCGCATCGATGTGACGCTCGGCCGGGCGGTCGAGCCCGACCTCGTGCGCGACGAGCTCGCGAAAGAAAAGGGCAAGGACGGCGCGAAAGCCGTCCTCATCCAGCACAACGAGACATCGACCGGCGTCCTCAACCCGATCAAGGAGATCAGCGACGTCGTCCGCGAGTCGGGGAAGCTCTTCATCGTCGACAGCGTCTCCGGCGCCGGCGCGGCCGAGCTCGAGATCGACGAATGGGGCATCGACGTGTGCATGACCGCCTCGCAGAAGGCATGGGGCGCGCCACCCGGCGTGGCCATCGTCACGATGAGCGAGAAGGCGTGGAAGTTCTACGAGAAGTCCGACCTACCGAAGTCGTACTTCGACCTCGCTGCGGCCAAGGCGGCGCTCGAGAAGGGCTCGACGCCCGCGACGCCGGCGGTCAGCGTGTACATCGCGCTGCAGGAAGCGCTCCGTCTCATGGCCGAGGAAGGGCTCGAGGCCATCCTCCGCCGCCACCAGAATCTCGCGCGCGCGACGCGTCGAGGAGTGCAGGCGCTCAACCTCACGCTATTCGCCGACGAGGCGCACGCGTCGCCCGCCGTCACCGCCTTCCGTCCGCCGACGCGGGTGGACGCGCGCAACCTGATCCGCGTTCTGCGCGATGACTACGACACGATCGTGGCCGGCGGCCAGGGCAAGCTGGACGGACAGCTCGTCCGCGTGGGTCACCTCGGCTTCGTGACGATCCAGGACATCCTGAATTTCTTCAGCGCCCTGGAGCTCGCGCTGCGCGACTTCAATCAGCCGGTCGAGCCCGGTCAGGCGATCGCCGCGGCGCTACGCGCGTACGCGGAGAGCGCGCCGCAGCCGACGCGTTCCGGCGCCCGCGGGGGCGCGCGGCCGGACACCGTTGGGAGCCGTCGCTAGCGAGACTCGCGCTCACGACGTCCCGCGGCGTAGCCTGCCCATCGTTCACGTGGCCGATCCGCTGGCGGAGGACGGCCTCGTCCTGCTCCGCGAACGCTGCGAGGTCCGCACGACGACCGGCCTGTCCGAGGCCGACCTCGCGTCGCGTCTCGCCGACGTCGACGCGCTGATCGTCCGCAGCGAGACGAAGGTGACCGCGAAGATCCTCGACGCCGCCCCCCATCTCGCGGTCGTGGGCCGCGCCGGCGTGGGCGTCGACAACATCGACGTGCCCGCGGCGACCGCGCGCGGCGTGTACGTCGTGAACGCGCCACTCGGAAACATCGTCGCCGCGGCGGAGCACGCCCTCGCGCTCGCGCTGACGCTGCTCCGGCGCATCACCGACGCGGACCGCAGCGTCCGCGCCGGCGAGTGGACGCGCTCGAAGTTCATCGGCCACGAGCTGCGGGGCAAGACTCTAGGCCTCGTCGGCATCGGCCGCGTGGGCTCGGAGGTCGCACGCCGAGCGGCCGGCTTCGAGATGAAGGTCATCGCGCACGACCCCTTCGCGACGGAGGCGAGCGCGCGCGCCGCGGGCGCGCAGCTGGTGGAGCTCGACCAGCTGCTCCGTAGCGCGGACGTCCTCTCGCTGCACACGCCCCTGACCGAGAAGACGCGCAACCTCATCAATGCCGACGCGCTCGCGAAGATGAAGCCGACCGCCGTCATCGTGAACTGCGCGCGCGGCGAGGTCGTCGATCTGATCGCGCTCGCGGCGGCGCTCGAGGCCGGGACCATTGGCGGCGCCGCGCTCGATGTCTACCCGAGCGAGCCGCTGCCGGCCGACTCCCCCATCCGCAACGCGCCGCGCACCGTGCTCACGCCGCACATCGCCGGCTCGACGGCGGAGGCGCAGGTGAACGTCGCGGTCGACGTCGTCCGCCAGATCCTCGACGTGCTGAGCGGCCACCCCGCCCGATTCGCGGTGAACGCGCCGCGGCCGCCCTCCGATGAGGCCGGCGGCAGCGCGTGGCTCCGTCTCGGCGAGCGCATCGGCGCGCTGGTCGCGCAGCTGCTCGACGAGCGGCCCGCGAAGCTCCATCTCGCGTATGCCGGAAAGCTGCTCGAGCTCGATGCCGAGCCGCTTCGCGCTGCCGTGGTGAAGGGACTGCTCGAGACGTTCAGCGCCGAGCGTGTGAATCTCGTGAATGCGCTCGCGATCGCGCGCACGCGCGGGCTCGTCATCGAGGAGCGCCGCGAGACCGAGGCGGCGCGGTACGCGGCGCTCCTGACCGTGCGCGTCGGCAGCACCGAGGTCGCGGGGACGCTGGTGCAGGGCGAGCCGCGCATCGTCCTCATCGACGGGTTCTGGGTCGACGTCCCGGTCGAGGGCCATCTGCTCCTCACGAAGCACCAGGACAAGCCCGGCCTTGTCGGCCGTGTCGGAACCCTGCTCGGCGAGCACGACGTGAACATCTCGTCGATGCAGGTCGGACGGCTTCACCCGCGTGGCGAGGCGCTGATGATCCTCACGCTCGACGATCCGGTGCCCGATGAGGTCCGCGCACGCATCGGTGCGTTCGCCGACGTCGATCGCGTGCGCACCGCCCGGCTGGGGGTCTCGGGCTAGCATCGCCAGCGGCTTGGACCAACGAGTCGAGCTGTCGATCGTCATGCCGTGCCTCAACGAAGCGGCGACGGTGGCCGACTGCGTCAAGCAGGCGCGTGAGGCGCTCGCGAAGTACGCGATCAACGGGGAGGTGATCGTCGCCGACAACGGAAGCACCGACGGATCGCGCGAGCTTGCGGCGGCCGCCGGAGCGCGTGTGGTGCCGGTGCCGCTGCGCGGCTACGGGAGCGCGCTGCTCACCGGCATCGCGTCCGCGCGCGGCGAGTTCGTCGTGATGGGCGACGCCGACGGCTCGTACGACTTCATGGCCATCGATACGTTCCTGGCAAGGCTGCGCGAAGGGTACGACCTCGTCATGGGCAACCGCTTCAAGGGCGGCGTCGCGGAGGGCGCGATGCCGTTGCTCCACCGCTATCTCGGGAACCCCGTGCTCTCGTTCCTCGGGCGCCTCTTCTTCAGCAGCGCGGTCGGCGACTTCCACTCCGGGCTCCGCGGCTTCCGCCGCTCTCCGATCCTCGCGCTCGACCTGCGCACGACGGGCATGGAGTTCGCGTCGGAGATGGTGGTCAAGGCGTCGGTGGAGGGCCTGCGCATCGCGGAGGTCCCGGTCACGCTGTCACCGGACAAACGCGATCGGCCGCCGCACCTGCGGACGTGGCGCGACGGCTGGCGCCATCTGCGATTCCTGCTGCTGTACAGCCCGCGCTGGCTGTTCCTCTATCCGGGGGCACTCCTCATGATCGTCGGCGCGCTCGTCCTCCTCTGGCTGTTGCCCGGTGAGCGCGCGATCGGCGCGCTCCGGCTCGACGTCCACACGCTCGTGTACGCCGCTGCCGCCGTCGTGCTCGGCTACCAGGCCGTGATCTTCGCGCTGTTCACGAAGACCTTCGCGATCAGCGAAGGCCTTCTGCCGGAAGATCCGCGCCTCACACGCCTCTACCGCTACGTGACGCTGGAGACGGGGATCGTGGCGGGGATCGTCCTGGTCATCGCGGGCCTCGTCCTCGCGGCGACGGCGATCGGCATCTGGCAGACGCAGGGCTTCGGCCCGATCGTCGACGTGCCACGCACGCTTCGCGTCGTCATCGTGTCATCGCTCGCGATCACGCTCGGCGTGCAGACCTTCTTCGCGAGCTTCTTCCTCTCGGTCCTGGGTCTGAGCCGCCGCTAGGCCGCGAGCGCGCGCATCCGCGGCAGCAGCGCCGCCGCGCGCTCGACACCGGAGCGCAGGTCCCCACCGGCGAAGGGAAAGAGCAGCAGCTCGCTGAAACCGGCGCGCAGCGCCGCCTCGGCGATCCGTAGCGCGTCGTCGTCCTTCTCGGCGCGGATCTGATGCGAGCGGCGGATCGTCGCCGGATCGCGACCGACCTTCGTGCAGTGCTCGTCGAGGACCTTCGCCAGCGCGTGGGTCTGGTCCGGCGTCGGCGCGTTCGAGTTCCACACGTCGGCGTGCTTCGCGACGACGCGCAGCGTGCGCTTGGGTCCCGAGCCGCCGATCCAGAGCGGCGGATGCGGCTTCTGCACCGGCTTCGGCTCGGCGATCGCGGCGTCGAGCTGATAGAAGCGGCCGTTGAACGTCGCGCGCTCCTCGGTCCAGAGCGCCTTGAGCACGCGGCACGCTTCGTCAAGCATGCGGATCCGGTCGGCTGCGCTCGGGAACGGCATGCCGTACATCGTGAACTCGACGTCGTTCCAAGCGGCCCCGATGCCCATCTCGAGGCGTCCGCCCGAGAGATGATCGACGGTCACCGCGATCTTCGCGAGCAGGCCCGGGTGCCGGTACAGGTTGCCCGTCACGTTGAGTCCGATCCGCGCGCGCTTGGTGTTCTCCGCGACCGCGCCCAGGATCGTCCAGCCGTCGAAGATGAGGCGCGTCGGGTCGTTTCCGAGCGCGATGAGATGGTCGAAGGGCCAGATGTGATCAAAGCCCGCCTCATCGGCGATGCGCCAGGCCTCGCGCTGCGCCTCGATGGGATGGACCTGCTGGGAAAGCTTGAGTCCGATGCGGAGCGGATGCGGCACGAGCGCGGAGCCTAACGTCACTACGATGCGAGCGTGCGGGACGACGCCGAGCGCTGGCTGCGCTCGCTACCGAAGGAGCTCGCTCCACACCGCGAGGTGATGCGCGCGCTGATGCGCGAGGCCGAGCGCGATCCCGCCATCCGCGTTCTCGTCGTCGGCTGCAGCCTCGGGCGCGGCGCGGCCGACGAGCTGTCGGACGTCGATGCGATGTACGCGGTCGTCGACATCGCCTGGCGCGACGCGCTCCGCGAGAGTGCGGGGCTCGTGCGCCGTGTGGGAGATGTGGTCGACATGCACCAGCAGATCATCGAGCCCGCGAACCGCGAGCTCCCTCCCTACCAGCACACCTTCGCGCAGTACGCGAGCGGCGTGCAGCTCGATCTCGTCGTCGCCGTAGCGCGGGACCAGCAGGCGCCGCGACCGGACTGGATCGTCCTCTACGACCCGGACGGGCGCATCGTCGGCGAGGCGAAAGCCGGCGCCACGACGGACGAGCAGGTCCGCGGGTGGATGCACGTCGCCCTCGTCCATCTCAGCGCCTGCGCGAAGTACCTGACGCGCGGCTCGCTCTGGGAAGCCAACGCACAGCTCGATGCCGCGCGCGCGGAGCTCTGGCGCCTCTGGGCCGTCGCCGAGCGCATCGCGGATCCGCAGTACGGGCTCACGGCCGTGCTCGATGCTCCCGACGCTCCGATGCCGGAGAACATCGAGGCGACGGTAGCGGGCCTCGATCGCCGCGCGCTCCGATCGGCTGCGATGACCTGCGCCGAGATCCTCGTGTGGACCTGGCCGCGGGCGATCAGCGCCGTGGCCACCGCCGACCTCGCGATGCCGCCACTTGCGGAGTGGGTGCTGAGGCAGCTGAGGGACGTGGCGACCTAGTACAGTCGAGGTCCCATGGAAGCAGCGCGTTTCGAGCGCAACGTCCGCACGGAGTCGAGCGAGATCTTCACGATCTACGGCGGCGCGCGCCGCGTCGGTCGGGTGGACATCCATTACGGACGCTTCGAGGTGCACGGCACGCTACTCCTCGAGGTCGACCTCACCGATGACGAGCTGCAGCAGCTCATCGATCAGCTCGACGAGGAGCTCGTGCAGACGCACGATCCGGAACGCGAGGATTTCCTCGTGACGGTGTTCAAGGCGGAGGAGCTGGGCTTCTATTCGGACGAGTTCGAATCAGACGACGACGAGGACGAAGAGCCCTAGATCGCCTTCGTAGCGGCGCGCGACCGCGAGCCGTTGCGGCCTGCGGTCTTCGAGGCGCTGACGGCCCGCTTACGCGCGGTAGGAGCGAGGCTCCGGGTGCGACGCAGCGTGACGTTCGAGATCCTGCGAACCATGTGCTGGACGCGCGGGTCGAACGACGCGATCGCGCCGGCGCTCGCTACGACGGCGCCCAATGCGAGTCCAGCGATGAGGCGCCAATCTGCCATGCGGCGACAGTACGTCAACGATGCCGCGCTTCACATGACGCATTCGTCATGACAAAGGCCGAGCTACGCGGCCGCGCCGCCGTACGTGTCGCGGAGTCCGGCCTCCAGGGCGCGCGACGTGTAGCCAAGCTCGCTCTTCGCGCGGGCATCGCTGGCCCAGAACGTGACGCCCTTGGTCGACGTCACGACCTCGCGCAGACCGGGTCGCACGAGCGCGCCGAGCTCGAGCAGCGCGTACGGCAATCTGAGGCGCGGGAGACCGCGGCCGGTCACGCGCGCGAGCGCGGCGAATGCATCGGCGACGCACGCGTTCTCTCCGCCGAGCACGTAGCTGCGCCCGGGCTGGCCGCGATCCAGCACGAGCACGATCCCCCGCGCCACGTCGTCGACATGCACGAAGTTGAGGCCCGCATCGGCGAATGGCACCAGAGGCAAACGGCCGCGCACGAAGTCGCGCATCAGCCCACCCAAGCCTGACGTGTCGCCGGGCCCGTACACCCCGCCCGGCTGCGCGATCGACACCGCCAGTCCTCGCGCGGCCGCTCCCAGCGCGATCTCGTGCGCGCGGACCTTCGTCTCCTCGTAGTACGAGGTGTACGGCCCGCTCCGCGTGTACGTCTCATCGACGACCGCGCCGCGCGTGTTGCCGAAGACCGCGCATGTCGACACGTACGCGACGCGGCGCACGCCGGCGGCGCGCGCAGCCTCAAGGACGCGCTCGGTGCCGGTGACGTTCGCTTCGCGCATCGCCGGACGACGCGACGCAGCGATCCCGACCGAATACATCGCCGCGCCGTGCACGACCGCGTCGAATCCGTCCATCTCGCGGGACAGCCCGGCACCGTCAGCGAGATCGCCCTTCACCAGCGTCGCGCCGGCGCGCGCGAGCGTTTGGCCGCGCGACGCGTCGCGGACCAGTGCGCGCACCTCGTCGCCGCGCGCGAGCAATTGCAACGTCACGTTGCCCGTCACGAACCCGGTCGCGCCCGTGACGAAGACCTTCACTCGGCGACGGCGGCGGTCTTCGCGTTCGCGAGACGCCGCAGGTCCGCAACGGAGATCTCGAAGACGGCGTCCGGCAGCCCCGCCGCGGCCCAGACCTTTTCGAAGCGGGATATGTCGGCGTCGATCAGGGTCTCGCAGGGCGTCTCGTGCGCGAAGGGCGGCACGCCGCCGATCGCGTAACCCGTGAAGCGCTTCGCCTCGTCGGCGGTGGTGCGGCGCACCGCGGTCGCACCGACCGACTGGCGCAGACGATCCTCGCTCACCCGGCGATCGCCGCAGCACAGCACGACGAGCGGGCGCTCGCCCGCGACGAACACGAGCGACTTCACGATCTCGCCGACGCTCACACCGATCTCGCGGGCCGCGTCCTGCGCCGTGCGCGTGCTCGCCGGAAAGCGGCGGATCTCGATGGGCACGCCATGCTCCGCGGCGTAGGCGCGTACGCGCGCGACGTTGGGATGCTCCGCGACGCTCACGTCGCTAGTGTCGCGCTACGTCCCTGTCCGAGGACGCCCGCGCTGTAAGCGCGGTGGCGGGCGTCTTTCGAGCGAAGTTGAGCCCGCGGTATCACGGCCGGGAACGCCTTAGAGGAGCAGCGGGCGAGTTTGAGCGAGAAAGACGCACGCCGCCGCGCTAACGAACCGCCCGCGAGACCGAGCGGCTACCTCCAGATACGCGCGATGCCCGAGACGAGCCGGGCCGGAAGCAGACCGACGAGCGTGCGCGCGAGCCGGCGCCACCCGGAGACGGCGCGCTCGACGTCTTCCGCCGTCGCGCCGGTCGGCGTGTAGCGATCGCGCACGCGCGCCTCGGCGATGTCCTGGATCGGCGACTTCGCGTCGGGCACGGCGTCGCCGAGCATCGCCGCGTACTCGTAGGTCGTCTGCGACGGATCGACCGCGAAGCCGGCGTACGAGGCGAGCAGGCGCGCCTTGCCCCACGCGGAATCGACCACCGGCTGCCCGCGGAAGCGCAGCTGGAAGCGCGCGAACGCGAGCAGCAGGAGCAGGAGCATCGCGCCGATGAGCGCGGCAACGGGACGCGGGTCGAAGTTCTGCACCGCCGAGACGACGGACTCGCCAAAGCCCTGGCCCTCGTCCGGCGTGTTGCCCGTGGCGTTCAGGTCCTTCTCGCCACGGTCGATCGGGGTCGTTCCCGTTGTGTTGTCGTCGCCGCCGCCGCCGGAGCCACCGACAGCCTCGCTATCCACGCGGAAGATCGGCGCCTGCGACGGGGTCGGCTCGAACTCGATCCAGCCGTACTGCGGGAAGTACGCCTCGACCCACGCGTGCGCGTCGAGCTCCTTCACCTGGAACTTGCCGGTCGACGGGTCGAGCGTTCCGGCGGTGTAGCCCTCGACGATCCGCGCGGGGACGCCAAGCTCGCGCAGCATCACGACCATCGCCGACGCGAAGTACTCGCAGAAGTCTTCCTTCAGGTCGAAGAGGAAGAAGTCCACCGGGTCGCGGCCCGCAGGAGGCGCGCGAACGGTCGGCGCGTAGCGGTACGTCGTGCGCAGGTATGACTCGATGACCTCGGCCTTGTCGTACGCATTGGTCTGCTCGCCGGCGATCTTATGGGCGAGATCGCGCACACGCTGCGGCAAGGTGGACGGCAGCTGCAGGAACTTCTGACGGATGTAATCGGGGTACGGACTCGAGATGCGACGCAGCGCGGCCTTGTCCGCGACGGAGATGTACGAGGTGACCGTGTATTTCTCCGACGCCTGACCGCCCCGGACCGCGCGCACCGCGATCGAATAGGTGCGGTCCGCACCGGTCTGGAACTGGAAGGGCACGGAGACCTTCACGGGCTCGTTCGCTCCGAAGAGGAGGTTCTGCTGCGGCACGACGATCTCGAAGCTCGCGTCGAACTTCTCGCGGCCGAGCACGGCGGGGCTGACCTTGTCGACCTTGTCCGTTTCCGTCGTGCGCCACCCGTTCCCGGTGTAGAAGTCATAGCTGATGGCGCGCCAGAAACGACCCTGTGGTGCGTCGACCATCATCACGACGCGGTCCGCGAGGTTCGGCGACTGACCCAGGCGGATCGCGTCGGTGAACGAAACGCCGCGCAGGCGGCTCGGACCCGAAACGCCTGCGAAGAAGCGCTGCCACTCGGCCTCGACGGAGTGATATGGCGTCTCGAAAACGCTGTACGCGCGGTTGAGCACCTCCGCGGCGCCGACGCGCGGTGTGACCAGCGACATGATGACCAGGACCATCGTCCAGGTGAGACCGCCGCGCAGCAGCCGCCAGTCCATCTCGCCGGACGGCACGATGTTGTTGCGAGTCCAGCGCTCCTGCAGAGCGACGATGTGCAGCCGCACCAGGAGAACGAGCGCTGAGAGCGAGAACACGACGAGGTCGGCGATGAGGTTCGTGAGCGCCATCGACACGTTGACGACGAGGCAGAAGCCCATGAACACGATCGCATCCCACGGCCGCAGCGATCGCGACAGCGCGAAGGTCCCGACGTACGCGGCGGTCCACGCCGTCGCGCCGAGGAACAGCACGAAGACGGTCGGATCGGTCGCCGCTTCTCCCGCGAGCACCTGGGTGATCCAGTTGTTCACGTTGACGGCGAGATGTACGACGCGGGCGCGGAAGGGTCCGATGTCCGAGGCGAAGGCCGTCGCGAGCACGATCGCGACGGTGCCGACGAGCCCGCCGACGACCATCGAGCGCCGCGTCGAGAGGGTGCCGTTGCCGACGATGACCGCGAGCGCGATCCCCGCGAACACGATCCACGTGAATTGTTCCTGCGTCACGACCCAGTCGGCCTGCTGCAGCGACAGGGGATAGACGCTCATCAAAAGCACGTAGATCGGCAGCGCGAACCAGCCGCCGCGGAAACGGAGCCGCCGCCAAGCGATGGGCGGGAACAGCGAACGCAGCGAACGACGCAGCCACGCGCCGAGGCGGCTTACTGCGGCGGGGCCGCGAAGCGGCAACCCGCCTAGCAGCGAAGGCCGAGAGGCCTGAGGGTTACGCAGCACTGCCGGCCGCCTCACGGAAGAGATCGGAGATCGACGCGCCCGGCGCGAGATACGCCGCGGTCACACCGGCGATCGCAAGCTCGCCGAGCAGCGCGTGCCGGCGCGCGCGGTCGCGCTCGTCGGTGGCCACGGAGGGACCCACGATAACGGCCTGTGTCGCGATGGCGGCCTCGCGCAGCGTGCTCGCGGGCCGGACCCAACCGCGGTCGAGCGAGGGCGTGATGAGCACGCACGCGGAGCCACGCCGCATGCGCGGCAACGTCTCCACGAGCGTCTCGGCGATCGAGCGCGAGCCGCCCGCGGTGATCTCGGCGAGGTACTGCATGAGCTTCCCGTACTGCTTGGTGCCGCGGTCGGGCTGAAGGATCTCGGCGCGCCCGCCGCTGGTGATCATGCCGACGTTGCGGTGCTCGCGGAGCGCCTTCGCGACGATCGAAGCCGCGACCGTGACCGCGCGCTCCTCGGTCGAATCCTCGCCCTCGCCGCGGTGCCAGTGGCGCTCGAGGTCGAGGTAGATCCAGAGGTCGGCGGTCTTGTCGAGCTCGAACTCCTTTACCTGCAGCCCACGGTGGCGGACCGACGAGGGCCAGTGGATACGGTTCATCGCATCGCCGGGGCGGTACCCGCGGATGCCCATGACCATCGAGGTCGACTGGAGCGAGCGCTGTCCGGTGAGCACGCCGCCCTCGAGGACCGAACCCGGCAGCTGCCAGTGCGGAAGCGGCATCACCCGTGGATACACCAGGAGCAGCGCATCGGTTGCGACACGCGCTTCTTTGGGGAAGAGACCGAACGGATCGCCGCTGCGCAGGACGATCGGGCCGAGCTTGTAACGGCCGCGGCGGATCGCCTTCGCGAGCACCTTCCACTTGCGCGTCTTGCCCTTGCCGCCGATCGAGAGGACGCGGCCGGGCAGCGGCTCGGGCCAGTTCGACTCCTCCGAGATCTCGAGCCAGAGCTTGCCGAACGAGCTGTCGTTGCGGAGCTCGTACACGAGCTCGATGGTGTCGCCGAGGTGCGCATACGACTGCGAGAGCGCGCGCTTGATCGAGAGACCGTCGAGCGTCATGCGCGCCTGCGCGTACGCGAGCACCGCCACGAACAACAGCAGGTAGCTCAGGTAGCTGAGGAGCTCGAGCCCCGTCGACGCAGCGACGATGAAGAGCGCGAGCCACAGGACCGCGAAGTGCCAGGGCTTCATGAGCCGTTAGGCTCGCGCCGCGGTCTGCGACAGCTCGACCGGAACGCTCGCCAACACCTCCGCGATGACGGTCGTTGCCGCGAGGTCCTTGAGGCGCGCCTGCGGCTGCAGGATCAGCCGATGCGAGAGCGTCGGCCCGGCGAGCTGCTTCACGTCGTCGGGCAGGACGAAGTCACGACCCTGGATGAGCGCGTACGCCTGCGACGCCCGCGCGAGCGCGAGCGATCCGCGCGGCGACGCGCCGAGGTAGACGTCGGGGTGCGAGCGCGTCGCGTTCACGACGCTCACGACGTAGGTCTTCACTTGCTCCGCGATGTGGACGTCCTTCACGGCGCTCATCGCCTTCAGCAGCTCGTCCGCGCCCATGACCTGCTCGATCGTCTCGAGCGGGTGGATGTGGCGCTGGGCGTCGAGGATCGCGATCTCCTCGCGCTCCTTCGGGTACCCGAGCTGCAGACGGATGAAGAACCGGTCGAGCTGCGCCTCGGGAAGCGGGAACGTGCCTTCGTATTCGATCGGGTTCTGCGTGGCCATGACGAGGAACGGATCCGGGAGCTGGTAGGTGACGCCGTCGACGGTCACCTGGTGCTCCTCCATCGCCTCGAGGAGGGCGGACTGCGTCTTCGGGGTGGCGCGGTTGATCTCGTCGGCGAGGACGATCTGGGTCATGACCGGGCCCGGCCGGAACTCGAACTGACTGGTGCGCTGGTTGAAGATCGAGACGCCGGTGACGTCCGAGGGCAGGAGGTCCGGCGTGAACTGGATCCGCTTGAACGAGCAGCCGAGCGATCGCGCGATGGCCTTGGCGAGCACCGTCTTACCGGTCCCGGGGACGTCCTCCACCAAGATGTGGCCGCGGCAGACGAGGGCGACGAGCGCGAGCTCGACCTCGTGGTGCTTGCCGAAGATGACGCGCTCGACGTTCGCCGCGACCGCGCCGATCCGCGTGGCGAGCCCGCTCTTGTCCATTGCCCTCTCCCAGACCGATTTCTCGCGGAGTCCGAGCCATGCGGGCCCGTCTGAACATGCTAAATGCGAGACCGTCGTGTAACCAAAGAACGCCCGAGGCCCGCGATTGGTTCATACCGGCCCGCAACGTTCTTGCGGTCCGTCACCGGCTGGGCTGGCGGAGTTCCCCGATCACCTGCCCAGTGCGGCCTGCATGACGCGCCCGCCGAGCGGGGCGGCGTCCTCGCCGCCCCGCGGCGAGTTCTCCAGGAGGATCGCGACGGCCACAGTCGGCGCCTCGGCCGGCGCGAATCCCACGAACCACCCGTGTGGCGTGCCCGAAGGATTCTCGGCGCTACCGGTCTTCCCCGCGACGTTCACGCCCGGGATCTTCGCCGCGAACGCGAACGCGCCGGGTCCGCTCACCGCGCCTACCAGCATCGTGGTGAGGGCGCGCGCCGTCTCAGGCCGGATCACTTGACCGATCGCGCCCGGCGCGATCATGCGCACGGCGTGGCCCTGGGCGTCGCGCACCTCGGTCGCGTAGTGCGGCGTCGGCATGACGCCCCCCATGCCGACCGCGGCGGCGACGAGGGCCATCTGCAGCGGCGACACGAGAAGCTCGCCTTGCCCGTACGCCGTGTCGGCGACGAGCGTCGGGCGGTCGAGCACGCCGGTGCGCGAGAGCTGGCCCTTCGAGGCGTTGATGTCGCAGTGCGTCGGGCTGCCGATGCCGAAGCGCTGTGCGTACTCCGCCAGCTTCGGCCCGCCGATCTGCAACCCGATCTTGGCGAAGTAGATGTTCTCGGACAGCCGGTATCCATCGGCCATCGTGTAATCACCGTGCGCCCGCGACGACGAGCGCACGAAGTAGCTGCCCCACGAAGTGTCGGCCTGCCACGGATCGTCGACGCGTACCTTCGCGTTCGGATCCACGCCGCTCTCGAGCGCGGCGGCCCCGGTGATGATCTTGAACGTCGAGCCGGGCGGATAGAGGCCCTCCGTCACGCGGTTGATCAGCGGCTTGTCGGGATCCGCGATGACCTGCTTCCACGCGGCATCCTCCGTCGCGGGATCGGAGATGCGGTTCGGGTCGTACTGCGGCCAGCTGACCGATGCGAGGATCGCGCCGTTGCGCGGGTCGATCGCCACGATCGCGCCACGCCGGTTACCGAGCGCCGCGACCGCGGCCTGCTGCACCTTCGGGTCGATGCCGAGCATGACCGAGCCGGGCGGCGCGCGCTCGCGGAGATAGCGCGCGCGCCACTGCGACAGCGGATCGCCGGGGTCCTGACCGATGAGCGATTCGGCGTATGCGGCCTCGACGCCGGATGCGCCGAACTGGAACGACGCGTAGCCCGTGGCGTGCGCCAGCGTCTTGTCCCGGTACACGCGTTTGTATCCGTCGGGCACCTGCACGCTTTCGGCGAGCGTGTTGCCGGCGGCGTCCTTGATGAACCCCCGTGGCCGGTCGCGGATCGCCGCAACCAGGCGCGGGTTGAACGGATCGTTGTTGAGCTCGTCGCCGGACACGAGCGTCCAGTAGCCGACGCCGACCGAGGTGACGAGGAAGGTCATCGCGATCGCGAGCGTGAGGCCGCGAATGTTCGCCGCGATCGAGCGCGTCACGGCGTGCCCCTGACGCGCGCGGTCAGGTCGCTCACGCGTATGAGCAGCGCGACGAGCATCCAGTTCGTCACGAGCGACGAGCCTCCGTACGCGACGAAGGGCAGCGTGATGCCGGTGAGCGGGATGAGCCGCGCGTTGCCGCCGACGATGACGATCGTCTGCAACGCGACGATGAACGACAGACCGCCGGCGAGGAGCTGCAGGAACGGCGTCGGCGCGCGCAGCGCGATGAGCATGCCGCGGTAGACGAAGAGGAGGTACAGCGCCAGCAGCGCAAGCGCGCCGGCGAAGCCCACCTCCTCTGCGAACGCATCGAACACGAAGTCGCTCCACACCACCGGGATGCGCTCGGGCATCCCGTTGCCGAGGCCGGCGCCGAAGAGGCCGCCGTTCGCGAGAGCGAAGAGGCCCTGCACCAGCTGATAGCCCGTCCCGAAACGCACGTCGTCCGCGAAGGGATGCAGCCAGATGTCGACGCGAGCGGCGACGTGACCGAACACGTGGTACGCGACGAAGCCGCCGACGAGCAGCAGCACCAGCCCGATGAGCGTGTAGAAGACCTCGCCGGTCGCGAGGTACAGCATCGCGAGGAAGATCCCGAGGAACAGCAGCGTCGCGCCGAGGTCCCGTTCGAAGACCATCACGACCATCGCGATCGCCCACATCGCCACGATCGGCACGAGGTACGGCACCGGCGGCACCGGGATCGGACCGAAGCGTCGCTGCGTCTGCGCCAGCACCTCGCGGAATTCCTCGAGGTACGCAGCGAAGAAGATGACGAGCAGGATCTTCACCGCCTCCCACGGTTCGAACGTCACCGTGCCGACGCCCAGCCAGATCCGCGCGCCGTTGACCTCGCGGCCGATGACCGGAAGGAGCGGCGAGATGAGCAGCAGGACGCCGAGCAGCGCCCAGGTCCACTTGAACCGCGACAGCGCGGTGAGGTCGCGCGGGATGAGGATGGTCGCCGCGAACGCGCCGGCGGCGATGAGCGTCCACGAGAGCTGCTGCACCAGCAGGTTCGAGGCGAGCCGCTGCACGAGCACGAGGCCGAGCGCGGTCAGCGCGGCGGCGATCGGCAGGAGCAGCTGGTCACCACGGACGCCGCGCGCCGCGAGGAAGACGTGGAGAACGAACGCGATGACGACAAAGGTCACCGGGACCACCAGCTGTTGCGGACGGAAGCCGGCGACCTCGGCCGCCGCGACCGCGACCGACCCGGTGATCCCGAGCGCGGCGACCCAGAAGAGCAGGCCGAGCTCGGGGCGGCGGCGCGTGACGGCGATCACCCCGCGCCCTTCTCCAAACGCAGCGCGATGCGGCCGATGGCGAGCTCGTCGCCGAAGCGCAGGCGCTCGGCGTGCTCGATGCGCGTGCCGTTCACCAAGGTGCCGTTCGTGCTGCCGAGGTCCTCGATCCACCACTCGCCGTCGCGCAGCTCTAGGACGGCGTGACGCGCCGAGGCCGCCTCGTCGGCGAGTGGCACGTCGTTGCCGGCGTCACGTCCGATGGACGTGGAGGCGCGGAGCGAGAAGCGCTCCCCCACGCGCGGCGCGTGCCCGGCGCTGCGCTCCACGATGAGCGTGCCGAGCGCGGTCACCGCGCTATCGGCTACGCGTTCCGCCGCGAGCGCCCGGTGGAGCACACCGAACGCGCGCAGGAGGAAGAGGTACAGCAGCAGCAGGAAGGCGATACGCACCGCCCACAGCAGGGCGGCAAAGGTGATCTCCACTCACTCCGCCGAGTGGAAGATGAGATCGAGCCCCGCGACCGAGATCCGATCGCCGTCGTTCAGCACGACCTCGGCGACGCGGCGGCCGTTCACGTACGTACCGTTGGTGCTCTGCAGGTCGTAGAGCGTGTACCGCCCGAGACGCAGCCGGATCTCGGCGTGCTTGCGTGACACCCGCGGATCGTCCAGCACGACATCGTTCTGCTGATCGCGACCGATGAGCAGCGGCTCGGGTCCGAGCTGCACCGACGAGCGCCCGCCGTTGTTGACCTCGACGCTGGCCTTGGGGGCACGCGGCTTCTCGCGCAGCAGCTTCTCGCGGTCCAGGACCATGGTGTGGCCCGACTCGACCGCACCGAGCGACTTCGGATCAGCGTCCACCTCGTCTCCTGACGCATCGACGAGCGCGCACGACACGCGGATGTCGCCGGGGGCCACGTCGTCGTCGCGCTCGATCTCGACCGACGGGAAATCGAGCAGCGTGAAGTTGCGCTCGCGCGCGGCGGAGAGGACCGCTTCCGCGAGATCGCGCTCGAGACTCCGGCGGTACTGCTCGAACTGCGCGTAATCCGTCGCGGACAGCGATACGACGTACGAGTTCGGGACGAAGGTCTTGGAGAGCGAGATCGTTTGGTGCGCCTCCATCGTGCGGATGAGACGCTTGGCGATCTGAACGGGCTGCAGCTTCGCGCCGAACAGGCGCGCGCTCCAGCCCTCGATGGTCCGGCTCACGAAAGCTTCCAGGCGTTCCACGCTCAGGTTCTTCTCAGCTTGATCACTTCCGCACCCAGAAGGATGATCGCCGCGGTCACGTAGATCCAGGTGAGCAGGCCGGCCGCGAAGGCGATCGGTCCGTACGCGCTGAAGATACCGAGACTGCGCGTGAAGAACCCGAACGCGATCTTCGCGACCTCCCACAGCACGGCCGATACCAACGCGGCGACGCGCGCGGTCCGGGGTCGCACCCGCGAGCGCGGGACGAAGCGGTAGATGGAAAAGAAGAGGACGTAGCCGGAGGCGAGTCCCACCAGTGGTGAGAGCACACCGGTGAGGACCCGCAGCCACGGACCGAGCACGGACTTGAGGGCACCTTCGGCGGCGAGCGCGCCGTAGGAGAGCGCGAAGGAGAGGACCGCCAGCGCGGCGATCCCGGCGACGAAAGCGAACGCCTCGACCTGGCTGCGCACGAGCCCGCGCTTCCCACCGACGCCGAGGACGGCGGCGAGCGCCTTGTCGAGGGAGCCGTGGATCACACCGGTCGCCAGGATCGTTCCGATGATGCCGACGCTCAGCGAGAGCGCGCGCCCGTCAACGAGCTGCCGCGCGATGCGGGTCTCCTGCGCCGTCGCCGATGGATAGACATCGCGTATCAGCTGGACGAGCTCCTGCTGCGCCCGCTCCGACCCGTAGACGAAGCCGAGGATGCCGACGACGAGCGCCAGGAGCGGGATCAGCGCGAAGAACAGCTGATACGCCACCGCGCCCGCGAGGAACGGGCACTCGTCGTCAAGGAAGGAGGTGGCGACGGCGCGCGCGTCGCGGACGAATGCCCTGGCCGATGTCAGGATGCGGCTTCGCTCTTCGGCGCCGGCTTCTCCGGCGCCTTCGTTTCGGTCTTCTTGTCGCTCTTCGTCTCCGTCTTCGTCTCCGCCTTGGTCTCGCTCTTCTTCTCGGCGCTCGAGTCGGACGCCTTGTCCGCCGGACGGCTGTCCGTCTTGTACCAGCCCGAGCCCTTGAAGACGATCGCCGGGGTCGAGATGAGACGCCGCGGCTTCTTGCCGCAATTGGGACATTTCTCAAGCGCCTCGTCGTTGAACGACTGCACCGCGGAGAACACGTGGCCGCAGTGATCGCAGCGGTAGTCGTATATCGGCATCGCTCGATATCATCGCCGAAGGTGTCGGGAGGGGCCATCGCCATCACCGAGCGCGCGGCATCCCGCCGCCGTCGTGGGCTCATCGAAAACGCGCAGGCGTACCTCTTCCTCATTCCCGCGATCGCCTTCCTCGGGCTGTTCAAGATCCTGCCCGCGTTCTACGCGATCTACATCTCATTCTTCCGCTGGGACATCATCCAAGGTGCGTTCCGCGGGCTGGACAACTACTTCGACATCCTCTGGCAGAACTCGACGCGCTCGCAGGCCTTCTGGCAGGCGCTCTCCACGACGTTCACCTACGCGGCCATCACCGTTCCGATCGAGATGGCCCTCGCTCTGATCGTTGCGTACGTGCTGTTCCAGAAGCTCGCCGGCCGCGACTTCTATCGCACGATCTATTACCTGCCCTATGTGACGTCGACCGTCGCGGCCGCGTCCGCATTCCTCTGGATCTTCCACCCGCAGTACGGCATCGCGAATCAGATGCTGGGTGTCTTCGGCATCAGCCCGCTTCGATGGTTCCAGGAACCCGACGGCGTCTTCCAGATGCTCGGCAACGCGGCTGGCCTCGCCGTGCCGGACTGGGCTGCGGGACCGAGCCTGGCGCTCGTCGGCGTCGCGATCTTCTCGATCTGGCACTTCCTCGGGTTCCAGATCCTCATCTTCCTTGGTGGGCTCGGCAACATCCCTGTCGAGTACTACGAGGCGGCCAAGCTGGACGGCGCGAGCCAGTGGCAGCTCTTCCGCAGGATCACGCTTCCGCTCTTGTCGCCGCAGATCTTCTTCGTGTTCACGATCGCGAGCATCGGCGTGCTGCGCGCCTTCAACGAGATCTTCGTGCTGACGAACGGTGGTCCGCTCGACACAACGCGCACGATCACGCTGCTGCTGTTCAAGACCTTCTTCCAGCAGGGCCAGATCGGGCTCGGCTCCGCGATGGGCGTGCTGCTCACGCTGATCATCCTGGCCTTCACGCTGATCCAGTTCCGCGTCCTCGAGCGGCGGGTGACGTACTCATGAATACGCCGCAGGTCCTGCCGCGCGCGATCACGCGACCGATGCGCCCACACGTACCGCGGGTCACATCGAGCATCTTCAAGCACCTGCTGCTCGTCGTGGTCGGCGTCGTCGTCGCGTACCCGTTCTACTTCATGGTCACGTCGTCGCTCAAGGAGTTCTTCGAGGCGACGCAGGTGCCGCCCACTCTGTTCCCGACCGCGTTGCACCCCGAGAACTACGCCGAGGTCTGGTCGAAGCAGCCCTGGGGGCGCTTCTTCGCGAACACCCTCTTCATCGCGGGTGTGAGCGTCGTCGGAGAGATCGTCATAGCCGTTCTGGCCGCGTACGCATTCGCGCAGATGCGCTTCCGCGGCAAGAACGTGCTCTTCGCGCTGGTCCTGGCCACGTACATGATGCCGGGCGAGGCGACACTCATCCCCAACTTCGTGATGATGAGCAAGGCGCCACCCGGCGTGAGCCCGTTCTTCCCGATCCCCCGCCTCAACCTGTACGACACGTACGCGGCGCAGATCCTCCCCTTCCTTGCCAGCGCCTTCTCGATCTTCCTCCTGCGGCAACAGTTCCTTTCGATCCCGCAGGAGCTCCGCGACGCCGCGAGGATCGACGGCGCGGGTCACGTTCGTTTCCTGTGGTCGATCGTGCTACCGATCTCGGTCCCGGCGCTCGTGACCGTCGCGATCATCTCGTTCTACGCGTCCTGGAACTCCTTCCAGTGGCCGTTCATCGTCACCTCGAGCGAGGCCGTCCGTCCGGTCCAGGTTGCGCTTAACGCCTTCAGCGCCGAGGCAGGCTCCCATTACCATCTGTTGATGGCGGCGGCGTCGCTCGTCGTTGCACCGATCGTCCTGCTCTATCTGGTCGGGCAGCGCTTCCTGGTGCAGGGGGTCGCACGAACGGGCATCCGCGGCTAGCGTTCACGCGTATCCCACTCGGGGAACACCCGGCGCTGCTCGAATGGTGGAGGAGGTAGGAAGAGACCCATGACGAGGATGCGTATCCCGACGCTGCTTGCTATCGCGGCACTCCTGCTCGGCGCATGCGCCAGTGCGGGACCAGCACCGACTGCCGCACCGACGACCGAGGCTGACATCGAGATCACCGGGCCGGTCTCGCTGACGCTGTGGCACGCCCTCACGAGCGACCCGCAGAAGGCGGCGCTCGAGGCGTCGGTCAAGAAGTTCAACGACACGAACGGCAAGGGCATCACGATCACGCCGGTCGTCCAGGGCAACTACACGCAGCTGTACCAGAAGACCCTCGGCGCGATCCAGGCGGGCGCGCTGCCCGAGATCGTGCACGCGTACGAGAGCCAGGTCGCCGACTACCAGAAGGCGGCCGTGGTCGTCGACCTCGAGCCGTACATGAACAGCACCAAGAACGGGCTCCCCAAGGCGAGCCAGGACGACATCTACAAGCCGTACTTCGACACGAACCGGTTCCCGCAGTACGGCAACCAGCTCCTGTCGTTCCCGTTCACCAAGTCGCTCTTCGTCATGTACACGAATGAGGACGTGCTCAAGCAGGCCGGCATCACGATGCCGAAGACGTGGGCGGAATTCGAGTCGGCTGTCATAAAGACGACGCAGAAGGACGCGTCCGGCAAGACGACCCGCTATGGGTGGGCGCAGCCGCTCGATGCATCGAACTTCAACGCGCAGGTCATGTCGATGGGCGGCAACATCATGTCCGCCGACAACAAGACCGTCGCGTGGGATGGCAAGGAAGGTCTCGCGGTCCTCCAGATCTACGACCGCCTGTGGAAGGGCGGCTATGCGTACACGCCGACGGGCTTCGATTGGCAGAGCGACTTCGCGCAGAGCAAACTCGCGTTCACGATGGGATCCACCTCGTCGCGGCCGTTCATCGCCGGCGCGATGAAGACGCCGGTGAACTGGAGCATCGGAGTGCCGCCGCAGACCGACCCCGCGAAGCCGCGCACCGTGATGTACGGCGCGAACGTCGCGGTACTCAAGAGCACCCCGCAAAAGCAGCTCGCGAGCTGGCTGTTCGTGAAGTGGTTCACCGATCAGGCCCAGACCGCGGACTGGGGCACCAAGTCCTACTACATGCCGGTCCGCAAGGCCGCCGCGACTGACGAGGCGCTCAAGAGCTACTGGGGTTCGAAGGACCCGCAGGGCAAGCAGGCCTTCGACGTGATCGGCAGCTCGATCCCCGAGCCGAACGTGCGTGGCCAGCAGGAGATCCGCGACGTGATCCTCGACATGCTGACCAAGGTCACGACCGGCAAGACGACGCCCGAGGCGGCGATCAAGGACGCGGGGCAGAAAGCGAACGACATCCTCAAGGCGAACCAATAGCCAGCTCGCACGTCGCGAACATCGAGAGGGCCCCGGGAGACCGGGGCTCTCTTATTTCAGGGTTATGTCGTGGATCAGCAAACGACGCGGGTTGTCGGGGTCGTAGCGCAGAGGGATCGTGTCTCCGATCTTGATGCGCGTGACTAGGTCCGTGCTGTCGCACGCGACTGCCTCGAACGGGCCTCCCGCCGTCGTGAAGCGGAGCCGGATACAGCTCCAGGCACCGCGGTCGCTGGGCAGACGCCACCTGTCAATGACTGTCGCCCTCGTCGCGAGGCTCCTCGCCGCCAACCTGCGGCGGAGCCACGCGCGATAGAGGAAGTGTCCGGTGCTAAGGCTCGTGAGTCCGAGAAATACCAGTGTGCCGATGAACGCCCCGATCACGATCGTCGGATTGGGCGTACCGCTTAGCAGCGCATATACAGCACCGGCCAGGAAGAACAGCGACAACAGGTAACCACCGGCGCTGCCCACGATCTCCAGGAGCGTCGCTCGACTGGATAGGCGATTCACTCGCCAGCCGAAGGCGCCGCCTAGGTCGCCTCTGATGGGTGGCAGCTCTATGGGCGCGCCCTGTCCCATCAATCGGCCCCGATCCACTTCAGGTAACGGCGCGCGGATCGCTCGACGGCGCCCTTTCCGTCGCTATCTGTTACGCGGTCCCACCAGCCGCCGTAGATCCGATCGAACGCGTACGGCCGGACGGTCGCGACGATGCGGCGGATCTCCGCCGCTGGCAGCGGGATCAGGTTCGGATACGACCGCATGAAGCTCACGGCTCGCACGTCGGGCACGACCGTGATCGTGTCGCCGACCAGGAGCGCGCCCCGTCCGCCGGCTCCCGCCGCCCAGTGGAGCACCGCGCTGCCCTCGAAGTGACCGCCGGTCTGGATCAGCGTGAGTCCCGGCAGGACCTGTTTCGTGCCGGCCCACTCGACGATCGCTGGATCTTTCCGTTGGACCCACATGCGGTCGGCGGATGGGATCCACAGCGGGCAGCCGCCGAACGCGCGGCTCCACTCGATCATCACGCCGTAGAAATGCGGATGCGAGAACGCGATGCCCGCGATGCCGCCCAGCGCGCGGATCGCCGCGACGCTCTTCGCGTCGATGAAGCCGAAGCAGTCCCAGAGGAGGTTGCCGCCGTCAGCTCGCACGAGAAGAGCGCGCTGCCCGATTCCGACCGCGGGCTGCGCTCCGACGCCGGTCAGCCGCGGTTCGAGCTCGCGCAGCTCCACGCGGTGACCCTGCGCGCCGAGCTCGTCGAGGGTCGTCCAGGCCTGACCGCCCTGACGCACGTACTGACGATCGTCCTCGCAGATCGGACAGCGCTCGGGCAGCGACGCGCCGGGCGGCTGCTGCACGCCGCATGTCACGCAGATGTAGGCGGTACTGCTCAAGGAAGAGACCGCGGGGCAGACACGACGCTCAGGATCCGATCCACAACTTGGCGTAGTGAGAGGCTCGTGTCTATCTCGACATCCGCGATACGCCTGCAGATCGGCTCGACGCTCTCTTTGAGCGAAATGACGCGGGCCAACTCTTCGGGATGCTTTCCATATGGGTTCTTCGTCCTGTTCGCGAGTCGTTCTTTCATCAAAGCCGTCGGCGCGGTGAGCAGCACGATGTGGTCGAACTGTGGGTAGAACTTCCCTTGATTCGACGCGCCACCGCTAACGAAAAGCACATCCGCATCCTCGGTGGATAAGAGGCGGGATATGCGATCTTCCCGCCACTGCCAGTCTTTCCCCTCGCCGAGACCGGTCGGCACGGTGCTCGCCGGAACGTCCACCAGCTCTGACCAGCCGTCATAGTCGGTGTCGATGGCCTTGTAGCCGCGCGCGGCAAGCTCGGAAACTACGGCCGACTTACCGGTCCCGGACATCCCGGTCAGGAGTACACGCTTCACTTCAACCGACTCAATTCCCCTTCAAGCATGCGCACGCGCTCCTCTCGCTCCGCGAGCTTCGCCTTCTCGTTCGAGACGACGGTCGCCGGCGCCTTCTCGACGAATCCCGGGCGCGCGATCAGCTCACGCGAACGGCGCAGCGACTCCTTCGCCTCCGCGAGCTCCTTCTCGAGCCGCGCGCGGTGCTCGGCCGGATCGCGCTCGACCGCGACGCGCACCTCGATCGCGCGCACCACGGTGGCCTGCCCGCTTCCGGATCCGAACGTGACCTCGGTCTGCGCGAGATGCGAGATCAGGTCCGCGAGATCGTGGATCGCGGTCGTGTCGCCACCAAGCGTCGTCTTCACGCGCTCGCCCGGCTTCGTACCGGCGTCCTGCCGGAGATTGCGGATCGCGCGCACGAGCTCGAGCGCGATGTCCATCCGCTCCTCGAGCGCGACCGATCGCGTGCCGGGCTTCGGCCATTTCGCGATCACGAGCGACGGCGAGCGATCCGTGTTCGGCAGGCGCTGCCACAGCTGCAGCGCGACGGTGTCGCTGATGAAGGGCACGATCGGATGCGCGAGCCGCAGGACGCGGTCGAGCACGTACGCGAGGGTGCGCATGGTGCTCACTGCGCGCGTGCCCCCGTCGCGCAGGCCGGCCTTCGCCAGCTCGAGATACACGTCCGCGAACTCGCTCCACACGAACTGCTGCAGGGCGGAGACGTATTCGCCGAAGAGATAGTGCTCGAGAAGCCGGGTGAGCTCGGCGACGGTCGCCTCGGTGCGCGAGAGGATCCAGCGCTCCGCGTGGCCGAGCGAGGGATCGGTCGAGCCCGCTCCGGCCGAGGGTGCGGGCGTGCGATCGGAACGCCAGTCGCGGAGCGCCTCAGCGTGCTCGTCGACGTGATGCAGCACGAAGTGGCCGATGTTCCACAGCTTGTTCGCGAACTCCTTCGCGTTCTGCAGCTTCGTCTCCGAGAGCGTCTGGTCCGCGCCGGCGGCGACGCCGTTCACCAGCGCGAAGCGCAGCGCATCGGCACCGTACTGCTCGATGAAACCCATCGGACTGATCACGTTCCCCGTGGACTTGCTCATCTTCTCGCCGTCGACGAGGACGAGACCGTGGAGATACACCGTGTGGAACGGGATGTCCCGCATCTCCTCGATGCCCATCATGATCATGCGGGCGACCCAGAAGAAGATGATGTCGTAGCCCGTCTCCAGCACGCTGCCCGGGTAGTAACGCCCCAGATCAGGCGTCCGGTCGGGCCAGCCGAGCGTCGAGAACGGCCAGAGCGCGCTCGAGAACCAGGTGTCGAGCACGTCGGGATCCTGTGTGATGTCGTCGCTGCGGCAGCGCGTGCAGCGCGTCGGGTCGGGCCCATCCTCGTCGGGCACGACGATCTCGTCGCAGTTGCCGCAGTACCACACCGGGATGGAGTGGCCCCACCAGATCTGACGCGACACCGGCCAGTCGCGGATGTTCTCCATCCAGTTGAAGTAGATCTTCTCCTGGTACCGCGGATGGATGGTGACGCGACCTTCGCGCACCGCCGCGATGGCCGGCGCGGCGAGCGGCGGCATCCTCACCCACCACTGCTTCATCACCAGGGGCTCGTCCACCGTCTTGCAGCGGTCGTGCACGGCGACGGCGTGCGTGAGCGGCTCCTCCTTCACCAGCAGGCCGCGGTCCTTCAGCAGCTCGACCGCCATGCGCCGGCCGGTGTCGCGATCCGGCCCGGCCAGCGGACCCGCCGCGGGCGTCATCGCGCCACGCGTGTCGATCACCGTGATCACCGGCAGGCCATGACGCTGACCGATCTCGAAGTCCGTGGCGTCGTGGCCGGGCGTGATCTTCAGCGCGCCGGTGCCGAACTTCGGATCGACGGCCTCGTCGGCGATCACCTTCACGCGGCGCTCGATCATCGGCACGAGCACCTCGCGTCCGATGAAGGGTTTCCACCGCTCATCGTCGGGATGCACGGCCACCGCGACATCGCCCACGATGGTCTCGGGGCGCGTCGTCGCGATGACGAGCGGTGGATCGCCCGGCTTCGGATCGGCCCACGGATACCGCACGAAGTAGAGCGGGTCGGTGCGCTGGACGTGCTCGACCTCGAGGTCCGAGTACGTGGTCTGGCAGCGCAGGCACCAGTGCACGATGCGATCGGCGCGGTACAGGTGGCCGCGCTTGTACAGCCGGATGAAGTGCGTGCGCACCGCGCGCTGCTTCGACGGCTCCATCGTGAAGTTTCGGCGCGACCAGTCCAGCGAGCAGCCGAGAAGACGCAGCTGCTTCTCGATGCGCGGCCGGTAGTGGTCCATCCACTTCCACATCTCGGCCACGAACTTCTCGCGACCGAGGTCGTTGCGGCCGATCTCGTTCTTCGCGAGCTCGTCCTCCACCACCTTCTGCGCGATGATCCCAGCGTGGTCGGTGCCCGGCATGTAGAGCGTCGGCTCGCCGAGCATGCGGTGCCAGCGCGCCATGAGGTCCTCGTAGCCACCGAAGCCGAGCGCGTGACCGAGGTGAAGGTCGCCGGTGACGTTCGGCAGCGGCAGCATCATCACGAAGGGCGTGTTCGGATTGCTCTCGTCGGGCGTGAAGAAGCCCGAACGCTCCCACCAGCCGTAGAGGTCCTGTTCGACGGCGGACGGTCGGTAGTTCTTCTCGCCGAACGACACGACCGACAGCGGTGGATCCAGTTTTTCTTTCGTCATCGCCATCTCGAACCTCCTTCTCTTGCGTCACGCCCAAACAAAAGGCGCTGCTCGTCCGGGACGAACAGCGCCGTGGTGCCACCCGACTTCGTCGCCGTGCCGATCGCTCAGCGCGGTGACCTCTTGGCCGATAACGGGTGCCTCCGATCCGACTCGCGGGCGACTTCCCGTCCCCGTTCACCGCGGCGCGCTTCCAGCCGGTGACGCGCCTTCTCTATCGATACCTGGGTCGGTCTTCTTCCCGGTCGCTGCCGGTATCGAGAGATGGTACCGGACGACGGCGGTCCAATGTCTTGGGGCGGGTGGAGGCTGGTCGCCGTACCTACACTCGTCGTTATCTAGGTAGGAGGGTGTGCCGATGGGCGTCGTTTGTCGCCGGACGTAGCGGAGCCCCGCAGGGCCGAGTGCATTCGAGCGATCTAGCAGCAGACATCTAGCTCCCTAGCGTGGGCTCCGTTCTAGCCGCGTGGCATCGCCACGCGGTTTTTCGTGCCCACTCGAAAGGAGAGACAGATGTCTTCCCGAACGCGCAGTCAGCTCTGGCGAACGCAGAACTTCCTAGCGGATACATATGTCGCGGCGAAGCTCGTCTCGCTCGCGCGCCTTCGAGCGCGCGATGTTGTGTACGACCTCGGCGCGGGTTCGGGTACTCTCACGGCTGCGCTGGCTCGGCGAAGCTCGCGCGTGATCGCGATCGAACGCGACCCTGCTCTCGTGCTTCGCCTTCGCCGACGGTTTCATGACGTGCCGAACGTCATCGTGCGCGAGGGCGACATCCTCGACTGTCGCTTTCCGCAGTCGGACTACGTCATCGTGGCAAACCCCCCGTTCGACATCACAGCCGACCTCGTGCGAAGGCTCACTGAGACAGACAGACCGCCACGCGACGCGTATCTCGTCCTGCAGCGCGAGGCCGCGCAACGGTTTGCGGGTCGACCTCACGGGACGCTCGCTGCACAGCTCATCGCGCCGTGGTTCTCCGTTCGGGTGCTGCATGCGCTCAAGCGCCGCGACTTCGCACCGGCGCCCGGCGTCGACGCGGTCTTCGTCCGCCTCCACAAGCGCGGACCGCCGCTGGTGCAGCGGGACGAGGAGCCCCTGTACCGCGACTTCGTGATCGCCGCCTTCTCTGCGTGGCGACCGACGATCGCCGGCACCCTCGTCGCAACGGTTGGGCGCGCCGCAGCCGCACGCCTGCTCGCGCAAGCAGGCGTAAATGGGCACCTGGCGCCGTCGCGCTTGGACGCAGGTGGTTGGCTCCGGCTGTTCGGTGAGTTTCGCTGCGCGCCCCTGGTCATACGCCAGCGCGTCGCTGGACGCGAAGCGCGTGCGCGGCAGCTGCAGACGCGCCTCCGAAAAGTCCATCGAACGCGCACTCCATGAGACGCTCTAGACAAGAGACGGCTCGCCCCCGGCCGCTTGTCTGTGGATGCGACTAAGGGCTGCTAAGCAGTGGAGATCCGGCCGGCTCGCGTCAGCTGCTTGTGCCGATACATCGCGCGGTCGGCCGCGTCCACCAGCGCGTCGACCGTGATCGGACGGTCCGACGCGTCCGCGACGCCCCAGGCGATGGTCGGGAGGCGCTTGCCGTCGGTGAGCGTGCCCTCGGCGATGTTGCTCGCGACGCGGCGCATGACGCGCTCGGCGGCGAGCAGCGGCGCGCCGGGGAACAGGATCGCGAACTCGTCGCCGCCGATGCGTGCGACGGTGTCGCGGTCGCGGACACCCGCGCAGAACATCTCGCCGATGCGGATGAGCGCCTCGTCGCCGGCGCCGTGCCCGAACTGATCGTTCAGCTGCTTGAGGCCGTTCACGTCGAGCACGGCGACTGTCACCGACGCGAGCGGGTCGGCCGCGAGCTCGACGCGCAGCCGGTCGAAGAACGTCCGCCGGTTAGGAAGACCGGTGAGCGGATCGGTCGCCGCGGCGGTCTTCGCGGCCTGGTGCAATCGCGCGACACGCAGGGCGGCCGCGACCTGGTGCGAGACGGCGGTGAGCAGCTGCTCGTCCTCGCGTCCGAATGCCTCGCTGCGCGGGCTCTCGATGCCGAGCACTCCGACCCGCTCCTCCCCGAGCTGCAGGGGCACGCACAGGACGGACTGGATGTTCGGCGGGCCGTAGAAGCGCGGATCGGTCTGCGCGTCGGTCACGTTCTGGAGCTGGCCATGCTCGATGACCCACCAACTGATGCCGACGCCACGGGTGAGCAGCTGGCCGACGTACGGCTCCGACGGGCCGACCGCCGCGCGCACGACGAGGCTCAGGTGCTTGTCGTCGAGCGTCAGCAGGAAGCCGTTCTCGTAGCCCATCGACTCGCACACGATGCGCAGCAGCCGGCCGGCGAGCTCGTCGATGTCGAGCACCGCGCTGATCTCCGACGCGAGCCGCTGGAGGATCGCGAGCTGCCGTCCATGCGCGTGCGCTGATGCGGCGAATTGCTCGAGCACGCCGCCAGGACCGGGAACGTTCTCCATATCCGCCTCTTCGATCGCGCCCACGCGGCGGAGATACGGCGCGCCGTGCAGGCGGTCGCGATCGATCACGCGGAGGAACGCGTCGACGACGTCGGGGTGGAACTGCGTCCCGCGGCAGCGCACGAGCTCGGCGGCCGCGAACTCCACGCTCTGTGCCTGCTTGTACGCGCGTCGACTCACGATGACCTCGAACGCATCGGCGGCCGCGACGACGTAGGCCTCGATCGGGACGGTGTCGCCCGCGAGCTTCTCGGGATAGCCGGCGCCGTCGAAGCGCTCGTGGTGCGCACGCACGATCGGCACGAGATCGCGTAGCGGCTCGACCGCCTCGAGGATCGATCCGCCGACCGCGGGATGCGTGCGCATGATCACCCACTCGTCGGCCGTGAGCGCGCCGGGCTTGTTCAGGATCGCGTCGGGCACGCCGATCTTGCCGATGTCGTGCAGCAACGCGCCGAGCTGCACGCGGCGCAGCTGGTCCGACGACAGCCGCATCTCGTCCGCGATCGTGCGCGCGAGGGCCGCGACGCGGGCGGAGTGGCTGCGCGTATACGGATCGCGCGCGTCGACCGCGGCGGCGAGCGCCTTCACCGACGCGAGATAGAGCTCGCGCATCTGCGACAGGTGCTCCGCGTTCTCGAAGGCCGTGGCGACGAGGTTCGCGAGCGACTGCAGCACCGCGATGTCCTCGTCGTCGAACATGCCGGGCCGGTACGCCTGGCTCGACAGCACGCCCACCAGGCGCCCGCGGCTCTTCAGCGGGACGTGGACCGCGGAGAGCGACGGACGTTGCTCGTCACCAAAGGCCATGCCGCGTCGCTGCACCGGGTCGTCGGCGCCGTGCACCAGGTAGGTCTCGCCGGTGAGGACGACCTGGCTGGTGGGGCCGGTGCCGAGCGGATAACGCTCGCCGGCCCAGACCTTGGCGCCCTCGGCCTGTAGGACGAACTCGAACTCCTTCTTGTCCGCGTCGTAGCGCGCCACATAGAAGGAGTCACGCGCGACGAGCGCGCCCGCCGTCTCGTACGCGAGCTTCGCGATCTCGAAGCGCTCGTGGACGCCCGCGAGCGTCCAGGCCAGGACGTTGAGGGCGGAGAGGCGGCGGATGCGCTGTTCGCGCTCGGCCCGGACGCGGGCCGACCGCATGGCCGCGGCGGCGAGCTGCGCGAAGGCGAAGAGGCCCTGTCGGTCGATCGTGTCGAAGGTTCGATCGGGATCGGTGGTGGCGATGCCCACGCTCCCGGCGACCTCTCCGCCGAGCATCACCGGCGCGGCCATCGCGGCGTGGATGCCGGCCTCGCGCAGTAGATCCGAGTTCCCACTCGTGTCGCCCACCGTCTCGCTCGCGTAGTCGCGGATGCTCACGACCTCGCGGCGCCGGATCACCTGCTGCACCAGCGGCCCAGCGATCTGCGGCGCCGAGAGCGGGGCCGCGAGCCCGACGCCGGCGATGTCGACCGCCGTCTCGCCCTGCAGCTCGGTCACGAGCACGAACTCCGTGTCGTACGCCTCGTGCATCTCTTGCGCGATGCGGCGGATGACGTCGGAGGTTGCGCCGGTCTCAGCCGCCAGCTCGCGCGACACGCTCTCCACGCGGCGCGCCTGCTCGATGATGCGCGCGTTGCGCAGCGCGATCGCGGCGTGCGCCGTGAGACCCTCGAGCGCGCGCACGTCGTTCTCGTCGAACGGACGCACCTGCAAACGGCCGACCGTGAGCGTCGCGGCGATCTCGCCCTGCACCACGATCGGCACGCCGACGATCGACCGCACGCCGATCTCCTTGATCGATGGGACGGCGGCTGGGTCGGCGGCGTAGTCCGCCCATGCGACCGCGCGACGCGAGCGAAGTACGGCGCCGACGATGCCGACGCGCGCGGAGGCGTGGAGTCCGACCGCGCGCTCGCCGGTGCCGGCTCCGGCGACGATGGTGAACTCGTCACCCCGGCGGCGGTTGATCGTGGCGTGATGAGCGTCGACGAGGAGCAGCGCGTTGCGCGCGATCGAGCGGAAGAGGCCTTCCGGTGCGGTCTCCTGTCCGATCTCCGTCGCGACGCGTTGCAAGCTGCGCGCGAGACGCAGCGCGCGAGCGCCGGTGCGCTGCTCGCCGCGGTAGTGGTCGACCGTCGCGCTCAGGATGATGAGCACGAGGATCACAACGATCGCCTCGCCAAAGATGACCGGAACCGGTGTCGGCGCGCCGAGACTGATTCGCACGATCTCCTGACCGACACGACCGACGAGGTACGCCGCCGCGGTCGCGGTGACCCCGTAGCGTCCGAGTCGGTACATAGCGAGCGCGCCGATCGCGATCACCACGACGAAGGCAACGCTGCGCTCGTTCGGCGCGCTGGCGACCATCCAGGCCGACGCCGCGAGGAGATCGCCGACCACGACGAACGGGGGCGTCTCCGAGAGCGGAACCGGAGCTCCGCCGCGACGTACATCGTGACGCCAGATGAGGGCCGAGGTCGCCAGGAGGAAGCCGAGAGCGACATATGCGAAGGGCAGCGTCGCTTGCCCGCCGATCAGGATCCATGCGATGGCGCCAGCGACCGCGATGAGTCGCGCGACCAGGAGGACGTCACGTGGGATGAAGCGGGCCATGCCGCGACCACGATAGGTTTCGCGCTCCGTCGCGGGTATCGGTCCGGTGACGGCCCCGCCGTCAGCGCGTTATGGGTGGTGGTACTTCTGGCGCGAGCTCATCATCGGCGATGAGCACGAAGAGCGTCGCGAGCACGAAGTAGTTCTGCAGCGAACGCCACGCGAAGTACAAAGGTACGAATGGCCAGGCGAGCGGCGCGCTCGGTACGGCGCGCCGCCAGCGTGCGAACACGAACAGCAATGCGGCGAGCACCACGAGCGCGAGCGCGCCGTACCCCCCGCGCGAGAGCAACGGACCGATCCCGGCCAGCCCGAAGCGAACGAACCCGACGCCGTCCGGCTCGAGCGGGCCGAGGATCGGCGCCAGCACGCCTCCGATGAATCGTTCCGGCACCGGAAAAAGGAACGGCAGGTTCACGACGAACGTGATCGCGCTCGCGATGACGGCGCGCCGGACCGCTTCACGCCAACCCCAGCGCTGCCAGACGAGCACGACGTAGAACGGCGCGACGAACCACGCCGTCTGCCGCGCGGCGAACGCGAGACCGAGAAGGATGGACGAGAGCCAGGCGCGCTGAAGCGCGAGCCACGAAGCGACCGTCAGAAGCGCCCAGGCGGGATCGATCCCCGCGAGGATCTGCTGCCGGAGAACGATCGCGTTGCCGACGATCGTCGCGAGCGCCATCGGCCGCCACGCCAGGCGCAGCCGCGATGTCGCGACGAGCCCGAGGATCAGCACCTCCGCGAGGAACACCCAGCGCACGTCGCCCAGGCCGAGTGCGACGAACGGCGCGACGACGAGGAACGACAGCGCCGGGTAGTTGTAGGTGTGCACGACCGCGCCGCCCTCCAGGTGCGTCGCGAGCTGTGGGTCCATGTGGAACCGCGCGAGCGCCTCGGGCAGATCGAAGACCGCATAGGGGTCCTGGCCCGACAGGAAGATCTCGGTCGCCCGATGCAGCGCGGCGACGGCGTCGGCGTGGTACGGGACCGCGACGATGCACGCGAGTCCGACCAGAGCGAAGGTCGTCAGCACGAGGCTCGTCGCGATCAGGTCGCGCATCGACGGCGGCGCGCGGAGGTGCGCGAGCATCGGCAGAACGAACGCGACGACGATCGCCAACAGATCGTCCGGCGCGAGACCGGACGAGCCGACGGCGAGATGGCGATCGAACAGCACGCCCATGACCGCGACCGCCAGCAGGCCGAACCCGACGCGTCTCATGCGATCCGACGGATGCACCCGCGATGGGTCGACGAGGACCAGGACGGTGTAGCTGAGCGTGAACATCGCCGCGATGAGGACCGGCAACGGGAGGACCGCGACATCCGGCGATGCGAAGAGGTCGAGCGCTGGCGTCCACAGCGCGAACGCGGCTATGGTGAACGCCCGCAGGTGCGCAGCCGTGCGCCACGCCGCCAGCGCAGCGGCGGCGAGATAGGCGGCCATCCCGAGAGGGCTCTCCGCGAGCGCGTTCGCGGTCGCGACGTAGACGCCGGCCGTCAGCGCGAGCCCGATCCACGCCGACGCGCGTGGCGGCCGCTGTAGCGTCGCGAGCAGAAGCACGATGACAAAACAACCGAACGCGACGGCGAGCGGGACGTCCGCCCCTGAGCCGGACAGCGCACGGCGGCCGAGGCCCGCCGACGCGATGCCGGTCGCGGTGAGCGCGAGGCCGACGCGCATCGCGACGCCCAGGCGCGGATCGAAGCGACGCTCGACCGTCACTTCGGGACTCCGGTGGAGCGCTCCGGCCAGCTTTGGCACGCGCATTCGCTGCGGAGGCTAACAAGGGGCGCCCATAGACTCGCAGGGCGTGAAGGCTGAGGACGCCCGTCGCCCGCGTCTGGTATGGGCCGCCGGCGTCGTGGTCATGGTGCTGGCCGGGCTCGCCGGCCTCGGCGTTTTCATCGCGAAGCAGCCATACGGGTTCGACCTGTGGGCCTATGTGCTCGCCGGCCGGCACCTTCTCAGCGGCGAGCCGCTGTACCCGCCGGTGCCGCAGGTACCGGCAGGTCCCTTCGGCGAATACCACTACGCCCCGCTCGTCGCGGTGCCGTTCGTGCTGCTCGCGCCGCTGCCCTTCTGGCTCGCCATCGCGGTGTGGATCGGCCTGAACACCGGAGTCGCGGCGGCGATCGGCGTGTACCTGATCAACCCGTTACCGCGCGACGCACGGCCGTGGGCCGCTGCCCTGTTCGTCCTCTTCCTGCCGACGATCCTCGAGATCTCGCTAGGAAATCTCAACGTGCTCACCCTCGCGCTCTGCCTCCTCGCGTGGTCGCAGCGTGCGCGGCCGGCGGTCGCGGGGCTGCTTCTCGCTATCGCCATCGGAACGAAGCCGCTGCCGCTCACGCTGATCCTCTTCTACCTCGCTGCCGGCCGCGGCCGCATCGTGGCGTGGACCCTTGCCGTCGGTGCCGCGGGGCTGCTCGTCACCGCACTCGTTTTCGCCCGCGACTTTCCCGCATACGTCGCGATGCTGTTCGCATTCAAGGACAGCCAGTGGGCGGCGGAGTTCATCGCGGGCACGACACCGGCAGAGGTCGCCGCGATCCTCAACTCCCCCCTCGGCCGCTCGCTGCTAGCGGTGGCCGCGGTGGCGACAGCGGCGATTGGCGGGCTCGCGGCGCGCCACGATCGGCGCGACGAGACCCACCTTCACCATCTCGCGCTCGCGTTCGCGCCGTACCTCGCGCCGTTCGGCCTGCTGTGGCTCCCCTACCTCGTCTTCGCGCTTCCGCTCATGGCGAGCACGTTCCACCGCGCATTGCTCCTGCCGCGAGCGCGGGCGCGCGGAGCCCTCCTCGCGGCGCTCGCGCTCAGCTGGCTACTGGTGCAGCTCGTCGGTGAACCCGGCGACATCACGCCGATCGCGGCCCATCTCCTTGGACTCGTGGCCCTGCTGGCGATCGCTCTCGCGGTTCTCGTTCTGTGCCGACGGGAGAACATCACGGAGAGCGTCGCCGCGCGCGCACCGGCTTGAGCGATCGCGCCATCGCGATGCTGCTGTCCGGGCTCGTGCTCGTCGCGCGCGTGCCGTTCGCGGCGCAGACGCTCTGGGCGTGGGACTCGGTGCTCTATGCGCGGGCGCTCGAGCAGGGCTTCCATGTCGGCGTAGATCTGGCGGATCAGCGTCCGCATCCGCCGGGGTACCTCTTCTACCTCGGCGTCGGGGCGGCGGTCCGCGTTGTCACGCGCGATAGCAACGCCGCGCTCGTCGTCGTCAGCGTGATCGCGTCCGCCCTCACCGCCGCAGCGGTCTACCTGCTGTGCCGCCGATATGCGGATCGCGCGCTCGCCAGCGTCATCGCGCTCGGCGCGGCGTCGGCGCCGCTGGTGTGGACGTACGGCGAGGTCGCGATGCCATACGCGGTCCTCGGTCTGCTCAGCGTCGTCCTCGCCGTGTCCCTGAGCGACGCGCGATCGCGGCCCTGGCCCGCGGCGTTCATCGTGTCGGCGGGGCTCGGCCTCGCGGCCGGATTCCGCCAGGACGTGCTGCTCCTGCTCGGTCCGCTGTGGCTCTGGATGCTCGCCGGTCGCTCGTGGCGCGAGCGCGGCCTCTGCGTCGCCGCGGTGGGCATCGCGGCGCTGGCGTGGCTCGCACCCAGCGCGGCGCTCTCAGGCGGACCGGCAGCCTATCTCGCGACCCTCGGCGCGCAGGCCTCGCGCGTCAGCGAGCTCTCGCCGGCGGCCGGCGGCGACGCGCTGCTGCGCAACTCGCTGCTCACGGTGTACGCGCTGTGGTGGGGGCTGCTCGGCTTCGCGCTGCTGCTCGTCGCCGCGATCGTCGCGCGGCTCCGTGCCGGGGGACGGCTCTCCGAGGACGCGATCTTCTTCGCGCTATGGCTCGTCCCCGCCGCCCTGGTGTACGTCACGATCCACATCGGCGACCCGGGGTATCTCATGTCGGTGCTTCCGGGTCTGTATCTCGCGTGTGCCGCGCTGCTCGCGCCGATCGCCCGCACGACGCCGCGCGCTGTGCCAACGCTCGCCGCGGCGCTTGTCGCGCTCAGCGTCGCGGTGTTCGTCGGCTCCGATGTGCCCTTCTCCGCGCGCGCGATCGCGAGTCACGATCGCTCGCTCGAGGTCCGGGTCGCGTTCGTGCGCGGGCACCTGGCGCCCGATTCCACGGTGATCCTCGCGCAGTCGGAGTACCTCACCGCTCGCTACTACCTGCCCGAGTACCGCGTGCTCTTCTATGGAACCGAGCCCGAGGTGCTGTCGCGCGTGGCGCGGGTGGTGCGCATCACGTCGCCGACCACGGTCGTCATCTTTGGCGCCCTCGCCGCGCCACTCCCTGCGACGCTGCGGCTCACGACGGAAGTGGCGCCGTCGGGCACGGTGGACGGCGCGACAACGCTCATCGCCTACGACCTCGAGCCGCGCTGAGGCGCGCGGCGCTCAGCGCGACGCGGCGGGGAGCTCGAACACGAAGAGGTGATTCAGGCCGAGCTCGAATCGCTCGTGCGTGACGAGGCGCATCCCCGCAGCCGCGAAGTACGTCGCCGTCTCCTCGGGCCGGTACCCGTGGTGCGCCTCGATATCCATCCCGTGCAGCAGGCGCAGCCGTCGCAGCGCATCGACGATGTTATCGACCAGCGGCGCGGGCACCGTGATGACCACGCGGCCGCCGGGACGGAGCAGGTCGCGACACGCCGCGACGAATACCGGACGCTCGTCGTCGGGGACGTGCTCGAAGACCGCGAGAAGCGCGAGGACGTCGTACGGGCCGCGGTCGCGCAGATCCTCTGGGAAGCTGCCGCGGACCAGGCCCGAACCCGCGGGCGCGTCCGGATCGATGCCGACCGCGTCGCGCACGCGGCCGCCGGCCGCGCGGATGAGCGCCCCGTCGGCGCACCCCACGTCGAGGAGCCGCGAGCCCGCGGGGATGTGCGGCAGCGCTTTGCGGATGCGCAGCCGCTGGATGAGGCGGTCGAGCCCCGTCACGCCGCAACCGGCTCGGCGCGGGCGACGATCGCTTTCTCGCCGGCCGGCTCGCGCCACAGCAGCAGCACGATCGCGATGAAGAATCCGAGCGGCACGAGCACGCTGAACGTCTCGTCATGCCGGTTCACGGCGATGCCGTAGAACACCGGCGACACGACGAGCAGCGTGCCGGCGGCGGCGAGGGCGAAGTTCCGGCCCGAGCGTTCGGAGCGACGCGTCAGGATGCCCGCGGTGATGACGGCCGGAACGAACAGCAGCACCTGGTCGTAGGACCAGCTGTAGATCGCGCCGGCGTTCGAGAGCGAAAGCCACGCGGCCAGCGACGCGTCGCTGCCCGGACGGAACCGCGCGGCGATCACCGCGCCGAGGGCGATCAGCGCGTACGCGACGTAGCGGCCGCTCGGACCGACAAGCTGACTCAGCGCCGACGGCAGGACGGCCGAGCGAATCGTGCGCCGCGGCGGGATGTCGTCGAGCCACGCGGGGAACCAGTCGGGCGGCGCGGCGAGCCAGGCGATGACGACGACCGCACCGGCGAGCAGGAGCGCGAAGATCACGTACCGGCGGAACACCGATTCACGCAGCGCGCCGTAGGCGAGGCCGAGCGCGGTGAAGACGACGAGCTGCGGCTTCGCGAGGAACACGAGCGACGGCACCGCGGCGAGCAGCGGCCGCGCGGCGCGCAGCGCGAGGACGGTCGCGCCGACCGCCGACATGAGGAGCAGGCTCCACTGTCCGAGCACGATGGCGTGGATCGACGGCTGCGCGAGGAACAGCGCGAGGCCGAACGCGGCGTGCGTGACAGGACGCGCGGGGACGAACGCGCGCAGCAAGCCGCGCAGCACCAGCGCCGCGCAGGCCATGCTCGCGATCATCCAGACCCAGCCCGCGACCTCGAGCGGCACCATCGCGAGCGGCGCGACCGCGAAGGCCACCCAGGGCATATAGTCGTACACGAGCGCGTCGGGCGTCTTGGTTCCGACGTCGACGGCGAATCCGTAGTACTTCGTCGGATCCCACGGATCCACGCCGAGCACGATGGCGCGCGCGCCCGACCACACACCGGAGAAGTCGTTCATGTGCACGAGCTCGAGTCGGCGCGCGAGCGGCCCGCCAACGACGACGAACACGACGCCGATGGCGATCGCGGCCCAGTAGAAGATCTCGGCGCGACGCTCGCTCGTCATGCGGCGCAAGATTACCGGCTGTGCACGCGCCTCAGTGGGTCTCGTGGTGGCTAGCTGGTGCCACTCTCGGCGCAATGCCGTTCGGTCTCGCCGGTGGTGCCATCGTGGTGACCGGCGCGGCCTTTCTCTCTTTCGTGCGTGCCGCGGTCGAGCGCTGCGCAGAGTTCGACCGCGTTGCGCGGCCGAACGGCGGATGCACGATCCATGGGGTCGACGAGCAGCTCATCGCGATGGCGCTGTATCTCTTGGTGGGGATCGGTCTGACGCATACGCGGCGACGCGCGCGCGTCGCATACGCGCTTAGCTCTAGCTCTTCGCCGCCGCCGCGGGCTTCAGCAGGTCGGTGCGCTGCGGCGCCCAGACGTCGATGACCTGCGTCGCTTCCTCGAAGACGCGCGCCCCGTGTGCCGCGCCCGGTGGGATCCGATACGTGTCGCCCGGCGTCAGGATGCGCTGCTCGCCGGAGATGATCATGGCCAGGCTGCCCTTCACCACGACGCCGAACTGTTCCATCTCGTGCTTGTGCGATTCGACGATCGTCTTCGGCGCGAGGTCGTAGATGACCATCGTCGCGTGGTCGGCCTGCACGACGCGGCCCTTGAGGCCGGGCGCCGGCTCGATGAGCGGGAGGTCACGAGGACTGGCGTAGTACAGCTTCGGCATGATGAGCGAGGCTAGGCCGTCGCTTCGTCACCCTCGAGCACGAGCTGCTCGTTCTTCGAAAGCAGCAGCGGCCGTGCGGTGCCCGCGATCGCCTCGGGCGTCACGACGACCCGGCGCACGTCGGTGCGCGAGGGGATCTCGTACATGACGTCGAGCAGGACCTCTTCGATGATCGTCCGGAGTCCGCGCGCACCGGTCTTCCGTTTCGCCGCGCCCGCGGCGGCCGCCTGCAGGGCCTCCCCGGTGAGCTGGAGCTCGACCTTGTCCAGGGCGAGGAACTTCTGGTACTGCTTCACGATCGCGTTCTTCGGCTCGGTGAGGATGCGCATGAGGTCGTTCTCGTCGAGCGCCATGAGCGGCACGATCACCGGAAGGCGGCCCACGAACTCGGGGATCAGGCCGTATTTCAGGAGGTCGTCGGGCATCACCTGCCCCAGGATCGCGCTCGTCTCCTTGGTATTGTCGCGCAGCGACGCGCCGAAGCCCATGGTCTTCTTGCCGACGCGCGCCTCGACGATCTTCTCGAGCCCCTCGAAGGCGCCGCCGCAGATGAACAGGATGTTCGTCGTGTCGATCTGGATGAAGTCCTGGTGCGGATGCTTGCGACCGCCCTGCGGCGGGACGTTCGCGACCGTGCCCTCGAGGATCTTCAGCAGCGCCTGCTGGACGCCCTCGCCGGAGACGTCGCGCGTGATCGACGGGTTATCGCCCTTGCGCGCGATCTTGTCGATCTCGTCGATGTAGATGATCCCGCGCTGCGCGCGGTTCAGATCGAAGTCGGCGGCCTGGATGAGCCGCAGCAGGATGTTCTCGACGTCCTCTCCGACGTAACCGGCCTCGGTGAGACTCGTCGCGTCGGCGATCGAGAACGGAACGTCCAGGATGCGCGCGAGCGTCTGCGCGAGCAGCGTCTTGCCGCACCCGGTCGGACCGATGAGGAGCACGTTCGACTTGCCGAGTTCCACATCGTCGACGCGATGCCCTGCGGAAACGCGCTTGTAGTGGTTGTAGACGGCGACGGACAGGACCCGCTTGGCCTTGTCCTGGCCGATCACGTACTGGTCGAGGATCTCGTTGATGCGCCGCGGGCTGGGGATCTTCTGTCCGAGGGTCCGCGCCTTCGGCGCCTCCATGAACTCCTCGTCGACGATCTCGCGGCAGAGGGTGATGCACTCGTCGCAGATGTACACGCCCTGTCCGGCGATGAGCTTGCGCACCTGGTCCTGGCTCTTCCCGCAGAAAGAGCAGCGATACGGTTTGCCACCCTTGGCGGTGGTCGTCATCGTCTAGCGGGCCGCCACCGGGACGCGCTCCTTGGGCTCTTTCGGTTCCTTCGTTTCCTTCTCCTCGGCCTGCTTGGCGATGGAGATGAGCGAATCCTTGCCGACGAAGATCTCGTCGATGATCCCGTAGGCCTTCGCCTCTTCCGCGCTCATGAAGCGGTCGCGCTCCGAGTCGCGGCGGACCTTCTCGACATCCTGACCCGAGTGATGCGCGAGGATGCGCGTGAGCTTGTCGACGAGCGTCTCGAGCTCCTTCACCTGGATGAGCACGTCCGGTGTGTTGCCGCGGAATCCGCCGGAGCCCTGATGGATCATGATCCGCGAGTTCGGAAGCGCGTACCGCTTCCCCTTTGCGCCCGCCGCGACGAGCACCGCGGCCATCGACGCCGCTTGACCGACACAAATGGTGCTCACCGGCGCCTTGAGATACTGCATCGTGTCGTAGATCGCAAGGCCCGCGGTCACGACGCCGCCGGGCGAGTTGACGTAGGGGTAGATGTCACGCTCGGGGTCCTCCGACTCGAGGAACAGCAGCTGGGCGATGATGAGGTTCGCCATCGTGTCCTCGACGGCGTCCCCGATGAAGATGATCCGTTCCTTGAGCAGGCGCGAGAAGATGTCGTAGGCGCGCTCGCCTCGCCCGGATTGCTCGATGACCATCGGCACGAAATTCATCGCCGTCACCGGTCGACACCTTCGCGCATGTTCATCCCTCCTCGCGCAGTCTTGTTCCCAGTGTACCCACCAGTTGCGGTGTCAAGGGGGTCGGTGGCGTGTCTGCCCGTTAAAGTTCCCTCCGAGGAAGGGGCGAGGATGCGGCGGTTCCCACGGTCGCTCGTCTTGTACATCGCGGCCTCCACGATCTACGCCGCGATCATCTTCCTCGCGGTCCACGCGGTCTACGGCGTCGAGCTTGGCCGCGCGGGCCTGCGGTTGCCCGATCCCGAAGCGGTCATCGGCTCGATCGACAGCGTTTCGTTCATCGTCTGGCTGGGCATCAGCCTCATCGCCGGGACGGTGCTCTATCGCCTCGCCACGGCGCTCGAGGCATCGCGGGGCGATAGCGCGACACGCGACGCCGAGATCGGGTCGATCTTCGCGCTGAGCCAGGCGCTCTCCGGCTCGCTCGACCTGGCCGAGATCACCCGTGAATACCTCCACAGCGCGCGGCGCGGTCTGGACCCGAGCGCGACGCTGGGCGTCCTCGTTCACGACGACGTCGCGCAGGCATTCCGTCTGGTCGCAGAGGAAGGGCCGCACACCGGTGCGCTCCTCGGCCCGGTGTACTCGGTGTCAGGACTCCCGGCCGCGATCCGCACACGCGTCTTCGACCATCGCCAGTCGCTCGTGCTCCCCGACACCACCGGCGGCGGAGAGCAGTGGCGGCTGCTCGCGCGCGACCTGCCGAACGCGCACTGGATCCACTCATTCGCCGCGCTCCCCCTCGTCTCGCAGGACCGCCTGGTGGGCGCGGTCGTCGGCGGTGCGGGGCATGCCGGCGATCTGACCGCGGATCGGTTGCAGCTCGTCCTCGTGCTCGGCCAATTCGTCGCGGGCGCGATCCGCACGTCGATGTCGCTGTCCGAGGCGCAGGCGCGCGCGGACCGCGAGGAGCTCGTGAGCCGCATCGCGCGGCGCGCACGCGCATCGCTGGATCCGAATGAGGTCCTTCGCGGCACCGTCGAGGAACTCGGGAAGGCACTGCGTGTCGACCGCGTCGTCGCGACGACGGGATCGACGCCAGACACGCTGCGCGTGTCGTATGAGTGGTTTGCGCCCGGTGTCGCTCCGCATGGTCCAGGGCAACGGGCGCTGCCGGTCGCGCGTCTTGCCGCCGAGACCGGCCGCACGGCCGTGGTCCGCGACGTTCTCGGGGATGCGCGTGTGGCGCAGACCGCTGGCGACCTCGGGACCGGCGTGCGCTCGGTCATGGCGACGCCAATCCTCGTCGCGGGCCAGCTCGCCGGGACACTCTCGCTCGCACAGATGAACGCGCCGCGCGACTGGACGACCGACGAGGTGCGGCTCGTCGAAGCGATCGCGCGTGAGCTGCGCGTCGCGATCGAGACGGCGCGCCTCTTCCAGGCACGTCAAGGCGAGAACGAGCGTCTCATCGCGCTGCAGCGCGCCGCGACGACGCTCGCCGCACGCACCGACCCGAAGGAAGTGTTCGACATGATCCTGCGCAGCGCCGTGCAGCTGCTCGGCTCTGGCAGCGCGTCCCTCTACACCTGGGACGATGAGGCCGGCCTGCTCCGACTCGCGGAGAACTTCGACGCCTCGGGTCGCATGCCGGATGACGCCGTCCTGCGGCCGGGCGAAGGCGTCATCGGCCGCGTGTTCGTCAGTCGGGAGCCGCTCATCGTCAAGGACTACCAGACGTGGGAGGGTCGCACCCGGGTCGGTCAGGAGACCGGCCTCCGCTCGTGCCTCGCCGTGCCGCTGGTACGCAGCGGCCGCGCTCTCGGAGCCCTCGGCATCCGCTCGTATGAGGCGTCGGTGGCATACAGCGAAGACGACGCCCGGATGCTCGCGCTGTTCGCCGACCAGGTCGCCGCCGCCCTCACCACGCTCGAGGCCTTCGGCCGCCAGCGTCAGGCGGTCGAGCAGCTCGAGCGCCTCAATCGCGCGAAGAGCGAGTTCGTCTCCATCGTGAGCCACGAGTTCCGCACGCCCCTCACCGGCATCCAGGGGTTCAGCGAGATGATGCGGGACGAGAACCTGACGCTGGACGAGATGCGCGAGTACGCCGGTGACATCAACAAGGACGCCCAGCGCCTGAACCGCATGATCAACGAGATGCTCGACCTCGATCGAATGGAGGCGGGCCGCATGACGATCCATCCCGAGCGCATCGACTTCAACGCGGTCGTCGGCGACGTCGCCGATCGCGTGCGCCCCAACGCGCCGAACCACACTCTGACGCTTGACCTTCAGTCCGACCTGCCCTCCCTCCAGGCAGATCGCGATCGGATGACGCAGGTCGCGTCCAACCTCCTCAACAACGCGGTGAAGTACTCACCTACCGGCGGGCGGATCACCGTGACGACGCGCGCCGACGGCGACCAGTTGCGTCTCGACGTGCGCGATGAGGGCCTCGGCATCCCGCCGGACGCCCTCGAGACGATCTTCGAGCGCTTTTCGCGCGTCGATTCGCAGGCGACGAAGGACATCCAGGGCACCGGGCTCGGCCTTCCGATCGTCCGCCAGATCGTCCAACTGCACGGCGGCAAGGTGTGGGCCGAGAGCGAGCTGGGCCGCGGCTCGGTGTTCCATGTCGTGCTGCCTCTTGCGGGCGCGGGCGCCGGGGTGGAGGCTTGAGCGCGCCGATGCCGGATCCCGTCGTTTGAGCGCCGACCTCATCCTCCTCGTCGACGACGAGGAGCAGATCCGCAAGCTCCTCGAGACGTCGCTCCAGCGGCGCGGTTACGAGGTCGCCGTCGCCACGGATGGGATCGAGGCGCTGCGCCAGATTCGCATGAAGATGCCTGACCTCATCGTGACCGACGTGAACATGCCGAACATGAACGGCTTCGAGCTCACGCGCCGCCTACGCGCCGATCACCGCACCGCGCGCGTGCCGATCGTGATGCTGTCCGCCCGCAAACAGGCCGACGACATCCTGACCGGCTATGCCGAGGGCGCGGACGAATACATCGCCAAGCCGGTCGAGATGGCCGTGCTCGCGGCAAAGATCGAGGTCCTCATCAAACGCATGAAGGCGACGGCCGGTGAGATCGCCAAGCGCGGGCGGGTGGTGGCCTTCCTGCGCGGCAAGGGCGGCGCGGGCGCGACCACGCTCGCCGTGAACAGCGCGGTCGCCCTCGCCGAGACCAAGATGTACAAGACCGCGGTCCTCGATCTCAACCTCGAGTTCGGCAACGTCGCCTCGCACCTCAACCTCAAGCCGCAGCACACCTTGGCCGACCTCGCCGACATGCAGCCGGACCAGCTCGACGATGCGACGTTCGCGACGTTCATCGCACAGGACCGCAGTGGCGTGCAGATCTGTGTCGGCTCGAGCGTGCCAGAGCACGCCGAGCTGGTGACCGTCAGCGCGGTGCAGCAGAGCATCGACCGCCTCCGGCGAGGCAGCGACTACCTCATGGTCGACACGCAGCCGTCGTTCACGCCGCTGACGCTCGCCGCGATCGACACCGCCGACGGCGCCTGCGTCGTTTCCGGGCCGCACGTCGCATCGATGAAGACCGGAAAGGCGTGCCTTGACGTCCTCGAGAAGCTCTCGTTCCCGAAGGAGCGGACCCTCCTCGTGATCAACCGCACGACGCAGACAGGTCTCGACACCGACGAGGTCTCGCGCTACTTCAACCGGCGACCCGACATCGTCGTGCCCTTCACGCCCGCGTTCGACGACGCCGCGGACCGCGGCCGGCCGATCGTCGTGCTCCACGCCGACAACGCCGCATCGAAGCAGCTCCGCGATCTGGCCGCGCGGCTGACGGTGCTGGCGCCGGTGGGACGCTGACATCCGCATCCGGTTCTGGGGCACGCGGGGTTCGATCTCCGCAGCGGGCCCGGAGACGCTCCGCTACGGCGGCAACACGCCCTGCGTCGAGGTCACGACCGACGACGGCACGCTCTTGGTCTTCGACTGCGGCACCGGCGCGAGGAAGCTCGGCCTCGCGCTGGCGGACAAGGGACCGGTGCGACTGCACCTGCTTCTCTCGCACACGCACGCCGACCACATCCAGGGGCTCCCGTTCTTCCTGCCGGCGTTCACGCCCGGCAGCCACATCACGGTCTACGGGCCGTCCGGCATGGACCGTCCGCTCACGACCGCGGTCGGCGGGACGATGGACTACGCGTACTTCCCCGTACCACTCGAATCGCTACCCGCGAAGGTGGACTTCGTCGAGCTCGGCGAGACCGAGTTCTCGATCGGTGGCATCAAGCTCCGAACCCAGTTCCTGAATCACACCTCGCCGTGCATCGGCTACCGCCTGACCGCGGGCTCGGCGGCGCTCGTGTACGCGACCGATCACGAGGCCCACAGCACCCCGCACTGGCGGGCCGATCGCGGCGCCGACGCCTTTGATCCGGCGCTCTTCGCGCACACCGGCGACACGCGCCACGCCGCGTTCCTGACCGCCGCCGACGTGGTGATCCACGACGCGCAGTACGGGACCGCCGACTATCCGAACAAGGCCGGCTGGGGCCACAGCACCGTCGAGTACGCGGTCGACCTCGCTCTCGCCGCGCGCGCGAAGACGCTCGTGCTGTTCCATCACGACCCAGACCGCGACGACGGCGGTGTCGACGACCTCACGGCCGTGGCCGCGAGCCGCGTCATGGCGTCGAAGCGAGCGCTTCGTATCGTCGCGGCGACCGAGGGCGAAGAGCTCGTTCTCGCCGAGGGACCCTACGCGCACACCACCGACGTCGAGCCCGCGCCCGCGGCGATGCCCGACCGCGCGCGCATCCTCGTCGCCGACGACGACGTCGCGCTCGTACGCATCCTCGAGGCCGTGCTTCGCGGCGACGGCTATGACGTCGATGTCGCGTTCGACGGCGAGGAGATGCTGAGCAAAGCGGGTCTGACCGCGTACGACCTCGTCCTCGTCGACATCCAGATGCCGAACCTGGACGGTCTCTCCGCGTGCAAGCGGCTGCGATCGCTCGACGGTTACCGCGAGACGCCGTTCGTCGTGTTGACCGCGCGGACGCGGCAGGACGACATGTCCGCGGCCTTCGACGCCGGCATCACCGACTACATCCGCAAGCCGTTCGCGTTGCCGCAGGTGCGCGCGCGCGTTCGCTCGTGGCTCGCGCGCAGCGCCGCGCGCGTGTGAGCCTGGCGACCGCCTCGACCGTATACCCGTCGAACAGCATGAGAGGAGGACGACGATGGGCGACCTGAACGAGACCCAGCGCTACTTCATCGACGAGCACATCGAGGGTTACGTGGATGGGCTCATCTCACGGCGCGAGCTCCTCCGACGGGTAACCCTGATCTCCGGGAGCGCCGCGCTCGCCGCGACCATCGTTGCGGCATGCGGAACACCGGCGCCGAGCAGCGTCGCGACGCAGAGCGCGGCGCCGACGGCCACGGCCACCACATCCGTCGCACAGGCGTACGCGACGCCGCCGCCCGCTCCCGTGCCGGACGGCGTCACCGTGAAGGAGACCGATCCGCGCATCACGGTGTCGAAGCCGGATGTCAAAGGCTCCGACGGGGCATCGCTCATGGCCTACATGGCGAAGCCGAGCACCAGTGCGCGCGTGCCCGGCATCGTCGTCATCCACGAGAACCGCGGGCAGACCGAGCACATCCGCGACGTCGTCCGCCGCGTCGCGACCGCCGGCTTCGTCGGCATCAACATCGATCTCGCCGCGCGTGACGGCGGCGCCGCGAAGCTCACCGACCAAGCCGCCTACAACGCGGCGCTGGGGAAGCGTACGACCGCCGACAAGATCTCCGACCACAGTGCGACTGTCGCGTTCCTCAAGGGGCAATCGAGCGGCGCCGTCGGCGTGACCGGCTTCTGCTTCGGCGGTGGCGAGGTCTGGAGCATCCTCGCGGCGGGTCTCGACGTGAAGGCCGCGGTCCCGTTCTATGGCCCGCAGCCGACGAACTATCTCGACATCGTGAAGACGAAGGCCGCGGTGTCCGCGGTGTATGCCGAGCTTGACACGCGGATCACCGGCAGGTCGCAGCAGATGGAAGAGGTGCTGAAGAAGGCGGGCGTTCCGTACCAGATCACGATCTACCCCGGCGTGAATCACGCCTTCCACAACGACACGAACGCGGCGGGCTACAACGCTGCGCAGGCGCAGAAGGCCTGGGTCGCCACGGTGGAGTGGTTCCGGAAGTACCTGGCCTAGCGGCTCACTTCTTCAGCAGCGCGCGGATCGCCTCGCGACCTTCGGGTGTCGCGTCCGACTTCTCGGGGATGATGATCTTCGGCTCCTCGGGCTTCGGCGCGGCGCCGTGCAGGTTCGTCCCCTCGCCGCCGGCCTTCTTGATCAGCTCGGCTTCCGCGTCGGGCGACTCGAGCCCGATGAGCTTGTCGACGGTCTTGCGGTTGCGGATCGACCGCGCGAACGACGCGAGCACGCGCGGATCGCGGAGGGCTCGCGGATCCTGCTGCGCGAGCGGCGTCATCGCGACCTGCGCCGCGAGCTCGTTCGACGAGACCGTGACGCCTTCCCTCTTCGCGATCGCGTCGAGGACGAGGATCGATTTCGCGCGTTTCTCCGCCGCCGGCTTCCACTCGGCGCGGATCTCGTCCTCGGTCTTGCGCGCCTGCAGCAGGAACTGCTCGAAGGTGAGCCCCTGCTCCCGGATGCGGGCCTTCAGGTCGGCGACCATGTGGTCGAGCTCGTCTTGCACGAGGACCTCGGGCACCTCGACGGTCGCGGTGTCGACGGCGTGCTCGAGCATCTTGTCCGCGGCGGCATCACGCGCTTCATGGAAGGCCGAGTGCGCGAGCTCGTTCTTCACCTCGCGCCGGAGCTGGCTGATGTTCGCGACGCCGACGGTCTTGGCGAAATCGTCGTCGAGGGCGGGCAGGACCTTCTCCGACACCTGGCTCGCGCGGATGGAGAACGTGCCCTTCTTGCCGCGCAGCTCGTCCGAGGCCGTGTCGCCGGGGAACTCGAGCTCGGCGGTCTTGCTGTCGCCCGACCCGAGGCCCAGGAACGCCTCGCCCAGGCCGGGGATCGAGGTCGTGCGACCGGCCTCGACGTGCGCGTTGCGCGCGAACGGCGGGAGCGTCTTCCCGTCGACGGTGACGTCGATGTCGACCATCACGATGTCGCCGGCCTGCGCGGGGCGGGCGACCGGCTGAAGCTGCGCGTGCGACTCGCGCATCGCCTCGATGGTCTTGTCGATCTCTTCGACGCTCGGTGGCGTCGGCTCGATGGTCGCGCCGTGCGCCGCGTAGTCACGGAGCGTCACGTCCGGCCGCACCGTCACCGTCGCGTTCCACAGCATCGGCTTGCCGGGCTCGAGCTGCGTGATCTCGACCTTGGGGTCGTCGAGGGGCTGGAGATCCTCGAGCTCGACGATCTCGCGGTAGGTCTGATCGACGAGATCCTCCGCCGCCTCCGCCCACAGGTGCTCGGCGCCGTAGCTCCGCTCGTACATCGCGCGCGGCGCCTTGCCCGGTCGGAACCCCGGGATCTTCGCCTTCTGGTTGTGGCGCTCGAATACGCGATCGGCCTGACGCGCGAGCCGCTCGGCGTCGACCTCCACCTCGAGCGAGACCTTCGATCCCGCGTCGCGGCGGATGGTGTGGCGGAACGAGCGTTCGGTGGGCGCGGAAGTGGTGGGAGCGTCGGTCATGGGACGGACATAGTGTATTGCGGATGCACTTCTACGAGATCCACGAGGGCGACGAGGAGATCGGCGCCGCGGTCCTGCTCGCTCACGAGGAGCGGATGGAGCCGGTCGAGTTCTTCGAGCTCGTCAAGAAGGCGCGGGCCCTCGTCCTGGATTCGTATGAGGAGGATTCGCTCGCCGAGGCGATCGCGAACGAGCTTCAACGCTCGGGAGGCTTCACGCACGTGACGGACAGCTTGCTCGTCGCGTCGGTGAACGTCGACGAGAAGGAGGAGAACACCTACCTCCTCACCGAAGAGGGCGACACCCGCACCCTCTTCATGTCGCGCGACGAGAACGGCGACCCGCAGGACGGCGAAGAGGAGCCCGACTGATGGAGCGCGTCGGCTTCGTCGGCACCGGCATCATGGGCGCGCCGATGGCCCGCAATGCGCTCAAGGCGGGCTTCGCCGTGACGGTCGCGAACCGCACGCCCGCCCGCGCGGAGCCGCTCGCGAAGGACGGCGCGACCGTCGTGAAGACACCGCGCGAGGTCGCCGCGCGGTCCGACATCGTCGTCACCATGGTCCCGAACACCCCCGACGTCGAAGCCGCGGTGTTCGGTCCCGACGGCGTCGCGGCCGGAGCGCGTGATGGGCTGCTCCTCATCGACATGAGCACGATCTCTCCCGCGGCGACCCGCGCATTCGCCGAGCGTGCCGCGAAGAATCGGCCGCCGTTCCGCACGCTCGACGCGCCGGTGTCCGGCGGCGAGATCGGCGCGATCGAAGCGCGCCTCTCGATCATGATCGGCGGCGGCGACGCCGATGTGAAGCGCGCGCTGCCGCTCTTCGAGGCGCTGGGCAAGACGATCGTCCACATCGGCGACCACGGCGCCGGTCAGGCCTGCAAGCTCGCGAATCAGATCGCCGTCGCGATCAACAACCTCGGCGTGTCCGAGGCGCTCGTGTTCGCGGCGTCGCAGGGCATCGATCTCGAGAAGACGCGCCAGGTCATCGCCGGCGGCGCGGGCTCGTCCTGGGCGATGCACAACTACGCACCGAAGATGCTCGCCGGCGATTTCCGGCCGGGCTTCATGATCGACCTGCAACAGAAGGATCTGCGCATCGTCCTCGACAACGCGTCCGCTGATCACATCTCCGTTCCCGGCGCCGCGCTGGTGCACGAGCTCTACAACGCGCTGCAACGGGACGGCGGCGGGCGCGAGGGGAACCACGCGCTCATCAAGGTGATCGAAAAGCTCTCGGGGATCGAGGCGCGCGCACGGTCCTGACGTTCGACCGCGCGCTCGCGCGGCTCGCGCGCATCACCGACCTGAGGCGCCCTGGCCCTGGAGGCATGTGGATCCGCCGGCGGATGCCGCGTACGCGCTGTTCAACGCGCTGGAAGAAGAACAGATGGCCGCGGCCGCGATCGGTCCGAACGATGACGAGGCCTCGCGCATCCTCACGTTCGCGCAGATCGCGTTCGGCCATCTCCGTGGCCTGCTCGCCTTGGTCGACGACGACCTGCTCGACCGCGCTCCGGCCGCGGGCGAGTGGAGCATCCGCCAGACTTTGGCGCACGCGATCGAGGTCGAGCGCTCGTATCGCGCGAACACGCAGCACGCGCTCGTCCGCGGCGACCACGAGCCGCTCAAGCTTTCGGCCGAGCGCCGTCCGAAGCCTGACCCGACCGACACCAGCGGCGGCATCCTCGACATCGTCGCGGCGTTCGCCGCGCGGCGCGCCGAGACCGACCAGGCGCTGGCGGGTCTCGATGAGCGGCAGCTCTCCGGCCGTCGCAGTGGGGGCCGTATGACGTGTCGCATCAGGTCGACGTCCGCTTTCGCCTGCACCGTTTCGCATCGCATATCGTCGAGCACACCGTGCAGGTCGAGAAGGCCACCGTGTCGCTCGGGATCGCGCTCAACGATCCTCGCGCCGTGGTGCGCGAGATCGGCGCGATGCGCGGCGCGCACGAACGGCGCTCGCCACGCGCGGTGCTCGACGCACTTGACGCGGCGCTGCTCGCGAGGGCGGGCGCCGTCGGGGCCTAGTCATGGCCATGAGCGGCGGCTACGCTTTCGCTTGGGCGAGTGGAGTAATGGCAGCCTCGAGAGTTTTAGGAGCTCTTGCTCGAAAGAGCGTGAGGGTTCGAGTCCCTCCTCGCCCACCGAGCGAGTTAGTTCGAGGCAGGGCGACACGGGTCAATAGCGGGTAAATAGCGCCCCGGGCGCTCGCTCGCTCCCTCGCCTCGCGACAGGACCAGCGGTGGCCTGCCGGTACCGTTTTCTCAGTGTTCAAGCCGTCCAGGGTCGCTAATCCTGAACAAATGCGGCCCCGCGTCTTAGTCGCGGACGACGACCCGTCGACCCGGGCCCTGATCGATCTGGCCCTCCAGGAGGCGGGGTACGACTGCGTCCTGGCCGCGGACGGCAGGGCAGCGCTCGAACAGGCGCGCGCGACGCGGCCCGACCTGGTCGTCCTGGACGTCGCCATGCCGTTCCTGTCCGGCGACGAGGTGCAGCGCGAGCTCCGCCGCGACCGGCGCACGCGGTACATCCCGGTGGTCTTCGTCACGGCGAAGCGGACCACGGCCGAGCTGACCGCGCGCTTTCGGAACGGCGCCGACGACTTCGTGTCGAAGCCGTTCGACATCGACGAGCTGGTGGCCCGCATCGCGTCCGCCCTGCGCCGCGCGGCCGAGCTGCGCTCGCTCAATCCGCTCTCGGGCCTGCCGGGCAATCTGAGCATCGCGCATGAGATCGAGGCGCGGCTCGCCGACAGCAGCGAGGTCGCGTGCCTCTACGTCGACGTCGACCACTTCAAGGACTTCAACGACCGGCACGGGTTCGCGCGCGGTGACCGCCTCATCGCGCACGTCGCCGAGCTGCTGAGCCAGGCCGTCGGCGACAGCAGCGACGACATGTTCATCGGTCACGTCGGCGGCGACGACTTCGTCGTCCTAGCGCCCGGCGATCGGGCGGAACAGCTGGCGCGCGAGATCATCGCGCTCTTCGACGCGACGATCCCCTCGCTCTACGATCCGGAGGATCGCGCGCGGGGCTGGGTCGAGGCGCCCGATCGTCGCGGCCGCACCCGACGCGTGCCGTTCGTCAGCGTCTCGATCGGCGTCGTGCCGTTGCAGCCGGAGCGCTTCCCTGGCGCGACCGAGGTCGCGCGCGCCGCGGCCGAGATGAAGGAGGTCGCGAAGCGCCGGTCAGGCTCGGGCTACGCGATCGACCGGCGTCGCGAGAGCACCGCTAGCGTCGCTTCGCCCACGCCTTGAAGATGGACCGCAGCGAGAGGAACATCACGATCCCCGCGATCTGACCCATGAAGATCGCGCGATTCACATCGATCGCGGGTCGCCAGGTCGCGTCGCCGTCTTTGATGACCCACGCGCCGGTCGGGCGCGCCCAGAGGCCGAAGCCGCCACCGCCGTTGCCCTGCGTGTCGCCGCCGGCACCGCCGCCGCCCATCACCACGGCGGCCGGGATGACCGTGATGCCGTCGACCTGGTAGGGCTCGCCGTACACGCGCTTCACCGTGAGCGCGTCCCGCGCTTGGTTGAGCGTTTCGAGTGCATTCATCGTCAGACTCCCCTGCGTGTTGTCAGTCCGACGATACCCCTAGATCTCGAGTTCGAGTCCTTCACGCGCGACGATGACTTCGAGCCCGGTGCGTCGCTCGCTCGCCGTGCGCTGCGCGTCCCTTCCGATCCGATCGAGCGCGTCGTCGCTGCGGTCGGGGTCGTGGTGATAGAGCACCAGCCGCCCGACCCGCGCCTTCACCGCGACGTCGATGGCCGCATCGACGGTCGAGTGGCCCCAGGTCGCCTTGAAGTCGCTGGTCAGGAACTGGGCGTCGTGGATAAGCGTGTTCGCGTCGGCCGATAGCGCGATCACCGGATTCGGTTTGCCCGAGAAGGCATCCTCGGTGTCCGTCGCGTACACCAGCGAGCGCCCATCGGACTCGATGCGGTACGCGAGCGCCGGCGCGGGATGGAAGATCGTCGACGACCGGACGTGAAATGGCCCGACGCGCTCGTCGGATCCGTCGGTCATCTCCTCGATCTTGAGCTGCACGGGCAGGTCGTCGATGTCGACCGGAAAGAACGGATCGTCCATGCGCATGCCGAGCAGATCCTTCATCGCGGGCGACTGCTTCGGCCCGATGATCCGCAGGCGGCTCTTCGGGTCGTACGCCGGGCGGAAGAACGGGATGCCCTGGATGTGGTCCCAGTGGAGGTGCGAGAGGAGGAGGTCCACGTCGAAGGGACGCCTGCTGCCGCCGTTCATCATCGCGATGCCCAGCTCGCGCAGGCCGGTCCCGGCGTCCAGGACGAGAAGCGCACCGCTGGAATCGCGCACCTCGACGCACGCGGTGTTGCCACCGTAGCGCACCGTGCTCGGGCCGGGCGTCGGGATCGAGCCGCGCGTTCCCCAGAAGCGGATCTTCATGAGGACGCCGCCTTCTGCGCCGCTCGATCGCGCTCCGAGAGTCCGGCCGCCTCCTGGATGGTCCCCATACCTTCGTCACCCGGCTTCGGCCAGGTGTGTTTCAGCGCCGCGAGCGCGGCCTCGAGATGCGGCCGCGCGGTATGCACGGCGGCCATGACCTTCGGATCGAGGTGGTCGCCGGACATGCCGTCCATGATCTCCAGCGTCCTATCGAGCGGATACGCCGGCTTGTAATAGCGCGGTGCGGTGAGCGCGTCGAAGACGTCCGCCGCCGCCACGATCCGCGCGCCGAGCACGATCGATTCCGCCGCAAGTCCTTTCGGATAGCCCTTGCCGTCCATGCGCTCGTGGTGCTGCGAGGCGATGAGCGGAACGTCCCGCATGTCATGCGGGAACTCGAGATGCGCGAGGAACTCGCCGGTCTTCTCCGCGTGCGCCTTCATGTACTCGAACTCTGCGTCGTCGAGCTTCCCCGGCTTCTGCAGGAACCTGTCGCGGACCGCGATCTTCCCGTAGTCGTGCAGCAACGCGGCGGCGCGGAGCTTCTCGAGATCCTTGCCGCGCAGGCCCATCGCGCGCCCGATGACGTCGGCGTAGCGCGTGACCCGCTGGCTGTGTCCGGCGGTCTGCTGGTCGCGCGCGTCGACCGTCATCGCGAGGGTCTCGATGAGCGTCTGCCACAGCTGCTTCTGCTCGGCCACGAGCTGGGCGTTCTCGACCGCGACGGCGGCCGACGCGGCGAGCGACGCGAGCGTGTCCTCGTCCGCGGTCGTGAACGCGCCACCGCCGCGCTTGTTCACGGCCTGGAACACGCCGATGACGCGACCTTCCTGTCCGGTCATCGGATAGGTGAGAAGGCTCTTCGTCTGGTAGCCACTCTGCTCGTCGGGCTCGGGATTGAAGCGCGGATCGGCGTACGCGTCGGGGATATTGATCACGTCGCCGGTCTGCGCGACGCTGCCGGCGATCCCGGTCCCGAGGGGGATCCGGATCTCACCGGCGCCGAGCGCGACGCGCGACCACAGCTCGCCGCGGTCCGCGTCGACGATAAAGATCGTCGCCCGGTCCGCCGCTAGGAGCTCTTGCGTCGCTTCGGCCATGAGGTGCAGCAGCGAATCGAGATCCGTGACCGACATCAGTCGACGCGTTACGTCGAGGATCACCTCGAGCCGATGACCGGCCGTCCGCCGCTCGCGGCTGCGTCGCTCCGCGGCGCGCCGATCCACGCCGTCCGGTGGATGCGCGGCCGTGGCGCGTCGCTCCGCGCTGCGGCGTTCGGCCGGCGTGCCGCTCATTCCGCCGACGTGATGCGCTCCGCGACCGGCGCGATCGTCTCCGCGATCTGCTCGAGGAGCATCTGATCGCGGCGCTCGAAGGTGCCGTTGCGCTTGTTGAGGACCTGGATGACGGCGACCGGCTTCCCCTGGCTCCCCCATACCGGGACCACCAGCACGTTCAGCGTGCGGAACCCGGTGCGCATGTCGAACTTGCGGTCGAAGCGCGAGTCCGCGTACGCGTCCGGGACGTTGATCGTCTCGCCGGTGAGGGCGGACTGACCCGCGAGGCCTTGCCCGATCGGCAGGCGGATCTCCGTCGCCGTGCGCTGGGCCACGCGAGCCCAGAGCTCCTTCTTCTGTTGATCCACGACGTAGAAGGTGCAGCGTTCAGCGTCGACCGCCTGCGAGCACAGCTCCACAAGGCCGCGCAGGTACGCCTCTCGGTCGCGCTGGACCGACAGGTGCCCGAGCTTCACCAGGATGAGAGCGACCTTGTCGTCGAGCATGTCGATCAATGGAAGCCGGCCACGGCCGCGCTCGCGATCGAGATCTGCGGCGCGGGCGCGGCGTTCGGATTGGCGAGCGCGCCGATGCGGTTGATCTGGAAGCACGCGACCGGCTCAGCGCGGCCCTTCACGTGGATCGCTCCGAGGTCGACGTAGTCGACGTCGCTGCCCAGCTCGCTGAGCGTCTCGGCGCTGCATGCGACTTGATCGCGACGCGCGATGTCGGCCGACGTGAGACGCGACGCGACGTTGGCGGTGTCGCCGATGACCGTGTACTCCATGCGCCCGAGCGCACCGAGGAAGCCCGCGACGACGTGCCCGGTGTTGATGCCGAAGCCGAACGACACGTCAGGGCCCCCCTTCGCACGCTCGGTCTGGATCCACTTCTGCATCTCCAACGCGCATTCGACCGCCTTGCGCGCCTCGTCGGCGACCTCGATCGGCGCCCCCCAGATGACCATGATGTTGTCACCGTTGTACTTGTTCACGCTTCCTTCGTAACGGTTGACGATGGTCACCATACCCTCGAAGTAGCGGTTGAGGTGCCCGAGGAGGATCGCGGGGGTCATGCCCTCGGAGATCGTCGTGAACCCGCGGATGTCGCCGAAGAGCACGGTCACGCGGCGGTCCTCGCCGCCCAGGGCGAGCTGGCCGGTCTCCTCGCGCTCCATGATCGTGCGCGCGACCGCCGGCGTGACGAAGCGGCCGAACGTGCTCTGCGTGCGCGACACGGCGAGCTGCTCCTCGAAGAGGAGGTAGCCGAGCCCGATCACCCACCAGAAGGCGGACGGAATGACGTAGCCGATCGACGGCACCTCCACCGGTCCACTTCCGACTACGCCCTGCGTCTGCAGCGAGAACAGGACGTACGCGCCCGCGATGTACGCGAGGAGCACGCCGAGAGCCGCGAGGAAGCCCCACAGGCGCCAGCGCACGACGAGGAGCATACCGACGAGGGTCACGACGAGGAGCTGCGCCAGAGTGGTGATGAAGCCCTGCTTCAACACGGGATAGCGGTCGGTGAAGATCGACTGCGCGGTGTTCGCCCAGATCTCCACGCCGAACATCTTCCGCCCGACGCTGTTCGGCACCGGATAGTCGTCCGGCACCGCGGAGACGGAATGGAAGCCGACGAACACCGTCCGGCCGAGGATCAGCTCGCGCGGCACGGCGCCGACGAGCACGTCCTTCATCGAGACGACGCAGAACTCGAGCGGGTTCGTGCAGAAGCCGAGCTTCTGCTGCTCGCCCGTCGACGTGGCCGGCCGCGACGCGTAGTAGATGCCCATACCGCCGCGCCGATTGAGCGGCAGGACGCGTTCGCCGAGCGGCGCGGGAAGAACGAGCCGGTCGCCGGACAAGGTCGCCCTCGTGAGATCGGCGCGCACCTGGCGGGCGGCGGCGATGAGCGGCAACGCGTAATACGTCGTGCCGTCGGGTCCCTCGATGCGCATCTGCGCGTCACGCACATGCCCGTCGGGATCGGCGGTCACGTTCACCGAGCCAAGGCCCGCGGCGACCGAGCCGAGCTGCGCGATCGGGAGCTGCAGCACGGCGAACTTTGTCGAGTGATCGGTGAGGACACCGTCCCCCGCGCCTTGCATCGCGAGGATCACGTTGCCCGCGTCCTTGATCGCCGATGCGAGCAGCGCATCGTCCTCGGGGCTCGGCGAACGGTCGTAGAAGCTGATGTCCATCGCGATGACGGTCGGGCTCTGCACCTTGAGGGCGCGGATGAGATCGGCGTACGCGCGGCGAGGCAGCGGATAGACGTCGTACTTGCTGATGGTGAGATCGTCGACCGCGACGATCGTGATCTGGTTCTTCACCTGAGCCGGCGAGATGTCGATCGCCTTGTCGTAGATCGCGGTCTGGAGCGTCGTGTCGAAGAGCTGGGTCACCAGAGCGAGTGCGCCGAAGAGCACCGCGAGCACCGCGATGGCGGCGACGACCGCGCGCTGACGCCGTTGGCGCTTCGAAAACACCCTTCCCGCCACCTCTCCTGCCCGCCGCGGCGGGTCGGGTCAGATTATGGGGTTGCGGCCCCGTGTGAGCACGCTTTGCAGCACGCGTATCGCGCGCGCGTAATCGGCGAGTGAGAGGCGCTCCATCGGCGTGTGGTCGTAGCGGGAGTCGCCGGGACCGTACGCGAGCATCGGGCAGCCCCACGCCGGCGCGAGGATGTTCATATCGCTGGTGCCGCTCTTCACCTTGAACGTCGTTTTGCCACCCGCATCCGCGATCGCGCCGACGAAGGCGCGCGCCAGCGGTGTCGTGCGCGGGGTGCGCGCGGGCTCTTCGGCGCCGATGCGCTCGATCTCGATCGCCGCATCGCCCTCGTGTGCCGCCGCGATGGTGCGGAGCTCGGCCTCGAGGGCCGCGGTAGTGATGCCGGGTGGGATGCGGTAGCCGACACGAAGCTCGGCTCGTTCGATGAGTCCGTCGCTCGTCCCGCTGCTGATGCCCTCGAGGCGGCAATCGAGCTTCGCGAAGCCTTCGGACTCCTTGGTCCGCTGCTCCGCGGCCGCACGCAGGCGCGACCACAGCGCGAGCGCCTCCTCACTGCACGTCAGGCCCGGCGCCGCGCCATGGCGAGCGGGACGCGTCAGCGCGACGCGCAGCGCGAGGCGTCCCTTGTATGCGACGGTGACCGCGTCCCAACCGGACGGCTCGCCGATGACACACCAGTCCGGCGCGGCGAGCGTCGCGCGATGCCGCGCGCCCGCGCTCGTCGGTGATTCCTCTTCGACCGCGCCGACGACCGTGACCCGCACCCCCGCCACGGGCTTCGTCGCGGCGGCGACGAACGCGGCGAGCGGTCCTTTCGCGTCGACCGCGCCGCGCCCGACGAGCTCGTCGTTCTCGACGCGCACCGGTATCTCACCGGGGACCGTGTCGATGTGGCCGAGCAGCACGACGTGTACCGGACCTTCGCCGATCTCGCCGACGGCGTTGCCCGCGTCGTCGACCGACGCGCGGAAGCCGCGCTCGGCCATGCGCGCGGCGAGCCACTCCACGGCCTCGCCCTCCTGGCGGCTGGTGCTCGGGATCGCGACGAGCCCGCGGACCAGCTCGACGTCGGGCTCTATGCGAGCACCTTCGCGGTCGCGGCGAGGACGCGGTCGATCTGCGCGGCGCTGATGACGAGCGGCGGGAGATAGCGCACCACCGTCGGGCCCGCGCCCAGCGCGAGCACGCCCTCGTCCTGCAACCCCTTGAGCGCCGGGCCGGCGTTCTCCTTCAGCTCGATGCCCGCGAGCAGGCCGAGCCCGCGGACCTCGCGCACCTTGTCGCTGCGGACCGCGCGCAGTCCGTCGAGCAATTGCGCGCCGCGCTCGCGCGCGCGTGCGGCGAGGTCAAGGCGCCGCATCTCGCCGATCGCGGCGATGGCCGCGGCGCAGGCGAGCGGATTCCCACCGAACGTCGACGAGTGCGAGCGCTTCGGCAGCTCCCCCACCGCGCGCGAGAACGCGATCGCCCCCATCGGCAGGCCGCCGGCGATCGACTTCGCGACACACAGGATGTCGGGAACGACCTGGTACTGCTCGCACGCGAACATCGTCCCGGTCCGGCAGAACCCCGTTTGGACCTCGTCGAAGACGAGCAGCACACCGCGCTCGCGGCACAGTCGCGCGGCCGCATGGATGAACTCGCGTGTCGCGGGCCGCACGCCGCCTTCGCCCTGCACGAGCTCGACGATGAACGCAGCGGTCTCGGCCGTGATCGCAGCGTCAAGCGCTTCGGGCTTGTTGAACGGGACGTGCGTGAAGCCGGGAACGAGCGGTCCGAAGACGTCGCGGTATTCCGGGCCCCAGGTCGCGGAGAGGGCGCCCATCGTCTTTCCGTGAAAACCCCGCATCGTCGCGACGACGCCGGGACGCCTCGTCGCGGCGCGCGCGAACTTCAGCGCGCCCTCCACCGCTTCAGTGCCGCTGTTGCAGAGGAACACCCGGTCGAGTGACGGCGGAAGCAGCGTGGCGAGCACGTCGTACAGCTCCGCGCGGCGGTCGTTGTAGAAGAGCTCGGTGCACGAGGCGAGCGTGCGCGCCTGCGCTGAGATCGCGTCCGCGACCGCAGCGTTGCCGTGCCCGAGATTCGCCGAGCCCTGCCCGCCGACGCAGTCGATGTACTCGCGACCGTCCTCGTCGTAGAGGAGCGCGCCGTCGCCGCGCACGATCGCGAGCTGACGCTTCGTGTAGAGGCCCGAGGTGTGCGCGTCCTCGCGGCCGACGGACGAGCGCCGCTCGACGGTCATCCCTGGATCACCGTACGGATCGTGGGATCGCCCGACGCGCTGCGGATGACGACCTCGCCCACGCCACCCTCGATCGCCTCGCGCGCGGCGAGGATCTTCTTCTTCATGCGGCCCTGCGCCAGCTTCTCGGCCTCATCGAGCGTCGTTTCGGCGACGAGCGACGTGGGATCGTTCGGGTCGCGGAGGAGACCGGGCACGTTGGTGAGTATGAGGAGCGCATCGGCGTCGATCGCGACCGCGATGCGCGCGGCGACGCGATCGCCGTCGACGTTGACCGCCTCGTTCTCCGTGGAGAGCGCGAGCGGCGCGACGACGGGAACGCGCCCGGGTCCGATGAACTGCGTCAGGAGCGGAAGGTTCACGGCCTCAACGGTACCGGTGTAGTCGTCGCGCAGGAGGAGCGTCTTGCCGTCCCTCACCGAGCGCACGTCCTTGCGCTTCGCGACGAGCAGGCGCCCTGAGATGCCCGAGAGGCCGACCGCGTCGACCCCGCGCTGCTGCAGCTTTTCGACGTAGAGGAAGTTCTCGACGCCGAGCGCGGCCATCGCGAACACCTCGAGCGTGCGCCGATCGGTGCGGCGGCTGCTGTGGCCCGACGGCGACGTGATCGTCTCCTGCGGCACTCCGAGCGCCGCGGCGAGGCGATCGGTCTCGGCCGACGCGCCGTGGACGAGGACGATCTCGTCCTGGCGCGCGACCTCCGCGACGAGCGTCGCGACGGCGTCGCGGTCGACGCCCTTCGACCCGCCGGCCTTGATCACCGCGCGCAGCGTCACGGGTGCAGACCCACGAAGCCGAGACCGGCGTCCTCGGGCAGGCCGCGCGCAACGTTCATCGCCTGCACGCCGTTGCCGGCCGCCCCCTTCACGAGGTTGTCGATCGCGCACAGCGCGACGACGCGGTCGCCGCGCGGATCAACCGCGAATCCGACGTCCGCGAAGTTGGTCCCGGCGAGGAGCTTCGGCTCGGGATAGCGGAAGATGCCGGCACGCTCCTTCACGATGCGCACGAACGGCTCGCTCGCATACCGCTGCCGGTAGATCTTCCACAGGTCCTTGTCCTCGAGCGCGCTCTTCACATACACGTGCGCGGTCGCGAGGACGCCGCGCACCAGCTCCACCGCGGTCACCGAGAGGTCCACGCGCGGCCGCGCGCCGCCGAGCGCGAGCTCCTGCTCGATCTCCGCGGTGTGGCGGTGCCCGACCGGCCGGAAGGAGCGCACGACGCCGACGCGCTCCGGATGATGCGAGTCTTCGGACGGCTCGCGCCCGCCCTCGCTCGATCCGACCTTGCACTCGACCACGACCGGGCGCGTGCGGTCGACGACGTCGGCGGCGAAGAGCGGCAGCACCGCGAGGATCGCGGCGGTCGCGTTGCACCCCGCTCCGGTGAGCTGGTGCGCACGCTTGATCCGGTCGCGATGGAGCTCCGGGACCCCGTACACCCAGCGGCCCAGCGCCTGCGGATGCGGATGCGGCTCGCCGTACCAGGTCTGGTAATCGGCGGGATCCCTGAGTCGATGGTCGCTCGAGAGGTCGATGATCACCTCCGCCCGACCTTCGAATTCGTCGGCGCGGTGCGTGCCATTGGGCAGGCTCAGGAAGAGGACATCGCACCGCGAGACGTCCTCGTAATTGACGAATTGCAGGTCGGTGCGCTTTCGCAGGTTCGGATGGGCGGTCGTGACCGGCTTGCCGGCCAGCGACTCGCTGCCTGCGACGATCTCACTGACCTCGGGATGGCCGAGCAGGATGCGCAGCAGCTCACCGCCGGCGTAGCCGCCGGCGCCGATGATGCCCGCCTTCACCTCGCGGCCACGGAGGCGACGGACAGCACGTAGTCGACCATCTTCGCTGGGATGTTCACGCCGGTCGTGTCGATCGAATTGCGGAACTCCATCGTGTAATTCACCTCGTTCACGAGGAGCCCTTCGGCGCCCTCGAGCACGTCGATCGCGACGACGCCGCCGCCGACCGCGCGGGCCGCCCGCACGCAGAGCTCGTTGAGCTCCGGCGTGACGACGCACTTGGTCGCCTTGCCGCCGCGCGCGGTGTTGGTGATCCAATGGTCCGAGTAGCGATAGATCGCGGCGATCGTCTCGTCGCCGACGACGAACGCTCGGATGTCGCGCCCGGGCTTGGCGATGTACTCCTGCACGTAATAGATGGAGTGCATGTATGTCCCGAGCACGTCCTTGTGCTCGAGGATCGCCTCCGCGGCCTCGCGGTCGTTCACCTTCGAGATGAGCCGCCCCCAACTGCCGACGAGCGGTTTCATCACCACGGGATAGCCAAGCTCCTCCGCCGCGACGAGCGCGGACTCGGGCGTGAATGCCACGCGGGTGCGCGGCGAGGGCACGCCGTCGCGGATGAGCCGCATCGTCGTGAGCAGCTTGTTCCCGCAGATATCCGCGACCTCGAAGCTGTTGACCGTGGGGATCCCCCAGATCCCGAAGATCCAGAGGGCGTACAGCGCGCGGCTGTGCTGGATGCAGCGCTCGAGCACGACATCCACACCGATGTCCGGCTTCCGCTCGAGCTCGAACACGATCTCCCGATCGTCGAGGACCTTCGCCGGAACGTGTCGCGATTCGAGCTCCTCGAGGAGGAGCTTCTCCTCCACGCGCACGCGCGACAGGAGGACTCCGACCGTGGGGCTACTCACCCCAGTCTTCTTCAGCCTCCGGCGCGAGAGCGAGCGCGAGCGGCCTCGTCTCGGTCACCTCGAGCTCCGCGCCGCAGTCGGGGCACGCGACGATCTCGCCCTTCACGGCATCGACGCCCACCTTCACGTCAGCGTCGCACTCGGGACATTTGGCCACGGATCCCCTCCCGCCTGATCGGCAGGAGCAGCGTAAACGCTAGTCGGCCCCGGACGCACCCTCGCGTCTGGCGCGTGAGCGCGCCTTGTCCTCGTACATGCGGCTGTCCGCGACGGCGAGGAGCGCGTCGTCGGTGCGGCCGTCTTCCGGGAACCACGCGATCCCGAACGACACGCTGGGCAGCGGGTGATCGCGACCTGCCCAGTGGTAGGTCTCCGCACGCAGACGCGACTCGATGCGACTCACGAGCGCCTGCGCCGGCAGCAGGCCGGTACGGGGCAGGAGCAGCACGAATTCGTCCCCGCCGAACCGCGCGACGACATCTTCGGCGCGGACCGACTCGCGCATGAGGTGCGCGACCTTGGTCAGCACCTCGTTGCCGGCGAGGTGACCGGCCGTGTCGTTCACGCTCTTCAGGCCGTCCACATCGCAGAGCACGACACCGAAGATGTCGCCGTGGCGCGCGGCGCCGGCGATCTCGCCGTCGAGGCGTTCCATGAGGCTGCGTCGGTTCAGCGCACCGGTGAGGTCGTCGTCGCGCGCGAGCCGGTGGGTCTCGGCCAGCAGGCGCGCGTTCGCGATCGCGATGGCCGCCTGGGCCGCATACAGGCGGACGAGTCGCTGCGTGTCGCCCGAGAAGCGGCGCGGCGTTGCCGAGTACATCGCGAGGGTGCCCACGAGCTCGCCGTGCGCGATCAGCGGAACGGCGATGGCGGACGCGATCGTCGCGTGGAGTGGCTTCGTGCTCCTGGGGTGGTCGGCGTACCTCGGTGCCACCACCATGTCGCGCGTCTCGATCGCGGCGAGGGAGATGCCGGCGAGCGGCTCGCCGACCGAGTCGCGCAGTCCGAGATCCGCGTTGGGGCGCAGCGCGCGGATGACGAAACCATCGCCTGGCTCAGCGAGCGCGAGCATCGCGCCCTGCGTGCGCGACAGCTGCGTCGCCTGCTCGACGACGAGCTTCACCAGATCGTCGAGCGAACGCTCGCCCGCGGCCGCGAGGCCAACTTCGTAGAGCGCCTCGAACTGGACGGCGCGTCGGCGCTCCGTCTCGCGGAGGCGCCAGTTCGTGTACAGCGCGAGGCCAGCACGAAGCGCGAGGATGACCATCGTTGTCGCGACGGCGGAGTCGACGAACAGCTTGATGCCCGAGTTGCTCGCATTCGCGACGACCACGAGGCCGGCCGCGAACGCGGCGGTCACGGCAGGAAGTGCGAGCCGCGAAAGCTCGACGACGTCGCGCGAGAACAGCCGCCGCGGTCCGGACCTGTGGTCCTCGATCCAGGTCCCGGCCGACACGCCGATCGCAAGCATGCCGAGCATCCACAGGAGGTCGAGCGAGGTACCCGCTTCGAAATCGCCCCAGAGGAAGACTGGCAGGCTGAGCGTGAACGCGAGCGCATTCAGCGCGACGCCGACGACGAGGATCGCGAACGCACGACGCGGCTGCTCCATCGGCGAACCCCAGAGGGCCGAGAGCGCAGCGCCCGTCGCGCCGGACCACAGCACCGCATAGAGAAGGACGACCGTCGTGACGAGCGGCTCCTGCCTCATCTCGCTCGCGAGCGCGCTGGAGAGGAGCAGCGCGATCGCGGCGAGAAGAAGCAGCACCACCGCCCCGGAGTCGAGGAGCAAGGCGTAGATCGCGAGACGCTGACCACTGAGCATGGCGATGAAGCCGAAGATCAGGAGTGCCGCGGCGCTCAGGTGCGCGACGTCGTCGAGGCCCGGCGTGGGGATCGGGACCTCCGCGATGACGAACGCGCTCCGCACCAGCATGCCGATCGTCCACGCGCCCGCGGCGAACGTGACGAAGACCCAGGGAAGGCGTTCGCGTCCGGCCGTCGTCTGCGCCGCGCGCAGCGCGGCGACGATCGCGCCCAGACCGAGCGCGAGCCACGCGACCGACGCGACGGCGCCGCGTGGCCAGCCCGCCGGCGTTAGCAGCTCGAGGCCGTAGACCGCGCAGACGCCCGCGACGCCCACCAGCGCCGCTCGCCATGAACGGAGCGCGAGAGCACGTCTGAGGGGGCTGAGATCGCTCACATCGGACAGGCTAGCCAGCCCGGACGCCGTCGGAAGGCCCGCTCGTCCCACCCTGCCTGCCGCCATTCGAGTCGCGCGTACTACCTCTGCGGAGCCAAATGAGGCGGCCTCTAATACCGAGTTCACCCGTACGGGCGAGATCGCGCGAGGTGGCCGACGCGCGATAGCGCCTCGGCGCGACCCACAATGGCGGGCAGCATCGAGTGGAGATCATCGCCTGGCTCTTCCTCCTCGGATTGGCCGTTATGGCGGCGGCGTTCACAGCGGCTGCGGGCGCCGTGGTCCAGCCCTGGCTCGCCGCGCCGACGCGAGGCGATGCCTGGCGTCTCATGACGGCGGCTCTGCTCCTGGTCCCGGTGTGCGTGCTCATGTTCGTGTACGGCCTGGCCTGGAGCATTCCGCTATTCATCTGGACCGGGGCGACGATCGCGGCAGCGGCGTCGGTCTGGGGCTGGCGCCATGTCAGCCGGCTCCGGCTGATCGTCGCCGGCGTGGTCATGGCGATCGGATACCCGGCGTTCCTGCTTTGGCTGCCCCAGCTCAACGTGGCGGAGCAGGGCACCCGATACGACGCGTGCGTCGCCCCGTTGGTCGTGGACGCGCTCGAACGCTATCGCTCCGTCGTCGGCCGTTACCCGAGCACCTTCGATGACCTCTACCGGGAGTACCCGCCGCTTCAGCTGGGTCGGCTCCCCGGGCCAACGTTCGCACCGCTCTTCACCGCCGCAGGAGGCCGCACCGACGTGCCATGTTTTGCGACGAGCACGCGTTGGCTCTATGCGACGACGGGCGCTCAGTACGCGCTGGGGTACTGGCGGCGGTATCCCGCCCTCGAGGCGCTCGGTGCGCGAGTCTGCCTCTACCGCTCCGACGCGCGCGCGTGGCACTGCGAATGGAACGGCTGGGGTCCATTTCCCGCCGCCGACGGTTCGGCGCGTTGACCGGGCGCCGGCCGCCGTTTCAGCAGGACGCGTTGCGTCCGGCGAGCGCATGACGAACGGCGCCCGCAAGCTCTGGGGTATAGCCCACGATGGCCAGGGCGTTCGCCGACACGATGAACGCGGTCGGTGCCTCCCACTCGATCGTGTCGGATCGACCATCGAGGCTCAGCCGATAGATGTAGCGACCTGCGGGAGTTCGCTCGCCGCAGACGCGGATCGCGTCCGCGGTGCTCGCGTCTGGGAAGAAAAGAACGTTGAAGGCGCCGCCCGGCGCCGTCGACAGGTACCGCGCCTCGCCGACCCCGCCGAGGAGCGCGTCGTCGCGCGAGGGCAGCACGTCCGTGATCCACACACCCGCGTCTTGCAGCTTGCGCAGGACCTCGCGCTCGCCCGGCGCGAACGGAAGAGGGCCTGGACTAGCAACACGACCAGATCGGTGCGGGCCGATACGCATGACGATGAAGTCGCTGGGCGTTCCTGTCAGATCCCTGATGCGCCAGCATCCCGACACGCCGATCCCGATCGTGCCCACGAAGCTCGCACTCGACCAACCATCCGGAGCGGCGCTGTCGACGGGTCCGGAGAACCTGAGCGTCTTCCGCCCGTCGTCGTCGAGGCGGTCAGCGCGAAGGTCGATCGTCGCGGCCGGTTTGGTCCGCCGGCGCCACACGACCGGCACGTCGCTGGAGCTCGCATAGCCGTCTTCCGCTCCCGCGGCGGCGAGGTCCCCGCCGACCAGACCCAGCCCAGACGCGCTCGGACTCTCGACGCAGACGCCACTCCGGTAGCCCGCGGCGCCACCGCTCGCAACGGGGATCTCCGAGGTCACCTCGAGGGTTGCGTCGCCGACGTATCGGTCGCCGCTGTATCCCTCGATGCGGTACGTCCCGGGACTCGGAAAGAGGATGTAACCGTCGATGGCGAACGTCGCTCCGACACTGAGTGCGCGACGGGGAAGGACGACCCGGAGATCACCGGTCGCCGACATGACAGCCTCGCTGACAGGTGGGCCGGTGGGTTCGAGGCCCGGCGGAGCTCCGACGTGATCGAGCCAGAAGCGAAGCGGCTTCGCATCACCGCAGCGCATGCCGGTGAGTGTGAGGTCCGAGCCCATCGCGCTCGTGATGAGAAGGCGCATCTTCGTCGGACGGCCAGCGGCGAAGTTGTGCACGACGGCTCGCCGAGAGCCTGCTTCGTAATCGCCCTGAACGAGGAGCGGGCCGATCCGCGCGCCGCTGAGCTGAGCATCGTTCGGATATGGGTACGGGCCCAGCAGGCTCGCGCTGCTGCAAGGCAGGTTCGTCGCCGGGACCGCACAGGCCACGGACGCCACGTACAGCGCGCCGAGCGCGGCCCTCAGTCTCAGTGACACTCTCACGCATCGTTAGGTTAAGCCGATGAGATCTCGTCGGACCACGGTCCTTGGGTCGCTGTCGCTCGTCGCGGGTGTTGCCCTCGCTGCGTTCTCGGCGTACCAGACCGCTTCCCTCGCCGCGTTCGAGGTGTGGTGGAACGGCGTGAGCGCTGAACAAGCCGGCGGGTACGCAGTGCTGGTCGCAGTCGGCGTGATCCTCGGCGCCGCGATGCTCGTCGCCGGCGGAGTTGAGACGCTACGCGGAGCGACGTGGGGCCGCCGTGCACTCGTCGCGGCGGTCGGTGTGACGGTGCTGGGCTGGGTGGCGATCCCGGTGCTCTTCGAGCCTCTCCGACCGATCCTGGATGAGGACGCGCATGATCCCGTGCGCTTCCGGCATTCGCTGCACTTCACGGGCGATCTCGACGGCGACCTCAAGCGCGCGCGGTTCGTGCTCACGATCGCGGGCCAAGAGCGGACCTGCGGACCAGAACGCGGCTCGTTCTCGCTCTGGCAGGTGTGGGGCACCGTCGGCGACCGCGAGGTGAAGCTCTGGATCACGATCAAGCCGTACCACGGACCCGACGTCTACCGCGCGCGGCACGAATACGGGAAGGGCGTGGCCGATCCCGGCGAGGCAGAGCTCATCGTGGAACAAGACGGCTCCCAGGACTGGTATGCGATGTCGGGAACGATCACCGTCAACGCCGACGAACGCTCCGGATCGATCGACGCGATCGATGGGCCGTTGTCGAGCCAACCCTACGCACCAAAAGGCCAGACCCGGATCACCGGCACCTGGCAATGCCTGTCGTCGAAGAGCGCCAGGACACCCTCAGTTCCCGCGCGCTCTCAACTGGGAGTGATGCAAACGGCCGATTGACGTGGTCGCGTGGCGTGGCACGATGCCTCCATGTCGGCCCACCGAGCCGTCGTCGTAGCCGTGATGCTGTCAGCGCTGCTGCTGACTGCCTGCGCGTCGCGGACCGCCGCGCCGAGCGCGGCGCCTGATCCCCTGGCAGGCACGTACGTCGTGAAGGGCGGCGGTGCGCCGCTCGACGTCTTCACCGCGCTCAGCGATGATTTCCGTAAGCAGCACCCCACGGTGCGGTTCACCTTCAGCGACGTCGGATCGGCCGCGGGCATGCGCCTGGCCGCGACGGGTGAGGTCGATCTCGCGACGAGCAGCGCTCCGCCGCCGCCGGAGCTTCGCGACAAGGTGGGCCTCGTGCCGGTCGGCGTCAGTGGCACGGGCGTGATCGTGAACGCGGCGAACCCGGTCACCACTCTCACGCGCACGCAGGTGCGCGACATCTTCTCCGGCGCGGTCGCGGACTGGAGCGACGTTGGGGGCAACCGCGAAAAGATCATCGTCGTGATCCGCGAGTCCACCAGCGCGCTCCGTTCGAACTTCGACGCCTACTTCTTCGACGGCAAGCCGGCGTACCCCTCGACCGCGCTCGAGCTCAACAGCGGCACGGACATCGTCGCCGCGGTGAGCGCACGCACTGGAGTGATCTCCATGGTCACGCTTACCGAGAAGATCCGCAGCGATCAGCACGTGCGGTTCCTGTCACTGGACGGTGTCGCACCGACGAAGAAGAATCTGCAGTCCGGCGCGTATCCGGTGCTGCGTCCCCTCTACCTGGTCCGCAACGCTCAGCAGATCACGCCGGCGATCGCGGCGTTCCTGGATTTCGTCCGCAGCCCCGAGGGCCAGCGCATCATCGAAAGCATCACCAGCCCGCCGCAATGAGCGCTACGGCGTCTTCAGCACCGACAGGATGTTCCCGGCCGGGTCTTTGAACCATGCGATATCCGGACCGTTGCCGCGTGAGATGCCCTTGACGTCCTGACCGAAGCCCTCGTAGCGCTCCATGGCGATGCCGGCCTTCGTGAGCTGATCCACCGCCTTGTCAACGTCGTCGACCGGGAAGTTGAGGACCGTGAACTGCGCGGGCACGTGATGGTCCCTGCGGTAGATGATCACCTTGCTCCCACCCGAGAGGTGCAACTCGAGGACGCCCATCGGACCGGTTTTCACGCTCAGCCCGAGCTTGTCGGCGTAGAAGGCCTTGGCCTTCTCGAGGTTGTCGACGGCGAAGCCTGGGAATGCCTTGCTGTTCTTGAACATCAGCTACTCCTTGTGAGCCAGGAGGCTTGTGAGCCAGGAGGGATTCGAACCCACGACCAAGGGATTAAGAGTCCCCTGCTCTACCGCTGAGCTACTGGCCCGTTCAAATGGTAATGACCAGCAGCCCACGTGGCGAACGCATAAATGTTGTGCACGCTGTGGATATGTGGAGAACTGCGCGATCGATCAGCCGCGCGCGTGCGAACCGCGTCCGCTCATCGGTTCGCTGATCCCCTTGAGCGTCTCGCCGACCTCACGTGCGTTCCCGCGCCGAGCCAGCTGCGCCGTCACGAGGATGCCGACGAGATGTCCGTCCTCCACGACCGGCAAACGTCTGACCTGACGGTCGGCCATCACCTTCTCGGCTTCGTCGGCGTTCGAATCGGGCGACAGCGTGACCGGATCGGCGCTCATCGCCGCGGATACGGGCGTCGCCTTCGGGTCCCTGCCGGCCGCCACGACGCGCACGACGATGTCGCGGTCGGTGACGATGCCGACGAGCATCCCCGCTGCGGAGACGACCGGGATCGCACCGCAGTCGTGCTGCTTCATGAGCGTTGCCGCCTGGGACGTGGTGTCGTCCGGCCGGACGACGGTGGGGTTCGGGGTCATCAGATCCTTGACCTTCATTTTCGCGCGCACCTCCGACAACGTGGTCGGCAGCAGCAACTAGGCCGCGCCGATCTTGAAGATCTTGGTGCCGCAGACCGGGCAGGAGCCCTGCGTGGCCGGCCGCCCGTTCTTCATCGTGATCTGCTTCGCGTCCTTGATCTCGCGCGAGGCCTTGCACTTGACGCAATAGCCGTTCGCCACGACGCACCTCCACGACGGTCTCGGACCGAGGCATCGTACCCTAGGCCTCCCGACGCCCTAGACCCACAAAACCCCGCCTTTCGGCGGGGTCTCGTGGTGAGGAAGGGAAGGGTTGGGATTTCTTGAGTTGTCAGCGGTGGCGAGAGCAAGTGGCGTGCCAGCACCATGAGCGAGGAGGTAAGCGAGTGCGCGCCGAGATCCTTTCCATCGGCACCGAGCTTCTCCTCGGTCAGATCGTCGACACGAACGCCCAGTATCTGGCGAGCCGCCTCGCGGACCTCGGCATCGACTGCCTCTACATCTCCACGGTCGGCGACAATCCGGCCCGCTGCCGCGAGACGCTCGAGCGAGCGCTTGGTCGGTCGGATCTCGTCATTTCGACCGGCGGCCTCGGTCCCACGGAGGACGACCTCACACGCGAGACGATCGCCGCCGTCCTCGGCGAGAAGCCAGTCGTCGACGCGACCCTCGAACGCGAGCTGCGCGAATGGTTCGCGGGCCGCGGCGTCCAGATGCCAGAGCGCAATCGCAAGCAGGCCTGGCTCATCCCGTCTGCGCGCGGTCTGCCGAATCCGAACGGGACCGCGCCGGGGTGGGACGTGCGCAAGGGCGACAAGCGGATCGTCGCCATGCCGGGTGTACCACGCGAGATGACCTACATGTGGGAGCACCACGTCGAGCCGACGCTCGCCGCGGGCGCCGTGCTCCGCTCGCGGACGCTCAAGCTGCTCGGCATCGGCGAGTCGCTGGCCGAAGAGGCGCTGGGCGAGCTCGTGCGCTCGACGGCGCCGACGGTCGTGACGAAAGCGAAGAACGACGGCGTTCACGTCCGGATCACCGATAAGGATGCGGACGCCGCGACCATGGACGCGCGCATCGCCGCCATGGAAACGCTGGTCCGCGAGCGACTCGGTCAATATGTGTGGGGCACTGATGACGAGACGCTCGGCGCCGTCATCGGACGTGGCCTGAGCGAGCGTGGCTGGCATCTCGCGACGGCGGAGTCGCTTTCGGGCGGCGACGTTGCGCGTGCGCTCGCCGAGTCGCCGGGATCGACGTCCTGGTACGCGCGCGGCTTCGTGCGCCCGATGGCTGAGGCGGAGGAGCTCACGCGTCTTCTCGACGACCTCCGGCCAGCGCCCGAGGTGCGTCTGGTCGTGCCCTACGGCGAGCAGAGTGCAGAGCTGCGCATCTGGACGCCCGATCGTCCGCGCACCGCGACGATCCGATTCGGCTCACTCGTCGAAGGACGCCGACGCGCACTGCTGGGAGCCCTCGATCTCCTGAGGAGAGCGGTGGGCAACGAGACGACCTAACGGCAGCTAGTCGCGGTCGCCGCGCTCCTCCGTCGAATTGTCTTCCGCGTGCTTGTTCTTCGCGTTCCTCGCCTTCGCCCGATCCGCCGCCGCTCGCGCCTGCTCGGCGTTGCGACGGACGACCTCGGCGTTTCGGACCGCGCGGGACGGCGAGCTGACGCGCGGCACCGCTACGAGCGTCGTCTGCGAGGCGAGATCCTCGGCCACACCGGCAGCTGTCTCCGCGATGCGCTGCACGCCGGAGAGGCCCGGCGCGAGCGTCGGCGCGGCGACGACCTGGAGGATCTCCGAAGCGCGCACCGTGGCGGGATCCGCTGCGAGCTTCGTCGCGAGCAGCTGCACGCGAGAGCGCTGTTCGTTGAACCGATCGTCCAGCTGGGCAACGAGTGCAACCACTTCGGGTTGCAGCGCCTCGAGCTCGGCCAGCTCGGCGGCGGCCTCGGCCATCTGATGCGAGTACGTGCTGGACGCCACGAGCGCGTCCTCGTCGCGGCCGCTCGTCGCGAGCGCCTCAGCCTCCGCGAGGCGGTGCTCCGCGATGGAAAGCTGGACCGCGGCACGATCGTTCGCACCGCGCGCGAACGTGAGACGTAGGTCTTCCCCCGCGAGCTTGAAGGAATAGAGCGGATCGTCGGGAAGTGTGTCCGCGCCGGCGACAGTCGCGCCAGCGATGGTCGCGATGCAGATCGCGCCGACGGCGATCGCGCGCACCGCGTACGGCGCGGGCTTCGCGAGCATCTCGAAGGCGGTCGCGGCGCGATCCGCGAACGTAGGTCGGCGCGGTCGCAGCGAACCGAGAACGCGGTCGCGCATCCGCTCTCGCGCGAGCGCATCGAGCTCGTTCTGCGCGCTGGTGTGCATACGAAGAGCAACGCGCACGGCTTCGCGAAGTTTCGCGTCGTGGATCGACGCTAGTTCCCGCTCCCCGCGTGCGACGCTCTCGATGAGGCGATCCAGCTGCTCTGGGCGGCTTGCACCCACCACGGTCGTCTAACGGCTTGCTTGTCAGCCCGTTATCTCGGGCCGTCACCCGCGCGGGGGAGGTTTAGTCGAGCGTGGTCGATGCGAGGCGGGCTAAGGAACGCGCGCGACCTACTGCGGCGTGCGCGAAGCGCAAAACGCCAAGCAGATGAGCGCAGCGAAGCTGCGCGATTATGGCGTCGTCGCCGCGGCGACAGGTGCGGGTCCACCCCACACCGGCGCGTAATGACTGAAGTAGGTGTCCAGATGCAAGACGGTTCCGCCCGCATACACCGTGCGCGTGCGGATGACGTCACGTCCCATGACCTTTGAGCCAGGAATGAACGCGGGATCCGCGGGCTGATCCGCGGGAACGTCGACGAAGTTGCTCTGCGCCGGCGCGCTGAAGACGACGGTGCGGCCGGTGGGCACGCTCCACACGTCAAAGCTCACGCTGTTGAAGTCGTTCCACGACCACAGAAAGACCGGCGCGTCCGTGTCGTTCTTCCATTTGAAGTCCACGCCGGGTTCGAACACCGCTGCGTCGAGTCCAAGTGGATAGCGGTCGATGAGATAACCGTGCGCGTGACGCTCGACGATCTCGTAGCCGAGCTTCGAGAGCGCGTTGAACATCGTCGTCGAGACCTGGCAGAGGCCGCCGCCGATGACGTTCTCGTCCGACCGGTTGTTGATGATCGCGCCCGCGTACGCGTACCCGCGCTCGACCGTGACAGGCCCGAGCAATGCCCAGAACGAGAACGTCTGGCCTGGCAGGATCACGACGCCATCGAACTGCGATGACCCGGTCGAGATGTTCGCGTGGCGCGACGGGTTCGACGGGTAGTAGGTCGTGAACTCGGAGGTGCGCGAGATCTTCGGCAGCCACGTGTTCGCCTGGTCCGTCGAGAACGCGGGCGTCTCGATCGCCGCGGGCACCGCGACATTGCGCGTGCCGACCGGCGGGCGCAGAAGATCCGCGCTGAGCTGCGCGATGAGCTTGTCCTGCGTCACGCGGATCCCGGTGGCGCCCGGCACGACCGACGCGATCCCGTCGGGGTTGACGCTGAAGCGCGCGCTCACTGCGGGACGATCGAGCTTCGCGGCGACCGCGGCCACCCAGTCCTTCAAGCGATCCTGTTTCAGCGACACGACGTACCGATAGCGCGTGGCCGGAGCGATCGCGTCCACCGGTAGCGCGGGAAGGTCGCCGGGTCGCGCAGCGACGCGCTCGATCGAGAGCAGCGTCGCTAGCGCCGCCGCGTCCTCGGCGATGCGCCGATCCTCGACCGTCACCTCGAGTGGTGTCATCACGGCGACGGCGCGTGTCACGGCGTCGCGATACCCCGACTCGTCCACCGCGGGGTAGACCGCGCGAACGTGTAGGTCGATCTGGCGGTCGTCAAGCGTGGGCGCCGCCAGCACCGAGGCGGTCGCGGCGACGCGGTCGAGCTCGCGACCGAGGACCGGGTCGGTGAACGTCAGGCCCTTCGCCGCGAGCGCGATCTCGCCGGAAACAGCGCGGCGATCGACAGCGGCCGCAAGGCTCGCCACCCAGCGGTCGAGCGCGTCACCCTGCGCGCGCAGCGTGAGCGGGATCTGCGCCTCGCCGCGCAGCGCGTCGAGCCAGGCGGCGGCGCGCTCGGCGAACGAGCCGGCCTTGCCGTACGCCAGGGCGGTAGCGATGGCCGCATCCACGTCCGGGGCCACTGCGAGCTCTCCGTTCGTCGTGCGCCAGCTCTGGCCGTCGTGGACGGCGACCACAGCGCGCTCGGCCCATGGGCGACTGAGCTCGGCGTCGAGTCGCTCGCGGATCGCGGCCGCCTGAAGAGAGCCAACGTGCACTCCGGCGACGGTCAAGCCGGGAAGCGCTCGATCAGCGTAGAGGTACGGCGCCCCAAGCGCGATCGCCGCGGCGACAGCCACGATCGAGAGCGGAAGCACCACGAACCTCAGCGAGACGCTGCGACGTGCGCCGCGCTCACTTTCTCGGGCGGCTACTGCCATGCGGAAAAGCCTCGCGTTCTGGTGCCCACCAGCACCGTGGGAATCATTCTGAGCACTGCATATGTGACGAACGAAAAGGTCGCATCGTTCCTTTCAATCCGCGTCAGATTTGTAACCAACAACTCGTACGCAATTTGTGGTCCAGATGACAGATGGGTCACAAAAGGGCAAAAGAAGGCCCGGCACCCCAGGGGAGCAGGGAGTGCCGGGCCATCGAGGCGGACTGGCCAGCGGGCGGGCCGGCCAGAGCCTTTCTTAGGGAGTTACGAGCACCCGGTCGTTTCTCCGCAGTTCTCACACTTGTGGCAGGTACCGTTTCGCACGGTGAGCCAGCCACAGCGCGGACACGGCGGCGCATCGGGCGTCGAGTTGAGCCGCATCCCCCGAACGGGGGACGGACTCGCGATGGTGAAGTTCTCGGTGATCGGCGGCGGCGTGATCGAGACCATTTGCTCGAGCCGCTCCTGCTGCGCGACAGGGTCGGCGATGATCTCGCTCGAGCGCGTCAGACCCATGTAGGTCTTCTCCTCCGCACTGAGGAAGCGGTGGCCGAGCCAGCGGAATACGTAGTCGACGATCGACTTCGCCATCCCGATCTCGGGATTGCCGGTCCAGCCTGAGGGCTCGAAGCGCATGTAGCCGAACTTCTCGACCAGATGCGAGAGCGGAACGCCGTACTGGAAGAGGAGCGAAACGCTCGTCGCGAACGCATCCATCATCCCGGACAGCGTCGAACCTTCTTTCGCCATCGTGACGAAGAGCTCGCCGGGCGTACCGTCGTCGAACTTTCCGACGGTGATGTAGCCCTCGTGGCCTTCGATCGAGAACTTGTGCGTCAGCGAGTCACGCGTGTCGGGAAGCCGCCGCCGCTGCGGCCGGTTCACCTCGACGATCCGTTCGACCGTGACGACCGACTCCGCGACCTTCTTGCTGTTGCTCGCGTCGGCATTCACCGACAGCGGCTGGACCTTCTTGCTGCCGTCGCGGTAGATCGCGATCGCCTTGACGCCGTGCTTCCAGGCTTCGCGGTAGGCCTCCGCGACGTCGTCGACGGTCGCGGTCTCTGGGAGGTTCACGGTCTTGCTGATCGCGCCCGAGATGAATGGCTGGACCGCGCCCATCATCTTGATGTGGCCCATGTGGCTGATCGAGCGCTCACCGTTCTGCGGCTTGAACGCGCAGTCGAACACTTCGAGGTGCTCGTCCCTCAGGCCCGGCGCGCCTTCGATCGTGCCCTGCTGTTCGATGTACGTCGTGATCGCCGAGCCCGCGGTCTCGGTGTACCCCAGGCGCCGTAGCGCGGCCGGGACGGTGCCGTTGACGAGCTTCAGCATGCCGCCGCCGACCAGGCGCTTGTACTTCACGAGCGCGATGTCCGGCTCAACGCCGGTAGTGTCGCAATCCATCATGAAGCTAATGGTGTTGTGGCTGACGAAGCCATTCGCGACGTACGTCACGTTGTCGGGGACGGACAGGTCGAACGTCGGTTGATCAGCCAGGACTTCGATCGCGCTGATCTCGTCGTAATAGAAGTCGAGTAAGCGCGCGATCTCCTCGTCATCCGTCCGCTCGAGCAGCGCTGTCGCCGAACGCCGAGACACGTCGCCGCGCCGTGCGAGGGACATCAGCATCGTCTTACGAAGGCTGTCATTCTCCGGCGCATGCTCGTCGACGTGCCACCGCGTTAGCGGGATATGGTCCATGCGCGAAGCCTGACGGTGATCTCCAGTCAGGAGCTCTCCGGTTTTGCGCCGTGACATGAAGCCGATGTCCTCGATGAACTTTGCGGCGCTCGCCACGTTGAGCACCCGGACGACGAACCGATCGTGCTCGCCCCAGTTCGAACCTGCCTCGTCGACCTTTCTCGTCGTCACGAAACCGAGGGCAAGCATCATTGTCTGCACGTCTCTCGCGAGCTGATCGTTGACGGTGCTGAGTGACGCGTACCCGCGCCACGTCCCGCCGTCAGCTTCGAACAGGCCGCGGAGGAACGCCGCGTACGTGCGGCGGTCGTTGGTATGAAGGACGGCGTCCGGGATGTGCGGCGTCCAACCTTTACCGGTGTGGTCGGGTGTCGGCCGGAGCTTGGCGAAACCGCAGGCCTCCCACCAGATCGTGAGGGGCACGGAATTGAAGTAGACATTCACGTTGCCCTTGCTCTGCTCGACATGCCCTTCGATGCCGAAGAGTTGGTGGCCGAGCTCGATCAAGCGCTCAATGACGTCCACGTCGCCGTCAGTGACGCACAGGCGTAGGCCCTTGGCGTGCAGCGAGCCGTCGCCCATGAAGTAGCCCACGAACTCCGCTAGATCAGGTGTCACCTCGCAGGGAACGTGCGTGTTCGCGTTCGCCGTCCAGTAGAGGTCACCAAGCGGCGGTAGCCGCACGACCTGCGGCTCGCCAACAAGACCATTCAACATGAGTGGTACGCGGTCGCCTGCCTTGAGCTCGGCGAAACGCCGCCAGGTCAACACTCCGGAGGCATTGACGACCTTAATCCGGTGAGTCGGTGTGCCCTGGATGCGATAGCCCCGCGAGGTCTCGACTGACACGACCTGCTCCGAGCCGTTGACGTAAAACTTCGTCGCTGTCCTCGGTCCGTCGTCGGTGGCGACACTGATCCCGAGCGCTTGCCACTTCGCCGCTTCCGGATCGCCCAGTGATCCCAGTCGCACAAGGCCTCGGCTCGTCGGAATGAGACTGTCGCCCACCAAGCAACCCGTCGGGGCCAACACCGAAGCTTGCGCGTTCCGGTAGCCGTAGACCTTTCCCATGGACACTGCGTCGTCCCACGACTGACGCGCGGCCGACAGCATTGTTGGCGGAACGAGATCCGCGATGATCCGATACGCCGCTGCGCGGTGCTTCTCCATGACGCGGTCGTGAGCGCTCTTGTTCTTCGGGTAGGCTTCGTACGGTCCGACGGCGCCAGCGAGGCGCGCCGACTGCGCGTAGGCCTCGCCGGTCATCAGAGCCGTGATCGACGCCGCATAGGCCCGGCCTTCGTTCGAGTCGTACGCGAGCCCGCGTTGCATGAGCAACGCGCCAAGGTTCGCGTAGCCAATACCCAGTTGGCGGTGGCTCCTCGCATTCGCGGTGATCGCCGGAGTCGGATAGTCGGAGAAGCCGACCAGGATCTCCTGCGCCGTGAACACAACGTCGACCGCACGCGCGAAACGCGCGACGTCGAACTCGCCGTCGGCGTGAAGAAAGCGCATGAGATTGAGCGATGCGAGGTTGCATGCTGAGTCATCGATGCTCATATATTCGGAACACGGGTTAGATCCGTTGATGCGACCCGACACTGGATTGGTGTGCCAGTCGTTGATCGTCGTGTCGAACTGCATTCCCGGATCGCCGCACTGCCATGTCGCTTCGGAGATCTCTCGCAGCAGAGCGCGCGCGTTCACTGTCTCGAGGACGTGGCCGTCCGTGCGCGCAGTGAGATTCCATGACTCGCCGGCGACCGCACTCTTCATGAAGTCGTCGGTCGCGCGGATCGAGTTGTTCGCGTTCTGGAACTGGATCGAGTGCCAAGCCTCGCCGTTGAGGCTCATGTCGTAGCCCATCTCACCGAGGGCCCAGGCCTTCTTCTCTTCTTTGGCCTTGCACCAGATGAAGTCGCGGATGTCGGGGTGATCGCTGTCCAGCACGACCATCTTCGCGGCGCGGCGTGTGGTGCCGCCGGACTTGATGGACCCCGCCACCGAGTCGGCGCCGCGCATGAACGAGACGGGTCCTGAGGCATAGCCGCCGCCCGAGAGCTGCTCCTTGCTCGAACGGATGCGGGAGACGTTGATCCCGGACCCGGAGCCACCCTTGAAGATCACGCCCTCGTTCTTGAACCAATCAAGGATCGAGTGCATGTCGTCGGCGACGGAAAGGATGAAGCACGCACTCGCCTGTTGGGGCACGTCTTCGACGCCGATGTTGAACCAGACCGGTGAGTTGAAAGACGCGTGCTGATTGACCATGAGGTACTTCAGCTCGTGATTGAAGATCTGCGCGTCGTTGTCGCTCGCGAAGTAATCGCCCTCGATTCCCCATTTGGTGATCCGGTCGACGACGCGGTCGACCATCTGCTTCACGCTCCACTCGCGCTCCGGCGAGGTGAGCTTGCCGCGGAAGTACTTCGACGCGACCACGTTCGTCGCGGTCGCGGACCAGAACGCGGGGACCTCGACGCCTCTCTGCTCGAAGACATTGCCGCCTTCGCCCGGGATAACCGCGTCGCGCAGCTCCCATTCGATCTCGTCGTAGGGGTGGACGCCCTCGTGGGTGAAGTAACGCTCAAGGCGGAGGCCCTTTCGGGGCGCCGGCGCGGAGACGGACTGCGGCGGTAGCGCGGTGATGGCCATGAGAACCCCCCTTAACGGGCTGAGACGGCCGGTACGCGGTGTGACGCGATAAGAAGGAGGAGGACGACCACCTGAGCGCTTTGGGTCGCCAGCGAGCGCGTCAGGACAGTCATATCGGCCCTCCTTCTCTCATCCCCCAACACCTTGTGGCGGCCCGCCCAGGCGCCCCAACCTGTTGGGGTTGTTGACCGTACGCTCGTGATATGGGCGTGTCAAGACCGAAAGTCACCAGAGGGACTTCAAGCACGTGTCGATGCTGTTGCGTGGCGCCGCTACCGAGAGTGGACGCTCCCGATCACGGCATCACGAGGTCACGAGGTGCCGGCCAGAAGAGCTACTAGGCGGGGACGTCCGCCGCGGTCGTCATGGATCGCAGTACGTAACCCGAGCGCCGCACCGCGTGGATCTCGATGCCACCACCTGCGGCCGCGATCTTCCGACGCAGGCGCGCGACCAGTACTTCCGTCACGTTCGAGCTGACATCGCGCTCTTGATCGGGTCTCCGATCGAGGACCGTTCGCGATGTGAGACCGGGATACGCGCGCGCGAGCTCGATGAGCACGGCGCGCTCTCCATTCGTGAGCTCGAGCTGGCATTCGGCGAGCCACGCGTCCCCGGTCGCGAGCGCGATGCGGAGCGAACCGATCCGGCGCACGGTCTGGCGGTCCGCACCGCGACGGAGGATCGCGCGCACGCGTGCCATGAGCTCGGTCGGATCACAGGTGACAGCGACGACGTCGTCGGCGCCGAGCTCGAACAGCTCGAGCCGGGTGCTCACGTCTTCATCGGCGGACAGCACGAGCATCGGCACGTCTCCGAGGGAGGGCAGCTCGCGGATCCGGCGGCACACTCCCGCGCCACCGCTCTCGGGCGTGAGATCGAGGATGACGACATCAGGCGCGATCTCCTCGATGCGACGGATCGTCTCTCGCTCACCGCGCGCCTCGTGGACGGTGAAGCCCGCGCGCGTGAGATGACTCCGCAGCGTGGCGGCCACTTCAGGATCCCCCGCGACAAGCAGCGTGATGCCGGGTGCCTGCATGTCCTACCTCCCCGACGCAGTTACAACGCGATGGGGCTGCGGACGACGCTGAACCAGTACTTAATGGGGCGGACTTTTGAGTGCGCCCGGCCCCCGCTGCGGGGATCAGCTCGGTGTCAGGCGGGTGTGGCCACCGCCGCGCTCTTGTGCGCCTCAACCAGCGCGCGGACGCCCCTGCGCAGGTCGTCCTCGGCGATGTTGAGCGCCGGGATGAAACGAACGGCCTGATCGTGCACGCCGCAGGTGATGAGCAGCACGTCGCGCTCGAGCACGCCGGCGATCGCGGCCTTCGCGGTGGCCTTCGCGTCGAACTCGACCGCGACCATCGCGCCGAACCTGCGGATCTCGCGCACGCGCGGATCGGATCGCAGCGGCGCTAGCTCCTTCACCATCAACTCGCCCAGGCGCTCCGCGCGCGCGACCAGTCCCTCGTCGCGGATGACTTCGAAGGTCGCCAGACCGGCCGCGCAGGAGACGGGATTGCCGCCGAACGTCGAGCCGTGCGTGCCCGAGATCCATTTCTCCTGCATCGCACGCGAGGTCACGATCGCCCCGAGCGGCAGGCCGCCCCCGAGCGCCTTCGCGATGACCAGGATGTCGGGATCGACGCCGTGCTTCTGCGTCGCGAACCACGCGCCGGTCCGGCCGAAACCGGTCTGCACTTCGTCCATGACGAGGAGCGCGCCGATACGAGTCGCGATCTCGCGCAGCGCCACGAGGAACGAGCTCGGCGGCGCGACGTAGCCGCCCTCGCCGAGCACGGGCTCGATGAGGATCGCCGCGACGTGCTCCGGTGGCACTTCGTGTTCGAACATCGTCTCGAGCTCCGCGATGCAGTGCTCCGCACAGGCGGTCATGTCGTGGGCGGGCTTGATCGGACACGTGATCGCGTAGGGATAGGGCGCGATGTAGACCTCGGGGAGCATCGCGCCGTAGCCGAGGCGGTACGACGACTTCGAGGTGGTCACGGTGAGCGCACCGGTGGTGCGTCCGTGGAAGCTGCCGCGGAAGGCGATGATCGCCTGGCGCTTCGTGTACTGGCGCGAGAGCTTGATCGCCGCTTCGACCGCCTCCGCGCCCGAGTTCCCGAAGAACACCGTGTCGAGCCCGCGCGGCGTCACGGTCCCGAGAGCCTCGGCGAGCGCGATGTTCGACTCGTACGTCGCGACGCCGGTGGAGATGTGCATCAGCTTCGCGGCCTGCTCGCTCACCGCTCGCACGACCTTCGGATGCGCGTGCCCGACGTTCGTGACGGCGATGCCGCAGGTGAGGTCGAGAACGCGGCGGCCATCCTTGGTGATGAGCCAGCTTCCCTCGCCGCGGTCCAGCGGCAACCAGGTATAGCGACCCGGGAGTGGTGAAAGGACGCGCTTCGCGCGCCGTTCGAGGTCTGAGCTCACTGCGCGAGTCTAGGGGCTATGCACCGTATGCACGCCGCTCAGCCCGGTCGGCGTTCGTCCGATTCCGACGCGACGAGGATCTGCAGCGTCTTGCGATCCTCGCCGATCACGCGCACGCGATAGCCGGGCAGGCCCGCGCGCAGCAGATGCGCGAGACGGTCGGCGCCGCTGAAGCTGACGCGCACCTTCAGCACCGAGTGTCGGTAGTACTCGGTCTTCAGCTGTCCCACGCCGCGCACGCGGCGAAGGGCGAGCTCGAAGCGATGCCAGTCATCAGGCGTGGGCAGCGGTGTCACTACGAGATCAGTCTCACCCGGACCGGGTGGCGTTCGGGTGGATGGGATCGCGGGCTCGATGCGTTCGTCGATCGGTGGGATCGGCGACGGCCATTCCATCGCGTTCGGGTCCTGCGCCGCTGGGTTCGCGCCCCGAGCCGGCGTCGTCGAACGAGGACGCTCTTCGCGCGGCCGCTCGTCGGTGCGGCGCGGCGGCAGGGGAGCGTCGAGACGGGCCGGCGGCGGAGGCGCTTTCTGGGCCGGGGCGGGCGGCGGCGTCGGCGGTGGCTCGGGCCGCGCTCCGATGCGCGCCGCGAGGTCGACCGGCGCTTCCTGGTCTTTGGACTTCTTGTCCTTCTTCGCCACCTCTGAATTGTGTACGCTGGGGCCGCAAGCGGGGAGAGGCGAGGAAGAAAGGCGGTCCACGTTGGCCGAAGGCCGCGTGAATAGCTCTAACGACATCGTCGCTGCCCTGTCTTCGCGGGTGGCGGAGCTCGCCAAGCGCGTCACGCAGCTTCAGGCCGATCTTGAGGCCGCCCAGCGCCGGGTGGGGATCTACGAGGAGTACGACGCCACCGCCCAGGAAGCGCTCGCCAGCGCGCTCCGCGCCGCGTACGAGATCCGGGAGCGTGCGGAGAACACGGCGTCCCAGATCCTCGAGCAGGCCCGCGAAGAGCGTCGGATGCTCCTCAAAGAGATCGAACGCCTGCGCGAAGAGCACGATCAGCTGCAGGACGACATCGCTCAGCAGCGCCGCGGCTCGATCGCACCGCTGGGCCGGCAGGCCGCGATCGACGCGAGGGCTCCCGAGCTGCGCGCCGCCGCGTCGGATGCGCTGCGTGGTCTCTTCGAAGAGCTGATCGTCGAGTATCGCCGCGCGCCGACAGCACCGCTCGAGCAAGCGCCGCCGCCCACGGCTCCGCACACTGCGCCTCGCATCGAGGAGGCGTGGCCGACGGTCGACGAGCCTGTCGCGGCCGCACCCGAGGTTGTCGCAGCACCTGAAGTCGTCGCGGCCGAGTCCGAAGTCGCGGAGCCGCCGATCGCGCAGGAACCGTTCGAGGACGAGGGCCCGGTGGCCGAGGAAGCGCGTCACGTCGAAGACCAGGAGGTCTTCGCCGTCCTCGAGGACGAAGAGGTCTTCCCGGTCGTCGAAGCGGCCGCGGCTGAACGCGCCGAAGAGGAGCGCCTCGCGGCCGAGCGCGCCGAAGCAGAACGGCACGCCGAAGCACAACGGCACGCCGAACAGGAACGCGTCGCCGAAGCAGAACGGCGCGCCGAAGAGGAACGCGTCGCCGAAGAAGCGCGACGCGTTGCCGCGGAGCGCGAAGCGACGGAGATGCGCGCCGCGGAAGAGCGACGCGTGGCGGAGGAGGCCCGTCGCGCCGAAGCGGAGCGTGTCGCGGCCGAGCTGCGCGCGGCCGAGATGCGCGCGACCGAAGATCGTCGCCTCGCCGAAGAACGGCGCGCCGAAGAAGAGCGACGCGCGGCCGAACAGCATGCTGCCGCCGAACGCGCCGCGGCCGACCGCCGCGCGGCGGAAGAGCGCGCCGCAGAAGAACGTGCTGCCGCGGAGCGCGCCGCGGAGGAGCGACGCGCGGCAGCCGAAGCGCGCGAGCTCGACGAACGGCGCGCAGCCGAGGACCGCGCCGCAGCCGACCGCGCTGCGGAGGAGCGACGCATCGCCCAGGAGCGCCGCGCCGAGGAGGAGCAGCGCGTCGCCGCCGAGAACGCGGCGCTCGAGCGCGCGATCCAAGAGCGACGCGCCGCCGTAGAGCGGCGCGCGCAAGAAGAGCAGCGCGCCAGTGAGGAGAGCGCTGCGGCGGAGCGCGCTGCGGTGGAACGCGCCGCCATCGAGCAGGCCGCATCGCAGCGCCGCGCTGAAGAAGAGCGTGTCGCCGCGGAGCGTCGCGTCGCCGAAGAGCGCGCGGCCGCCGAGCGCCGCGTTGAAGACGAACGACGCGCCGAGGAAGAGCGTCGCGCCGCCGCGGAGCGCCGCGCCGAGGAAGAACGACGGGCGACCGAAGAGCGCGCCGCGATGGATCGCGCGATCCAAGAGCGCCGCGCGGCCGAAGAGCGACGGCTGCAAGAGGAGCTTCGCGCCGCGACGGAGCAGGCCGCCGCGGAACGAGCGGCCCAGGAGCGGGCCGACGCGGAACGCTCCGCGGCAGAGCGTCGCGCCGAAGCGGAGCGCGCGCTCGCTGAGAGCGCGGCCGCGCAGCGTGCCGCAGAGCGCGCCGCCGCGGAACGCGCAGCCGCGGAACGCGACGCGGCCGCGGAACGGGCAGCGGCGGAACGCGCCGCCGCCGAACATGCCGCGGCCGAGCGCGCGGCAAGAGAGCGGGCCAATGCCGAGCGTGCCGTGGCGGAGCAGGCCGCGGCCGAAAAGGTGGCTGCGGAGCTCCAGGCGGAGCGAGAACGACGTGCCGCCGCCGCGCGCGCTGCCGCAGCCGCGCAGCCGGTTCCGCCACCGCTTCGAGCCCTCGAGCGCCGCGAAATACCTCCGGCGAGGGTGGAGGCCGGCGAGCCCTTAACCGACCTTCAACTGGTGCTTTCTCCGGTCCGCTCGTTCGCCCGCTTGGTCGAGGTCGAGCGTCGTATCCAGTCGCTACCGACCGTACGCTCTCTGTACGTCCGCGACTTCCGCGGCGGCATAGCGACACTCACAGTGGCGCTGCGTTCTCCTATGACGACGGAGGAGTTCGCCAGCGGGCTGCGGGTGATCGACGAGCCGCAGCTGCGTCTCGTCTCCGGCACACGCAACGTGCTCGAGTTCCGGATCGAGGGCGAAGCGTCTATCGCCTAGGCGGCGCGGAAGGGGAAGGTTTGAGCAGTAGGGCGAGCGCTGACTTCTGGTCGGCGCGCCTCGCGCACCTCGCGGCGCTCGGGCACCTCGACGGTATCGCGATCGTCCTTCCTGGCCAGTCGGGTCTCTCTACCTACGCCTCGCACAACATCCCGCAGAGCGGCTGGGACGGCCCGGCGGGCGAGGCGCTCCTTCGCGTGGTGCAGACGGGGTCGACCGAACAGGTCCAGAACGGCGCCCTGCAGCTGGGCGATGGGCGCGCGGCGCAGACGCTCCTTGCGGCGCCGATCGTGTGGCGTGACCAGATCGCCGGCGCGCTCGCGGCGCTCGTCGCGGGCCGCGAGATCAGCGACGACGACATCCCCACGCTCACGCGGCTCGCCGACCTCGCCGGCATCGAGCTCGCCGAGGCGAACGCGCTGTGGCGTAGCGGCAAGGCGACGCAGGAGGTCGAGGCGCGCCTCCGTCAGGCTGAGGACGACCGCAAGCAAGCGATGGTCCTCTTCGAGCTCTCGCGGCTCGCGACGCTCGGCACGGACGTGCAGACCGATCTCGATAGCGCGGCGATGATGCTCGCGGGTGCGCTCGGCCACGACGCCGTCGGGATCTGGGCGCACTCGGAGCACAAGCTCCGTCTGCGCGCGGCGACCGGCTACGACAAGGGGACGTCGGAAGCGCCCGTGGACGAATCGGACACCGTGCTCGCGACGGTGCTGCGCGAGAAGCGCGCGGCGCGTGGATCGCTCGCCGAGTTCGAGACCACGCCCGGGTGGGCACCGCCGGGTGGCGCGAGCTTTCTCGTGACGCCCATCGGCGCGCTCGGCGTCCTCGTGACGACACGCGCGTCGGCTCCGTACTCGCAAGACGACGCGGACTTCAGCGTCAGCGTCGGCGAGTATCTGGTGGGCCTGCTGCAGCGGTCGACGTCCACCGACGTCGTCGACCAGGGCGTGTCGGCCGAGCGACGGAGGATCGCGCAGGAGCTGCACGACGGCCTCGCGCAGGAGCTCACCGGCGTGGTGCTCGCGCTCGAGGGCTGCCAGCGCGCGCTCGACAAAGATCCCGCACTGCTCGGGCCACAGCTCGCGAAGGCGTCACGCGATGCACGCGCGACGCTGATGGACGTGCGTCAGTACATGACCGCGCTGCGTCAGAGCGACACCGGCGGCCTCAATCTTCCCGTGACGCTCGGCCGGCTCGTCGACGACCTACGCCGGCAGACCGGTCTGCACGTGCAGATGGAGGAGAGCGGCCAACCGCGCGAGCTCGATGCGGTGGTGGAGCGCGCCGTCATCCGCATCGTGGGCGAGGCACTTCGCAACGTCGCGCAACACGCCGGCGCGACGACGGCGAAGGTCGCCCTTCTCTACGATCAGGACGGCGTCGTCGTCACGGTCGAGGACGATGGCAAGGGCTTCGACGTCGAGGAAACGTTCCGCGGCGCCGAGGATCGTGGTCACTTCGGCGTAGTCGGCATGCGCGAGCGCGCCGAGGCAGCGAGCGGACACCTCGTGGTCCGCAGCGAGCCGGGCAAGGGCAGCATCGTGCGCGCGAGCATCCCGTACGCGACCGAGGCCGTGCGCGTCGAAAATTTCGGACGCCGGTCCACCGACGTCGTCGACGATCGCGGCGAGACGACCGAGGGCGCGACGCAGCCCGCGGGCTTCTTCGCGAGGCTGTTCGGGCGATGAACGAGAAACGCCGCATCCGCGTCCTGATCGTCGACGACCATGCCGTGGTGCGCAGCGGTCTCCGCACCATCCTCGAAACCGAGCCCGACATCGAGATCGTCGGCGAGGCGGGCGATGGCCACGCCGCGCTCGAGCTCGCGCAGGAACTGCTGCCCGACGTCGTGCTGATGGACATCAACATGGGCGACTGGGATGGGGTCACCGCGACGCGTCGCGTGCGCAACTATGTCCCGTCGGCCCGCGTCATCGTGCTCACGAACTACGACGAGGACGATCTCGTCTTCTCGTCGATCCGCGCGGGCGCCTCCGGCTATCTGCTCAAGGAAGTCACGGCGACGCAGCTGACGAACTCGATCCGGACCGTTGCCGACGGCTTCTCGCTCATCTACCCGTCGGTCGCGCGACGGGTGCTCGACGAGTTCGGCCAGCTACGCACGAATGCGCCGTCGGACACGGACGTCTACTCGGATCTCACTCCGCGCGAGCGCGAGGTGTTGCGGCTCGTCGCGAGCGGCCGCGCGAACAAGGAGATCGGCGCGCAGCTTGGCATCAGCGAGCGCACGGTGAAGACACACATCTCGAACATCTTCAGCAAGCTCGAGTTGACCGACCGCACGCAGGCCGCACTCTTCGTGCACAACCGCGGACTGCTCGAGAAGGACTCCCCCGCCCGCTAACGCGACGCGGTGTCGATGATGGCCGTCGCGTGGACCTTCGCGCTCTTGGCCGTCAGCGTGTAGGTGCCGAGGGCCGCTGTCGATCCGAAGGTGCCGCGGTACATCCCGATCCCATCGGTGCGTACCGTGAAGGCGAGGTCGTAGCTCTTGCCCGTGATCGTGATCCGCACGTCGCTGTTCGGAGCGAAGGCGCCGATCGTCCAGCTAAGGTTGCCGTTTCCGTCGAGCGCGGTGCCCACCCGAGCGGTCGGCGTGAGGGCGAGGTCCCCGGTGAAGCGCGCGATGAATTCGTCGAGGCCTTCGCCGGCACGTGCGTGGTACGCGTCCTCGAAGCGCGCGCCGGCGCCGACCTCGGCGAGCAGTGCGAACATCGCACCGCGTCCGATCCGCGATTCGATCGCGCTCACGGCCTCGGCCGAGACGGCGTAGAGGCCGACCCCGATCTTCGCGTAGACCTTGTGCCACTCCGCCAGCGTCGTGATCGTGTCGAGAGTGTGCGGCGCGTTGGCGAGGAGTGAGCGCGCCGCGAGCTGCGCGTCGGCGTCGAGGCCGGCGGCGCCGGCCTGGATCTCCGCCGCGAGCCCTTCCTCGAACCATGCGGGGAGGACCGCGTCGCGACCGACGATCTCGCGCGTGGCGAGGTGCGTGAGCTCATGAGCGAGAAGGTCCGACACCTTCGAGCCGGCCGTGGCCTGCCAGCTCACCGCGATGGTGAGGGTCTGCGGGTCGAACACGCCGCCGTACGAAGCGGCGACGCTCGCCGCCGTCTCGGACGAGTAGCCGAAGAGCTCCTGGGTGGCGCGCGCGAAGCTCGCTCGCGTCGCGAAGACGAGGATGCGGGGCTTGGTGGTGAACGGGCGGTCGAAGACCTGCTCGATGCGGGCGATGGCGCCGTCGACGCTCGAGGCCAGGCGCACGACCTCGGGAGCCGGGATGCCCGACTCGACGCGGACGTCGGCGCGTGCCGTGAGGACCGTCGACAGCGGGACGGTGGTCTCGCGGCGCACGCTGGTGCCCAGCGGCACGTTGACGCAGAACTGAGGGATGAAACCGGCGGTCGGCGCGCAGGTCGGGCCGTCATTCGCGCTCGCCTCGGAGCTGAAGACGAATACCAGCGCCAGCAGTGCCAGCACGCTCACGCCCGCGACGCTCAGGAGGATCTTCATCGCGGTCAAACGTAGGCCGGAACCGAGCGCGCAGCGAGAGGCGACCTAGTCCCGCGGGCCTCGTCGTTGGGACCACTGCGCCCGCAGGGGTCGCCAGAGCTTCCTCACCCACTGGGGTGAGGCCGCGAGCCGTCGACGCTGGCCGACCGCCGCGGTCGCCGCCAGCACCAGCGCACCCAGCGCCAGCAGCGGCGCTCGTATCGGCGTCGAGCGGTACTCCGCGACGATGAAATGCTGGCCGGCGGGGAGCGCGAAGGCCAGATAGCTCGGCGACGCCATGAATGTGCGCACCTCGGTGCCATCGACCGTGACGTGCCAGTTCGGGTGATAGGTGGCCTTGATCACCATCGCCGAGGCGGTGTCGCAGCGCGCGAGGACCTCGAACCGCGCCGGCTGGATCCGCTCGTAGGAGATGCGACTCGAGGGGCAATCGGCGATCGGAAAGGGCGCGTCGGTGAGCGCCGTGGTGAGGTAGTCATACCGCGTGAACGTCCAGCGCGCGGCGTTGCCACCGCGTAGCCACGCGAGCTTCTTCGTGAAAAGCTCCGGCTTCGTCGCCACGGGCTCGCCCTGCACGATCGCGGCGTACTCCGCATACCCGCGTCCGGGCGCCGCGTAGAGCACGTACTTCGAGGTGGACGCGAGCACGCGCAGCTCGGGCGGGAACGTCACGGTGCGTGGGGCGATGACGTAGTCGACGTTGAACAAGCGGTAGTGCGAGAGATCCTGGTCGTTGAACTCCCAGAGCAGATCGGCATTGAAGGAGAAGCTCTCGACCGGCGGCGCGACCGCGTCGAGGTCGTGGTGGGCGAGGAGGTTGTAGAAACGAACGGAGTTGAACGGGATGCCGAAGTCGAGCGACTGACCCCAGTTGGCGCGCAGGCCGGCGTAGACGCGGCCCTGAGGCTCTCGTCCAAGGGCCGCGAGGATCGTTCGGGCGTCGCCGTCCGAGTCGAGGGCGGCCTGCGTTTGGCGCATCCAGTCCGTGTTCTGCGAGTAGTAGGACCAGCGCTCGGCGAAGGCGGGTGCGAAGAGAACCAGGCTCGCCGCGCCGAACGCGAGCAGTCGCCCGCGCGAGGTCCATGCGCGACTGAGGTCCCAGACCCACGCACCGCCGAGACCCATCAGCAGGATGGCGAAGATCTCCATGCTGCCGATGAACCGGTGCAGCAACAGGCTGTCGTGCAGCGGCAACAGGTCGATGAGCACGCCGAGCGTCGGCCGTCCGAAATAGAGGACCAACCACAGCCCGAAGAGCACCAGCGCGAGCAGTCCGAGACGCGCTCGCGTGACCACCGCGCCGATCGCTCCCGCGGCGAGCAACAGCGTGAGGACCGGTAAGCGGCCGTGGTCGAGCATGTCGCCGGTGAAGAGGCCGGAGAGGATCGGGCCCGCGCCATATGAGGTGTACTTCAGCGGGTCGAGATAGGGCGTCACGTTGACATACGCCGACTGCATGAAGAACGGCAGCCACATGTACGACGTCGCGACGGCGGAGACGGCGCCAACGACGGCAAAGCGCCTGACACGCGGGGCGATGTTCGTCCGCGTCGCACCGAAGAGCAGCACGACGATCGCGGTGATCGCGAGCATGTAGGCATAGACGAGGTGTGAGAGCGCGAGCGCGCTGCAGGCGAAGATTGCAGCGACAAGCCCGGTACCCTTGTTCGCGACCCGGTGGAGCATGGCGAGCGCGATGAACGAGAGATGCATCGCGACGAGCTGGGTGAAGAGGCCGAACCCTCGCCACACGTAGCTGTCGTACTCGAAGCCGTAGCGATGGTTCCCCGAAATGAGCGAGCTCGCTGCCGCCGCGATCGCGCTCGCGACAGAGGTGAAGCCCATCGTCCGCATCGACCAGAACACCGTGAGCGGAAAGCCGAGAAGGAGCAGATAGCGGAGGAGATCGAACAGGGTGCGGAGATCGACCGCGCCGAACGTCAGACGGCCGATCAGCGCGACGGCCACGTGCGGCAGGTGCTGGTACTCCAGGAACTGCGGAACGCCGAGCTCGATCTCCGGCAGCCAGAAGTCGGTCACGTTCTCCCCGCGCGACCACGCGTCTGCGGCTCGCCGAATGAACGCGACGTGCTCCGCGCCGTCGTTCACGTTCGGAACCGGGATGAGCACCTCCGGCGCGAGAGCGACCGCGCTCAACGCGGTGGGCACCGCGACGAGCAGGATCAGGACGATTCGCTGCAGCCGCGGGAGCGTCAGATCAGGCGGGACCTGATCACCTCGTCGGCGAGGGGCTCGCCTGTCGCACCGGGGTCGCCGATGGGCTCGGCGCCACCAGCTTGGCGTCGAGCCGCTGGGCGGTGGCGAGCTCCTGTTGCGCCTCCGCGCTCTGACCGAGGAGCCTGAGGACGAGACCCAGGTTGAAGTGGGCCGCCGCGTTGTTCGGCTCCACCGCGATGACGCGGCGGTAGAGGTCCGCCGATTCCTGGTTCGCGCCGGCGATGCCGCGCAGGATCGCGAGGTTGAAGAGCGCCGAGGTCATCTTCGGATCCTGCTCCAGCGCCAGGCGGTAGTACGACTCGGCCGCGGCCGCGCGGCTCTGGGCCTGCGCGATCACGCCGAGGTTATAGAAGGCGAACTTGTTCTTCGGATCCTTCGCAAGCGTCTCGAAGTAAGCGGTGGTCGCTTCATCGAGCTTGCCGGCGGTATGCGCCTGGAGACCGCGACTCAGCGCGTCGTCAGCAGCGGTGCCACTCGTGGTCCCAGACGTGGTGGGCGAGCCGCACGCGATCATGACCGCGCCCAAAAGCAGTGCGGCGAGCCGGCCGGTCATCTGGCCGCGATGGTATCGGAACATGTTTCTCCTATGGCCGCGGCGTGGGCGACGGCGTCGGTGCGGGTCGCGGCTGCGTGAGCTGTTTCGCGGCCGCGTCGCCCACCTGCGTATAGAGCTGGCTCGCGTTCTTCACGATCCTGTTCAGATCGGGGGCGAGCAGCACGCCGGGCTCGCTCGCGAAGGTCTGACCCTCGAGCAGCTGATCGGTCGTGCGCACATAGGCATCCGCCTCAGCCGCCGACATCCCGAGCAGTCCCGCGATCGTGGCGAGGGCGTTCCGCCGGACCGTTCGGAAGTCCGCGATGGCCTTGTCGGTGATCGCTTGTGCCTCGGCCTTGCTGATCGGAAGCACGAGCTCGTTCAACTTCACGAGCTGCCCGACCGCGGCGATATGCGCCCGCTGGACGTCGTGCTCCGCCGCGACGCGCTGCGCAGTCACAGCACCGGGGCTCGCGATCGTCGCTCGGTTCAGCGTCAGCGGTGAAGACTGCTGGCGCGCGATCAGACGCTCGGCTTGGATCGCCACGGCGACCGGCGAGAACGGGCCGACCTGCTCGAGCGCCAGGACCTTGTCGCGGTTGATGCGCATCCCGTCAGCCGGCTCGTGCGCTTCGCTGCCGCGGCGCACGAGCCCGACCGGTAGATTCGTCGGCCCGCCCTTGGCGTCCTGGAAGTAATACACGTCGCGCAACAGCAGCGTGCCGCTCTCACCTGATTCGTCCAGATGGCCGAAATACGCCTGGCCGTCCAGGAGCAGGACCGCGGTCTCACGCTCGGGACCGAACATCGGCAGCGACCGCACATCGACCGTGCCGGAGACCAACACCGCGATCACCGCCGGCACGCCGACCCACGGCACCATCCAGCGGAAGAGGCGGCCAGCGAGCCGAACGGGATCGCGCGCAGCGTCGTAGCGGCTCATCGACGGTCCTGTTTCATGAACTGCGCGATCGGCGACGCGTCGCTCAGGTCCTCGACGAAGAGGATCGCGGACTTGGGTACCAGCATCCGCGAGGACGGTGCGTGGAGCTCCTTGCCGCGACGGACGAGCTTGGTGTCGGGCGGCAGATCGGGATCGGCGCCCTGCGTCTGCTGCAGGTAGTAGATGTCCTCGATCTTCGCGTACGCGCCGATGCGGTCGTAGTAGCGACCGAAGTACGTCTGCCCGTTCGCGAGGAACACGGCTTGATACTCGGCGCGGCCGAACGCAGGCAGGGTGAAGTCCCACCACTGTGTGAAGAAGAACGCGCCGACGAAGACGAGGACCGCGATCCCCAGGTTGCGCAGCAGATACCGGTTGGCGGTGACCCACCAGCTCAGCCGACGGCGAGCGCGGCCCGAGTTTCTCAGCGCGTGGGGCTCGGCGAGACGACCGATGGTCGCGCGGTCGGTGCGACTGTGGGCGCCGTCGTCACAGGCGGGGCCGTCAGGGGCGGAGCCGTCGCCACGGGGATCTGGCCGGACCTGAACTGTCGGATGGCGGTCGCGACGCTGCCGTCATCGCGAAGGTTCTCGATGAAGAGGATCTCCGAGGCGGGGATGATCATCGGCTCCTTTGGCGCGTGAAGCTCAGTGCCGCGCTTGATGAGCTGCTGGCCGGTCTGCTCACTCACCGAGAGATAGAACACGTCGCTGAGCGCGAAGTACTTGTCGCCCTGCTCCTGCAGCTTCCCGAAGAAGAACTGTCCATTGACGAGAAAAACGGCCTGATAGCCATTCCGATCGATGAGCTCAGCGGCGCTCGGCGCGAACAGCGTCGAGATGCCCGCGCGGAACAGCTGCGTGCGCACGATCAATACGAGGACGATGAGGACGATGAGGACGATGAGCAGGGTGAAGATGCGGCGAAGAACCCCGACGGGAATCACGATCGCGTTGTCGCCCACGTTGGCTCCTACGCTAGCGGAACGCGACGATCCGGTAAGTGCCCGACAGTGGTGTGCAGTTCGTGTTCTTGCTCGGGTTCGTGAACTGGATGGCAATCGTGTTCGCTGCCGAGACCCGCGCTGAGCCGACGAGGCAGTCGGGGGTGATGCCGGGCGGGCTCACGAAGACACTGTCGCCCACCGCCAGACCGGCGACGGTGAAGGTCTGCTCCGCCGAGGTCTGGAACGTCACGGCGGCCGGCGTGAGGCTCGGTGTGTACGTCTTCACGAGGGTGTACGCCGTGCCGCCGCTGCCGACTGTGACTCCACCGGTGAGCGTCGTGGCGCCGGTCACACCAAGAGTCGTGCCGACCGTTGCCGCGCCGGAGATCGTCGCACTCGTGGCGGAGACGCCGGCGAGCGTTGTCGCGCCGGTCACACCAAGAGTCGTGCCGACCGTTGCCGCGCC